>Ga0326727_10017994_pt1 | contig 14526 bp, 12 predicted proteins | sample MB2enrmetagenome_FD_207643 | JGI IMG/M metagenome (GOLD analysis project Ga0326727, IMG submission 207643) | Lab enriched peat soil microbial communities from McLean, Ithaca, NY, United States - MB29MY | ecosystem: Environmental > Terrestrial > Soil > Wetlands > Peat | place: USA: New York...
GCCCGTTGCGCGATCTTGTGGAGGGTGCCTGGTTCGCTCTCTCCGGTCCTTCCTGCCTGCAACTCGACAGCGATTGGGAAGATGCCGAAACATATTTCGGCCTGCTCGAGGAACTTGACGAGGGCGGCGACCTCAGCTCGTTCGCCGAACTGCGTCAACGCGTGGACGACCTTTTCTCCAAGCCCGACACCCGCGCCGAAAACGCCGTGCAAGTGATGACCATCCATAAGGCCAAAGGCCTCGAGTTCGACACGGTGATCGTCCCCGGCCTGCATAACGCGCCGCGGCAGGACGACCCGCCTCTGCTGCTCTGGCAGGAACGAACCGATGGCGAGATGCTGCTCGCGCCGATCAAGCAGACCGGTAAAGACCAGGATCCGATCTATCACTATTTGGACCATCTCGAACGCGAGAAAGTCAGGAACGAGAACGCTCGCCTGCTGTATGTCGCGGCGACGCGCGCGCGTCGTGAGCTGCACCTGCTGGGCTCGCTGAAGCAAGCCAATACGAAACCGCCCGCCGATTCGTTTCTGAAGCTCCTCTGGTCTCTCGGAGACGTTCAGGCGGCCTTTGCTGCCGCGGGCGCGCCCGTTGACAATCACGATTCCCCGCCCCCGCTGCAGCCGCGTTTCATCCAGCGTCTGCCGCTGGATTGGCCCACGCCCAGCCCTCCGGCGGAGGTCCAATGGGCCCGCACTGCGCAGCCGCCTGACACTGTCGACGAAATCACGTTTGAGTGGGTGGGCGATACGCTCCGACACGCTGGAACCGTTCTGCATGGTTGCGTGCAACAGATCGCCCGCGAAGGCCTCGACCGCTGGACACCGGATCGCATTCGCGCATCCCGCGCGCGCCTGCAAAACCTGGTCGCCAACGCTGGCGTTACGCCCCACGAGTGCGATGCCGCCGTCTCCCGCGTCACCACCGCGCTGATCAATTGCGTGGAAGACCCGCGCGCCCGCTGGATTCTTTTCCCCCACGCCGAGCACTCCTGCGAATACGCGATCACCGGCTGGCTCGACGGCCGTTTCGTCACGGGCAAGATCGACCGCACGTTCGTCGATCCTGACGGCGTCCGCTGGATCATCGATTACAAAACCAGCGCCCATGAAGGCGCTGGCCTCGCCGCGTTCCTTGAAAACGAAAAGCTGCGTTACCGCGAACAGCTCGACCGTTACGCCCGCCTGCTGGCCCTCACCGAAACCAGGCCCATCCGTGTCGGCCTCTACTTTCCCTTACTGCGAGAATGGATCGAGTGGTAGGAAGCCGATGCATCCGTAAATAGGGAGTATGATTATCTTATGCGCGTCAAGACATCCATCACTCTTCCTAAGGACCTTCTGGTCCGGCTCGATCGGGTCAACAAGAACCGTTCCGCCGTCCTGGAACTCGCGGCGCGTGCCTACTTGGCACATCTCGAAAGCCTTGCTCGAGACCGGAGGGACATAGAGATTATCAACCGCAACGCCGGGCGTCTCAATCGTGAGGCAATGGACACGCTCGGGTACCAGCAACTCCTGTGAAACGAGGTGAGTTGTATTTGGTCCGCAAGCCGGGTTCAGCCGATCCCCGCAAGCAGCGCGTTTTCGTCATCGTGAGCCGGCAGGCGCTCGTCGACTCGCGGTTCTCCACGGTGGTCTGTGCGCCAGTGTATTCAAAGCACGATGGCCTGAGCACTCAGGTGTCAATTGGCATCGCTGAAGGTCTTAAGACTTCGTCGAGCATTCACTGCGACGAGTTGGTAAGCCTGCCGAAGACTCGTCTGACCCATTATGTCGGTACGCTGAAGGATTCCACTCTCCAGGAGATCAACGCCGCTCTCACCTTTTCCCTTGGGTTGGAGAGTCAGGGATTCTGGCAGCAGTAAAACGTTCTCCGACCGGACGCCGCCCCCTTCCCCTTCGCCATCTACCGACGCCCGTCCGCCGTTCGCCGACGCGCCCGCGCGTTCCATGCAAGTTTCCCGGTACGATGGTTTCTCGTATGCAGCCGCAAAACGGTTCCGCCATCGTGGTTGAAGGCCTGCGCAAGAGCTATGGTTCTCTCGAAGCGGTGCGCGGTATCGATTTCGAGGTCCACACCGGTGAGGTCTTTGGCCTGCTGGGCCCCAACGGCGCGGGAAAAACCACCACAGTGGAGATTCTGGAGGGCCTCCGCCCACGCACCGCCGGCAATGTGAAGGTGCTCGGCTATGACCCGGGCATCGAGGTCCGCTCGCTCAAGGACCGCATCGGGGTCTGCCTGCAGGCCACCAATCTTCCGCAGAAAATCAAAGTGCATGAGGCGCTCGATCTGTTTGCCGCCTTCTACTCACGCCGTGTCGATTCCACCCAGCTTCTCAAGCGCCTCCAGCTCGAGGACAAGAGCGATTCATATTACAGCAAGCTCAGCGGCGGCCAGAAGCAACGGGTCGCCCTTGCGCTGGCCCTCGTAAACGACCCGCAGCTGCTCTTCCTCGACGAGCCCACCACCGGCCTCGATCCCCAGGTCCGCCTTGAGATCCACAAGCTTGTCGAAGAGCTGAAGGCTTCCAAACGCACCATCGTGCTCACCACTCACTACATCGAGGAAGCCGAACGCCTCTGCGACCGCGTAGCCATTGTCGATCAGGGCCGCATTATCGCCATTGGCACCCCGCGTGAAATCCAGGCCCGCACGCTGGGCCATTCGCAGATTGAGATCGAAACCGAGCAGCCGCTGCCCGCTGAAACGCCGCCCTTCCTCGCCGCCATGAAACACACCATCGCGGAAGATCGCAGGCGCCTCTCCGTGCAATCGAGCGAGCCCGCCCGCACCATTGTCGACCTGGTGAAGTGGGTGGATCAGAATCGCGTCGATCTGGTCGACATCCATCTCCGGCGCCCCACCCTCGAGGACGTTTTCATCGAGCTCACCGGAAAGAGGCTGCGCGAATGAGACCCTACATCGCCGAAATCGTCATCAACCTCAGGCTCACTTCGCGCGACCGCATGGTGTTGTTCTTCAACTACGCGTTCCCGCTGATTTTCTTCTTTATCTTCGCCGCGTTATTTCATGCCGAGCAGGGCGGCGCTGCCACCCAGGTGGTCACCATGTCGCTGGTGATCGGCATTCTCGGCAATGGCCTTTTTGGTGCGGGAATCCGCTCCGTGGTCGATCGCGAGGCTGGCATCCTGCGTCGCTTCAAAGTTGCGCCCATCTCCGCCGGACCCATCGTCGCTTCCTCCATGGTTACCGGCCTGATCAACTATCTGCCTTCCGCCACTCTGCTCGTCTGTCTCGCGCATTTCGTGTGGGGCATGCCCTGGCCCGCGCGGCCCTTCTCGCTGTTGATCTATGTGTCGCTCGGCGTTCTGTCGTTCCGGGCTATCGGCATGATAATCGCGGCCGTGGTGAATTCCATGCAGGAAAGCCAGATCCTCACCCAGCTCCTGTATTTCCCCATGCTGTTTCTCAGCGGCGCCACCATACCGGTGAGCGCCCTCCCGTTCTGGGTTCAGTTGGTGTCGCAGTTCATTCCGGCCACGCACGTCTACAACGGAATCCAGGCCATTCTTGGCTCCGATGAGACGCTGGCTCAGAACTGGTCCGGCGCCCTGGCTCTGATTGCCGCGGTGTTGGTCGCCGGCTTCCTCGGGGTGAAGCTGTTCCGCTGGGACAAGGACGACAAGATCAGCGCCAGCGGTAAGCTCTGGCTGGTCGCGGTGCTGGGGCCGTTCCTGCTGCTGGGCGGCTGGCAGATGCACACTCGCGAGAGCATCACTAAATCGAAGATCCTCGCCCGCCAGGTGAGCCGCAGCCGCACGGTGCTCATCCACAACGCGCAGATTTTCGTCGGCGACGGCGAAGTGATCCCCGTAGGCAGCGTGCTGATCCGTAACGGCAAAATCGCTGAGATTTATCGCGGCTCATCCGCTCCCGACGCGAAGACGCTGAAGGCCGACGAGATTGACTCAGCGGGGAAGACGGTGCTGCCAGGCCTCATCGACGTCGGCGTGCATCTGGATTTCACCGGAGGAGCATACCCGCGCGGCCACGATCCAAACAAAGCCATCCCTCGTGAACTCGCCGCTTATCTTTACAGCGGGGTCACGGCCGTCAAGAGCGTCGGCGATGCGCTCGACATGAGCCTGAAGGACCGCGAGCTAATTGCGTCAGGCGAGCGCCTCGGCGCGGAGGTTTTCATTTGTGGGCCCATGTTCACTGCACCCGGCGGGCGCGGAACGGAATTCGTTCAATTCATTCCCGCAGCTTCTCGGGACAAGGTCCTCGGGCAGATGGTTCGCCTTCCAAAATCCGCGGACGAAGCCCGGCAGATGGTGGACGCGCTGAAACAGCGCGGTGTTGACGGCATTAATGCCGTCCTCGATACGGGCAGCGCGGGCCAGCTCTTCAACCGCATGGACACCGGCATCTTCGACGCGGTAGCCGCTCAGGCTCACACCGATAATCTTCCCATCGTCGTTCACACAGGTGACGCGCGCGATGTCGCTGACGCTATCTTCGCCGGCGCCAACACGATCGAGCACGGGTCTTTCCATGAATCGATCTCCGACGACGTGTTCGCGCGCATGAAGGCACAACAGACCACCTACGAGCCCGCGCTGGCCGTGGTGGAAGCTCTCAACGCCTTCAGCACCGGGAGCACGGAAACGCTGGACCGGCCGCTCGTTCTTCAGGTAGGACCAGCGAATCTGATCGACGCCACGCGCAAGCTGATTCAGTTGCAAGCCAGCCAACAGAACAAGCCGTTCGACGACGCGATCGCCCGGGCGAATCTGCTCCGTGCGTGGCACGATGGAGTCGTTCTGATTACCGGCACCGATTCCGGCAACCCGGGCCTCATCCATGGCCCCGCCCTTCATCGCGAACTCCAGTTGTGGGTGGATGCCGGCATCCCGCCGGCCGTAGCGCTTCAGGCGGCAACCTATAACGCCGCGACACTTCTGCGCGCTACCGATAAGATCGGGCTGATCGCGAAAGGCCGTGACGCCACGCTGCTCATCGTGGACGGCGATCCGCTAAAAGACATCCGCCAGACCGAGAGCATTCAACAAGTGATATTCCAGGGCGAGCGAATCGACCGCTCCGATCTGTTCGATCAGGAATAGCGCCGGTGCAGGGGCAGGGTTGTATCCTGCTGATTTTCAATCGGCTTCCGGAATCTTCCGAGAGTTTCCCCGTCGCGCGCGAACTCAATCAGCGTGAATAACGGAACGCAGTCGACTTGTCTGGCGTGCGGTTCGATATATGTCCAGCGCTCGCGGCCGAGAGGGCTCTTGGAGCAGATTCTCGAGTCCACTTTTTTTCGGGTGTATCGCTGCGCGCGCTGCGGTAAGGCGACGTTCCGCCTACGGCATCGGACAGACGCGCAATATCACCCGCAGGCGACGGCGAACGCCCGCTCAGAGACCTGCCTTCCCGATCCATCGCGAATCGCACCAGCCCGGCCACGTGCTTGATGTCGAGTTTCTTCATCAGGCTTGCCCGATAAGTATCGACGGTCTTCGGGCTGAGATGCAGCCGCAGCGCGATCTCTTTCGCGCGCACGCCCTCCACCAGAAGTGAGAACACCTGATACTCCCGGCTGCTGAGCTTATCCAGCGGGTCGGCTTCCTCGGGCGCGGCTTCCTGCCAGGCGAAAATATCGCTCAGCGAAAATGACGGCGAGAGATAAACGCCACCGCCGGCAACCTGCTCGAACGCCAGCAGCACTTCGCGTGACGTATCCGATTCCAGCAGGACTCCCCGGCCACCCGCTCGCAGCACTTCCACGGCGATCTTGCGATCCCGCTGGTCCGCCATCACCAGGATCTTGGTCCTCAGTTCAAGGCGTTGCGCTTCGGCCAGAAGCTCCAAAGCGGACAAGCCCGGCAGCTTGAAATCCACCACAGCGATGTCCGGATCGCTGTCGGTCAGCGCCTGCAGTGCCGACGCGCCGTCGGCGCACTGCGATGTCACATGGTAAACGCCGGAAAGCTCGCAGATTGCAGCGAGGCCCTCGCGAAGAAGAACGAAGTCGTCCGCAAGCGCGACGGTGGCGTGCGTGGGTTTTCCGGCCGTTTCTTCCGCCAACAGGTTCCTGCTTTCGCGGGGCCAAGGCCCCTCGTTGAAAGAGTCCCGCGGCGGAGGATTGTTTCTACGGGTTTCCTGGTGGCGCAGGCTTGAGCCCGCCAGACCGCCCCTGGAGGCTGCCGAAAAAGGCTTCCGCTCCCTTACGGTCGCGGCTCGGTAAGTACTTACAAACTCGCACCCGTGTTACCGAGCCGCGACCGTAAGGGAGCGTCCCGCCAACCTTCCCTAGAAGCTTCTCACCGCCGTCGCTTCGTCGTCGAAAACCTCGAATACGGTGTACAGCTTGGTAATCTGCAACAGGTCTTTGACGCGCTTGCTCAACCCCAGCAGTTTCAACACTCCGCCATGGTTTGTGACGGTGGTAAAACCGGAGACAAGCTCGCCGATCCCGGAGCTGTCGATGTAGGTGACATCGCTCAGATTGAGCAGAATCTTCTTGTCGCCCTTGGCTGCCAAGTCGCGAACGGTGTCGCGGAATACGCTGGCGCCTTCGCCCAGCGTGATCCGCCCCGCCGCATCGATAACGGTTACGTCCCCAACCTGTCGTGTCGATAACTTAACGCTCACTGAACCCTCCTCGAAATCCCTCTCTAATTGCTCTTGCCCAGATATTTCACCATCTTCACTTCGGTTCCGCCCGGCTGCGCCTGGGTCACTTCCAGTTTGTCCACAAAAGCCTGGATCAGCAGCAACCCACGGCCGGATTGCCGCAGCAGATTCTCCTCGGACAGCGGGTTGGGCAGGTTTGAATACTCAAAACCCGCGCCTTCGTCCCGAATCGAGATGGTCAGATGATCGGCCGCCTTGGAAACCGCGAAATGTACCTTCTTGCGGGCGCTGTAGCGGTTCCCGTGCACCACGGCGTTCACCATGCATTCCCGCACCGCCATGCCGATCTTGTGCAGGTCGTCCTCGTCGAACCCGATCTCTTCGGCCACCTTCAATGCCGACGCCTCCGCCTCATCCACGCTCTCCAGGTTCGATTCCAGCAGCGTGTCCACAACAGGGACCTCGCCGCGATACGTTTCTGCCATAGGGTCGGTTACCAGTGTGCTGGCCAGGTGGGCCGGAATGTCCACGCTAAAACACCGGAGGCCATAAAGTCAAGCGTAGCAGAGGGTTGATTGGGAGGGGAAGAAGATGCGCGAGGGACCGGGCGAACCGGCCCCTCGCAGTTTGTGGAGAAGCTAGAACTGGAACTGCAGCTTCAACTGAATGATGCGCGGCGCGCCATCGGCGCCCAGGAACGCGCCAAGGATGCTGGTGGCCGGACCAACCGATTTGATAATCTCGCCAAAATTCGCGTCAGCGACATTGTTTACGGGCTGATCGAAGTTCGGGTGATTGAACAGGTTGAAGAACTGCATCCCCAGGCCGAGCTTTGCGTTCTCGCGGATTGTAAAATTCTTCATCACGCTCAAATCGGTGTCGAAGTAACCAGGGCCGCGGAACTCATTCCGGCCCTGATTCGAGAACCCCGAGAAAGACAAATCCGAGGCCGAAGGCGCGAACTGAGTTGCGCCGAAGCAATCTGCCACTGTCGCGGATTTGCCGCAGGAAGTGGGCCCGGATCCGGTGATCCAGGCGTAGAGCGGATTATTGAATCCGTCGCCCGCCAAAGCGCCCGCAGCGCCCGTATCCTCCACCGTGAACGGAAGGCCGCTCCGATAGTCGATGGTGCCGGCGATGGTCCAACCGCTGAACAGCACATTGGGTCCGCCGTGGAACAGGTGGCGGAGGCTGTCCTCCCACACGTAGTTCGCCGTGAAATCGCTGCGTACGTCATAGTCCGCGTTGCCATAAGTGTATGCGCGAATGTTATACGGATCTTCCGGGCTCAGGAAGCTCTCGTTGGTGGCGTAGCTGAACGGATCGAACCCGCCGTTTGAGACATCGTCCAGCGCGTGGCTCCAGGTGTACCCGAACTGGAACTGGAAGCCGTTTGAGAACCTCCGCAGCAGGCTCGCGGTCAACCCGTTGTACGAAGAAACGCCGCTGTTCTGAATATCGTTGACGACGTTGACGCGTGAGTCGGGTTGGACAGAGGGAAGACCTACGAATCCGTTGGGACAGGTGCTGGGCGGACAATACGCGTTCAGACCCTGGTTCTGAATGGGCAGATAGATACCGCGGTTTCCGGCGTAATTCACGCTGAGCAGCATGTTCCAGGGAAGCGCCTGCTGCACTTCGAGATTCCATTCATACACGCGCGGCTGAATGATTGAGGCGCCCGAACTGGCGAAGTTCGGCGGCGTGAAGTAAGGATTGGACGCTTCGATGGAAGCGAGCGTGCCGCCCGAAGCGAACGCGCTCAATAGCGATGCGTTGGCGCCTGCCGCGATAGAAGTCAGGCTGCCAGGCAGGCCCGGAATAAAGCCGCCGCCGGTGAACGCAAACGTATTATCCTGCGGAGCATTCTGGGCGAAGGAGTCGACGACCTGTGCCGGGAATGAATCGATGAAGATTCCCGCACCGCCGCGGAGAACGGTCTTGTCGTTGCTGAACGGCGACCACGCAAACCCAAGCCTTGGCTCCCACACGATGTTGGTGGTTGCGTAATAAGCCTGATGCAGCCCGTTATCGATCATTTGGTTGTACGGGGTGCTCGCGTCATGATTGAGCTCAGTGAAGGGGGAACTCAACAAGGAGAAGCAATTCGTCTGGCAAACCGGATTGGAATTGTGATCCGCGCGCAGAGCGAGGTTCACCTTCAGGTTTTTCGACACCTTCCAGTCGTCTTCGATGTACAGGCCCAGCATATAAAGCGCGATCGGTTGTTCCGCTGCTGACGGGAAGGACATACCGTTCAGCAGAGCCCCACCGCCGCCGCCGTTGTAGAAATCGGTAACGCTGAGCGAAATCTCCCAGGGATTGTTCAGGACCCCGAACGAAAGGTCAGTAACATCGTTGCGGTGGTAGTTCATACCCGCCTTGATGGTATGGCTTCCTTTCGTCAGAGAGAAGTCGTCAATCACCTGATATTCGGTGACGTTGCGTCCCTGCTCCCACTCGAAGTCCTCGCCGCCAATCGGGGAAATCGACGAGCCGTCGAAAAACCAAATGCTTGCCGGGAAAGTGGCCCGTTGTGCGGCGACGCCGCCGCCGGGGCCGAACACGGCCTTATAGTACTGGGCTCCCAACACGAATTGGTTCACGGCGTTCGGGCCGAAAATGTGCGTCTCGCCAATCTGGCCCTGCATCTCCGGCTGGTAACTGTCCGCGTTGAACGCCGACGGATCGATGAAATCGGTATAAGTGGCCTGAACACCGGCATCCCGCTGCAAACGGACGTAAGCGCGGTCGTTCTGTCCGAAAATCTGATCCACGCGTCCTGCATAGAGGGCTTCGTGCGTCAGGTTGCCCTGGCTCGTGCGGTATTCCGACGAGCAGGCGTCGCCAATCATGGTATCGACGGCGGTCCCGGCAAGGTCTCCGCATGTACCCGGTTGCGGCACGGCGCCGGAAGCGCCCTTGGCGGCGTTGTAGAGGGCGAACATTTTTGTATACCCTGGCACGGAGGCTGGACTCGTTGCCTGCAAATTAGTCAGAATCGCGCTCTGGAAAGCCTGGCTGGGGATGTAGACATCAGCGGAGTCGGGAAGAAGAATGCGCAGTCCTTCCGTGTCGAAGAAGAAGAACGTGTGGTTTCTCCACACCGGACCGCCGAGGCTGGCAGCCCACTGGTTGGCGTTATCGAACGGACGAGGCGTGGCCGACGCGTTATTCAAGAAGTCGTTCGCGTTGAGGTCGGAACCGTTCCAATACCAGATGGCGTTTCCGTGGAAATCGTTGGTGCCGCTCTTGGTGACGATGTTGACATTGGCGCCCGCCAACTGGCCGTACTGGCCGGAATAGCCGTTCAGCACAACGGCTTCCTCGGCCACTTCATTGGATCCCAGCAACAGGTTCGTAGCGCCGCTGTTGTTGAGGTTCAGATAGGGATCGTTATCGTTCATGCCGTTGATGGTGAACAGGTTGGCCGTGCCGCCTAACCCAAAAGCGGAGAAGTTGCCGTATCCCGCCTGGGTGCTCATCTGGATACCCGGCGTGGTGTAGGCAATGGCCGTCATGTCATTGCCCGGATTGGGCAGGTCCGCCACCTGCGTAGAGGTGAACGTCGTGGTCAGGTCGGCGTTCTCCGTCTGAACCGTGGCGATCGCTTCCGATACTTCCACCGACGTGGCCGAGGTCGCCAGCCCGAGCTGGATGTCCACGGTCAGCGTCTGCCCAATGGCGATAGTGACCAGCTTGCTGGACGTCTGGAACCCGGCAGCGCTGATCGTCATCGTGTAATCGCCGAGGGGCACGAGGGAAAACCGGTATACGCCTGCGCCGCTTGCGGTTGTCGTACGGGTGGTTCCGTTCGAGGCGTTCTTCAGCGCCACCGAGGCGCTCGACAAGACTGCGCCCGAAGGATCGGTGATCGTACCGGTGATATCACCGGACGTTAAGGTCTGTCCATATAGCGTCGGGCCGACGGCGGCGGTTGCCAGCATCAGCAGGCAGATCGTAAGCGTCCGCCAAAGCCCTGAAATTGAAGCAAATCGTCCGAATGGCATATTTCTCCTGGATTCGGTGCTTGTGATGTTAGGTCGTAATGGTCGCACCTTGAGTTAGGGCGGCTTGTGCAGGTGGGTTACCAATCTCTAACACCAGCATTACGTGGGCGTTAGACGCCGGCACCGGGCGAGAACTTCCAGTTTTCTGGATTCGTTGCTCTGAAATCCCATAGATATACAGGCAGAGTGGAGGGGAAGCCCCGGCGGCTCCCCCTCTCCGACAAATCCGAAGTTCTGACCGGTCAGAAGATGAACTTCGCGGCGAGTTGCAGGTTCCGGCGGTCGGTTGGGGTTCCCGCGCAGCCCTTGCAGGCCAAGACCGCCGCGTTGGCGGACACGTCGGCGGTGTTTCCCTCGACGTACACATTCGCGTGGTTGAACACGTTGAACGCTTCCGCCCGGATCTGCAGCGTGGTGTTCTCGGTAGGCCGGAAACTCTTGTGCAGCCCCGCGTCCAACTCTCAGAATCCTGGCGCGCGGAAGGCGTTGCGGCCGGTCATGCCGGTTGCGAAGGGCGGAAGGTCGGAATAGAAATACTCCGGGTTGGTGAAGTGGTCCACGGATGACGGGATCGCCACATAGGTGAACTGATTCGGGCCAACCGACGTCGCCTGGGACGGGTTCGAATTGGCGGCTCCGGAGATGGGTCCGGAAAAGAGCGCCTCGGGACAAAGCGAATAAGCGTTGGTGCAATCGAAGAGGGTGTACGGCGCGCCGGTACGGGCGGTGGAGATTGGATCCAGACTACGTGGCGAAGAACTGCTGGGTGTTGGCCGCCGCGTCGGAAATCAGATTCGTATCCGGAATCACCGCGAACGGATATGAGAAAACTGAAGTAAGTCGATAGAGATTATGGCCTAACCAGTCCCGCAGTGACGATCTTGTCGAGCTTGGGAAAGCGGCCCTCGATGTATTCGTTGCCCTGAGCTTCCGCTTTTGTCTGATCCACGCCCTCGCCTTTGGGCGGGCCGTCGCCATAGCCGGAGTAAAGCTTGTCCACCACGTCCATGCCCGCCACCACCTCACCGAACGGCGCAAAGCCTCGGCTGTCGAGCCGCTTGTTATCGGCCAGATTGATGAACGGCTCAGTGGTGCGCGTGTTCGGACCGTCGGTGGCGAATGTAATGGTGCCGCGGCGATTGCTCTGCTTCACCGGATCGTCGGGGATAGCCATGGTGTCCCAACGCGCCATGACTACAGGGTCTTTGTGAATGCCCCACTGCACGACGAAGCCCCTGATTACCCGGAAGAAGTAGAGATCGTCGTAATACTTGTCCTCGATCAACTCATAGAAACGATCCGCGCCGCGCGGCGCCCAGTCGCGATGAACTTCCACAACGAACGGGCCCTTAGTGGTGTCGAACCTCACACGATAAATGGCGGGGGCCTGAATGGGTTTTGCCGCGGTTTCCTTCGGAGCCGGCGGGAAACAGGCCGTGAAGATGGCGAACACGGCGAGGGGAATGAGCGTGAATCGAAACGCGGTCATCTGGCAAGCCATTCTCTCTGATTCGAGGGTGGCTCACAAGCGCGGCGTGCCTTCATCTCAGGTGCGAGAGGTGCGAGAGGGAATCAGGGAACCAGCGTGCCGTTACGTCACAACCAACTGATGGTCCGGGTTGGCCAGTTCGATGCGCTCGTACAGCGTGTCCACGAAACCTTCGCCGGATTGGGCGAGAAACGGAAGAATCCCGTAGAGACGTTCCTGCAGGTGCTTATGCGGGAACACGAGGCCGCTGAGATATGCCGCCTCGGCCCGCGCGCGTTCGTCTCGCCGTAAAGCCTCGCGCTGCACCTTGCCTTCCATCTTCGCGAGCTGGTAGAGCATTTTCGCGCTGCTCTTATCGAGCGCAGGTCCGAGCGACTGATCGAAAGCCGCGGTTTCGCTGCGCAGTTCCGCCAATGCCCGCTGCACCGCGCCACGCGTGGCCGCGAACTCATCGTGCAGCGACCTCGGAATCAGCCGCGCAGCGATGTACTCGCGCACCACCTGCTCGCCATGGGCGAGGTCGGCGACGGTGAGAGCGAACTGGTCCATGGCCTTTTTCGCGTGAGCGTCGAGAATCGTGAAAGTCGCGCGAGCCAGCGCCACCGGCATGCGTCCCAGCAACCGATCGTAGATCACCTGCGATTGAGCCAGATATGCCAGTTCCGCGGGACCGCCCACATAGGCGACAGTGGGCAACAGATAATCCTGCATCACCGGCCGTAGCAGCGCGTTCGGCGAGAGTTGCGCGCCCATGCCCGCCAACTGGTCCTCGGTGTAGCTTCGGTCCTTCGATTGAAACGCGCCATTGTGCCGTCGCAGGGCGGTTCGCTTTCCTCCGTCGAGAAGGAACACCAGAGACGTCTCCGCCTCCACGTGCACCTGCGCGTGATAACCGGCCTGTTCGAGTTCGCGATTCCGCTCCAGCAGCGCACTGGTGAGTGCTTCCGAAGCTCGTACGGCCTCAGCCAGCAGCGGTGCACGCACATCGCGCAGATCGTCGCACAACGGGTCGATGAACAACACGGAATGGCGTCCCAGCACCCGCTGGATCAGCAGACGGAACGCCTCACCCCAGCTCCGGCCATTCACATAGGTTTCGCGCGCCATCGCGAGCACTTCGTCCGCGAATGGAAAACCCGCCAGAGCTTGCTCCAGGCCGGCTACAGGAACCTGCTCCAGCGGGATGGTGCCCACGGGTCTGTAACCGTTCGCCTCCGCCGCCTTCAACTCAACGGGTGTTCGCGCCGTGTTGAACACCCAGGCTTGGTTCACTTCGGCAAAGTCGTGGTCTTCGGTAGCCAGCCAGAACACCGGCACCGCCTCTATGCCGCGCGCGGTGAGGGTCTCGGCCAGTTTCACCGCCGTCAACGCTTTGTAAATGGAAAACACCGGGCCGCCGAACAGTCCCACCTGCTGCCCGGTAACCACGGCCACCGTTCCCGGCTGTGCGAATCTGTCCAGCAATTCCGAATCGCCGTTATACCGCGCCAGCGCGCGCACCAGACGTTCGCGCCGCCCGGCCGGATAGCGAATCTCCCGCGCCGCCGCTTCATACGAGGCCGGATTCCACGGAGAGTGCTCGTAGAACCGGGCAAGTTTATGGAAACAATGCTGGAAGTCGGAGAAAAGGGAGGTAGTACCGGGTAGCTCGACGTGGGCTATACAGGCGCTCTCGGTCATGCAGGGTCCAAATTAGCAGATGTTCCGCGCACGCACGGCGATCCGCGAAACTGCGAAGCACGGCGGGAGTCCTCGCCAGCGGCGGCCCGTCTTCGGCCCACCGACAGCCTGCTGCGAAACTGTGAGAATAGGATAGTCATGGACGACCGCGAATTCCAGAAGCGCGCCGACGAAGCTCTCACTCAACTTTACTCCGCGCTTGTAAAGGCCTCCGACGAGGCTGAATTCGAGCCGGAGTTCCAGGCGGGCGCTCTCTCGATTGAGTTTGAGGATCCTCCGGCGCGATTCGTGGTCAGCCCCAACAGCCCGGTGCGGCAAGTCTGGGTCTCCGCCCATTCACGCAGCTTCAAGCTCGATTGGAACGACGCCCGGGCCGCGTTCGTACTGCGAGACACCGGCCAGACGCTCGCCGAGGTGATCGCATCCGCCATCGGCCAGCAGACCGGGGAAGAAGTCAGTTTGTAATGGCTGCCGGCGCCTATATTTCCTATCCTTTCTGTGCGCAGAAATGCACCTACTGTAACTTCGCCTCCGGGGTCTTCTCACCCTCGCTGGAGCATGCCTACATTGACGCGCTGATTCGGGAAATGGAAGCGCACGCGTGGGGCGAGCCGCCCGACACCGTATATCTCGGTGGTGGCACGCCCAGCCGGATGTCTTTGGCCGATCTTCAGCGTGTCATGGCGGCGATCCCTGGGCGTCCCTGGCGTGAAGCGACCATCGAGGCTGCGCCTGGGACCATCA
>Ga0326727_10017996_pt1 | contig 14525 bp, 10 predicted proteins | sample MB2enrmetagenome_FD_207643 | JGI IMG/M metagenome (GOLD analysis project Ga0326727, IMG submission 207643) | Lab enriched peat soil microbial communities from McLean, Ithaca, NY, United States - MB29MY | ecosystem: Environmental > Terrestrial > Soil > Wetlands > Peat | place: USA: New York...
GCTAGCCTGAACCAGATGCCGCCTATCAGCCGCTCAGCAACCGATTTCGATGTAAACAACCTCTTGAGACACGACATCTAGGCCTTCTGTTGTCTGAAGGCATTTCGCGTATCGCGTACATTTTTGCCGACCCAGTCACACGGTGGCTCCTGCAGAGATTTCAGGAGCAACAGAACAGCAGATACCCTAACTTTTATTCGACCCCGCCACGATTCCCTTTCGAGATGGCGATTCCGGATTTGTTCACGGCATTGTTCTGTTTGGGCGCATCGTATGTCCTCTTGCGCTGGCTCTATTTCCCACCCACGGAAAAACAGGATCGAGACCAGACGCCGGAACCGGAAGAAGAAGCATTAGACCGGGAGCCGGCCGGAGCGGGGGAAGAATAGCAAGTCTCACTCCGCCCGCCCCAGGCAAACCGCAAACCAGCCCCGCTCATCCGTCCAGCTTCCCGCCGCGGCAAAGCCTGCCTCGGCCAGCACTGTCTCCGCCTGTCTGGGCCGGTACTTGTAGCTGTTTTCGGTATGGATGGTCTCACCCTGAGCGAACTCAACTTCCAAATTCAGCGCCGTTAGCCGGACCTTCTGCGCAATCCGGCTCTCGAGATGCATCTCGATGCGCGACTCGCTCACATTCCAAATCGCCCGGTGCGCGAAGCTCTCCAGGTAGAAATCCGCCGCCAGCTCACGGTTCAGCCTCGCCAGCAGGTTCAGGTTGAAGTCGGCCGTCACCCCGGCCACATCGTCGTAGGCCGCCAGCAGCGTAGCTTCATCCTTGACCAGGTCCACGCCCAGCAGCAGGCCGTCGCCGGGCTTCAGTCCGGCCCTCACCCGTTTCAGCAGCCGCATCGCCTCCGGGGGATCGAAGTTGCCGATGCTTGATCCGATATAAAGCACCAGCCGGCGCTCGTCTGCATGCGTGGGCTCCAACTTCAGGCCACGCCGGCTGCCGTGCGTGTAGTCCATCACCCGCGGAGCCACCACGACTCCGGCAATCTCCCGCTCGATGCGCTCCCGGGCTGCGTCGAGCGCGCTGGCTGAGACATCCACCGGCTCGTAGAGCACGTTGCCCTGCCGCTCGACAACCGCCTTGAGCAACAGCCGCGTCTTGTCGGCCGAGCCGGCGCCCAGCTCCGTAATCCGCAGCCGGGGCGGCTGGTTCGCGCCGCGCTGGTTCCGAACCGGGCCGGCCGCCCGCGCGATCATGGCCTGAGCATGCGCCGCCAGAATGCCGCGCTCGGTCCGGGTCAGGTAATACTCCGGCCGGCTGGTAATCTCGTCGAAAAGCCGAGAGCCGGCCTGGTCGTAGAAGAGCCAGGGCGGCAGCCGCCGGGGACGCGAGCTGAGTCCACGGCGCACCGCCTCGGCGACTCGCTGGTCGATATCGAGCTTGGCATCGGGTTTGCCATCGAGTTTGCCGGTGACGCGACCGTCGGCGGCGCGATCTTCGGTTTGAAAAGCAATTGTGGGGAAGACGAAAGTTGTCATGCGGTCAGTTGGATGCTACCTCGCCCTGAAAAGGTTACAAAGATACCGGCCGAATTCGATTAAAATGCCAACCGATTTCGATTAAAAAGCCAACCGGATCCCGGAAAACTGCCAGCGCGTCTCCGGAGCAAAGAAATTCCGGTAAGTGGCCCGAATGTGCGCCGCAGGCGTGACGCACGAGCCGCCCCGCAGCACCATCTGCCCGCTCATGAACTTGCCGTTGTACTCTCCCAGCGCCCCCGCGAGCGGCTGGAACCCCGGATAGCCCAGGTAAGCGCTAGCCGTCCACACCCAAGCCCCCCCGAACCACCACTTCGTGGGGTGCTGGTTTTGGAGGAGATTTGTGGAAGGAATGAGCAGCCCGGAATCGAGCAAATTCCCTTCCACAGGCTGCCCCTCGGCGGCGGCTTCCCACTCAAACTCGGTGGGCAGGCGATGCCCGGCCCAGCGCGCATAGGCGTCGGCCTCGTAAAAACTCACCTGGCTCACGGGCGACATTGCCAGCACTTTCAGAGGCAGTTCGCCGCGTAGGGTAAAGACGCTCCACTCGCCGTCTTCGCTCGCCCAGTAGAGCGGGGCGCGCCAGCCGTTGCGCTTTACCGCGTCCCAGCCCGCCGAAAGCCAGAGCTCCGGCCTCCGGTAGCCGCCATCGGCGATGAAATCCGCAAATTCCGCGCAGGTGACGAGACGCCGGGCCAGCGAAAACGGCTCCAGCCATACCCGGTGCCGCGGCAGCTCATTGTCGAAACAGAAGCCCGTCCCTTGGTGGCCAACCTCCCGCATTCCGCCCTCAAACTGCTTGAAATCGAGGCTGGGTGCCCCAGGTCTCGACTCTGAGACCTGGGATTCCACCTCCGCTCCGCTTTTGTAGACCGGACGCAGCGGATTGGTAAAAAACGCATGCAGGATGTCGGTCAGCAGCAGCTCCTGGTGCTGCTCTTCATGGTTTACGCCCAGTTCGATTCGCCGCAGCGCCTCGGCCTCAGCGCCGTCCCCCGATTCCGCTCCGGCTTCGAGCAATCGCTCTATTCCCCGGTCCACGTGCTCGCGGTAGCGCAAAATCTCGTCGAGCGCAGGACGCGAAAACGAGGCCCGCAGCCGCTTCTCTGGGAATGCCGAGAAGCCTTCGTAATAGCTGTTGAACAGCCAGTGAAAATCCGCGTTGAACGGCCGGTAGCCGGGCAGGAACTCGCGGAGCACAAACGACTCGAAGAACCAGGCCGTGTGGGCCAGGTGCCACTTGGCCGGGGACGCCTCAGGGCAGGACTGCACCATCATGTCTTCGGCGGTGAGCCCGGAGCACAACTCGAGCGTCCGCCGCCGCGCCGCGCTAAACCGGGCGGCCACCTGCGCATGCGTACTGTCCGCTGCCGTTGTTTTCATGGCTCTTGCCTCCCGCACTGGCAAAAGTGTACCGCGGACCCCTTGCCCTTCGGCTCCGTGAATTTGCGATTGTGCGAAAGGATTATTCGCGCCTCCGCTCGCCCCATTCTGAATTTGGTGGTCTAATACATGGTGTTTTAGTTTCATGGGGCGATAAAGGCTGTTGATAGTCCCTTGAAATCCTGGCGGGCAGGGAATCTGCGGGGAGGTAAGATGTCCGGGTTCGAAGAACTTCGCAGGCTACCGGGCCTTGCTATACTCGCGGGTCTCATGGCGGCGCACTTCGCTTACCCTGCCCAGGCTACGGCCCAGGTTGCACCGCAGCCTCCGGCCCAAACTCCGGCCCAGACCGCAGCCCAGAGCCCAGCCCAAACTCCGGCCCAGACCCCGACGCAGGTTCCTGCCCAGGCTCAAGACCGGACCCCGGCCCCAGCGCCTGGCGCAATTTCCCCGGCTGCTTCCGGACCTGCTGCGCAGGCGGCTCCCGCAGCCCCGGCCCACCAGCCCACTCCCGAGCAGCTCGGCGACTCCCTCTACGTTCACCAGCACTACCAGCAAGCCATCGCCGCCTACTCCAAGGTCACGGAAATGACTCCCTCCCTCTGGAACAAGATGGGCATTGCCTATCAGATGATGTTCAATATGAAGGACGCCACCCGCTGCTATAACGCCTCACTCAAGCTGGACCCCCGCAACGCCGATGTTCTCAACAACCTGGCCACTGTGTACGACTCCCTCAAGGATTACGGGACCGCCGAGCGTTATTACCGCAAGGCGCTCAAAATCGATCCCAAATCCGCCCTGGTTCTCAGAAATCTGGGTTCAAACCAGCTCGCTCAGCACAAGAACAAGAAGGGATGGGCCGATTACCAGGCTGCGCTGGCCATCGATCCGCAGATCTTCGATTCGAACACCGGTGCGAGCATTCAAAACCCGACGAACGTCCAGGAACGCGGCGCGCTGCACTATTACATGGCCAAGAGCTGCGTCAGCGCCGGACAGCGCGAATGCGCCATCGATAACCTCCGCATGGCCCTCAACGAGGGGTATACCAATGCAAAGAAGATCGCGGAAGACAACAGCTTTGTGAGCCTCCGCGACGTGCCCGCCTTCCAGCAACTGATCGCCGCGCAAAGTACCCACTAAGCTGCTCCCCGTCGTCTCCCCGCGCGTTTCCTGCGTCTATGGGTGTAGGGCATTGCTGCCCGGTTTCAGGAGCTCTCATGAAAACCCGATTCTTATCCGCCATCGTCTTCTCGCTTGCACTGGGCGCCGCCGCGTGGGCTCAGGATGCAAACACGGGTACTGCAACGCCTCAGAACAACGGAGCGGGAAATGGAGCCGGGGGCAACGGCCAGCGCGGCGGCCGGGGCGGCTATGGCGGCATGGGGATGGGCATGGGCGGCGGGCGCGGGCTGATGGGCACGGTGACTGATGCCGGCGCCGATCACTACACGGTGAAAACCGAAACCGGCGAGATCTACACAGTTCACTTCAGCGCCAACACCCGCATCATGAAGATGCCGGCCGGCACGGGCGGCAGCCAGGGCATGGGTGGCGGCCAGGGCAGAGGCGGCGGCCAGGGCAGAGGCGGTGGACAGGGCATGGGCGGCGGCCAAGGCGGCGGCATGGGCCGGGGCGGCAATCCGCCGCAGCAGATCAAAGCCACAGACATCAAGGTCGGCGACGCCATTGGCGCCATGGGCGAGGTGGATGCCACGGCCAAATCCATGGGCGCAACGGTCATTGTCCAGTTTGATCCCGAGCGGGCAAAGCAAATGGAAGAGATGCGGGCCAGCTACGGCAAAACCTGGATTCAGGGCAAGGTTACGGCCATCGACGGCGTGAAAGTCACGGTCATGGGGGCCCTCGACAATGCTCCGCACGCCTTTGTCGCCGACGAAAACACCACCTTCCGCAAGCGCCGCGATCCGGTCACGCTGGCCGATATTCAGGTGGGTGACTCGGTGCGCGCCGAGGGCGCCCTCAAGGATGGAACCTTCACCGCAACCGCAGTCAACGTGATGGTTCAGCCCCAGGGAGGAACGCCCACCGTTCCCCGCAACGGGCCGCCGCAATAAGGGGAGCGGACTCTAACCCTCCAGCGTGAGCAGAGATTAGCGCTTCGGATAGGTCCGGTAGGCCTGGATGGTCACGGTCAAGGGAGTGCCTCGTACTGCCGAAATCTTCAGCAGTACTTCAAAGTACGGGAACCTGCTCACATGGAGCATATTCCTGAAGTTTGACAACTGGTCATCCGATAGAAGAAAGTCCCCGGCGGCTTCAGTGGCCTCGGCGCTTGTGCCCTCCATCAGCAGAACTCCGCCGCCGCTGCTTGGATTGGGCAGGTAGGCCACCGTGCAATATCCGACGGAGTCGGTGCGACTGTAGACCGGCTGCTCTCCTGAGTTGGGCGCGCGGTTGGTTATGGATGTGACGCTATTCTCGGTTTTCGCGAAGAAGTTCATCCGGCTCTCGAACAGTTCGTCCCAGGGGTTGGCGATGCGGGCGCCGATCAGAACCACATTGTCTCTTTTGAGCAGCGCGGGCATGTAATCGCGCGCGTAGTATGCGTGGATTCTCTTGCCCAGCGGGTCAAGGGCGAGGATGCGTTGGGTCAGCTTGAATCCGCTCGGTGTCCCCAGGTTCCTGGCCGCAATCAGACCCAGAGCGAGGCGCGTGTCCGGGCTGAGGTCCGAAGCCTGAAGCGCGCTGGTGTAGTTGCGGCTCAAATACTCATTGAATGAGAATGTCTTTCCGCTGATGCTCTGAAGCATGGCAAAGGAGGTGTCGGGCATGACCACATCCGTGTCAGGACTGGAGCCCAGGAAGTCAGTCCAGAATGCCGCGACGGCGGGTTTGTACTGCCATGCGTAAAGCGAACGATTGACGGCGCGGTTCTGGATCCAGAGGGTCAGGCAGCCGGCGGCGAGCAGCAGGGCGATCAGCGCTTCGACGATGATTGCGGCCAGCATCCGGCGCCGCCGCTTTAAGGCCCTTGGAAGCTCCTGAAGCTCGTCAGGCAGCTCAGAGGCGGCGGCCGATTCCGCGTCGATATTCGGCCCGGCCTGACGATACCGGAAGACAGGAATGTAGCTGCCGCGAGGGATATCCATGACCAGGCTCTCATGCGAACCCTCGGAATTGAAGTAAGCCTCGATGCGCTTGCGCAGGTCGCTTACATTGGTGCGCACAATATTGTCGACGCTGGTGTCATAGCTATCCGGCCGCCTAAAGACCTTGAACCCGATCTCCTGCTCATGGACCTGGCCGCAGCCTTCCTTGAGGGAACGGTGGCCAACGTAAAAGAGGAGTTCCTTCAGCCTGGTTGCGCGCTTCAGTTGGGCACTCGATGCAACCCGCTCCAGCAGCGCCCAGCACAGTTCCGGATCGACCGGCTCTTCGATCTGCGGCGCTGGCGGCGCCATTGTCTCTGTCATCGGCGTTTCCTCAACCGTCTTACCGCCGTCTGCAACGTTTATTGCGCGCCGCGGACCGCGGTTCTTCCGTCAATCGATATAAACTAGCTCTTCTTTACGGTAACGACCGCACAATCGATAGGAAAGATAATCCAAATTACCGCCGGCAAGCTCCCAAGCTCTCAAGGTCCTTTGTTCGGCAAGACCACTATTCTACTCAATCCAGGCGGAAACTTTCCCGCGCACGCGAAGACGGCCGGCCCAGGCGGCTATGCAGGCGCCCCTTTCAACCTGCAAAAATCCCATGCTCAAACCCATCGGCCGGGTTGCCGCATATCCGCATCTAATTGAGTCTATTAAGATTTTACTCCTCCAAGCTGAAACTCGCTACGGTGGTGCCCACAGTGGACACCACCGCGAATTGACTTGCTCGCACGATCTATAGGGACGATCCTTGATCGGCTTCGGAATATGCGGTTTCATCTACGCCAATTCAGCCCGGATTTCAGGGAGCCTGGACCGGATTACCGCCTTGAGGCCGAGAGCCGCTCTCCGGGTGGCTGGAGGACCCTGACCAAGGGGGAGAATCGACGATAGCGCGATGTGATTTAGATCTTCAAGGAACACCAACAGGACGAATAGGCCTGTGGGTACAGGTGCTTCGCGCCCATCAGGCAGACAAAACGTGCGCGCTGAACGGGCATCTTCAATTCGCACCCCGCTCTCTTAGCAGGCGCAGTCGAGCCGCGACACTTTCAACCAACGACAACCAGTAAGAAAGACTCTTGGAGGCAGTATGAATACAGGTAAATATGCGAGGCATATTCTCGCATCGACGGGCATGCGCGTTTTCGCGATGTTCGTTCTCATTCTTGGCGGCAGCCTGATGGCGTGGTCGCAGCAGATCACCGGCTCCATCGTCGGTACCGTAAACGACCAGCAGGGCGCGGTGGTGAACACAGCCAACGTAAGGGCAACCAACACCGAAACAGGATTCTCCCGTTCAGCGCCGGCAAACGGCTACGGAGAGTACCGCATCGATTACCTTCCCGTCGGCATATACACCGTTGAAGTTACTGCGTCGGGATTCCAGAGGTTTGTGCAGAAGAACATCGTTCTGACTGTCGATCAGACGCAGACCGTTAACGCAACGCTGCAAGTGGGCGCCCAGACTCAGACCGTCACGGTGACTGAGGCTCCCCCGACCGTGGACACCAGCGACGCGGAATTGGGCAGAACCATCTCGCCGGCCGAGATCACCGGCCTGCCGTTGGTGAACCGCAACGCGTACGCGGAGCTGTCGCTGACGCCGGGCGTGATGGCCAACAGCATGAGCCAGCAAAGCAACCCCAGCGGTACGCCCGATTTCGTCATCGGCCTTCCCTCGACGGACGTTCAGGTGAATGGCTCCATCGACGGCGGCAATCCCGAAGTCAGCTTCTATCTCGATGGTGGCCTGAATATCAACGGAATCCGCAACTACGGCAACCAGCTTCCGAACCCCGACGCTCTGGAAGAGTTTCGCGTCGAGACGAGCGAATTCTCGGCCCAATACGGCCACATGTCCGCCGCCGTGGTTACGGCGGTTACCAAGTCGGGCACCAATCAGTTTCACGGCGCGCTTTTCGAGTTCAACCGCAATACCGACTTCAACGCATTCCCGTGGAACGCGCCAAAGAACGTGGCGGGCCAATTTATTAACGCCCCCTACCACCGCAATCAATTCGGCGGTGTTTTCGGGGGCCCGGTGAAGAAAGACAAGGCGTTCTTCTTCTTCAGCTACGGCGGTCTCCGGCAGGTGGTCGGCGCGTATGAAAGCGGCGGCAGGGTTCCCACGGCCGCCGAGCGTCTGGGCGACTTCACGGGCGATCTTCCCAGCCCCACTAATTCGAAAGTTTCAAACTACGGATCCACCCCGTTTACGATTGACATGCCGGGAACCAAGACCGCATATACCGGAAACACCAACACCAGCTCAGGTTGCCCTGCCGGTGGCACCGCCAATAATCCCACCAACCTGAACTGCCTGCCGGTCTCCGCGGCGGACAAGGCCGCAGCCACCTTATTAGGGGGCAGTAACTCCAGCGCGTCGATTCCCCTGCCGAACGTCACTCCGTCCGGCGCCTTGGTACCCCTCAACTGGTCCGGCTACTTCACTGGCCCAACGGACGAAAACGAGTACCTCGGAAAGTACGACCAAGTGCTCAGCGACAAGGATCACGTGGCGGCCACGTATTTCTTCGTCCGGACCACACAAAACGGATTCGGCGGCGGCAACATTGTTCCTTGGACGGTCAATCAGTCGTACACCAACCAGACCAACGCTAACCTCAGCGACATTCACACCTTCGGCGCCACCACCGCCAACCAGGCTTGGCTTGCGTTCACGCGAGTTGCCGGCGGACGCGTCAATCTGCCTGCAGTCAACATCGGCCAGCTCGGCTCCGGTTACACCATCCAGGGACCGTCGACGCTGCCGAATCTGGCCATATCCGGATACTTCACGGCGGGCGTTTCACTCGCCGGCCCGGTCACGGCTTCCGATTTCTACTCGCTCCGCGATATGGTCAGCATGACCAAGGGAAAACACACACTCTTCTACGGCGGCGAGTTCGCCCTCGACAAGGGCATGTTTGTCGGAAACTTGTACAACTATGGCCAATTCAGTTTTGCGAGCTCGGCTCCCACTACTACCGGGAATGCACTGGCCGACTTCTACACCGGCATGCTTTCCTCAATGGAACAGGACACGCCGTACCACACGCTCATGAGCGCATGGCACGTGGCGGTCTTCGTCCAGGACAACTACCGCATTACCTCTCGCTTCACAGCCAACCTGGGCGTCCGGTGGGATATCGATACGCCGCCGGTTGAGTCATCGAATCTGACCGCGGCCTTTATCCCCAGCAAAGCCGCTCTGACCAGTACCTCGAGCTCTACCGGTACTGAATCTACGGTCATTCCCACCGCACCTCCGGGCATGTTCTTTCCGGGGGACCCGGGCGTGGCTCGCGGCATCATCACGACCAAGTACCACCATATTGCACCGCGCATCGGCTTTGCCTGGGATCCATTCGGAGACGGCAAGACCGCCATCCGCGCCGGCGCTGGACTCTTCTATGGGACCACCAGCGGCAATGAGTGGAACCAGCCGGGTAACGCAAACCCTTACGCGGTTCGCCAGACCTTCGGCTCCGTGAACTCCATGTCCAACCCATACGCGACCACGATGGTCAATGGGACCGCGTCTTCGTTCCCTAATGGAGACCCCTTCCCGTATACCTTCAATCCGAAGAGCCCGCGCTTCCTGCTTCCGGCCAGCATCGAGTCCATCGGAACGAATGTGCAGTGGCCTTACATCTACCAGTTCAATTTAGCGGTGCAGCGGCAGTTGCCCCTGCAGGTTGCCCTCACCGCGGCCTATGTGGGCACGCTCTCGCGCGATGTGCCTACCATGATCGACGGCAACTATGCTCCCTACGTTCCAGGGATCACCGGCGAGTCCTCTGGCTCCGCTGGGACCGGCGGCTACAACGCGCGGCGTCCCTACGACCAAAACTCCACCGGCACCGGCACTCTGGGTCAGAATATCTTCCTGGTCACCAACCAGACCGCCTCGTACCATTCACTGCAGCTTATGGCCAGCCGTCCGCTGACTCATAACATCATGGTCAATGGCTTCTACGTTTGGAGCCACGCCATTCAAAGCAGCAATGAGTCGGCGATCGGGCAGATGACCGCGCAGGACTTTGACAACCTGTGGGAAGAAAAGGGCCCGATGGACGCTGACCGGCGCAACGTGGCCACCATCTCCGGCAGGTGGAATGTCGACTACTATCACGGAAAGAACTTCTTCATGAAGGAAGTGGTGAACGGCTGGACGATTTCGCCGATCTGGGTGATGCAAAGCGGGTCGCCGTTCTCGGTCTCCACCGGCTCTGACAAGAACGATGACAGCGCCAACGCAAACCGTCCCGACCTGGTTTCGGGCACCAACTGGAACCTGGGTGCGCATCGCGCCCGTGCGACCGAGGCCGCCGAGTGGTTCAATACCGAAGCGTTCGTTGCCAATGGTCCCGGCGTTGCGGGCGGCATCGGACCCGGTGGCGCAGACGGCAACACACCGCGCGACTATCTGCGCGCGCCGGGTTACCGCGACGTCGACCTGGGTCTGTTCCGCGACATCAGATTCGAGCGCGGAATCGTCTTCCAGATCCGTGGCGAAGCGACTAACGCCTTTAATCTGGTGAGCCTGAATGGTCCAGGGTCGAGCGGTCCTCCAACAACGGCCGGAGGTACTCCTACGTCTTCGAGCTTTGGCGTAATCACGGGGGCGGCCAGTCCCCGCATCATCCAAGTGGGTGCGCGGCTGACCTTCTAACCATTCATCCACCGTTTCACGCAGCAAAGAATGGGGCGCCCGCCGGGCGCCCCATTCGCTCCTATTGAAGATTCTTCTATTGCAGATTCTGAATCTCGGTTTCCGGGGGAATATCGAACTGGAACTGATCGTCGGTCAACTGCTGGTTCTGCTTCACGCTCTGGACCGTGATCACGATCTGGAACCCATCGTTGGGGCGTCTGATAGTGATCGTCGAAGGGTACTTGTCTTCGCCAAAGTCCTGGTAGTTGGCATAGATGACATGGGTCTCCAGGTTGCCATCGCTGTCATACAGATCCTGTTCGTAAGGAAGAAGATCCTCGCGATGGAAGCTGATCACGCGCACTGGCTTCTCCTCATGGGTTCCGGCCTTGCGGCGCATGATGTTCAAGTTATATTCGGGCGTAAACAGCAGGTGCTTCTTTGACGCGTCCTCGATTGTTTCTGAATCCGCCGCTACTGAGTAATCGTCGTCCCGATCCAGCCCGCGCACCACCATGGCGTCGAAAAAGAAATCCGGCCGGATGTTTTCGATGGTGCTGGAAGACTTCTTTGTCAACAAGTTAGACCCTTTTATAGCCTTGTTTTTGGAGGGAATCCAGAGGGTGAAATTCTTTCCGTCGCTCACCATGTCGAAAGCACGCGTGCCGAGCACCGGAACTCGTCCCAGCACGCGCAGCATCTGGGGCTTGCGCATCAGGATGACCCCGCGGATGGTGGTGTAGTCCGTGGCCTCTCCCGCCGCGGTTTTGTACACGCTGAGCTGAATCTCGACGGTAGCGGTCATGCTCTGAAGATCTTCCCAGCGCTTGTCCATCCGCGCCACAAGTTCATCGGGCGTAGCTGTCTGCACCACCGCCGGCGCCTTGGGAACAGGCAGGCTGCGGTGAGTGGAAATGACAAAGCAGCCGGAGAGCAGCAGCGGAAGCGCCAGCGCGGCAATTTGGGCGAGACGGCCGCTTGTCCTGCCGATGATCGTTCTCATTGCCCGCCTGCCTTCTTGAGCGCGTGCCGGTAGCCCGTAACGTTCCGGTTGTGCTCGTCCAGGCTGCTGGAAAACAGGGAATGTCCCTGCGCATCGGCTCCAGCGGCAACAAAATAGAGGTAATCCGTTTGGGCCGGCTGCATGGCGGCGCGCAATGAACGGACCCCGGGGTTTGCCACCGGACCCGGCGGTAAACCATTGTGCAGATAGGTGTTGTATGGAGTATTGCGATCAAGATCGCTGTGGTAGAGCGTGCCCCGCCATCGGCCCTCGAGCTCCAGTCCGTAAATCACTGCGGGATCTGTCATCAACGGCATCTTCTTTCTGAGCCGGTTCTGAAAGACGCTGGCCACCAGCGGCCGGTCAGCGTCGATTGCGGTTTCCCGTTCCACCAGCGAAGCAATGGTCACCACCTGGCGCACATTCTCTTTCAATCCCAGCTGACTGGCCGCCGCGCGGAAGCGCCGCACCAGAGCAGCACAAATCTGCGCCGGAGTCGTCCTGCGCGCAAAACGGTAGGTATCGGGAAACAGGTAACCCTCCAAACTCTTTGCCCCAGGATCCAGGTCGGCCACCAGGCCCGCCTGTCCGATCGCCGCGTCAAGAAATTCCCGGCGCGTGCTGAACCCGGCCTGCTCCACGCGCGCGGCGATGTCGAAAATGTTCGCGCCCTCGGGAACCGTCAGCGTCACTGTGAAGACGTCGCCGCGCGCGATCCGCGCATAAACCTCAGTCACCGGCGCCGGATGGTCGAATTGGTACTCGCCGGCCTTGAGCGTTCCCCGCTTCCAGAAGCGAAGCAGATCGAAAGCAAACCGGCTGCGGACCACCCCGGCGGCCTGCAGTTGCCGGCCGATCAGGGCCGTGGACGAGCCTGGGGCCAGTTCAACAAAGGTCTCTGTTTCCGGTCCGTACGGCGCCAGAATCAGCCAGCCAACCCCGCCGGCGGCAAGAAGGGCAAGCAGAAAGAGGCTCAGCAGTATACCCGCCGCGCCAGACCGTTTCTTCTTTCTGCTCTTCCATTTGCGCCGTACCATCCTGTTTCTGTTGACCCTTCACTCACTTAAGACGCGTAGAATCCCCGAGAGGACTCTCTCTTTACGATTGTATCGGGTGCAACCGGCGGCGCACGGCGCTTCCCCTTCAGCGAGGAGCATTAAGCTGGAAGCGGGAATCAGAAGCAGAAACAGGAGCAGAAACCTGGAATCCGACCCTCATCCTCGCTTTCTGGGCCTCGACGTGGGCAATCGCCGCATCGGGGTGGCCGTCTCTGACGAGCTGGGCCTGACCGCGCAGCCGGTGCTGACGCTGGAGCGGAAACGCAGAGGCAGCGGTGCTTCACGAGACGACCTGCGCTCGCTGGCGCGGCTGGCCAAGCGATTTGACGTGGCCGGCATCGTGGTGGGCAACCCTCTGCACCTGTCTGGCGAGGCCAGCCCGCAAGCCGGCAAAACTGGGGCGTTTGCCGTCGAACTGGGCGAGCTGACCGGCTTGCCCATCCACCTGTGGGATGAGCGGCTGACCAGTCGCGAAGCTCACCGGATTTTGTATGAAACCGGCCACGCCCGCCAGCAGCACCGCCGGGTAGTGGACCAGGTGGCGGCCACGCTGATTTTGCAGTCGTTTCTGGACGATAAAGCAGCTTCTAGCTTCTAGCTTTTAGCTTCCAGCTCTGCACCTGAGGCTCAAATGTGCTGAACCCAGGCCAACTGTTGGTTGGGGAAGTGACCGCAGGCAGGAAGGCGGAAAGGTCTCGCGGCCTGGCTGATAGCTGAAAGCTGAAAGCTGAAAGCTAGAAGCTAGAAGCTGATTCTCCCTGCCGCGTATAATGAGAAGTCAGGTTCTTTCATCTTTTGCGGACTGAGCAGCCGCGCTCCCCGCCATGGACAGTGAATGCCCGAGCACATTAAGAAGCAGCTTCTCGACGAGATCAAGATTCTTGAGCATGAGCTCTCCCATGAGCTTCCCGCGGAGATCAAGAAGGCCGTGGCGATGGGAGATTTGTCGGAGAACGCCGAGTATCACATGGCGAAACAGCGCCAGGATTTTGTGAATGCGCGGCTGGGACAGCTCAAGAAGCGGATGGCCGAACTATCCTTGGTGAACCTCGCCAACATTCCCAGGGACAAGGCCGGCTTCGGGTCAACGGTGGTGGTCTACGACTCGACCAAGGACGAGGAGATCGTGTACCGGCTGGTGACCAGCGAGGAATCCGACGTATCCAAGGGGCTGATTTCAACGACCTCGCCGATTGGGCGCGGCCTGGTGGGCAAGCGGGTGGGGGATGTGGCCACCATCGTCACCCCAAACGGCAAGCGGGAGCTTGAGATTCTGAAGCTGGCCACCATTCACGATGAAGCCGACGAAGACGACGAGCAGGACGAAGCCGCCGCCGGCGGGAAGTAGCGGCAAAGAAGCAGCGGAATTAGTAGCAAGGAAGAAAAGCAATGACCACCTGGACCAGCGCCTTTGGCCGCGCCTGCGGCTGGCTACTTGATCGCATCGTGTACGGCCTGGCGCTCACTCGCATCTCTCCCAACGTACTTACCTTTCTCGGCCTGGTCATCAACATCTCGGCCGCATTTCTGTTTGGCCACGCCAACGCTTCAAACAGCGACCGCATGTTCCTTTACGCGGCGCTGGTGATCTTCTGCGCCGGCATCTTCGACATGACGGACGGCCGCGTGGCCCGGCGCAACAACCAGGTCACTGTTTTCGGCTCCTTCTTTGATTCGGTGATCGACCGCTACTCTGACGTGGTTCTGTTCTTCGGCCTGCTGGTCTACTACGGCCGCATCAACCGCTTCCGCTACGTGGTGCTGGTGGCCTTTGTGATGGTGACTTCGCTGATGGTCAGCTACACGCGGGCC
>Ga0326727_10017997_pt1 | contig 14525 bp, 13 predicted proteins | sample MB2enrmetagenome_FD_207643 | JGI IMG/M metagenome (GOLD analysis project Ga0326727, IMG submission 207643) | Lab enriched peat soil microbial communities from McLean, Ithaca, NY, United States - MB29MY | ecosystem: Environmental > Terrestrial > Soil > Wetlands > Peat | place: USA: New York...
CGATGTTGGAGAAATCCTTGGCGTCGTTGGCGACCAGCGTCAGGTCCTTGTTGAAGTCGGTTGAGCCGCTGGCCGACAGGCCGTATTCGACGTCCCAGATCGAGGCCTGGACGGCGGCCGAGAATGCCGCCAGGTCGGCACCGAAAATCTTCAGGTCGGCACCGGGCACAGCCTTGAGGTCGGCGGTGTAGTCGGCCTGCAGGGACGGGTCGATGGCGTCCTTGGCATAGGGCTCGAGCACCGCATTGCCCAGGGCCGCCAACTCGGCGATGGTTTTCAGCTGGATCGCGGTCAAGGGGGTGCTGTCGCTGTTGTCGTTGACCAAGGGGCCGGTGGTGTAGCCGTAGCTGTTGGCTCCGACATAGATGTCGTGCAGCAGGTCGACACACCACACCCCCAGCAGGCCGGCCCCGGTCGTCAGCGTGATCTGGCCGGTGTACCAGATGCCGTCAGTCGTCGATCCAAGAGACTTGTCAAGAAAGCCATTCTTGGTGGTGTCGCTTAACGTGATCGACTGCCAACTTCCGGTTGGCAAGGTGGTGGCGCCGTCTCCGGCAATGCCGACATAGCTGATCTGGCCGGCCATCGCGGGGGCGGCGGCAAAGGCCGAGAACAGAATCGACAGGGCTCCGATTTTTTGCAGGGTTCGCATCTTTTTCATCCATCAAGTTGCAATGGCTGGACCGGATTTTCCGGTTCTGTTGAATTCGACCTGTAAAAAAGCAAATCCCATGCCAAGACGTTTTATATAGATAAAACAGCCATTTGAAAAATGGCGCGAATGTCATATGTAATTATTTCCGACACTAGTGATGATGTCTGGTTATTCTGTAAACAAAACCACTTTTTCTATTATATTTGATGAAAATATTTCTCGATATCCCCATATGGGGATTGCGGAACGGGACCTTGGCGCGCGATGCCCGGCCAAAACCATGCCAGGGCTCGCCTTCGCGTCAACTTGGTATAAGATTGTGTCCATGGCGGGTGTTCGGCCGAAGGACGGGAGTGATCTTGCAGGGGCGGTTGGGGGTTTGGGTCGCCATGGGCGTGGCTCTGGCCGGTTGCACATCATCGCCGCCGCCGCCGCCTGTGCTCGCCGACATCGGTGCCCGCTGTCTGGCGGGGCTGGACCAGCGCAGCATTCGCTATGACCGGATGGCCGATTTCACCACGCCGGAAGGGTGCGGCGTCTCCCAGGCGGTTCGGATCAAGCAGTCGGCATTGGCCTGGAACAGGCCGGCCCTGATGTCCTGCAGTCTGGCCGCGACCATCTGGGAGTTCGAGACCCGGGTGGTGCAGCCCGCGGCCCAGCGCCATTTCGGTCAGGCAGCGCGCAAGCTATCCCACGCCGGCAGCTACAGTTGCCGGGGGGAAATCGGCGGCAGGGCAGAGCGGATCTCCCAGCATGGCTATGGCCGGGCCATCGATGTGACCGGCTTCGAACTGGCCGACGGAACGGTGATATCGGTGCTGCGCGACTGGCGGGGAAAGGGGGAGAAGAGCGCCTTTCTCCTGGATGTCGCGAAAGGTGCCTGTACCATCTTCAACCTGGTCTTGACGCCGAACCACAACGCCGAACATCACGACCATCTGCACCTGGATATCGGTCCCAACAAGATGTGCGGGGTATGAGACGCGGCCCGCCCTTGGGCGGGGCCGAAACGGCAGTATTGCCGCCGCTTTCACGTCGGAGGCGGGCAAGAGAGGATGTGAAAAAATCGTTCCGGGGGACAGACGCTCCCGCCGGTCTTTCCCGAAAAGCGGCAGAATCTCGCCATGTCGGCTTCGCCGAATGACAGGCACAGTGGCCTGTCCCACTATTCTTTCACATCCTCGGACGCCTGCCCCCTACAGCACGGTCAGCATGGCGCCGACCAGGGGGTGACGGACGATATCCCGTTCGGTCAATCGCACCACCGCCACCTCGGGCAATGCTTCCAGCCGCCGGGCGACATCGGCAAGCCCCGACATGCCGGGCAGCAGGTCGGTCTGGTCGGGGTCGCCGGTCAGCACCATGGTGGAATGCCAGCCCAGACGGGTCAGCAGCATCTTGATCTGGCCATAGGTGCAGTTCTGTGCCTCGTCGATGACGACGAAGGCGTTGTTCAGCGTGCGCCCGCGCATGTAGGCGACCGGAGCGATCTCGATGGAACCGTCGGCCAGGCATCCGCGCAGCCGCTTGCCGCCCAGGCGGTCGGACAGGGCGTCATAAAGCGGGCGCAGGTAGGGGGCCAGCTTCTCCTGCAGGTCGCCGGGCAGGAAACCCAGGCTTTCGCCGGCTTCCACGGCCGGACGGGATAGCACGATGCGTCCGACGCGGCCCTCTTCCAGGGCTTCGACAGCGGCGGAAATGGCCAGGTAGGTCTTGCCGGTTCCGGCCGGTCCCAGGGCCAGGGTCAGGTTGCTCTCCTCCAGCGCGTCCAGAAGGGCACGCTGGTTGTCGCTCTGCGGGCGGACCTTCTTCACATAGCTTTGCTCGCGCTGCTCTTCGCCAAGGGGATCCCACCCTCCTTGGGCGCCTTTGCCATAAAGCGGATGAACGTTGGACTCGGTTGCGGGCTGGGCGGCTTGACGGGGACGCTTGGCCATGAACAGCTCCTTCAAGGGGTCAAACAAAAAGCCCCCACGCGGTGGAGGCTTCGGGCTGACGGTCTGTCGGGGAAAACGAGACGACGGGAGGTTTGGTGGGACACTGGCGCCGGACGGCGCGGGGGTGGTCCGGAGACAGCGAGGGAAGGGGTCACCGCTCGCTGGCGGTTAACGGGGGGGGTGGTCTGTCGGAAACGAACCCTGCGAACCACGCTCGGTATGCCTCCATGGCTTTTGTGCAATGCCACATCAGAAAGATAGGATATCAAGCGCGCCACTTCCACACCTTATTGCGTTTGTCAAAGAAGATTCACGCAACATGTAGAGAGTTAAGGCTTCGAGGTGCGAGAGGACGTGAAAACCGAGGGGCGCCGGGGTCCGCGGCGAAGCGGCGGAAATGCTGCTTCTCGGCGTCGGTCGGCGACACCGGCCGGGACGCCGGTGTCGCTGACCAGATTTGTTACACCGGCCGCGATGACGGTGGTCTTAACGTCGTTCGCGGCGGTTCAGGGCCGACAACACCGCGCGCAGCGAAGCGGTGACGATGTCCTCGTCCATGCCGACGCCGGTGACCGTGCCGTCGCGGGCGACGATCTCGACATAGGCTGCTGCCTTGGCATTGGCGCCGCGGCCGACGGCATGTTCCGAATAGTCCACCACCTGGGCCGTCACGTCGATGGCCTTCAAGGCATCGACAAAGGCATCGATGGGCCCGTTGCCGCGGCCCTCCAACACATGGTTGCCGGTGCGATCGGCCAGGGTAACCAGCATGCGGCCGCTGTCCTCCAGATGTTCGAAACGGTGGTGGATCAAGGTGAAGGGCTTGTCCGCTTTCAGGAACTCGCACTCGAAGTGGTCCCAGATCTCCTTGGCCGAGATCTCCTTGCCGGTCTTGTCGGTGGTCTTCTGAACCACCTGGGCCAGCTCGACCTGGACGGCGCGCGGCAATGCCAGGCCGAACTCCTGTTCCAGAACATAGGACACGCCGCCCTTGCCCGACTGGCTGTTGATGCGGATCACCGCCTCGTAGCTGCGGCCCAGGTCGGCCGGGTCGACCGGCAGGTAAGGAACTTCCCAAACGTTGCTGCCCGACAGGCGCAGCGCGGTCAGTCCCTTCTTGATGGCGTCCTGGTGCGAGCCCGAGAAGGCCGTGAAGACCAGGGCACCGGCGTAGGGGTGGCGGGGATGCACCGGGATCTGGGTGCATTCCTCGGACGTCTTGATGATGCGGTTGATGTCCGACATGGCCAGTTTCGGATCCACCCCCTGGGTTACCAGGTTCATGGCCAGGGTGACGATATCCACATTGCCGGTTCGCTCGCCGTTGCCGAACAGAGTGCCTTCGACGCGATCGGCTCCCGCCATCAAGGCCAGTTCGGCGGCGGCTACCGCGGTACCGCGGTCGTTGTGGGGGTGGACCGACAGGATCAGGCTGTCGCGATTCGCCACATGGCGGCAGAACCATTCGATCTGATCGGCATAGATGTTGGGACTGGCCATTTCAACCGTGGCCGGCAGGTTGATGATCATCGGGCGGTCGGGGGTCGGCTGCCAGACCTCCATCACCGCCTCGGTGATGGCCACCGCGTAATCCAGTTCGGTGCCGGTAAAGCTCTCCGGTGAATACTGGAAGACGATCTCGGTGTCGGTCGTCTGCTGGCTCAACGCGCGGATCAGGGTGGTCCCGGCCACGGCGATGCCGGTGACGGTGTCGCGGTCGGCGCCGAACACCACGCGGCGCTGCAATTCCGACGTCGAGTTGTAGAGATGCACGATGGCCTTGCGCGCACCCTTGATGGCGTCAAAAGTACGTCGGATCAGATGTTCCCGCGACTGGGTCAGGACCTGGATGGTGACGTCGACGGGGATCAGGTCTTCATCGATCAGCATGCGCAGGAAATCGAAATCGGTCTGCGATGCGGCGGGAAACCCCACCTCGATCTGCTTGAAGCCCATCTCGACCAGCAACAGGAACATCTGGCGCTTGGCGGCGGGCGACATGGGCTCGATCAGGGCCTGGTTGCCGTCGCGCAGGTCGACGCTGCACCAGGCCGGCGCGCTGGTGATCGAGCGGTTGGGCCATTCTCGGTCGGGCAGGGTGACCGGCGTGAAGGGGCGATATTTCTCAAAAGGCATGCTGTTCATCGGCGTTACTCCAAAAGATCGAAAGCGCTTGAGGTCGTTTCGGGAGTAAGCGTCAAAGTCGTGCCAGATGACGGACACGCAACAGCGTCAGCCGTTTCCAACGGCTGAAAGGGTCGATCCTGGCGGTGCAGACCTTAGATCGAGAACAGCGGGGTTCCATGAACAACAGACTCCTGCGACGGCACGACAACGACAACCTCCCGGTCTCCAGCGGAGGCCGGGCCAAGAAGTCGCAGAAGTGCCAAGCGAACGGTCTGATTGCTCATGGGACCCATAACTAGCATCACTGATCTTTGACGTCCAGCAGTTCAATATTGCGTCGCGCCATATCCGCGGCAGCCGAAGAAGGGGCGATGTCCAGCACCTTGAGCCAGGCCTTGCGGGCTCCGGCGTCGTCGCTGGACAACCGTTTCAGGATTCCCTCTTCCAGCCAGGCGTCCTGATAGAGGGGGTCGACCTTCAAAGCCTGCGCGACATCGATCTCGGCGCCGGTGCGGTCGTCCAGGAAGCGCTTGGCGGTGGCCCGGAAGGTCAGGGCGTCGACGCGGTCGGGTGCCGTCTGCAAGGCCTGGTCCAGGTCCGCCAGCGCTTCACGGTAGTTCTTGGCGGCGGCAAAGCTTTGGGCCCGGTCGACCAACAGGTCGGGCGCACCGGGCACCAGCTTCAGCGCTTCGGTTTGGGCCGCATTGGCCCGTTCCGGGTTTTCGGCCAGCAACCAAGCCTGGCCGGCCTGGGCCAGCATGGCGGCTCGAAGCCTCACGTCGGCGTGGCTGGTGGCGGCCAGATCCTCGAGGCGTTTGGCGCCTTCATCGAACTGGCGCAGGCCGATCAGGGCGATGGCGCCACAGTGGCGGGCCGGCTCGCCCCCACCCAGGCTGGACCAGGCCAGGGCCTCTTCCCATCCTTCCTGGGGCTTTTGCCGGGCCAGGCTGACACAGTGCTTGTACTGGCGGGCGTCGTCGATTCCCTCGCCGTTCTGAGGTGTTGCCGCGGCCGGCGGCTTGGCGACCGGATTGACCGTCTGGGGATCCTTGGCTCCGGCGACGGCAGGGGGCAGGCAGCAGGCCGCGAGCAGGGCGGCAATCACGAACTGTCTGGGCAGAAACTGTCTGGGCATGTCTTGTTCCCGGTTGGACAACAGCGGTAAAGTCGGACGGAATTCGGGGGAATGCAAGGATCGCCATGACTTTCCGTCTTTTCTGCTTCGGGTTGGGCTACAGCGCCCTGGTGCTGGCCCGGCGTTGCCTGGCTGCCGGCTGGACCGTGGCCGGGACGGCCCGCGATCCTGGCCATTTGGCCCGATTGGCCGACCTTGGCATCGACACCATCCTGTTCGACCGCCAGCATCCCTTGCCGGACGGTGCCCTTGAGGGAGCGACCCACCTGCTGGTCTCGGTGCCGCCCGACGAGCAGGGGGATGTGGTTCTCGACATGGCCCGGCCGGCGATCCTGGCGGCGGGGGCGCACCTGTCCTGGGTCGGGTATCTGTCCACCACCGGCGTGTACGGCGACCATGGCGGCGACTGGGTCGATGAAGACAGCCCCTTGCGTCCGGTGTCGCAACGATCCTGGCGGCGCGTGCGTGCCGAGGCCCAGTGGCTGGACTTGGCCCGCGGGCATGGGCTGGCTGCCCATGTCTTCCGCCTGGCCGGCATCTACGGACCGGGGCGCAATGTCCTGGACGATGTTCGGGCCGGACGAGCCTTGCGCGTCATCAAGCCGGGTCAGGTCTTCAGCCGCATCCATGTGGAGGATATCGCCACCGTTCTCGAGGCCTCGATGGCCTGTCCCGCCGCCGGGACGATCTACAATGTGTGCGACGACGAGGCTGCCCCCCCGCAGGACGTCATTGCTCATGCCTGCCGTCTGCTGGGGGCGCCGTTGCCGCCCGAGGTGCCCTTTGCCGAGGCCAAGCTGTCGCCGATGGCAAAGAGTTTCTGGGCCGACAATCGACGGGTGCGTAACAACCGGATCAGGCAAGGTCTGGGGGTCAGCCTGGCCTATCCGACCTATCGGGAGGGGTTGGCCTCGCTGCTGCCGTGACTAATCTTGCCCCGCCTCCAGTTGGCGCAGCAGCGCCTCCAGCGCGGTCTCGATGCGCGCCAGGTCGGCGGGCTCGCTCAAGCGGTGGCCGGCCGATTTGACCAGGGTCACCGCCACATCGTCCGAGGCCAGGGCATCGGCCAGCCTGAGGGCGGTCCGCCAGGGAACGTCGGCGTCCTTCTGGCCATGAATCAGGCGGACCGGACAGAAGAGGTTGATGGGGGCCGACAACAGCAGGTTGCGCCGGCCGTCCTCCACCAGGGCGCGGCTGATCGGGCAGGGACCCAGATCGTCATCGCCGGGAATGGTCACCTGCCCCTCCCGCAGCAAAGCGGCCCGCTGGTCGGGGGAGAACGCGGCGACGATCAGCTCTTCGATGAAGTCGGGCGCCGCCGCCAGGCCCATCAGCCCGGCGATGCGGTGGCGCCGTTCCAACGCGGCCAGCAGCATCAGCCAGCCCCCCATGCTGGATCCCACCAGGACCTGCGGTCCGTCGGTCAGGGCGTCGATGACGTCGATGGCGTCCGTGGTCCATTGGCTGATCGTTCCGTCTTCGAACCGTCCGGAACTGGCGCCGTGTCCGGTGGCGTCGAAGCGCACGAAGGCCTGGCCGCGGCGACGGCAGAAGCCCTCGATGGCCAGGGCTTTGGTCCCGCCCTGATCTGACCGAAAGCCATGCAGGAAAACAATTCCCGGGACTTTTCCCGGCAATCTGTTGTATGCGATTGCCCTGTTGGCGCCCCGTGCTAATATCCCGGCCGATCCGGCGGCATCACTCGTCTGTGCGCTGTGCGTCATTCTCATTTTTTCCAAGTCTGGTATGCCATCTACAGATAAAGCCCCATCGGTTGTTTTTCCCGACCGCAAGCCCGTCATCCTGCAGGTTTTGCCGGCCTTGGTCACTGGCGGCGTCGAACGGGGCACCGTTGATCTGGCCGCGGCCCTGACCGAGGCCGGCTGGACGGCCTTGGTCGCCTCCAGCGGCGGCCACATGGTGCGGGAACTGGACCGGCTGGGAGTCAAGCATATCGCCTTGCCCCTGCACAGCAAGAATCCCCTGGTGATCAGGGCCAATATCGCGCGTCTGGAGGAGGTCATCGAGGCCCATGGGGTCGACATCGTTCATGCCCGTTCGCGCGCGCCGGCCTGGAGCGCCTTTTATGCCGCCCGCAATGCCAACGCCCATTTCGTCACGACCTTCCATGGGACCTACAACCTGGGCGTGATGGGGCTGAAAAATGCCTACAACGCCATCATGACCCGGGGCGAACGGGTGATCGCCATCAGTCATTTCATCGCCGACCATGTCCAGTCGGTCTACCGGACCGATCCCGGCAAGATCCGGGTGGTGCACCGGGGGGTCGATCTGACCAAATTCGATCCCAACCGGGTCAGTCAGGAACGGATCATCCAGTTGGCTCAGCGCTGGCGGCTGCCCGACGGTTATCCGGTCGTCATGCTGCCCGGCCGGTTGACCCGCTGGAAAGGGCAGACCGTACTGATCGAGGCCCTGGCCCGCCTGGGACGGCGCGATATCCGCTGTCTGCTGGTGGGGTCCGATCAGGGCCGCGAGGCCTATACCGAGGAATTGAAAGTTCTGGTGGAAAAACGCGGTCTTGGCGAGGTGGTGCACATCGTCGGCGACTGCAACGACATGCCGGCCGCCTATATGCTGACCGATGTCGTGGTGTCGGCTTCCACCGATCCGGAGGCCTTTGGGCGGGTCATCGTCGAAGGCCAGGCCATGGGGCGTCCGGTCGTGGCGACCAATAACGGGGCGGCGCGGGAAAATGTCCTGGATGGGCGCACCGGCGCCCTGGTGCCGCCCAACGACCCCGATGCTCTGGCTGCCGCCCTGGCTGCCGCCCTGGCCCTTGATCCCGATGAGCGGGAGAACCGGGCAGCCCTTGCGATCAAATTTGTTCGCGATAACTTTTCCCGGGAATTGATGTGCGCCCGGACTCTTGGCGTCTATGCCGAGGTCCTGGGGCACGCCGAGGGAATTTCGGACAACGCGGCATGGCAGGACAGCAGCGCATCCTTGTAATCAAGCTGTCGGCGCTGGGCGACTTTGTCCAGGCCATGGGGCCCTTTGCGGCGATCCGGCGTCATCACCCCGGGGCGCGGATCACTCTGTTGACCACGAAGCCGTTCCTGGGGCTGGCCGAGCAATGTCCCTATTTCGATGAAGTCTGGGTCGACAGCCGGCCGCGCCCCTGGGAGGTCGCCGGCCTGATGCGCCTGCGCAAGCTGCTGCGCTCGGTGAAATTCGACATGGTCTACGATCTGCAGACCTCGGACCGCAGTTCCAGCTATTTCCACCTGATGGGCGATCCTCCGTGGTCGGGAATCGCAAACAACTGCGACTTTCCGCATGCCAACCCGGACCGTGACCTGATGCATACCATCGAGCGCCAGGCCGAACAGCTGGTGATGGCCGGCATCGCCGAAACGCCGCCGGCGGATCTTTCCTGGATGACCGCCGATATCGCTCGTTTCGGCCTGCCTTTGCGCTATGCCCTGCTGGTGGCCGGAGGTGCCCCGCATCGGCCCTTCAAGCGTTGGCCGGCGGAATGCTTCGCCGCCACCGCCAGGCATATGGCCGGCCTTGGCATCGTTCCCGTTCTTTTGGGAACAGCCGACGACGACGAGCCGATCCGCGTCATTACCGGAGCGTGCCGAATGGCCCGATCCCTGTGCGGCCAGACCAGCTTTGCCGACATCGCGGTGCTGGCCCGTCATGCGGTGGGCGCGGTGGGCAACGATACCGGACCGATGCACCTCATTGCCGCCGCCGGCTGCCCTGCCGTCGTGCTGTTCTCGTCGGAGTCCGACCCCGCCCTATGCGCGCCGCGGGGCGCCGTGGCGGTGTTGCGCCGGGACGACCTGGGCAATCTGCCGGTGGATGCCGTCCTGGCCGCCCTGTCGGAGGGACCGGCGACGTTACGCGAGCCTCCCGTCGCGGCTTAAAACCCAGTTGAGAGGTCGGATTCTTCTGCGGCCATCCCCGGTTGGCGTGATATCATGGCAATGACGATCAAAGAGGGAGGGCAATATGCGCTTATCCGGTGCTTTCGCCATCATGTCCCTTGTCAGCCTTGTCGCCTGCGCCGGCCCGCCGCCGGTCAGCCAGATGCAGGAGCCCCAGGGCGCCGTGATGACCGGCAGCCGTCTGGAGCAAGACCCGGCGATGAAGGATCCCGCTCTGTCCCTTGTCTATCCAAGTGACGCCACCGCCAACGCGAACAATGCGGGATCGATCCTGGGCCAGTCCCTGTGGCCCTTCGTCCAGGTCACCGGCATGGGCCGCTAGTGGCCCTGACTCCGACGCTTGAGTGCCCGATCGTTGCCGTTGTCGCACAGACCACGAACGAGGACACTTTTCGTTGAAGTCGGGACCCCGGAGCAGGTTCATCGAGACCGTCAGGACCCCTGACGGCTGCGGGGCAGCAATGTACCCGCCAGTCTTGACTTGCCGGGCGATGCGCTTATTGTCCTGCGTTCATCTCACGTCAAGAACGAGTGCGAAGTCCATGGTTGCCATTACCTTGCCCGACGGCAGCGAGCGGCGGTACGACCGCCCCGTTTCCGGCGCTGACATCGCCAGCGACATTGGCCCCGGTCTGGCCAAGTCGGCGCTGGCATTGAAGATCGACGGCCAAATGAAGGATCTTGCGACCGTCATCACGACCGACGCCAAGGTGGCCATTGTTACTTCGCGCGATCCCGACGCCCTTGACCTGTTGCGCCACGACGCCGCCCACGTGATGGCCGAGGCGGTCAAGGAACTGTACCCCGAAACGCAGGTGACCATCGGGCCGGCCATCGACAACGGCTTCTATTACGATTTCGCCCGTCCGGTTCCGTTCACACCCGAAGACCTGGAGAAGATCGAGGCGCGGATGCATGAGATCGTCGCTCGCGACGAAGTCATTACGCGCGAGGAATGGACCCGCGATCGGGCGGTGGCGTTCTTTTCCGACCTGGGCGAGAAATATAAGGCCGAACTGATTGCCGCCATCCCCGACGGCCAGGCGATCGGGCTTTATCGACAGGGCCGGTTCATCGACCTGTGCCGTGGTCCCCATCTGCCCTCGACCGGCAAGCTGGGTCGTGCCTTCAAGCTGATGAAGGTGGCCGGCGCCTATTGGCGGGGCGATTCCCGCAACGAGATGCTGCAGCGCATCTACGGCACCGCCTGGTTCGACGACAAGGAGCTGAAGGCCTACCTCACCATGCTGGAGGAGGCCGAAAAGCGTGACCATCGTCGCCTGGGCCGCGAGATGGACCTGTTCCATCAACAGGAAGAGGCCGTCGGCTCGGTGTTCTGGCATCCCAAGGGCTGGACCTTGTGGCGCACCGTCGAGAATTACATCCGGCGCAAGCTGGAGGCGACGGGCTATGTCGAGGTGAAGACGCCGCAGCTGGTCGATCGCTCGCTGTGGGAGGCGTCGGGCCATTGGGAGAAGTTCGGCGCCAACATGTTCACGGTGCAGACCCCCGATGAGCGGACGCTGGCCATCAAGCCGATGAACTGCCCCTGCCATGTGCAGATCTTCCGCTCGGACCTGCGCAGCTATCGCGACCTGCCGTTGCGCATGGCCGAATTCGGCGCCTGCCATCGCTACGAGCCGTCGGGGGCCATGCATGGCATCATGCGGGTGCGTGCCTTCACCCAGGACGATGCCCATATCTTCTGTACCGAGGACCAGATCACCTCGGAGACCATTGCCTTCTGCGAGTTGCTGAAGTCGGTCTATCGCGATTTCGGGTTCGAGGACGTCCGTGTGAAGTTCTCGGACCGGCCGGCCACCCGTGCCGGATCCGATGCCATCTGGGACAAGGCCGAAGGGGCGCTTCTCGAAGCCTCGAAGGCGGCGGGCCTGGAAACCACCCGCAATCCCGGCGAAGGAGCCTTCTACGGGCCGAAACTGGAGTTCGTCCTGCGCGATGCCATCGGCCGCGACTGGCAGTGCGGCACCCTGCAGGTCGATTTCGTTCTGCCGGAACGTCTCGATGCCGCCTATGTCGCCGAGGATGGCCAGAAGAAGCGGCCGGTCATGCTGCACCGTGCCGTGCTGGGCTCGTTCGAACGGTTCCTGGGCATTCTGATCGAGCACCATGCCGGACGGTTCCCCATCTGGCTGGCGCCGGTCCAGGTGGTGGTGGCGACCATCACCAACGATGCCGATGATTACGCCAAATCCGTGCTGGCCAGGCTGAAGGCCGCCGGACTGCGGGCCGAGGTCGACCTCAGGAACGAGAAAATCAATTACAAGGTCCGCGAGCATTCGCTGGCCAAGGTTCCGGCGATCCTGGTGGTCGGCAAGCGCGAGAGCGAGACGGGGGCGGTGGCCTTGCGTCGTTTGGGCGGAACGGCCCAAGAAATTCTTGCGCTGGAAGACGCTGTTGTTAAACTGACGACCGAGGCGCTCCCACCGGGTGCCTGAATTCGCATCAAGTCGGAACGGGGCGCGTTCGCCGTGGGGCAAATCGCGCCTGTTCTGTTTCCGCACGGACTAGGAGAGTTTACATAGTCAAGCCGCCCGCACCCGCGCAGAAGGACCAGGACGGTCCGCGCGTCAATACTGAAATCGACTCCCGCACGATCAGGCTCATCGATGCCGATGGCGAAATGGTTGGAGTCGTCTCCCTCCGCGAAGGTCTCGATATGGCGGCCGAGGTTGGTCTGGACCTCGTCGAAGTGTCGCCCAATGCCGAGCCGCCGGTCTGTAAGATTCTGGACTACGGAAAATACAAGTACGAAGCCCAGAAGAAGAAGGCTGAGGCGCGCAAAAAGCAGAAGGTTATCGAGGTCAAAGAGATCAAGCTTCGTCCCAATATCGATGACAACGACTATGACGTGAAAATGCGCGCCATGCGGAAGTTCATCGAAGAGGGCGACAAGGTCAAAGTGACTCTTCGCTTCCGCGGACGTGAAATGGCGCACCAGGATCTTGGCATGAAAGTGCTGGATCGTGTGCGCGAGAACCTGGACGACCTTGCCAAGGTGGAGCAATACCCCAAGATGGAAGGTCGTCAGATGGTCATGGTAATGGCACCGCGCTAATCTTTCTCCGCGGTTCCGTCCTTCCGATCCGCCGTTAACCGCCGCCTTCCCCCCGATGGGGCGAGGACGGCGGTCGGCTGCGCTGGGGGCGGATCCTGCTGCGACAGATACGAGGGACACCGGCGCCACCGGGCTGTCTCAACGCTCTCTCCCGCCCGCCCGCCCACGCGTGCAAAGACCCTGTTCTATCCTTGCAATCGGAGGGGCGCGCGATTATAACCTCCGCTTCCATCGGGTGGTCGGGGCTCTTGAGTTAAGGGCATGCCTCGTCGCCCATGAATCGCTCACATTTTCTGCTAAAAGGAAGCGAAAATGCCCAAAATGAAGACCAAGAGCTCCGCCAAGAAGCGGTTCAAGCTCACCGGTACCGGCAAGGTACGGGCCAATGTGGCGTTCAAGCGCCACTGCCTGTCCGCCAAGACGTCGAAGATGAAGCGCCAGGCGCGCGGCACCTTCATCATCGCCGAGGTGGACACCCCGAACGTCAAGCGTTTCTACCTGCCTTACGGAGCTTAACCCATGGCCCGCGTCAAACGGGGCGTCACCACCCACGCCCGTCACCGCAAGATCATCAAGCTGGCCAAGGGCTATCGCGGCCGGTCCAGCACCAACTTCCGCATCGCCATCGAGAAGGTCGAGAAGGCGCTTCGTTACGCCTATCGCGATCGCCGGGTGAAGAAGCGGAATTTCCGTGCCTTGTGGATCCAGCGCATCAACGCCGGAACGCGTCAGTACGGCCTGACCTACAGCCGCTTCATGAACGGCCTCAAGAAAGCCGGCATCGAGCTTGACCGCAAGGTGCTGTCGGATATCGCCATCCGCGAACCGGATGCCTTCAAGTCGCTGGTCGAGCAGGCCGCGCAGGCCCTCAAGGCGGCTTGAAGATCTGATCCGCCGTACCGTGGTCCGGTCGGCCGGGTTATTGATAAGGGGGTCGTCCGCGGGCGGCCCCTTTTTGCTTGTCCTGAAAGTTGGAAATCATCGATGGCCAATTTGGAAGAAATCCTGAAGGACGTCGAACCGCTGGTGGCGCAAGCCGTGACGGCGGTGTCGCAGGCGGCCGGTCTGGAGGATCTTGACCGCATCCGTGTCGGCGTGCTGGGCAAGAAGGGCAGCCTGTCCGGGCTGATGGCCCAATTGGGCAGCTTGTCGCCGGATGACCGCAAGGAGGCCGGGGCCCGGCTCAATACTGCCAAGGGGGTGGTGTCCGAGGCCATCGACAGCCGCAAGAGCCAACTGGAGGCGGCCGCTCTCGACGAGCGTCTGTCCCGCGAACGGGTCGACGTCACCCTGCCGGTGCGCTCCACTGCCGCGGGGCGCGTCCATCCCGTCAGCCAGACCATCGACGAGGTGGTGGCGATCTTTGGTCAGATGGGCTTCGCCGTGGCCGAAGGGCCGGACATCGAGGACGATTTCCACAATTTCACCGCGCTCAACTTCCCGCCCGAACATCCGGCGCGGCTGATGCACGACACCTTCTTCCTGTCCGAGAAGGCCGACGGCAGCCGCAACCTGCTGCGCACCCACACCTCGCCGGTGCAGGTCCGCACCATGCTGAAGCAGAAGCCGCCGATTCGGGTGATCATTCCGGGCCGTACCTACCGGTGCGACTCCGACATGACCCACACGCCGATGTTCCATCAGGTGGAAGGCCTGGTCATCGACAAGACGACCA
>Ga0326727_10017999_pt1 | contig 14522 bp, 12 predicted proteins | sample MB2enrmetagenome_FD_207643 | JGI IMG/M metagenome (GOLD analysis project Ga0326727, IMG submission 207643) | Lab enriched peat soil microbial communities from McLean, Ithaca, NY, United States - MB29MY | ecosystem: Environmental > Terrestrial > Soil > Wetlands > Peat | place: USA: New York...
TCGATACCGTTTCCTACCACAGGCTTCCGCTCCGTGGGTGGAAACAGGTTCATCTCGGCGGGGTTCGGCTGGTTCTAAACGAACCGCCAAATCGGCAAGCAGTTGGGGAATATGCTCGATTCTTTCTTCCTCGGCAAGCGACAGCTTTCCCAGAGAGGGGTCGGCTTTCATCTCTTCCAGGGCTCGCCGTGTAATTTCAAAAATATGTTCCCGCAAAATGTCTGCTATCCGTTTCGTGCCAGCAGCTTTACCCGGTTGTCGGTTCTTAAGCTTCCGCTCAATCAAACTAACCAAGGTTGGGATTGGAGTAGGCTTAATAAGGTAATCGTCCACTTGGCTCCGAATGGCTTCCAGTGCAGTCTCGAATCCCGGAAATCCCGTTAAGATGAGAGTGACACAGTCGGGCTGCGTCCGGCGCATGGCGCTGACTACGACGAAGCCGTCACCGGGTTGGCCAATGTTCAAATCCGAAATCAGGACATGAAAGTGGGCGGAGGTAATTGCCGCCAATGCTTCATCGACTCTGCTTGCCGTCGCAACTTCGAATCCATGTTGCCGCAAAATCTCGGACATCGTGGTGAGAATGCCGGGTTCATCATCAACGAAAAGGATGCGGACGGGAGGGGCCATACGACAGCTACTCCTGTGTGGGCGCATTGTGTGCTTTTCAAGCAGAAAAAGCAAGAAGCTGTTCGGGTACTCAGGCCGGAGTAGCCTTCTCAAATGTGGACCTCGCACCCGAGGTCAAAACTTGCGACCGCAGTACAGGAGAGCCATAATGTCGGAATTCAGATTGCGCCTGACCCGGTCGGGAAGTCGAGGCGCCCGGCATCACACAGCCAGTTTCGGGTCGCCGGTCAGCCTTTAGCGGCGCCATTGCACTGATCATAATTCTGCAGAGCCGGGGCAGCGATCTGCCGAAGCACTAGCGAGACCCGCCGTACCTCTAAATTGAGCTAAGTGGCTGTTGGAAATGCTGGTTTTGCGGGTTGCGCGTACAATCCCCTACATGGAAACGGTCTTCCACATAAATCCGCTTCTCGCCCTATTGATTGCTTTGTTGTTTGCATTGATTGCTGCTAGCGGTAGGTTCAGCCTTAATGCCACGAATATCCTCCTCTTCGTAGCTTGGGGAGTCGGGGTATTCGCCATCGTGCACTCTGGATTAAGGGATCGCACGTTGAAAGCTGTTGCCGAATCCGGGGTCGGAGTTTTAGCTTTGCTCATAAGTTACTGGGTAATTCAGCGCCACCGCAGAAAGTCCTCCCCTTCCAATAAACAGTAATTCCACGGAAGTTTACGAGGTTCCCCGCCAAAATAACACTCCGGCAAGGGAATGCACGACGGCAATGGAACTTTCGTGCAGGTCATAAGCAGAAAGTCATGTCACGAATCTCGTATGATTTGGCTGGAGGTGGGCATCGACTCCACAAAGCGAAAACTTTTTTGGGTGCTTTTCACCCTGCTGAGCCTCCTCGGGTGGTTCTTGCCATTTGGCTGGGCAGTAGTAGAGACGTTCGTATCGCTGGTTGTGAGTTGGTGGCTGGTTTATCGCTCGGGCTTCTTCTAAGATGGGATGGACCAAACGGCGTGTGACCTGAACCGGGACCGGAAAATGAGAAAAAGGCCAGCGGCAAATCCCGCCAGCCTTCCAGTGTTGACTCTAGACCAACCTTGGGTATCTGGCTAATCTTTGAACTCGATGTGTTTGTCGAACACAATTTGTCCATTCACGTTCCTCACGACGTTGTACCCATGTAGTCCGTCGCCATTTGTGTCGAAATTGTAAATACCCTCGGCCCCTGGATAATTCTTGATGGCCAGAATTGCCTTCCGTATCTTTTCGGGGTCAACACTCTTGGCGTTATTCCTGGCGAGTGCCAATATTTTCACGCAAATTCAAAGCAGAAAGCGGCGCGTTGGGCTGAGTAGGCGGTCAGTTGTTGTTGCGACAGTGCCGCTAAGCGGATTCGATCGAGGCGACCTTTTCGGCGATCCGACGCACATACTCTTCTCGATTGGGGCCAAAGTACCGGCGTTCGTCTTCCGGCAGTCCGCCGACGAGCTTGTCATAGCTTGGAGTGCTGTCAGAACGGGCAACCGAGAATCCAAGACTATCCGCCATCATGCACCCGAACCGAACCGCTGCCGTTGCGTCAAACTGGGAATTCTGCACATCATCATGATGACAGGATGTAATTTCCAAGAACTCCGCAGGGAGCTTCCACGCTGTTACAAGGTGCCGTCCTATCTGGCAATGGTCAGCCCCGATGAGCTCTCTTTCCTTGGCCAAAATATTGCAAGGTTCCGTTGCGATGCTGTTCAAGAAATCCGCATATGGTTGTGGCTTCATCACCGCCAAAGCCAACCTGCCGATATCATGCATGATGCCTGCGGTAAAGGCAAAGTCCTTGTCCAGGTGCTGGCCCTTTTCCGATTTGGCAGCGAAGCTCGCTGTCGCTAGTTCTTCAGCGACAATCGCGCAAGCTACGCTATGACGCCAACAGGCTCTTAAGACCGGTATTTCCAGCATCTTGGCGACAGACACTCTGAGCCCAACCGTCAGTACTAATCTTTTGAGGCGCACATAGCCAAGAACCATGGTTGCCTGGAGGGTGCTCTTAATCGAGGCGCGAACCGCATACTGCGGAGAATTGGCCGCTCTAAGAAGTTCAGCGGAAAATACCGGATCTGTAGAAATTAACTTATGAAGTTCGCGAAGCCCTTTTTCGCCGTTCGATGCAAGTTGCAGTGCCTTGATCGCGGCCACTGATGGGAACGGCGACAGCTCGGGCACCATGGATGATGCAACCAAGTTGTCAGAAAACATCTTCTTAGGTGCTTGCCAGGCAGTCGCAGGCTCATTATAAACGTTCCGAGGCATCGTTCCCCCGTTAAGGTCGTTCCAATCGCCAAAGCCAGCGATACAGGACCGATAAGTTCACATTGGTCCCCCATCAACAACATCGGCATTAACCAGTAATACTTTAGTACAAAGTTTATATGAGAGCCTTTTTAGAAAGGATCACTATCTAGACTGGTTGCGTCGAGAGCGGAGCGCTCTCGCCTCTTCGGACGGCCGCGTGTCTAGGTACGATGAAAGCGTTGCCCCAACTCCTTGACCATCGCGTCATCTGCAAACGGCCGTCCGGCGTACGTGCAGGCACGCAACGCCGACGCTCCTTCCCTATCCTCCTCCAACAGCCGACTCGCCCAATTCAGCCGCCACCACCGGCCTTCCCGTTCCCACCACTCCATGTCTAGGATTGCATCGGAGTCGTTTCCGCAGACGTGAGCCCGGGCGCTGCACCAACGATACTGTGTGGCGGCCTCCACCATCCCCGCCGTACCGGATTCCGCTCCATCCCGCTCAGCGGGACTAAGGCGGCCCACCGATGTACAGGCCCGAGCATGCAGCCATAGAACCGGTTCTGCCACAGATGCCCTGTCCTACCCCAGCGCGCGTTAGGAAACCGTTGTGCTGGCCCTGCACCGTCATGCTGCTGCGCCGCCCCGCCAGATCGTATCTATACGTGGTTGTGTGGCCATTTGCATCCGTAACCGTGGTGAAGTTGCCGTTCCCGTCATAGCCCAATGAAGTGACCCCTTGGGAAAGGGTAGGAATTTCTCCCACTGACCACTGCCTCACACCGTTTCGGGGGAAAGCAGGTGTACATCAATTTCATCGCCTGGGGAGAAGACGGTCTGATCTGCCGGGAGCAGGGCCAGTCCGTTGGCCGCGAGCATGGTCTTTAGCCTGCCGGTACTTTGTTCGCCTGCGCTATACGCCAGCCACTGCCCCTCGATAAATTCCAGGCGTACGCGCAGAATCCTGATTTTTCCTGGTTTCTTGCGTACCGGGTCTTGGAGAATCGCTCGGCGAAATGGTTTTAATACTCTCCGGTGCCCCAGCATCTTGAGGAGCGCAGGCCGAACGAATTCTTCGAACACGATCATCGAGGCTACCGGGTTGCCCGGAAGACAAAAGACAGGTGTCCGGTCTTTCAGCCCGAAGAAAGTCGGTGCTCCCGGCCGCATGTCGACCCCGTAGAAGATCTGCTTCACACCTAAGCTGGCCAAAACCTCTCTTACCAGATCCCGCTCTCCAACCGATACCCCGGCGGAAGTAACGAACACATCGGCGCGCAGTCCCAAAGTCATTTTCTCGATGTGGCTGGCGTGATCGTCCCGCGCGATTCCCAGAATGACCGGAATCGCGCCGCATTCCCGTACCGCCGCCGCCAGGGAGATGCCGTTGCTATCTACGACTTTGCCTTGTACCGGCGGTTGTCCGACTTCGATCAGTTCATCTCCCGTGGACAGAATGGCAACCTGGGGACGGCGATAGACCAACACTGTTGACTTGCCGCAAGAAGCCAGCGCACTGATTTCCGGCGGCCGGAGAACGGTTCCAGAGGCAACGATGACCTCTCCGCAGCGGATATCCTCTCCGGTAAAACGGATATTTTGATTCCCGGAAGCCGGGCCCGCAATCTGTACGTATCCGTCACGCTCGTTCGCGTCTTCCAGGGGGACCACGGTGTCACACCCGGCAGGAATGGGCGCCCCGGTCATTACTTTGATTGCGCAACCTGGGGCCAAAGCGGCGGCAGCCAGGCTTCCGGCGGGAACAAATCCGGTGATTTGCAGCCTGGCCGTTGCCTGGCAATCGGCGGCGCGAACGGCGTAACCATCCATCGCCGAGTTGTCGCACAGAGGCATATTCCAGGGCGCGGCCAGATCTTCGGCCAGGACTCTGTCAACGCCTTCCAGAAGTTCCACCCTCTCGGTCTCCAGGGGCGCTACATTCTCCAGAATCAGGCGGCGCGCCTGTTCAAATGTCGGCATGGCACACTATCCTGCCTTCATAAAGATGGATTACCCTGCCCGTTAGTCTTTCGTCCCTGCGCGAACGCCGGCAAAACCAGCAAGAGCAACGTTAGTAGGGTGTGCATGGAGCGCAATCTCATACGTTCCACCAGGCAGCTCCTGAAAACATTTGGGCCACACTTTGCCTCTCGCCAGTATACCCGCGTCCCCAACCCGAATACGGGATGGCCCTCGGTCATCAAGTCCTGCAAAAGTCACGTGCCTCATCTCTTACGTCGCTAGCCGGCATTTCTCTACCCGGGGGCGCCAGTAGTAGTCAAAGCGGCACTTTTTCGGAATTACCGCATTTAAAAAAAATCCGCCCAAACCGACCAAACCGTCCAAACCGACCAAACCGTCCAAACCGACCAAACCGACCAAACCGTCCAAACCGACCAAACCGTACACCGATGCAGCAGGAAAGCGGCTACTCTGCTGCTGTGCTTTCAGCTTGCGGCTTTTCGCTGACTTAGTACGCGGTTAAAAAAACCCGTCCAAAGCGACCAAAGCGTACACCGGCGCGGCGGGGAATCGGCTACTCTGCTGCTGTTATGAGACTCGCGATGGTGGTCCAGCCTTGCGAGATGGGAACGAAACTTGAGCCGATTTGCGGGCGTGAGGCCGCCTCAGCGGCCAGGAGTCCCGCGCACAGCGGGACGAAATCCCGATCCCGCCAAGCGGGAGAGGGACCTGCACATAGATGCGCCCCTTTTTTGCCTTTAGCTTGCGGCTTGTTGCTTGCCGCTTGTCGCTGCTTTGCTGGGGTGCAAGAGACTTGGAAATCCGGCCTGACCGTTTGGCATTCCTGCCGGTTTCTAGGTCCTCTGGCTTGTTGCTTGCGGCTTGTTGCTTGTTGCTGGGTTTGTTATTTGGCAGACGTGGGAACCCAGCCTAACCCGCCACAACCCGCGATAGCCCGCGACGGAGGGATTTTTTATTTCTGTCGCTCGCCGCTCACCGGTTTCCGCAGCGGCTAATTCGCAAAGTAAATGCCAATCGCCAAGAGATTTCACAGCGCACAACTGAGAACCGGTCCCGCTAAGCGGGAGGGAACTGAGAACTAGCTTCAGCGTGGTATTATCGCGCTGGTTTCGATGATCGGTGACAAAATGAGTGCGGCTCAGCGTGGGGATGTCCGCCTGCGTGGCTTCCCCGATCGTAGTTCGGTGGAAGCAGCGATGGCTTGGGTAGACGCGCTGGCAACGAATCGGGCGTACGAAGCAATCGATGTCGAGCAGGCGAGCGGCCGCGTCCTGGCAGCGCCCATCCAAGTGCCGGCAGACATTCCACCCTTCGATTGCGCGGCCACGGATGGCTATGCGCTGCGGTCAACCGATACCATTGGCGCCAGCAACTACAATCCCCTGCTGCTTTTCACGATGGAAGCAACGGGCGTTGAGCTAGCGCCGAATACAGCCGAAGTGATTGCCGCCGGCTCGAGGCTGCCAGAAGGCGCCGATGCCGTATTGCCCTTCGAGACAGGCCAGTCGAACCAAGGGAAGTTGGAGGTTCTGGGCGCGGTTGCCGCGGGCAATGGGGTTTTGCGCCGGGGCCAGCAGGCCGGTGCGGGGAGCAAAATTGAAATCTCGCGGCCTCTCCGCCCGCATGACCTAGGGCTGCTGGCGGCGCTCGGTGTGAGCCGATTGCAAGTGGTTCGGCCTCCTGGGGTTCGTTTGTTAGTCGCCGGGCCAAAGTCCGGAAGGCACGGCGTTGCTTCGTACGACGCCAACACTCCCATGTTATCCCGCCTGGTGGCGCGCGATGGCGGCCTGCCGGAGGCGCCGGGAATTATGACTGGACAGAAAGAGGCGTTGGCTCAGGCGCTGGCCGCAGCCAAGGCAGATCTCATTCTGGTTTGTGGGCGGACCGGAACCGGACCCGATGATGAAGCCCCCGTGGCTCTTGCCTCTGCCGGAGAACTGGCCATCCATGGCATCGCGATGCGCCCGGGAGGTTCGGCTGGAATGGGCCGGGTGGGTTCAATTCCAGTTTTCCTGTTGCCGGGCGACCCGCTCGCGTGTCTCTACGTCTACGAATTCTTCGCCGGCCGATTTCTTAGGCGGCTTGCCGGCCGTGACGCGCGCCTACCTTATCCAATGCGGGAAATCGAGCTGGGCCGCAAGATTGTTTCCGCCGTAGGCCTGGTGGACGTATGCCGGGTGCGGCTGCGGGAAGGGAAGGCCGAACCGATTGGTTCCCTGGAACACGGCGGTCTGGCGTCGGCGGCGCGCGCGGACGGTTTTGTCGTGGTTCCCGCTCCTTCGGAAGGTTATGCGCCGGGCGCTCGCGTGGCGGCATATATGTATGAAGACCTGAGCGATTGGTAATTGGCAATTTGTAATTTGCAAAGTAAGACACCGAGGATTTTGTCTACTTTGCAAATTACAAATTGCAAATTGAAAATGATTTAGTCGGGGCACTATGCCAGAACAAGATCTGAAATCGGCGCTCCTGCGGGCGGCGCGGCAAGAGCAATTCCTGGAGGTGGTGGGCCGGGATGAAGCCCAAGCGCGGTTTCAGCGTCATCTCCGGCTGGCGCCGCTGGGCGAAGAAGCCGTTCCTCTAGCGCAGGCGTTGGGCCGGGTGCTCTCCCGGGATGTGGTTGCCGGCGTCGACGTTCCCGGATTCGACCGTTCCAGTATGGACGGATTCGCGGTTCGCGCCACCGACACTGCCGGCGCTTCCGCCGAGGAACCGCGCCGCCTGCGGCTTAACCCGGAGATTCTCAGCCCTGGAGTTCAGCCGGTACGTCAACTTGGAGAAGGAACGGCAACGATCATCGCTACCGGCGGGATAGTGCCGCGCGGCGCCGACGCCATTGCCATCGTCGAGCACACGGAAGCGCGGGAACAGGGCGGGGAATTATTCGTCGAGGTGTATCGTCCGGTAGCCGCGGGCGAACATGTTGCCGCCGCGGCCGGCGACATCGCGAATGGCGAAACGGTCTTGCGTGCGGGACAGGTGCTGACCTCGCGCGAAATTGGGGTGGCGGCGGCAATCGGTCTGGCCACGCTTTTTGTCTGGCGCAAACCACGGGTCGCCATTTTTTCTACCGGCGACGAATTGGTGGCTCCGGGTGAGCCGCCGCGCCGGGGAGGGGTATTCGATTCCAACAGTGTGATCCTGGCGGCGGCCGTAGAGGAATTGGGTGGTATTGCGGTACCGCTCGGCATTGCGCGGGATGAGGAAGCGGCCGTGTGGGCGCTCTTGCAGCAGGCCCTGGAATACGACCTGGTGCTGCTGTCAGGCGGCACCTCGAAGGGCGCCGGCGATTTGGCCTATCGGGCGGTTAGCCGCCTGGATGGACCCGGGATGGTAGTACACGGCGCGGCCCTGAAACCCGGCAAACCGATTTGCCTGGCCGTGACTCACGGCAAACCCGTCATCATTCTGCCCGGCTTTCCCACCTCGGCGATCTTCACCTTCCATGAGTTTGTAGCTCCCGTGATAAGGGCCTTCGCCGGATTTGCGCCGGAGAGACGTGAGACCGTGGAGGCAATGTTGCCGGTAGCGGTCGGTTCCGAACGCGGGCGGACGGAATATGTAATGGTGTCGCTCATTCGCCGCGCCGATGGCGGCCTGGCCGCCTATCCGACGGCTAAAGGCTCCGGCGCGGTGACGGCGTTTGGCCAGGCGGACGGCTTCTTCACGATTGCCTCGCAAACGGAGAGCGTTCCCGCGGGCGCCCCGGTTGAAGTTACGTTGATTGGCGCGGGTCATAAATTGGCCGACCTGGTCATTATTGGCAGCCACTGTGTCGGTCTCGACGTGCTGATTGGGCGCTTGATGCAGGAGGGAATCTCGGTCAAGTCGCTGAACGTGGGCAGTACGGGCGGCCTCACGGCGGCCAAACGGGGAGAGTGCGACCTGGCGGGAGTCCATCTCATGGATCCCGCGACGGGCGAGTATAACCGCCCTTTCCTGACCGAGGCGCTGGCACTGCTGCCCGGATACAGGCGGCTTCAGGGAATTGTGTTTCGCGAGGGCGACCCTCGGTTCGAAGAACGTTCGGCCGAGGCAGCCGCAGCGGCCGCAGTTGCCGATCCCACGTGCCTGATGATCAATCGAAACACCGGCAGCGGCACGCGTATCCTCATCGACCAGTTGCTGAATGGGGCACGGCCCGCAGGCTATGCCAACCAGGCGAAGACTCATAATGCGGTAGCGGTGGCCGTTGCCCAAGGCCGTGCGGATTGGGGGTTGGCGATTAAGACCGTGGCGCGGCAGTACGGCCTGGGCTTTTTACCCTTGCAACCGGAACACTACGATTTTGTGGCGCCGAAGGACCGTCTGCAGCGCGAGCCGGTGCGCCGTTTTCTCGAACTCCTCCGCGACCCAGCGGTGCGCGCCCGCCTGGCGGAACTGGATTTCGAGTTCGGAGACGCTACGTAAAATGGCAAACGTGCACGCGCGGGTTTTTGCGATTACGTCTCTGGTGATAAGCCTGCTCGGCTTCTATGCCGCGTTTGCTGCGGAGGATTTCCGCAAGACTTTTCCGCGAGACAATGAGCGCAAACGCATGCCCGGATGGGTAGGGCGATGGTGGTTCATTCTCTGGTCGCTGCTGTGGAGCTGCGCGGGAATCTGGGCGCTGTTGCGGCAATAAGCGGTGACCCGTGACCGGTGAATCTCTCGGTTTGGTTCCGAGGTTGGCATCGTGCAGCAAGTAACAAGTTACAAGTAACAAGTCGCAAGTAAAACAAAGCGCATTGCATTCTGATTGGCGGTTTAGTGCTTCGTGCTTCTTATTTATCGCCTGTTACACCCTACGGGTTGACTTGGCAGCGCCCCGGCCTATACTCATAACTGTATGATTCCGAGTCGGTTACAATCGCTGTCCTGGGACACCGACCTGGATACTTTTAAGCCCGAGGCCTATGCTGACTACACCATTTTCCGGGTGCTGGAGTATGGTGACGACGAGGCCGTGGCTTGGCTGCGGCGCACGTTTTCCGAGGCCGAGATCCGCCGGGTGCTCTGCACGGAACGTCGTCTCTCGCCAAAATCAGCCAATTTCTGGGCGCTAGTCTATGGGGTACCGCTTGACGCGGTTGCGGCGCTCAAGGGAACGAGTTAACTACATTGCGCCGGCAAGGAAATGCCATGACCAACCATGAAGACATGGTGTGGCACCACGAGGTGATCACCGCCTCAACCGAAGCGACTTTTCATTCGCCCGAACCTAGCGGTGGAAAACGGAATGCCGGATGTTTGGCCAGAACTCCTTCAAGACATTAAAGATTCCGTCCAGCGCAACCTGCGAGGCCCATTTCTGCCCAGTCTTGGTCCAGGTGCGTTCCTGGCTCGGATAGTAGAGATTGGAGACTCCCGCGCCGGCGCCGTTGCCGATGATCTCGGAAAAATTGAAGGTGCTTCCGCCGGAATCGGTCCGGGTGATAAACAGCCGGGTCACGGCATAACCCGTACGGGAAAAGAATCCTCCATGGAAGCGCGTATAGTAACGGGGATCTTCGTGCAGCGCGGAGGGTAGTAGAAATTCTGTGAAGTAGTTGCCAACCGCCTGATCGGCAAATGCGCGCCAGTAATAGCGGCCGAAGCCGGCCGCTCCCTGATGGAGTTCCGGATAAGAATCTCTGCCATAGCTAATGCCGGTAAACACGCCGGCGACCAGGAACGCGGAATAGTCGAAACTATCCTGCGTGGCCAGCACGAACTTGCCTTTTACCGATAGCGGGGGCACCTTGGTATCTGCGCTCACCGCCCGGTAGTTGGGAATGATTCCCAGGATGCGCTTTGGCTGTTTGCCCTCCTCGCTCTCGTGCGCTTTGGCATTGGCAGTAGAGGCAGAGCCGGTCGTGGCCGGCGAAGGTGCGCTCGGTAGCGGACTTTCAGGTTGCGACGAGGACGTGTTCGTGCTCGCTTCGGTCTGGGGTTGTTGGGCCGCTCCAGTCTGCGCGGCACAGATAGCTGTGCAAACGGCAACGCAAAAAAACACGTACGCGATTCGCCGGGCGAGCAAGCGAGGCTCCCTTCCCTTGAGGTCAACAGCCGGGCATCATTGCTGTTGGATGCCAGTTCACGCAGCGCTGGCGTCCTCGCCGGCAGTTCCCTCGCAGGGGCTGGGCTTCACCTTCCCGCTTTTCCCCACGGCTTGCGCCGCAGGCTACGATCTTCCGCCCGCTTTCGCGGGCTATCCGATGTTAAGTGCAACCTCATTGTCTCCGGCTGTTCAGTTGGTCCAGCGCGCGCTTCAACTGCTCCAATTTCTGCCCAGCTTCGCCCAGCTTGCCTTCTGCGGTCAGGCGCTGGTAGTCGGCAAGGTTCCGCGCGGCTTCGCCAATCAGCGCCTGGAGATCGGCCGCGGGTTGGCGGGCGCCGGCGGGCGCCGGTGCGCGTTGTGCCGGTTCCGGAGCCCCAGCCGCGACACTCGTTGAGGGGACGGCCCCGCCGAAAAGGGAGGCCATAGCCGACTCAAAGGTCGGTCCGTAGGCCAGCCGGTCTTGCAAGGCCAGCACCACCAGGCGCAACTCCGGCATGGGGCTCCGTTCGGCCTGGAGGTAAATCGGCTCGGCGTATAACAACGCCTGTCCACAGGGGATCACCAGCAGGGTACCGCGCCGGACGTGGGATCCCTGCTGGTTCCACAGGGTCAACTGCCCGGAGAGTTGCGCATTCTGATCGATGCGCGCCTCGATCTGCAAGGGTCCGTCCACCAGTTTACTTTTGGGAAAGTCGTAGACCATCAACTTGCCGTATGCGGCGCCATCGCTGCGGCCGGCAATCCAGCCAATGAGATTGTTGCGGTTGGCCGGCGTGAACGGCAGAATGCCGACGAACTCCACCCCGGACTCGCCGGGCAGTTTCATGAGCACGAAATTCGGCTCCATAGGAAGGGTCTTCTGTTCTCCGCCCTGGGTCATGCCGACCTCGCTGGCCACGGTCCACAAATCCTCGCGGTTGAAGAACACCTCGGGCTCCGTCATGTGATACAGCCCATACACAGCCGCTTGCAGTTTCAAGTAGAGCTCGGGATAGCGCACATGCTTGCGCAGGCCCGGAGGCATTTCCGCCGCATCCTTGAACAAGCCGGGGAAGATGCGGCGATAGGTGGCCAGGATGGGATCTGTTGGGTCAAACACATAAAAGGTGGTGGTCCCATCATAAGCGTCGATGACTACCTTTACGCTGTTCCGGATGTAGTTCAGCGAATTATCGCCGAGTTGATAATGGCTGGAATAAGGATAGGTGTCAGACGTGGTGAACGCATCCAGCATCCAGGAGAGCCGGCCATCGTTGTCGAGCACGATATAAGGATCCCGCTCGTAAGTAAGGAACGGCGCCAGGGCCTGCACCCGGTTGCGCACGTTGCGCCGCATGAGCAGCCGGCTGTCGGCGGTGACATCATCGCTGAAGGGTAACTTCGCGAGGTCGCCGCGCCCGATCGCGATCAGGATGCGGCGCAGAAAACCGCCGAGAACAATACCGCCCTTGCCCTCATACGAGGTGAAACTGTTGGTCTGGCCTTGGGGGTAGTTAAATTCCTTCTGCCGCGTTTTTACGTACACATCGGTGTCGGTCAGCTCGCCGAAATAAATCTCGGGGCGGGTTACGTTGAGGCTAGGCACCGTGCTTTGGACGGGCATGTTGCTCAAAATGAGCGTCGGCAGGCCTTCATGCGTGAAGCCGTTGACCGGGTTCATGGTGATGCCGTAGCCGTGGGTGTAGATGAGTTTCTCGTTAATCCAATTGCGGCTGCTCTCCGGCAGCTTGGGGATGCTCAACTCGCGCGTGGCCAGCATGACCTGGCGAATCGTGCCGGCGATTTCATAGCGGTCGATATCGATGTCCGGAAAATCGTAGTAGGTGCGGATTTCCTGAATCTGGCGCAGCGTGTCCTGAAGGGCGCGCCAGTCCCAGAGCCGTATGTTTTGCAACGTAGGCTGATTATTCGCCGCATCCGCCGCTTCGACGGTGGTTTCCGCCGGGAACTCCCGCCGCGAAACCTGGTTCAATCCATAGGCCTGCCGCGTCAGCGCGATGTTATTAGCGATGTACGGCCGCTCGCGAACCAGTTCGTTCGGCTTGACAATGAAACTGTTGACGTAAGAGGCGAGTATTTGAACCGCGAGGTAACAGACCAGCGCCGGGGCGACGGCAGCGATAAACCAGCGTATGCGCGGCGTGGTTGCGGCGTTGACGAGCGCAAATATGGCCCCGATCACCAGTGCTATGCAGACTACGAGCAACCCGGGCAGCGTGATATGGGCACCGGTGTAAGTGACACCGCCAAAAATCGTATGATCTTCAAACAACTGCTGGAAGCGACTGAGATAGACGCGTAAGGCGAGCATGAGCAGAACGAAAGCCAAACTGAGGGAAAGGCCACGCCAACCTGTGGGGAGATAACCGCCGCGGCGCCGCCCGGTCAGCGCCCCGCCGCCGTCGGTGAGGAAGAGGAAAAATACGGTGGCGGCCCCGATAATCACCGCCAGAGTCATGAGCCAACTGCTGAGGAACTGCCAGGCGGGCAGGGTGAACAGATAAAAGTTCAGGGGCCGGCCAAAGATCGGATCCACCGGGCCCGCCGGAGCAGGCGCCGCGTACCAATAGAGCGCCAGCTTCGGCCATTCCACCATGGCCCCGCCTCCGGTTCCCAAGGCGATGAGGAGTGCCACCCCCAACGCCAGGTAACGCAGGATGGATTTAACTGGCAAGTTTACCGGCTGCCCACCCACCAGCATGGTGCGCGTACTGGGCAATTCGTCGCGGTGCAGCCGTTTGAGCCCCAGGAAAGCCCCATAAAGAATGAGGAATGTGGCTACCGTAAATATGAGGAACGTGGTGCTCTGCAGACGCAAGGTCTTCCAGAACACCTCGACGTAGCCGAGCGAGCTGAACCAGAGCGAGTCGATGTAGTAAGACAATGCGGTTCGGGCGCTGCCGGCGGCGAAGATAAGGATTACGATAATGATCAGAAGCAAGCGGCGGTGGCGCCGCGGTGGACGTGGCAAGGGGTGCGCCAGCGGCCAGTCGATCGACCTGCCCATCAGTTTACTCCGCTCTCACAGACTTTTTTGTATCAGGACCCGAAACATTGTACTGCGCCGCGACCTAAAACCGTTACCCGTTCCCCGTTCTCCGTTGTCCGTTGTGGTTCCCATATTCCACGCGCTGCCGTCCCTCGCTGCGCTCCGTCGAAAAACGTAGCGCTGGTCTCCAGCGCCGGCTGTGCTGGCGGTGTCCACGCCTAATGTCACTTACTTTGCTGTTTCGGTTCGGTGGGAGCCCCCTGCTTCAGCAGGGGGGGCCTGGACTTATGGTTTTTCAATTTTTGTCTTGTAGTAGCCCACAATATTTCAGGAGAGAGCGGCCTTGTCGGCCGGCATCGTCCAAGGTGGCTGCAATTTGCCGTTTGAACTCGCGGAAGTCATCGCAATAGGGATGGGCGTGGACGAGGCGCTGCTTGGTCCAACGCCAGACCTTCTCTTCCGGGTTCAACGAGGGAGCGTAGGTGGGCAAGAATACCAGTTCCACCCGGCCCAGACGTTGGAGCTGCTCGCGCACCTGGGGATGGCTATGATTGGGCCAGTTGTCCTGCACCACACAGAGCCGCGGACAGTCGGGATAGGTTTGGCAGAGTTGTCGATAGTAGCGGATCAGTTCGTTGACCGTGATGCGGGCAGCCATACGGT
>Ga0326727_10018002_pt1 | contig 14520 bp, 7 predicted proteins | sample MB2enrmetagenome_FD_207643 | JGI IMG/M metagenome (GOLD analysis project Ga0326727, IMG submission 207643) | Lab enriched peat soil microbial communities from McLean, Ithaca, NY, United States - MB29MY | ecosystem: Environmental > Terrestrial > Soil > Wetlands > Peat | place: USA: New York...
GGATCGTCCTTCGACTTCGGCTGAATAATCGGCAGCGCAACCAAATGCCAGTCCACACCGAAATCCGCGTCCTTTTCCCGCCCGGATCGCGCAAGGTGCACCCTCCCCAGATCCCGCGTGTAGAAGGGGTTGCCTCCAACCGTCAGTTTCTCGCTGAGAACCCGGAGCTCTTTGAACTCCGGCGGCAGCTCAAAAGCGATGTCGTACCCGTAGATTCTCTTCTCTAACTCGACCTCGATCTGAAATCGAATCGGCGCATCGATTCGCCCGCGGGTCAGATCCTGCCGCTTAATGAGTTCGCCCACTCGGTTCCTCCCGCGCCCGATCTTCTGAAGAACTTCCAACGCGCGCCCGACGCTCGTCTTCCCCGAACCGTTTTTTCCGATGAGCAGAACGGACGAGAGTCCGGCGATAGGCAAGTCAAAGTTTTCCAGGCAGCGGAAGTTATGAATGTAGAGCCGACGGATCACATAAAGCATGTTACACGCTTTTGACAGCGTGGCGGATAATGTGATCGTCCCCGCATGAGTAAACAAGCCTTCGATAAGAAACTGGAAGCCCTGGACGCCCTGCGCTCTGAGCCCGATTCGCCAGCGAAGCTCGATCAGATTCGCAAGGCGCTGAAGGACCGCAATAACTACCTGGTTTCAAAGGCCGCGTCGCTCACCGCGAGTCTGGCCTTGTCAGATCTGATACCTGACTTACTCGCGGCATTTGACCGATTCCTCATTGACCCCACGAAATCCGACCCGCAGTGCTGGGCCAAGAACGCTATTGCGAAAGCCCTGAAGGATCTCGGACACCGCGGTGCGCAGGTCTACCTGCGCGGCATCGTCCATGTCCAGTTGGAGCCCGTGTTTGGAGGACGCGCCGACTCCGCGGGCACTCTTCGGGGAACCTGTGCGCTGGCCCTGGTGGATTGCCAGTTGGACGATCTCGAAGTCTTAGGCTACCTGGCTGAGTTACTCGCCGATTCGGAGACGCCCGTTCGAATCGACGCGGCGACCGCTATATCTCAGCTCGCTCGTCCTGAAGGCGCGCCCCTGCTGCGCTTGAAGGCTCTCCTGGGAGATGCCGAACCCGAAGTCATCGGCCATTGCTTCAGCGCCCTTCTCAGCTTGACATCTAAAATGGCCGTCCCGTTCATAGGCCGCTTCCTGAAGGCGCAGGACGACGACATCCGTGTCGAGGCAGCCGGGGCGCTGGCCCAATCGCGCGAACCGCGGGCAATCGAGATTCTCAGGAATTTCTGGCAAGACCACATGCCTCGCGAAATGCGCGCTGCCCTGGTGGCTTCTCTTGGCGCCTCCCCGCTTTCGGAAGCCGCCGAATTCCTTCTTTCGATTCTGGAGAACGAATCGGGCGAAGTTGCCGCCGGCGCGCTCCACGCCCTGGCCGCCAGCCGTTTTCGCGCGGATATCCAAAACCAGGTGTCCGTCGTAATTGAAGCAAGACATCCGAACCTCCGGCTTCAATTCGAGCAGGCGTTCGCGACCAGACAAGCCTAGCTCGTCCGCAACTCCACCAGCAAATCCTTCGCTTCCACCTGCTGCCCAGCCTGAGTGAGCACCTTACTCACCGTCCCATCAATCGGCGAATACACCGTACTCTGCATCTTCATCGCCTCTAACACCAACAGCCGGTCGCCCTTCTTCACGGGCAAACCCTCGGTAACCGTCACCGCGGTAACTAACCCAGGGAGCGGCGACCCTACCTGCTCGGGTTTGGCCGGGTCTGCCTTCATCCGCGCAGGCTGTTCCGCTCGAATGCTCTTATCCAGAACGTCCACCTCGCGCGGCCGTCCGTTGAGTTCAAAGAACACCGTGCGGTGGCCGTCCGGGTGTGGCTCGCCAATCGTAAGGAACTTAATCACCAGCAGCTTTCCCGGCTCAATTTCGACGGTGATTTCCTCACCTTTCTCCATGCCATAGAAGAACTGCGTGGAAGGCAACACTTCCAGGTCGCTATAACTCGCGTGTGCACGGTCAAATTTTACGAACACCTCGGGATACATGAGGTAACTCATCAATTCATCAGGCGCCGGCTCGCGGCCAATCTTCTTCGCGAGATCTTTTCTCCGCTCACCAAAATCCACCGCCGGAAGCAGCGCGCCCGGACGTCCCTCAAACGGCTTTGCGCCACGCAGCACGATTCCCTGGATATGCGGCGGCCAGCCCCCTTCCGGGATTCCCAGCGATCCCATGAACATATCCACAACGGAGTGCGGAATCGATAACTGATGATCCGGACCCAGCTTCTCAAAATCCGCCACGCTCATCCCATGACTTACCAGAAAAATAGCCAGATCGCCCACCACCTTGCTGGAAGGCGTCACCTTCACGATGTCGCCGAACGCGAAGTTGACTTCCGCATAAGTGCGCGCCACTTCCGGCCAGCGGTCGCCTAACCCCAGTGCCTGCGCCTGCTCTTTCAAATTGGTAAATTGACCGCCCGGCATCTCATGAACATAAACTTCCGCCGTGCCTCCTTTAGGACTTGTATCGAACGGCGCATAGATGGCGCGAATCGCTTCCCAGTAGTCGGCAAGTTGGTTCAGTGCGTCCACGTCAAGCCCGCTCTCGCGATCCGTATTCTCCAGCGCCGCCGCAATCGAATTCAGATTCGGCTGGCTGGTCTGTCCGCTCATCGAAGCGATAGCGGCGTCTGCCACGTGTACGCCCGCATCCGCAGCTTTCAGAATTGTGGCTGCATTGATGCCGCTGGTGTCGTGCGTATGCAGATGAATCGGGATGCCGATTTCCTGCCGCAGCGCGTGAACCAGTCTCTCCGCGGCGTACGGCTTCAACAATCCCGCCATGTCCTTCACGGCAAGCACGTGAGCACCCATACGCTCCAGTTCACGCGCCATCTTGATGTAGTAACTTAGCGAGTACTTCGTCCGTTCCGGGTCGAGGATATCGCCGGTATAGCAAATGGCCGCTTCACAAATCCGTCCGGTTCCAAGCACAGCATCCATCGCCACTTCCATATTCGGCAGCCAGTTCAGCGAATCGAAGATACGGAAAATATCGATCCCCTGCCGTGCGGATTCGGCGATAAACTCGCGCACCACATTGTCCGGGTACGCCGTGTAACCCACCGCGTTGGAAGCTCGCAGCAGCATCTGAAAGCAGATGTTGGGTATGGCTCTCCGCAGGCGTCGCAGACGTTCCCAGGGGTCTTCCAGCAGAAAGCGCATGGCCACATCGAATGTGGCGCCGCCCCACATTTCCAGGCTATAAAGCCCCGGCAGGCTCCGCGCGACATAGCCCGCCACCGCTTCAATATCATGCGTGCGAACGCGCGTGGCCAGCAGCGATTGATGCGCGTCCCGAAAAGTCGTATCGGTCAGCAGCAGCCGTCGTTGGTGCATCGTCCAACGGGCGAAGTCTTTCGGCCCCAACGAATCCAGAAGCTGGCGCGTTCCAGGCTGCGGCGCCCCTGCATAGTGAGCAGCATGCGGAACGCGCGGAGTCGGCAGAAACGCCGGCTTCGGTTTCCCGCCCACCTCCGGGTTCCCGTTCACAATTACTTCACCAAGGTAAGTGAGTAACTTGGTCGCGCGGTCTTTGCGCGCGGGAAATATGAACAATTCCGGCGTTTGATCCAGAAATGAGGTAGTAACATCGCCTAACTGAAACGCCGCGTTGTTGACCACGTTTTGCAGGAATGGAATATTCGTCTTGACTCCGCGGATACGGAACTCGCGCAGTACCCGGTCCATGCGCTTGCACGCCTGCGAAAAGTCCGACGCGAAACAAGTTACTTTCACCAGCAGCGAATCATAAAAAGGCGTCACCGTGCTGCCGCTGTAAGCCGACGCCGCGTCAAGGCGCACGCCGAAGCCTCCCGGCGAGCGGTACGTGTGGATCTTGCCGTAGTCTGGTGCGAAATTCTGCGCGGGGTCTTCGGTGGTGATCCGGCACTGCAGCGCAGCCCCGAATAGCTTCAGATCCTCTTGCTGCGGCAACGATAGCGGCGCCTCATGCAACCGGGCGCCTTGCGCCACCAGAATCTGGCTGGCCACGATGTCGATACCCGTGACCATCTCGGTAACAGTGTGCTCCACCTGCACGCGCGGATTCACTTCGATGAAGTAAAACCGCTCCGTATCGGCGTCCACCAGGAACTCCACGGTCCCCGCGTTGTAATAACCGGCGGCCTTCCCAATCGCCAGTGCCGCGTCGCAAAGGGCCTTCCGCAGATCGCTCGAAATGGCCAGCGCCGGCGCCACTTCCACCACCTTCTGATGGCGCCTTTGCACGGAGCAGTCGCGTTCAAAAAGATGCATCAGCGAGCCATGCTGATCGCCCAATATCTGAACTTCGATATGCCGCGCGCGGCGTATATATTTTTCCAGGAAGACCGCGTCATTGCCAAAGGCGGCCCCTGCTTCTTTGCGCGCTTCTTCTAACTTGCCCGCAAAACCTTCAACACTCTCAACCACGCGCATCCCGCGGCCGCCGCCGCCGAAAGCGGCCTTCACGATCAGCGGGAACCCAATCTGAACGGCCGCATCCATGTCAGCCACGCTCGAGCCCGGCACCACCGGAACCCCCGCCCGATCCGCCAATTCCCGCGCCGCCGTCTTATCACCCAGCAATTCCAGAAGCCCCGCGCTGGGACCCACAAACGTAATCCCGGCCGCTTCACACGCGCGCGGCAGCGCCGGATTCTCAGCTAGAAATCCGTAGCCGGGGTGAATCGCGTCCACTTCCTTTTCACGCGCCAGCGCGACGATGCCCTCCACGTCCAGATACGCCTGCACCGGACCCAGGTGTTCGCCCACCAGGTACGCCTCGTCCGCCTTGAAACGGTGCAGGCTTAGGCGGTCTTCCTTGGAGTAAATCGCGACGGTGCGCAGCCCCAGTTCCGTCGCCGCCCGCATGATGCGTATGGCAATTTCACCGCGGTTCAGAGCCAGTAGTTTTCGCATGGTTGAAGGATGGTTAAAGGATTATTGTAGGGGCTTTTGCCGGTTCACATGGGATAATAGCTGATAGGGAAGCGCATGCGCGTCCGGCGGCCTGCGGATTCTTACCCCACCCGGCAAATTTTGCGACCTGCAACCAACGTAGAATCAGCACTTTCCAGACTGCCTTGTTTTGCAACAAACGCTTTTCGGCCTGCGCTTCAGGCACCCGGGGCCGTTCGCGGTGGAGCCGGTCTCGGTCACCCCAAAAGCCGATTTTCGAGAACCTGTAACAGGATTAGAATCAGAAGTATCCAGACAAACCTTGTTTTGCAAAATCGGGATTTTCTAATGGACCGCGAAGATGCGCCCCTCGGCCAGTCTCCCACGACGTAATTTTATTATCCGGTCCGCCCAATGGATCTCCGCCGCCCTTCTCCACACCCGCCTCGGTCGCGCCGCGCTATACCATCCGCACTACCGGACTCCGCCGCCGCTCGATGCGCTGGCTTTGAAAATCGACGCCAACCTGGACGATTTTCCAGCGGAAATACAGCATGATCGCATCGCCCCGATTCTTGCGAAATGGTCCGCGGACCTTCTCGAGTCGCCCCTGAACTTTCAGGCGATCGCAAAGGTCCTTGCACCGGATTTTCGCGGCGCCTCCATGGTCCCCGCCGAGTCCAAACTCGTGCGCCCCGGCGGCGCTCTGAATGTTCGCCGTCTAACGTTCCCCCCGGAGCCCGCGCTCGGCTCGTCCGCCTTCCTTCAGGACTTGCGTGGCGCCTTTGCTGGTTTTGAAAAACTCGCCACGGCGGAGTTTCAGGTCACCCGCATCGAAGGAGAGTCTACGCGCGTTCGCTATGAGTTGGTCGGCACGGGCAAGGGGTTTCATCGTGAGCAGCGCGTGGGTTTTTGGGATCTCGAATGGCGCGGCCAGCAGCTCCTGAGGTGGAAGGCCGGCGACGAAACCAGAAGCCGGTCGGGCGCGCCCGTGTTCGCTGATATCACCACCAGCGCCTTCGGGAACAACCCGTCGTACTCCGCGCAACTTCTCTATGGCGTGGACCATTGGCGCACCGTTCTGGATGGCGCCTGCGGGATCGACATTTATGGACACAACGGTGTCTCCGTAGGCGACATTGATAATGACGGCTTCGATGACCTATATGTCTGCCAGCCTGCCGGCCTGCCAAATCGCCTGTATCGAAACCGGGGAGATGGCACGTTCGAAGACATCACTCAGGCGTCCGGCGTCGGCCTTCTTGATAACACGGCGTGCGCGCTGTTTGCCGATTTCGACAATGACGGTCGCCAGGATCTCGTAGTGGTTCGCGCCAATGGCCCGTTGCTGTTTCTAAACCAGGGCGATAACACCTTCCGTCTGAAGCCCGATGCATTTCAATTCGCCACAGCGCCACAGGGAACCTTCACGGGCGCCTCCGCCGCCGATTACAATCGCGACGGCTGGCTTGACATCTATTTCTGCCTCTATGTCTATTACCAGGGCGCCGACCAATATAAGTACCCCACGCCTTACTTCGACGCTGAAAACGGCCCGCCGAACTTCCTGATGCGCAACAATGGCGACGGTACCTTTCACGACGTAACTGCCGCCACTGGTCTCGACAAAAACAACACCCGCTTCAGCTTCTGCTGCGGCTGGAGCGATTACAACCGCGATGGGTGGCCTGACCTTTATGTCGTCAACGATTTCGGCCGCAAGAATCTGTATCGCAATAACGGCGATGGAACCTTCACCGATGTGGCCGCGCAGTCCGGCGTTGAGGACGTGGGCGCGGGCATGGGTGTAAGTTGGTTCGATTATGACAATGATGGCGTAGAAGACTTATACGTAGCCGATATGTGGACCGCCGCGGGCGAACGCATTTCGATGCAGCCTACCTTTCAGAGTAGTGCACCGGAAAAGGTTCGTGCGCAGTACAGGAAACACGCCATGGGTAATTCGCTGTTTCATCTAAACGCCCATGGCGGTTTCGCGGATGTGACCAGGTCCGCCGCCGTCGGCATGGGCCGCTGGGCCTGGTCAAGCGATGCCTGGGATTTCGATCACGATGGGTTCGCTGACCTTTACATCGCCAATGGCATGCTTTCCGGACCCTTGCGCGAAGATCTGAACAGCTTCTTCTGGCGCCAGGTGGTAGCGAATTCTCCCACCGGCAAAGAGCCTTCCTACGATTACGAGCAGGGCTGGAGCGCCATCAATGAACTGATCCGCGCAGACCATACCTGGAGCGGATATGAGCGCAACGTTTTCTACGCCAACAATCGCGACGGAACCTTCTCGGATGTTTCCGGCGTGGTGGGGCTCGACTTTATCGAAGACGGCCGCGCATTCGCTCTGGCTGACTTTGACCACGATGGCCGCCAGGAAGTCTTCTTGAAAAACCGCAATGGCCCACAATTGCGCCTGATGAAGAATACGATGACGCAGTTGCCGCCCTCGATTGCCTTTCATCTGCGTGGCACGAAAAGCAACCGGGACGCTATCGGGGCGGCGGTTACAGTTGCCGGGCAGACCCGCATGCTCCAGGCCGGGTCGGGGTTTCTCTCACAGCACAGCAAGGAAGTTTTCTTTGGGCTGGGGGATGCGGCGGGCCCTGTGAACGCGTCCATTCGATGGCCCAGCGGACTAACACAGCACCTCCTCAACTTACCGGTCAACCACCGAATCTGGCTCGAGGAAGGCGCCGAACCATCGCGCATCGAGCCCTTCAAATCAAACGCCGCGTCCTCGACTCCACAGCCCATCCACCCGCTCCCAACCACCGTAGAGACCTGGCTTCTGGTCCCCATCCCAGTTACGAACCGCGACCGGCAAGGTGCGGTAGTGACGATCTCAACCGACGACAACTCCGACCAGGCCAACGTCTACAACATCATCTACCGCTATCTCTACGACCGGCATCGCGACCTGACACTCCCCACCTCATTCCTTCACAATGAAAAAGGAGAAGTCGTAAAGGTCTACCAAGGCCCCGTCAATCAAACCCAAATCGATTCAGACTCACTCCAAATCCCGCGCACGCGGACAGAACGCCTCGCAAGAGCTCTCCCCTTCCCCGGCGTCTCCGCCAACTACGAGTTCGGCCGCAACCACTTATCTCTCGGCTCCGTTTTCTTCCAGCGAGGCTACATGGCCCAGGCCCAGGAGTCATTCAAGCAAGCTCTTGAAGAAGATCCGAAAAGCGCCGAAGCGTATTATGGCCTCGGCAGCATCCAACTGAATCAGGGGCAACTGCCCGCCGCAAGAGCCAGTTTCGAAAAAGCCGCGGCGCTCGACGCCAGCTACCCGGATACACGTGCGAACGCCTGGAACAACCTGGGACTGCTTGCCACACGGGAGGGGCAAATCGATGAAGCCATTCGCTGCCTGCAGGAAGCCTTGCGGCTCAACCCGAATCACTTCATCGCTCTCGAGAACCTTGGCAACGCGTACCGCCAGCAGAAGCGCTGGGCCGAAGCCAGTAAAACGCTGGACCGTGCCCTTGCGATCAGACCTCAGGACCCCGAAGCCAACTACAGCATGGCGATGGTCTTCGCGCAAACCGACCAGCCCGATCGTGCTTATGACTATCTACAGACTGCACTGAAAGCCCGCCCCACTTATCCCGAAGCCCTCAATAACCTTGGAGTCTTATACCTCCGCACGCAACGCCGTGACCAGGCCGTTGAGAAGTTCGAGGAATGCATCCGGGTCGCGCCATCATTCGACCAGTCCTATCTCAACCTTGCGCGAGTCTATAGCATCGAGGGTACGCCGGATAAAGCTAGGGAGGTTCTGCGCGCGCTTCTCAAGCAGCATCCCGATCACGTTCAGGCGCAAGAGATACTAAGGCAATTGCAATGAAACCCCGCGCCATCATTATCGATACCGATCCTTCGCCCGACGATGCCGTCACCTTCCTCGTCGCCCTCGCTTCACCCGCGGAACTCGAAGTGCTTGCCATCACCACTGTGGCCGGCAACGTCCCCCTACCCCTGACTTCGAAGAACGCCCTGAAGGCGCTCGAACTGGCTCGCCGGACCGGGACTCCGGTTTACGCAGGTGCGTCCGCGCCACTAATGCGACATCTGGTCACCGCCGAACACGTCCACGGGCGTACCGGCTTCGATGGCTATGATCTACCAGACCCGGTGACTCCACTTGCGCCCGGTTTTGCGCCCGAGGTCATTGTCGATCTCGTCATGAGCCGCGAGCCAGGCGAAGTCACCCTCTGCTGCCTCGCGCCTCTAACCAACATCGCCCTCGCGCTGGCGAAGGAACCGCGCCTTTCCTCACAGCTGCGCGAGATCGTACTCATGGGCGGGTCGTTCTCGGAGGGCGGCAACGTCACGCCGGCCGCCGAATTCAATATTTATGTGGACCCTGAGGCTGCTGCCAAAGTGCTGAAGTGCGGCGCGCCCATAACCATGATCCCGCTCGATTGCACGCACCAGGCATTGAACACCCAGGCGCGCCTCAACAAGCTGCGCAGCATCGGCACACCTCTTACGGAGGCTTTCTACCACCTACTAAAATTCAACAAAATGTTCGATGAGCAGAAATATGGATGGGAAGGCGGACCCCTGCACGATCCCACGGTGGTCGCCTACCTGCTGGCGCCTCACCTGTTCTCGGGCCGCAGGGTGAACGTCACCGTGGAGTGCGCTAGTCCCCTGACCTTGGGAATGACCGTAGTGGATTGGTGGGCGGTCACGGAAAGGAAACCTAACGTCCAGGTTTTACGCAGCATCGACGCTGAGGGTTACTTCGACCTGGTCATTGAGCGGCTCGCCCGGCTGTGACGCCCAACAATTCTGCATCCTCCTTATCTCCACCGCGCGTTTCTTATTCAGGAGAGAGATCCTATGGTTAGAGCACTACTAGTTCTGGCGATGTGTTCGGCATTGTGCCTGGCAAACGGAATTGAGCGCCTGGATGGCAGCAGGATCACACCGGATGAAATCGATGCGTTGGCAGCGCGGCTGATGAAGTCGGCGGAGGTTCCAGGGCTGGCCATCGCGGTAGTCAACCAGGGAATCCTTTCATATGCAAACGCTTATGGCTTTCGGGATACGGATAAGCACCTCCCGCTGACCGTAAACTCGGTGATGGATGCGGCGTCGCTCACCAAGGTTGCCTTTGCCTACCTGGTCATGGAGTTGGTCGGTCAAGGCAAACTCGATCTTGATAAGCCTGTATACCTGTACCTTCCCAAGCCGCTACCGGACTATCCGAGTTACGCCGATCTGTCGGGCGACGAGCGTTACAAGCGGATCACGTCGCGCATGCTGCTGAGCCACACCAGCGGGTTTCCGAACTGGCGATGGATCGAAGACGACCGCAAGCTGAAGATACACTTCGAGCCCGGCACGCGATTCGCATATTCCGGCGAAGGGATTGATCTGTTGCAACTCGTGGTAGAGTCAGTCACGAAACGGCCACTGAAAGACCTGATGCAGGAGCACGTATTTGAACCTCTCGGGATGAACAGAACCAGCTTGGTTTGGCAGTCCTCGTTCGATAATGACTACGCGAATGGCTACGATGAATATGGGCGCTCGGTAGGTCTGCAAAGACGGGACAAGGCGGATGCGGCAGGCAGCATGGTGACCACGGTGAGTGATTTCGCGCGGTTCCTGCAGGCGACCATGCAAGGCAAAGGTTTAACGCCGAAAAGCCGGCAGCAGATGTTGAGCCCGCAGATTCAAATTGTGTCCAAGCACGAATTCCCAACGTTCGAGAATCAAACTTCGGAACAGAACAAAGCGATCCGCCTGAGTTACGGGCTAGGGTGGGGACTCTTTTGGACACCCTATGGCAAAGCCTACTTCAAGGAGGGGCACGACGACGGCGAGCGAAATTACGCGGTCTGTTTTGAGGACCGGAAAACCGCGATGCTCATCATGACAAACAGCGGCAATGGCGAAGGAATCTACAAGGGCTTACTGGAGGGCGTTCTCGATGATACGTTCACCCCTTTGGAATGGGAAGGCTTTACACCGTACGACCAGCTTCCGCCGCGCCCTCCTCTGAAGCAATATAAAGAAGTACATCTCGATGCTACGTCCTTGTCGAAGTACGTGGGGCGTTACGGAGATCCGCCCAACCTGATCCTCGTGATCGGGCGCGAAGGCGATCACTTATCGATTCAGGAAAACGATGAGCCGAAGCAAGACCTGTTCCCGGAGAGCGGCGGCGGATTCTTTGCCAAATCCGCGGATGATTTGTTTACATTTGACCTGGACGCTCAGGGACGCGTTTCAAAAATGATACTGCACACCGAAGGCCGCGACATCCCTCTCAAGAGAATCGACTAACATGCGGTTTCTGCTGGTATTCGCTCTCTTCGCCCGAATCGCATCGGCGCAGGTCGTGCAAGGTTTCGTGCGGAACACCAGCGGGCAAACAATCGCCGGAGTAACAGTAACTTTGCGGTCTGCCTCGCAGGCATCACCCGCTGCTTCGACCACGGATTCAAAGGGCAGCTACCGGATCCATCCCTCACGCGGAGGCACTTATACCCTGCACGCCGAGGCCGGCGGATACGCCGCGGTAACCACTACCTCATTTGTACTCGGGCAAGCCGAATCAAAGAAAATGGATTTGACTTTGAAGCCCTTGGAGGCTGAGTTCTTCGATGAACCAAATTTCGTAGTGGCCGGAGTTACCGACCCCACCGCTCACGGCGGGCACGGATCGGACACGGTTCTGCGCTCCACGGAGGTTCTGACGAAGGAGACAGCTTCGCTTGGCGATGCCGCTGAGAACCAGGCGAACGCGCTCGAAGCAGTTCGACAGTACCAGCGCGCCGCCGAACAAAACCCCACGGAGCCGGGTTACTTCGTTTGGGCATCTGAGTTACTCACGCATCGAGCCACCATTCCGGCAATTGAGGTCTTTTCCAAAGGCGCGCGCCTGTTTCCCGGCTCCGCCCGCATGCTTCTCGGCTTAGCCGTCGCCTGGTATAGCAATGGTTCGGAACAGAAAGCCCAGCAGTATTTCTTCGAGGCGTGCGATTTGAATCCTGAGGATCCGAAGCCTTACCTGTTCCTGGGCAAAGTGCAGAGCAACGATATTCTGCATTCAGACGGCTACCTGGCGCGCATGGAAAGGTTCAATCGACTTCATCCCGAGAGCGCCCTGGCCAACTACTACTACGCAGCCAGCCTTTGGGTGCAACGCGAATCGGCAGTCCCTGTGAAGGTTGAGCCGCTGCTGGCGAAAGCGATTCAACTGGATCCCCATCTGAGCGAAGCCTACTTGCTATTGGGAATCCTTTATTCGGATCGCAAGGATTCCGGCAACGCCATTGCAGCTTTTCAAAAGGCGGACTTAGATGAAGCGCACTATCGTCTCTCCCAGGAATACCGCAAACTCGGAGACACCCACAACGCCCAAAAGGAGATCGATCTGTACAATGAGCTATCTAAGAAGTCAGCCGAAAACGCACAGAAGGAGCGGCTGGAAATTCAGCAGTTTGTCTACTCTCTGCGCTAGTGAGCAATCATCCGACTAATGAACATCTCATAGAACTTGGCGGGGTCGAAATCGACTTGAACCTCGACAGGCTGCGTTGTTAGTTTCAGGTCATCCTTGGCAGTCCAGGTCAGGGTGTCGCCGTATGAAGCGCCGTGGTCTATGTTCACACCCATATACAGCGTTTGGTTCCTGGTGATAATCGACGGGTCAATCCACGCGGCTGCTGCAAGCTCATCCCACATGTAGTCGTTACCATCTCCAGATACAAAGTAGCGCGCGATATATCGGCCAACGGGAGTTCCACTGGCCTCAATACGTTTGACCATTGCCGCGGTGAGTTTAGTCTTGATGGAGATGTCGGTGGTGGTGCAGGTAATTTTCTTCCAGGGCGCGCGCAGCACGATCTCAGCGGCCTCCGGATCGAACCAGAAATTGAACTCATGCCGGGGTCTGTTCGCGAATTCCGGGTCGTCTGTTCGCGGATTGAGACTGCCACCCATGAAGACCAATTCCTGGGCTAAGTCGGCAAAATGCGGATCAATAGTCTGAGCGATCGCCAGGTCAGTCATGGGCGCACCCTCATAGATGGTTACTTCATGCGGATACTGATGCACCATCCGAATCAGAAAGTGCGCGGCATCTTCGGACGAAGCCTTAGTCGTAGGTTGGCCTTCCGGTAGTTGTGGCACAACAAACGGCTCATGCCACCATCGCGCATCCCACGCCCCGGAATAGGAAACCTTGCCATAGATCGCCTCATCCAATAGCATCTGCTCGCGCGTATGAACCAGGGGGAACGCCGCGCCGAGCATGACGGGAATATCAGTGCGCCCAGCTATTTCCAGAAGACGCAGAGTATGCGCCACCTCTTCATCCCGCCATTGGTCGCCGCTCGGAATGGTGATCCCGAGCACTTCTACCTGAGGCGACTTTATTAAGAGGAGAACCGTCTGAAGATTGGTGCCGCCAGGCCCGGAACAATCTTCATCGATGATGACCTTGCGGCTGGTTTTACCCGAAGGCTGGCTCCAGGCAAGGGAGCCAGCCAGCAGCGTAAGGATGAGCGCGCGGCGGAAGTTAGAACGCAAGCTTAAGGGCAGCCTGTACGACGCGTGGATTGTTTACCGTCGAGTTAATCACGCCAAAAAACGGTGACTGGTAATCCGCAGTCGGCGTAGCGAATTGCGGGTGATTAAACAGGTTAAAGAACTCGGCACGGAAATCCAGCCTCATGCCTTCGCGGGGAAGCATGAAGTGTTTGATTACTGAGAAATCAGTGTTGGCAAACCCAGGACCGGAAACCGGGGCCCGCGAAGCGTTGCCGATTTCGCCGGGCGCCGGAGCAGCAAAGCATGACGTATTGAACCACTCGCTCAGTAATCCGGGGCCGCTTGGATTGCAGACTTGATTCGGGCGAATCAGGCTGTTGCCGTTGTTCTCAAAATTGGTGCCCAACGGATTGACCGTATTCTCATTCCCTAGAGCGCTCGTTGTGTTTAAGCTATCCACGATGAATATAGGAAATCCTGAAGTGACCTTTTCAATCACCGTCGCTTCCCAGTTACCAAGGATGGCATTGACAGGAGCGGGCCAGGAATTGCCGAAACGCTTCCCCTTACCGAACGGCAATTCATAAATGAAGCTAGCCGTAAAGTCGTGATTGAGGTTTGTCTGAGAAAGGGCCCAATCGAGTTGCTCCCAATTTGGTAACGGGAAGTAAGTCGCACCCAGGTTGGTACCGAGACCATCCGAAAATCCATTGTCATAGGCACGCGAGTAAGTATAGCCAACGAGCGCGTAAATGCCATAGCGCGCGCTCTTAGTTTCTGCTTTAATCTGAAGCGAGTTGTAATGCGCCCGTCCGATGTCGTTGATATTGGAGATGGCTGAGTATTCGAACTCGGGGTAGGGCTCGGCAAAGGCGGCCCCGCCCGGGCCGCAGCCCAATGTATAGCCACTTACCACACCGCAGGCCGTCGGAGAGCCTACGTTGATATTGTTGCCATCAATCAGAATGTGGGAACTCCGAGATCCCGCGTAACCCGCGGTCAGTACGATATCACCTGGTATCTGCTGTTCGAAGTCGACGTTGAACTGCTGCACTCGGCCCTGTTTGAAGTTT
>Ga0326727_10018003_pt1 | contig 14520 bp, 18 predicted proteins | sample MB2enrmetagenome_FD_207643 | JGI IMG/M metagenome (GOLD analysis project Ga0326727, IMG submission 207643) | Lab enriched peat soil microbial communities from McLean, Ithaca, NY, United States - MB29MY | ecosystem: Environmental > Terrestrial > Soil > Wetlands > Peat | place: USA: New York...
CCTGGCGGAGAGCTATTGCGCCCAGAAACCCGGCCTGGTGCTGCCGGCCGAAGGAGCACCGCTGGTCTTTGCCACACAACTCGCCTACGGCCTCACCCTGCACATCGTGGACAAACCCAGCAAGAAAAATAATGGCAGCCCGGTGAATCTGCCGTTAAAAGCCGACCCGTCGCAGGGCGGCCTCGTCCTGGAACATCCGGTGCCGCCCCTGCCGGATGGCGATCTGACCCCGGATGGCGAACTGACCGGCGTGGTGCTCGGCAAATGGGGCTTTGACGATTGGGAAGGCCCCCGCTTCCACCTGCGCACGGCGATCTCCGGCAAGTGGACCGTGTCCGCAGCCGACCAGTCCGCTCTGGTGGTGGGCCGCGAAGACAAGCTGCACATCGAAGGGGAAAACTCGCTTTGCGTCGAGCGCATTGAAGAGCAGACGCCGGCGGGCACCCCGATCAAGCTGGTTTGGAAGCCGGTGAAGCCGGAACAGTTGGAAGTATCCGTGCCCATGAAAGACGCTTCTCCGGGGCTGGTCAACCTGGAGATTTACCAATCTGGGCTGGAAAAGCCGGATGAGTTGCAAGTGAAGGCCTATGCCGAGGCGGCCGCGCTGGAGCGCCTTACGCTGAGCGCGGGCGACGCACAGGCGACGCTGAAAGGCAACCGCCTGGACGAAGTAGCCAAGGTCAGCCTTGGCTCCATCACCTGGACTCCGGCGACGCTCCGCCGCGTGCAGGACGCTGACCAGTTGGAATTAAACACCGGCGTCTCAACGGCTGGCCTGGAGCCTGGAAAGCCCGCTTTTGCCAGTGTGCAGTTGCAGGACGGCAGGATGTTGAAGGTTCCGGTAACGGTTGAACCACCCCGTCCGCAGGTCACGCTGCTGAGCAAGGGCACACAGAACGATGTCTCCGCAGCGCCCTCGCCCGTGCATCTGGGCAGCGCCGACGATCTGCCCGTTGACGAGCGGCTGGTCTTTTTTATCCGCTCCAGAGAACCGGAGAACTTTCCTCGCGATGAGAAGGTCGAGGTGGCCGCGGCTGACGGCAGTTTCCGCACCGTGCTGGCGCTGGCTGACGGCAGCTTGATGCTCGAGGATGCAAAGACCGCCTTGGGAGTTGTGGAACCGCGGCTGCGCTTCGGCTCCTCGGCTTTTGGGCCGCTGCGGGCGCGTGCGCTGTCGGCTAATGGGGTTACCGGCAACTGGATGCCGCTGGGAACGCTGGTGCGGCTGCCCGGATTCAAGGAGCTGCACTGCCCGCGCTCCGTGGCCAGGCCCTGTGTGCTGATCGGAACCAATCTCTTCCTGATTGCGTCTATCTCCGCTTCATCGGAGTTCGACAAGCCAACCGATGTGCCCCCGGATTTTACGGGAACCCAGTTGAACGTCCCCCATCCGGCCAACGGCGTGCTCTACCTGAAGCTGCGCGACGACACGAATACGGTACAAACGCTCACCCTGCCGGTGATGCCCATGAGCTGGCTGACGCAAGCCGCGGCGACGCCCAAGAGCGCAATTCAATCTGAGACTGCACCATCTGTTCCGGCACAAACTCAGTCTGCAGATGCTCCTGAGCCCGCTACAGAGCCCGCCCCGGCGCAGGCCGCGCCCAAGACAACTTCAGCCGCGCCTTCGCCATTGCCCGGCGAGCCAAGGCCGTGAGAATTGGAGAGTAGGTTCCACTGCGAGTTCAAAAACAGATTTTCAGTGGCGCGGAATAAACAGGCTGCGGAAGAACCCATTGTTTTGAAAGGGCACGACTTCAGTCGTGCCGTAAATGCGACAAAACAGTATTGGGCTTTAGCCCCTGAGGGATGTACTCCTCTGATTTTGCCCGAGAGTTCGGGTTTTTCCGCAGCCGTATAGCCCCGCGCCACTCCGTTCATGCAGAAGGACCGCCAGCGGCTTAATTGAAATAGGCTTGGTTCTTCTCGGCAAAATGCGCCTTGTCGGCGGGTAGATCGTCAATGGAGAAGATTGCGCCCTGCGCGCAGAGCGATGCGCAGTTGCCGCAGTCAATGCACTCGTCCGGGTTGATGAACAACTGGGAGACGCCGGCGGCCTTTGGATCGTCGGCGGCTGCGGGCATGATAGCGGCGGTGGCGCACTCGGCAGCGCAGACATAGTCCTTGATGCACGCATCGGTAATTACATAAGCCATAATGAAACTCCTTGTTAAGGTGGGCGCTGTTGGTCGATGCGCCATCAACTCAAGGCTATCCAGTTAAGGCTCGTGGCTCCGTGACTGGGGTCACACAGCGGGAAAACCAATTCCGCGCGCGGGAGACAGCCAGAAAGTTTGTTTGCTCTTTCTGGCTGCTCTGCTTTCGCCTCCCGCGGATTCACGGTTTCGAATTAGAACCCGGCCTGCGCCACATTTAGTTCCACCTGGCGCTCCTGGGCGCGAGCCCACTCGGCCGGCTCGCCGTAGTGGCTGGCTACCATCGCAACAGCCTTGCTTTCATCCAGGTAGGGCCGCACCGCGGCCAGTTTGATGGTAGATTGAGAGGCCATTTGCGCCACGGCTGTTTTGCTCGAAATGGAAGCGACCAGGCTCAGCATCGCCGTTACAATCGTGGCAACTTCATTGATTGTGGACGTCACATGCGCCTGGCTGGCGGGATTGGTAATCTTCGCCGCCAACAAGAGTGACGCGTTCACCTGCTGCTGAAAAGCCACAACGGCGGCTTGCAGTTGGGCCAGCACCGTAGCTGACGGATTCGCCAGGTAGGCTTTGGCCTGAGCCACAAGCAGGTTCGAGGCGGCGTCAAAGCCTGCCGTTGCAGCAGCAAAGATCGGCGCATCGGCGGGGGCCAGCAGGGCGGCTGTCGAATCCACGGTTGCCACCGCGCTCTCCAGCGCCGGCGTCCAATTGACGATATTCTGCGCCACACTTGCTTCCGAGCAGCCGCTCACGAAAGGCAGTGGAAGAAGCAGGGCAATCAGCGCCCACGCGCCCAGTTTGGCGGTGGAGCTGGTTGAGTTTGTGCTGGAAGCTGGGGTAGCCGGATCGCGCGCCAGCAGTCCCAGAAGCGCCGTTGCCAGGCCGCTCGCCAGGCCGACTACGGTGCCGCTGCCGGCCGTGCCCAGCGTAATGCCCTGCTGCGAAAGAACGCTGCCGATGGTGATAACCGAAATCAGCAATCCTGCAGCGGAGGTTTTGGGGTGATTCCAGATATTCGAAAGGTGATTCATGCGGAAAGCTCCTCGCAAAGAAAAAGGCGGCCATGGCCGCCTTGGTTTATATGAAATTTGGCAAGCGCGAGAAAGGCTCAATCTGCTTCCCGCGCAAACAAAAAATCGAGATCAGCCGCGGACATCAAAAAAGTCTGCTGCTGGTCCCGATTTGTCGCGTCTCCCCGAGTCCAAGCGCCACCGTGGTTGCGGTCTTGTTCGACTTGGAGATCCGCAATGGCGCAGACAGGAGACGGCCCCGCGCCCCGGCGTCATCCGCTGGGGGAGGGCGTACACATTCGCCGGGCGCGGCACATCCGTCTCTTGTCTGGCTACCTACTAGCCTAAGCACTCTTTACTTAATCTTCTGCAAAGTGAGATAGATTTCTGTCACTTATTGGTCAAAATCGAGAAATATCTGCTGCCTGACTACACAAACTGGCCGGGAAATCCCGTGAGGTCTGGCTGCGCAGGGAGGGTTCCGGTTTGCGCTCAGGAGGTAAGTTTCTATGGGAGAGGCGTTTTACGTGTATTGCACCCGGCGCTCGCCCTTGACCACGCGCCCGATGACGTAAAACTTCTCCTCGGCCCGGTCCAGCAGGTTTTTTGCGCGCGCGAATTTGACCGCCGGAATAGCCGCAATCAGCCCGATGCCCATGTTGAAAGTGCGCATCATCTCTTCCTGCGAGACCTTGCCCACGTCGCGCAGATGGTCAAAAATCGGCAGCACTGGCCAGGAACCGATCTCGATCTGCGCCGTGGTGTTCTTGGGCAGAATGCGCGGCAGATTTTCGGTGATGCCGCCGCGGGTGATGTGCGCCATGCCCGTCGTAAGCCCCGCTGTTACAAGCTTTTGGGCCACATGGAGGTAGCTGCGATGGGTTTTCATCAGCGCCGTGCCGGCCTTTTCCTTGATAGCGGTCACATATTGCGTCGGTTTGTAGCGGGCCACCTCGAAGAGCAGCCTGTATGCCAGCGTGTAGCCGTTGGTGTGCAGGCCGGTCGAGGGCAGTCCGACAAGCACGTCGCCGGCCTTGATTCCCGCGCCGGTTACCATCTTGTCGCGGTCCACAGCGCCCACGATGAAGCCCGCCAGGTCGTACTCGCCATTGGCCTGAAAGCCCGGCATCTGCGCCGTCTCGCCGCCGATCAAAGCGCATCCGCCGGCCTTGCAAGCGTCGGCCAGGCCGGTGATCACGCTCTCGGCCACCTCGGGGTTCAGCTTGCCGCCGGCCATGTAATCGAGGAAAAACAAAGGCGTTGCGCCCTGCACGGCAATGTCATTGATGCAATGGTTCACCAGGTCCGCGCCCACCGTCCGGTGCATTCCCAGCTCGAAGGCCACCTTCAGCTTGGCGCCCACCCCATGGCCCGAACTCACCAGAATGGGGTTCTTCCAGCGCTGGAGGTCTAGCCGGAAAAGCGCGCCGAAGCCGCCCATGCTCCCTAACACATTGCGATTGAAGGTCTTCTGAGCCAGATAAGCGCGGCGTTCGCTGGCGCGGTCGCCACTGCTGATCTCTACGCCACTCTCGGCTGTAGTCACGGATTTTGGTTTGGGTTCGTTAGACACGGTGCGGCTTTCTGCGGATAGATTTCTCATGCGGCGCGGCTGGCCGGGAATGTTGATTTTAGCAGCATTTGCCAGAGCCCTGCTCGTCATGAGGGATCGGGTGCGCTCTCCGCACTGCAAAATATCTTCACAAAAAATGGAAAGTTAGCTTGACATCTAGCGTCTTCCGTACTACTCTCATATGGAAAGCTGACTTTACATGGAATTTGCAATTACAAATCGAGTCAAAGAGCTCCGCATCGCACGCGATTGGACTCAGGAGCAACTGGCGCAAGCCGCAGGCGTCTCGCGCCAGAGTATCAACTCCATCGAGCGGAACCGCTACGTGCCCAGTCTTGAGCTGGCGCTCAAATTTGCGCAAATATTTGCCTGCTCCACGGACGAAATCTTTCAACTGGAGAACCAACCATGACCCATCCGATTCTCAGCCGGATTCTTATGCTCGACCACGTCGCCGACGAGAGGTACCGCGAGCATCAACGCCGCTCGACCAGTACCGCAGCCATCGTCGGCACACTCACTGTCTTTGCCCTGCTCGAATATCACGTGCTTGTCGAGCACCGCGTCCCCTGGGATTTGATTGCGGTGATCTACGCGATGGGCGCGACAAAGATTGTGCTCATGCTCTGGTACCGCTTCAAAAACTAAATCTTCTGGAGGAGTTTTCCATGTGCCTGTTTCGTCGCCGCCAACTCGATTCCAAGTCCCGTAAAATTCTGGCTGCCGGCAATCTCTGCCTCGCTTCCAGTCTGCTGTTCACGCATTTTGAGGGAGGCTTTGGCCATCGCCACCCAGCCCTCTTCGACGGCCTGCGCTTTCTGTTGATCGGCTGTGCCATCAGCCTGCTTTTCTGGTCCGCGCGCCGCTCGCGCGGCTGCGCTTCCCACTTCTGAAAGGAGTTCCTATGTCCGCGCTTGATAGTTGCAGTCTGAAAAAATCTCTGCCGATTCTCATCGCCCTGCTTGTGGTTGCTCAAATCGATCTGGCCAGCGCCGCCGGCTGGCCGAATACGCTCTTGTCGCTGCTGCATCTGACGGCTGCACCTGACGACCTGTGCCGGGGTCTCTGCGCGGGGATCGGTGCATCCATCGATGTTTTGGTGATCTTCCAACTTGCCCGTATCTACGCCAGACGCGCTATGCAACCCAGCCACGGTCCGCGGCACGATTGAAGCCATTTTGCAAAACAGGCGGCAAGCGTGACGCCTTCTACCGGAAGGAAACATCTATGCTTCTGAACAATCTGCAAAAATCTCCGGAGAAAGCGGTGCCCGTCGGGATGATATTTGTGACGGTCGGTTTGATGATCAATATCGTTGGCGTCTGCTGGCCGCGATTTTCCTTCCTCGTGCATTTTTGGCCGAATCGGAACGACTTTCTGCGTGGCGTGACCTTCGGCAGCGCTATAGGACTGGAGGTCATTGGCGTGAGGATCGCCATGGCTCCGGCCGCAACTCGCGTAAAAACGCTATAGAAACCGCGCCCGCTCATTTGCACCAGGAATAGGGCAATTTTCCTGCCATCCCCAAATCCGGTAGCGCCAGCGGGCAATCAGCCGGTAACCCATGTCCCGCAGCGATCGCGGAATCCAGACCAGAATGGTTGCAATCGCCGGCCAGGGTCGCGGCAATTCACTAAGCAGGGCCAAAACCGCATCCGAGCGCGTCAAGACTCGTTCCGCTGGCTCGCCGAAATTCAACACAACCAAAATAGTGGTAGGGCCGGATTTTGCATCCGCCCAGTTGATTCCATGCCGCGCCAGAAGCTCCGTCGCGATTTCCGATTCCGAAGCCACAAATCTCAGCCTGTCCAGCCGGTCGCGCCGCATCACCCACCGCACGGTCCGATTGCACAGCCCACAATGGCCATCGAAGACAACCACCAACCGTTCGCCGAGTTCCACAGATCTGCTCACCTTACAAGGGGATGCGAGCCCGCAGTCGCACGATTCAATTCGGATGTGCGCCAGCCTCTCGCCTTCTATACTGGACCCACAATGAGTTCCCAGGCGCCGACCCACCTCCACACCCGTTCCCAGGCTCTCCAACAGCGCGCCGAGCGCTTCTTTCCCGGAGGCGTTAACTCGCCCGTGCGGGCCTTTCGCGCTGTGGGAGGCGCGCCGCCGTTTGTCGAGAGCGCCGAGGGCGCCTGGCTCACGGACGCCGACGGCAATCGGTACATCGACTACTTTGGCTCCTGGGGGCCGATGATCCTGGGCCACGCTTTTCCGCCGGTGGTTGAGGCCATCCAGAGAGCCGCGCGCAACTCGGCCAGCTTTGGCGCTTCGACAGCGGCCGAAGCAGATCTCGCCGAACGCGTCGTCGCCTGCTACCCGGCTATCGAAAAACTGCGATTCGTCAGCTCCGGCACCGAAGCCACCATGAGCGCCATCCGCCTGGCGCGCGCCGTTACCAACCGCAAAATCATCGTCAAGTTCGAGGGCTGCTATCACGGCCACGCCGATGGGCTGCTGGTCAAGGCCGGTTCGGGCGTCGCGACCTTTGGAATTCCCGGCTCGGCTGGCGTTCCGGAAGAAACCGCGCATCTCACTCTCGCCCTGCCCTACAACGATCTCGCCGCGGTTGAAGCGGCTTTCGCAGCTCATCCTGGCGCCATCGCTGCTGTGATTCTGGAACCGGTGGTTGGCAACGCCGGCTGCATCGCGCCTGCTCCCGGCTATCTGGCCGGACTGCGCGCCCTCACGCAGCGTGAAGGCGCGCTCCTGATTGCCGACGAGGTGATGACCGGCTTCCGCGTGGCGCTGGGCGGCGCATTGGAGCTCTACGGCGTTGATGCTGATCTGGTAACACTGGGCAAAATTGTCGGCGGGGGATTGCCCGTGGGCGTCTTCGGTGGCAAGCGCGTCTTCATGGACCTGCTCGCGCCGCTCGGCCCGGTCTATCAGGCTGGAACTCTCAGCGGCAATCCGCTGGCCATGGCCGCGGGCATCGCCACCGTCAGCTATTTGCAGGAGCACGCCGCCCAGGTTTACCCGCAGCTTGAAGCCACCACCAAGGCTGTTGCCGAGGGCGTGGCCGCCGAAGCCGCTCGCGCAGGCGTTCCGCTCACCCTTAATCGCGTAGGCTCCATGTGGACCTGGTTCTTCACGGCGAATCCCGTCACGAACTACACCCAAGCCGCCCAGAGCGACACCACTGCTTTCGGCCGCTTCCACCGGGCGATGCTTGATGCCGGCGTTTGGCTTCCGCCCTCGCAATTTGAAGCGGCTTTTCTCAGCACAGCGCACGGTGCCGAAGAGATTGCCGCCACCGTCGCCGCCGCTCGCGATGCTTTCAAAGCTGTTCTTGCTGGATAGGCTGGAATCGCTTGTTACTCGCTCCAGCCTTTGGCTCGCTCCACGGTTCGCAGAATCTGCTCTGCCGCTGGCTTTTAACTCAAACTGTTGAACAAAAGGGCACGCTGAAGCGAATTCATTCGCGTTCACAGGGGAGTTTTTGTATTCTGAAGAGGATGCCTCGTACGTTTGCGGCGAATCCAACGGAGGAAATTCGAATGGCGGATACATCGAGAAAGACGAAGGCAACCAATAAACCACGCGCGACCACACCAAAAACAGCACCCAAGGCTGAACCCAAAAAAGAGACAGCCGCTAAAGTATCGAAGCCTACTCGCGAGGAGATCGCGCGGCTTGCGAAGACTTATTGGGAGGCACGCGGTCGCGTGGATGGATACGCTGAGCAGGACTGGGCGCGAGCGGAAAAGGAACTGCTCAAGGCGGCATCGGCCAAAGCGGCTTCCTGATATAAGGCGTTCCGCTCTGGACAATCCTCTCGCTGAATCTGCAGTCCATTGCAGATTCGATGTGCTCTGCGCAGAGGCAAGTTAGCCAGTCTAGCCGCTTATATCAGAATCAAATGGTATTAGGCTACGGACAAGCTTCCCGTTGTTTTCGCCGGCCTTTCCACGAAAAACCGGCGAAAAGACGGGAGCCTGAGTTCCAACTTCAGCTCTTCGCTTGCTGCGCCACCAGCATGGATTCAAGAATCTGATCCGATACTTCCTTCACAGCCGAAGGCGTATGGGCCAAAAACAGCGTGCTGGTCTTGTCGTTTTCGCCAATGGATTTGAGCGTATCGAAGTACTGCGTCACCAGCACCAGTTGCATGACCTCTTGTGACGACGTGCCGCCCACCACCCTCTGGAACTGTTCGATGGAAGTCTGCAAGCCTTCTATGATCGCCTTGCGCTGATTGGCTATGCCCTGGCCTTGCAGAGCCTTGCTCTCTGCCTCGGCTTCGGCTTTCTTCACCACTAGAATCTTTTCTGCCTCGCCGCGCGCGGTGGCTGCCACCTGTTCGCGCTGTGCAGCGTTGATGTCGTTCATGGCCGACTTCACTTTCTGATCGGGAACGATATCGGTCACCAGCACATTTACAATCTCGAAGCCAAAGGTCGCCATGTCCGCATCGAGTTCCTGTTTGACCGCCGCGGCAATTGACGATTGCGAGGCAAAGACCTCATCCAGGGTCATCCCCGGCACATGGCCCAGAATCACCTGCTCCACATAACTCTTGATCTGCGCCACCGGATCGGACAATTTGTAGTACGCGTCAAACACCTTCTCCGGACGCACGCGATTCTGCACCGAAATCGGAATGGTGACGAAGACATTGTCTTTTGTCTTGGTCTCCATAGTCAGCGAAATCTGGCTGACGCGCAGACTTACCGTTCCAGACACGGAATCGATGAACGGCACCTTCCAATTCAATCCGGGTTGAGCAACCCGCCTGAACTCACCGAAGCGCGTGATCACGGCCACTTCTGCCGTGTTCACGGTAAAGAAGCTGCTTAGAATCAGAATAAGAAAAATGAGAGCCAGCGCTCCCAGCGGGATCATCCATAAGACGTCCATTCAGTTCCTCCGTTGCCGCATTTAGAAGCAACGGAGAATTATAGCGGAGCACGGTAAACGCGGTGTGACGCACATAAATTTAGCCTTCCATTGTCGCAGGACTCCGCGTCCCGCATTTTCTGATTAGACGGCCCATGCCGTAGACTTCAGTAAACGGATGCAAGAACACATTGAAAACCTCGTAAAACTGCAAGCGGTGGAGTTGGAACGAACTCGCCTGGCCCAGATTGCACGCGCCCTGCCGGCGGAAATCGCCGAAGCCCAGGCTGCCCTCACCGCCGCCGAACGCCAGGCAGCCGAGGCTTCAGCCGCACTCAGCCGCGAAGAATCGCTTCGCAGCCGCCTCGATCGCGAGATCGCCGCCCACCGTCAGAAAGTCGTCCGCTATCGCGCCCAGCAAGACTCCCTCACCACCTCCGCCCAGGCCGAGGCCGCAGAACACGAGCTTCAATTTGCCGAGGCCGAAGCCGAGCGCCTGGAAAATGAGGAGGAAGCTGCGCTGGCCGCCGCGCGCGCTCGGGTTGAGTCGCTCGCCGCCGCCCTCGACAATACCCGCGAGCGCATCGGTCTTCGCCAGGCCGAGGTCGCCCGCCAACAGGCAGAGCTCACCGCCGAGCGCGAAGCCATCCGGCCGCTTATTGACACCGAGTGGATCTTACGTTTCGACCACCTCTGCGCCTCTCGCGGCACGGGCTTGGCCCGCGTTGAAAATATGCAGTGCACCGGCTGCCGCATGGGCGTACGGCCCCAGACCTGGAACCAGCTTCGCGAAGGCGAACTGCTCACCTGCGACAGTTGCAGCCGCCTGCTCTACTGGGACCCGTCAATGGCGCCACCGCCGCCGGAAGCCAAGCCCAAACGCAAGACAGCGAAAGCTCCGGCATCAGAAGACTAGAGCCTCTGGCCGCAAGATGTTCTACCCATGTGGGTGCCCCATCCTTGCGGCGTATTTGTTCTTGCCGCAAGGGTGGGAAGCACGAAATCATACGGTCAGAGGACTAGAGCCTCCACCCCATCCCTGCTAACCTTTTCTTTGGATGGTTGCCGTAATGAACGGCCGCAACCTGGGAGCAGCTCGTGAAGCGCATCTGCGTGGACATGGATGAGGTCATGGCGGACACCCTCGCCGAGCACATCCGCCGCTATAACCAGACCTTCGACGAGGAAGTTACCACCCAGGACCTGGCTGGCAAAGGCCTCTGGGAAATCACGCCCGCCGACCGCCAACAGCAGCTTCGCGCCTTCCTCGATGCGGAGGATTTCTTCGAGGACCTGGCCCTCATGCCCGGCGCGCAAACTGTGCTCGAACAGCTCTCAGCGCGCTTTGAAATCTACATCGCCACGCAGGCCATGGCCGTCCCCAACTCCCTCGGCTCCAAATACCGCTGGCTCCAGCGCCACTTTCCCTTCATTTCCCCCAGGCAATACATCTTCTGCGGCGACAAATCCATCCTCCGCGCCGACTATCTCATCGACGACCTGCCCAAGAACCTTCTCCGCTTTGAGGGCCAGGGCCTGCTCTACACGGCCCCCCACAACCTCACGGCCACCGGCTTTTTACGCGTAGACAACTGGCAGCAAGTCGCCGACTACTTCGCCACCCAGGCCGACTAGAGCCCGCGGCGCGGCCAGAGCCATGCGATCATCCCCTCAAGAGAATTTGCAGCGCATTCGCTTGTAATTTGTTTATATCGTAGCTACAATTAAATTATGTTCGTCTGGGATGAGGCAAAGAGAAAGTCGAATCTGAGCAAGCATGGACTCGACTTCAACGACGCTCATCTCGTTTACGACAACCCGGACAAATGCACCTACGATTCCAGCCGGAAAGGCGAACCCCGCTTGATGGATTTGGCTCTGGCCGTCATCCATGGCAAGCTGCTGGCGCTGATTTATACCAAACGCGACAACGATGTGCGGGTAATCTCATTCCGGCCCGCATCCCGAGAGGAGCGCGAACAATATGAACACGACAAAAAGTGAGACCAATTGGGAGCGCGTGCGTGCCTTCAAAGAGGGAGACGCAATCCCCTACGAGCCGGAGGACGGCCCTTATGACCCGAACGATGCAGAGGCTGCGCGGGCGTGGCTCGCCCAGGCCGACCTAATTCGCAACGGCAAGGTCGTGCGCCGAGGCAAGCGCGGCCCGCAAAAAGCGCCGACAAAGAAACTGGTCTCGCTGCGTCTGTCGCCCGAGGTAATCGACCACTTCAAAGCTACCGGCCCCGGTTGGCAGACGCGAATTGATTCGACCTTGATCGAGTCGATTCGGAAGAGGGCGTAGGCAATATGGAGAGAATGGAGATTTTGGAATTCGAGAAGAAACAAGACGCGGCCAAGGGGTATTATCGTAGCCAACTTAGATGCGCGTAAATTTGCGTTGGAGACTTGATGCCTGATCAAATAAGGAACTTCGGAGACACTGCGAAATCGCTGGCACGTAACCCGCTCGGTATCATTGCCCTCTTCATTGTGCTGGTTTATGGGTTTGCCTCGCTGGTGACTGCCTTCGCCGGATCATTCACAGCTTCAGAACGACTGCCGCTTATATACTTCCTTATTGTGTTTCCCATCTTAGTCCTCAGCGTTTTCGCTTGGCTCGTCAGCAAGCATAGCGGAAAGCTCTTCGCTCCAAGCGACTTCAAAAACGAGGATAACTACGTAAAGATGCAAATGGCGGTTGTTGCGTCTCTTACGGCTGCAACAGCCAAAAGCGATACGCCAACATCCGAAGACGAGCTGCACAAGATTGTCGAGGTGGTGCGAGCCGCTGGTCCAGCACAGCCGGGGTCCGGGAACGGCTGGAGAAATCACATCCTGTGGGTTGATGACCGACCCGAGAACAACATCTACGCTCGCCAAGCATTTGAGGGGATGGGCCTCCGGTTTGCCTTAGCATTGTCCACCGATGATGCCTTCGAACGGTTGGGACATACGAAATTCGCTGCCATAATCTCCGACATGGGCCGTCGAGAAGGACCTCGCGAAGGATATGTGCTCCTTGATCGCTTGAGGAAGGAAGGGGATAAGACACCGCTTTTCTTTTATGCTTCATCAAACGCCCCCGAACACAAGCGCGAGACGCGTGAGCACGGGGGACAGGGATGCACAAACAACGCCCAAGAACTCTTCGAAATGGTAACTAGAGCTGTGATCGGTAAACAGGCCGAATAACCGAAAAGAGTAAAGCCAGTATGAGGGGAGCCCCAAAGCAACCGCAGCCTTCGCTGCGCTAGATCGCAATTGCAGAGTATAGAGCAATCGATTTTCGGCCGGATCAATCGATTCTTCCGTCATTTAGACTAGAAGAGCTATGAGCACACTGAAAGCCGTTCGCGGCACGCGCGACCTGTTGCCGCCAGAGACCGCGCTCTGGAACCGCATCGAGGCCACCCGCATCCCAGTCGGACAATTACGCATCAAATGCTATCTTTCTAGCATAACCTGTCATAAAATGAAGGTATGCCAATGACTTCCCTCAACATCTCGCTCCCTGATCCGCTGAAAGCCTACATAGAAGACCGCGTCGCTTCGGGCGACTTCGGTACGCCGAGCGAGTTCGTTCGCAACCTGATCCGTCAGGATAAGGAGCAGCGCCGTTCACGCCTTGAAACAGAGCTGCTCGACGCTCTTCAAACCAAAGAGTTCGTAATTGCTCCGGAAGAGTTGAAAGGGAGAAGCCTCGTGACGGTATTGCGGGAGAAACTCGCCCGATCGTGATCGAACTTCGCATCTCTGAGGCGGCTACCCTTTCGATTGTCGAGCAAGCCGACTATTACGAACAGGCTGCTGACCTCGCTTTGGCCCAGCGGTGGGAGTCAGCTGTCGAGCAGGCGGTGAACTCTCTTCTGAGTTGGCCGGAGCGTGGTACGCCTTGTCGATTCCGCTCTCCGGCACTCACGGGATTGCGCTGGATATTCATTCCCGGCTTTCCAAAGCATATGATCTTCTATCGTTATCTGCTCCAAAGTCAGGCCATTTTAGTTGTTCATGTGCTGCACGGCGCTCGCGATTTGGAGACCACCCTGGATGATGGGTAGCAGCGGCTACTCCGTCCGGCTTTCCCGTTCCATTTAGACTAAAGAAGATATGAGCACACTGAAAGCCGTTCGCGGCACGCGCGACCTGTTGCCGCCTGAAACCGCCCTCTGGAACCGCATCGAAGCGACCGCACGAGACGTATTCGCCCGCTATAACTTCGGCGAGATTCGCACGCCTGTCTTTGAAGACACGGCCCTTTTCGCCCGCGGCGTGGGCGAGGAGACCGACATTGTTTCCAAAGAAATGTACACTTGGGCAGATAAAGATCGCTTTGATCGCTCAGCCCTACGTGACACTTGGTGGAAAGAAGCTAAAACCCGCGGCCTTGTTGCAACCGAGGTGAAGTCGAAAGCGGATTATGTTTTTCGAACTTCCACAGATGAATTTCTTCTTGTGAGTTTCGGTGAACGAGCCTCTTCAGGTGCAATTAGAGAATTGCACACAGCCGTACGAACTTTCAGGGAAACATTAGCGCCTGAATACAATTCATCTATAGTGGGTATTCTTGTATACCCAAGAGACAGCATTTCAATTTCAGAAAGCATCCCCCTAGACCTTCGAGATGGAACGGTAGACTGCGAACCGGTGGCTGGAAATTTCTTCGCTTCTAGTCAGTCGCTCACCCTGCGCCCGGAAAACACCGCCGGAGTGGTCCGCGCCTACATCGAGCACGGGCTGGGCGAGAGCGGCCAACTGCAGAAGCTCTACTACATTGGCCCGCAGTTTCGCCGCGAGCGTCCGCAGAAGGGCCGCTACCGGCAGTTCTCGCAGATTGGCGCGGAGGTCATCGGGCCACCGTCAGCAGGCAGTGAAAGTCCGCTGCGCGACGCCGAAATTCTCGAAATGCTGGCCACTCTGCTTGACG
>Ga0326727_10018004_pt1 | contig 14520 bp, 9 predicted proteins | sample MB2enrmetagenome_FD_207643 | JGI IMG/M metagenome (GOLD analysis project Ga0326727, IMG submission 207643) | Lab enriched peat soil microbial communities from McLean, Ithaca, NY, United States - MB29MY | ecosystem: Environmental > Terrestrial > Soil > Wetlands > Peat | place: USA: New York...
AGTCGAATCGGGCACTAACGCAAGCGAGTCAATCGGTCGTCCAGTTCAAAGCGACGATGATGCCAGCTACCGCAACAGTTGTGTGGCGTCCCTTAGACAGAAAACTCAAGAGGCTGGGTACTACATATCGCAGCAGGTCACTGAGCAGTATTGCGAGTGTACGTTGTCCAAGTTCAAAGAGACTGGCTCTATGACGATTGCGTCCAACACATGTGCCGATCAACTTACGGAAGGTACGCTTGAGCCGCTCAGCCCAAATGTGGATGCGTTCTATTCAAACGATACCCCGCGCCGAGCTTCAGTTGCGCCGACTGCAAATTTGGGAGTCCGTGTTTTCGGCAGTGGGTTCATCATTGCTATAGGCATTGCCTCGTTCGTCGGAGGTTTGCTGGGATGGCTCCTCGTTATGAGGAAGCGCGTTCTTCAGTGTGATGTTTGCGGTGCCGTTGTAAATGCATCTTAGGGCGCAACGGTGAGGGTGAGGTCGTCGACGGCGCGGACGGTGAGCTGGGTTCCGGCGGGGACGGGTGGGGTGTTGGCGGGCAGCGTGGCCTTCCATATCTCGCCGCGAACTTCGACCTGGCCGATGGGAAGCTCTCCGGCGGGCAGGATCGGCGTCATCGCGATGGCGGTCTGGCCGACCATTGCCTGCGGGCCGGTGAGGCGTTTGGCCTGACGCGCCTTCACGGCGATCCACGCGAGGCCGAAGGTGATGACGCCGAAGCCGACGCCCGCGCCAGCGGCCACGCCGAAGTGGACGCGCATCTCCGGCGATGGCCCATTGACCAGCGTGGCCAGCCCGAAGACCAGGCAGAGCACGCCGGCCGCGCCGAGCACTCCATGGCTGGTGAACTTGGCCTCCAGCACCATCAGCGCCAGCGCGGCAAAGAGCAGCAGGATCGCGGTGTGCTGCACGGGCAGCAGGTTGAGGCCGAAGATGGCCAACAGCATCATCAGCGTGCCCAGCGCGCCGGGGACGATGGTCCCCGGCACGTTGAATTCCAGGTAGATGAGCAGCCCGCCGCAGAGCAGCAGAAGCACGTCGAGGTCGGGGCTGGTAAGCCGCGTCAGGAGCCGCTCGCGCGTGGAGGGCGGGAAGGGATCGATGGTCGCGTGGGTGAAGTCGAGCTTCACGCTCTCACCGTGAAAGCGTTTGATGGTGCGCCCGTTGAGCGCGGCCAGCAGGGCGTTATCGTCCGGCGCGACCACATCGATCAGGTTTAATTTAAGAGCTTCGGCTTCGCTGAACGACTTCGAGTTGCGCACGGCGTCCTCGGCATCTTTGGCATCGCGCCCGCGCACCGTGACGTAGGAGCGCAGGAAGGCCGCCGCGTCGTTCTCTATCTTCTGCTTGAGCACAGCGTCCATCGTCGTGCCTTCGAGGATGGGATGCGCCGCGCCAGCGTTTGTGCCCGGCGCCATCGCGGCCACGTCGGCCGCCTCCAGCAGAAAGAATCCCGCCGAGCCGGCGCGGCTGCCTGACGGTTCGATGAAGATGATGACGGGCACCTGCGATGCTTCGATGTCGGCGACCATCTCGCGCGTGGAATCCAGCAGGCCGCCCGGCGTGCCCATGGAGATCAGCACGGCCTCGGCGTGGCGGTTGGCGGCGGCGTCGAGGCCGCGCTTCATGTACTCGGCCGTGATCGGCTGAATGGTGTCGTGGATGGAGAGCTTGACCACCAGCGGCGATGAAGTTTGCGCGGGCGCGGGGAGGACGAAGGCGAGGAGGAGGATGAGAGAACGCAGCACGGGACTGACTCCGGCGGTTGAGTAGCCGCGTGTTAACGATACGGCAGAAATAGGATGGGTGGCAGAGAATGTTCCCAGAATGGGTTGGGATGAGCCCCTCCCTAGGGCTACGCCCGAGGCTAGGATAGATCGGGCTTTCAGCCCGCATGTCGGATCAGGGAAGGCCCTGCCCGCGCGCCGCGAGCGTGGCCTTGATGCCCAGCGCGGCGGTGTTGTCCGGCTCCAGGCGCAGCGCGTTGGCCACGTTGTAGGCGGATTCGGAGAGCTGGTTGATCTGCATGTCGATCCGCGCCAGCACCAGATACGCCGCCGCGTTGGGCGCCAGTTCGAGCGATCTCTGCGCCTCCGTGCGCGCGTCGCCGGCCGATCCGCTGCGTTCGCGCACCTGGGCCAGCCCGGCGTGCGCCGCGGCGTTCTTCGGGTCGGCGGCCAGCGCGGTGTGGAACTCCTGCTCCGCCGCGGGCAGCAGCCCCTGCGCCATGTACTCGTTGCCCAGCTGCGTGTACTGCGCTGCCTGCTCTGCGGGCGGAAGCGTTGCCATCTGCAGGGCGCGCATCTGGTCGAGCTGGAACGCCACCTGGCGGAACGACGCCTCCGACCAGGTGCGACGAATGCGCGTGGTGGGGTCGAATCCGCCAGCGCTCAGGATCGATTTGAGGTTCGCAGTCACCCCGTGCGTGGCCTGCAGCCGCGACAGCAGCTCAGTGGCCTCGGGGTCGTCCGCGTGCAGCTTCAGCGCCTCCTCCACCTCACCGGTGGCTCCGGAGATGTCGCTGCGACCAAGCAGCGCGACGGCCAGATTGAAGTGGTAGTCCGCGTCGTTGGGGTCGGCTGCAATCACCTGCATGAAGAGTGGCGTGGCATCATGGCCCTGGCGGCTGGTGGCCACGCCCTGGTCGTTGACCACCTCGGGCAGCGGCAGGCTGGCGGCGACGAAGGCGAAGGCCGAGGCGGCCTCGGCGTATTTGGCGATATTGAAGCGCGCCAGCCCGCGATAGAAGTTGGCCTCCAACGCCACACGGTCGGTGGGCGGCACCTTGGCCAGAGTGGCGGCGGCATCCTCGAACTGGCTCGCCGCATACTGCTCCTTGCCCAGCGCCAGCAGGGCCGCGGTGTAGCCGGGCGTCTCGGCGACGGCGGCCTGCAGGCGCTTCAGCCGCTCCTCCTGCGTGGGCGCGGAGGTGCCGCGGATGTAGTCCTCGAATGAGCTGAGCTTCACTCCGCCCGAAGCCGCCAGAAACGTCTGCTCGGCCACCGCGAAGTGCGGGTCCATGCGCCCGGCCACCTTCCACGCAATGGCGTTCTCCACATCGAAGAGCCGGCTCAGTTCGCTGGAATCCCGCAGTGGAGCCGACATGCGTAGTTGGTTCACCTCCAGCACCTGCGCCTGCACCTCGATGCGGCTGTCCGGGCTTCCCGGATTGATGACGTTGTAGCTCCCGATGACGACGAAGTCCGCGTCCAGCGTCTGCGCAATGCGTATGGTAGTGGCGCGGCTGGGGCGGAAGTCCGCGGGCAGGCCCAGGTGTTCCAGCGCGTACTGGCGGTCGTCGGGGCCAATGGTCAGATAGCCCGCCGAGGCGAGCCGCTGGTCCAGCGTGTAGGGAAACGAGTCGCCGATCCAACCGAGGTTCGCCAGCCCGGAGCGGTTGTCGAAGGGCAGCACCAGCACCAGCCGCCCGCCGGGCTGGCGAATGTCCGCCGGAGAGTCGGCCTCCGCACTCTGCGCCGCGCTCGCAACCTGCGCCTGTGCCTGGCTTGCTGGAGCCGCAACCCACGCGGCAAGCAGAGCTGCCAGGGAAAGAAGCCGGCGAGTGCGCCTGAAGAAAATGTTCACCACGATGGGACGATTATAGAGGGCTTCGCGGAATCGCTGCCGGCGCGGTGGGCCTGGCCCGCGCCAGACGAACGATGGCGGCCCATTCGCCGTTGCGCTCGTCCTGCCAAACGATGTTGCCGCCAAGCTCGGTGGCGATCTCCGCGGGCGTGAGCACCGGGACCCGTACAAACTCCCCGCCGCGAGAGCTGTGCGGGTGCTCCGCCAGGTATCTGCGCAGCGCGGGAGGAATGTAGTGCGTGGTGACCACCAGCACGGTGTCGAATGCGATGGGCTGCTCGGTTGCCTTGCGAATGTCGTCCGCCGTGAAGTCGTCCAGCGCGACCACCTTGAAGGAATGCCGGGTGTAGCCCAGCTCGGGGCAGAACAGGTCGGTGGTGACGGGCCACGCGGTCAGCACCGTCGCGTCCGGATAATTCCGCGCAAGATAGTCGATCGCCTCCTGGTGGACGACGATCATGTCGCGGTAGGTGAGGTTGTCCTCGGGCGCGAAGCTGTAGGGCGGACTGATCCACAGCGCGCTGATGAAGGCCGCAGCCGTCAGCGCCGCCGGCAGGGGCCACATCCGCGTGCGGCTGCGCCACGTCGCCACCGAGACCAGCAGAAGCAGCGGATAGACGGGCAGCAGATAGCGCGTCAGCGGCGCTCCGCCCAGCACCGAAAAAAACACCCAGTTGGCCGCGACCAGCAGAGCGATCGATCGCAAGACAGAACGCGGCAGTTGTTGCGCCTCCTCCTGCGGCCGCTTCGGCAGCAGCAGGCAACCCAGGGCGAGCATCAGAGGCAGCCACATGTTGCGCTGCCAGAAGAGGTGCATCGCGCGCGACTGCAGCGCGTGAAATATGTGGGCAGCGGTAAAGTTCGCCGTGGCGTTGTACTGCAGGTACGCCGGATTGCCGAAGGTATAGCCGGTGACATGGTGGTGGTACGCGAACCACGCGGCCAGCGGCAGCAGCGGGAACAGGAGCGCGGCCAGCCATCCGGCGTGGGCGCGGCGCAGCAGCGGTGTCCTCCTTGCGCGGACCAGCAGCACGAGTTCAAGCGCGGCCAGCGCCGCCAGCTGTACGATCGCCGTCTCCTTGGATAGTACGGACAGCGTGAACAGCAGCGCCACGGCAATCTGCCGTCTCGTGGAGGAAGTGACGGGACCGGGCGGGCGAGTCAGGTAGAGTGCGAAGGCCCACAGCGTAAACGCCGCCGCAAAGATGTCCGCATGGGCCAGCGTGCTCTGCGCAAACCAGATTGGATAGACGCCCGTGAGCAGCGCAGTCGCCGAGGCCGCCCGTGTGCCAATCAGCCTGCGCGCCAATGCAAAGACCGCCAGCAGCGCGGCGGCTGCCACCATGCAGATCAAAGTGCGCGTCCCGCTGGGAACAAATCCGGAGAGGCGCCACCAGCCCGCCAGCAGGATCGACGGCAGCGGCGGGTGCGCGTTGGTGAAGTGCGGAACCAGCGCGCCGGTGTGGTAGAAGTCCAGCGCGGCGGGAATGTAGTAGCCGCCCTCGTCCCAGTAATACGGCAGGCGCAGCAGCGTCAGGTGCGACAGGTAGACGAAGACGAAGAAGACCGGATAGAGCTGCCACACCGGCGTCTGGGCGCGTGCGTCGCACAGTAGAGTTCGAACTGGTGATCGGGCCATCGCGACTTAGTGGACGGGCCCGCCGGGCGGTCCAAACTGCGGTTCCAGAGCAAGTTGTCCGAAGGTCTGCTCGTACTGCGCCAGGTTGTGGCCAAGCACGTTCATCAGCGCCTTGGCCTGCTGCGGGCTCAGGAAGATTCCCTGAAAGTTCTCCACCTGCACCTCTTCCTTCGAGTCGCGATGCATGGTGCCGAAGACCAGGAAGAAGTCCCAGACGCTCATGCGCACCTGCACGCTGTTGGCGTAGCTGTTGCGGTAGTCCCCGGTCTTGCTGACCGTGACGGAATGCGGTTCTGCGGGCTGTTTCAGTTGGCTCATAGGGCTTTCGATGCGATGCTGCAACTGCTGCGGTGGGCCGTGCATGGTGGGTTGGTGCGAAAGGGGGGACTCGAACCCCCATGGATTGCTCCGCCAGGTCCTAAGCCTGGTGCGTCTGCCAATTCCGCCACTCTCGCATTGCTGTCGAAGAAATCAATTCCCTCGATCGTGGTCGTCCGCGTACGACAACTGAATTGTACCGTGTCCCATCCGCTGGTCGATGCTTCGCGTCTCTTCACACGCCATTGCAGTGGCAAAAGCGAAGAGCCAACCGGATTGGGTTGGCTCTGCAAGAAAACTTGTTGCTCAGATTGGTGCGGAGGAGGGGACTTGAACCCCTATGCCTTGCGGCGCTAGCACCTCAAGCTAGTGCGTCTGCCAATTTCGCCACCTCCGCATGGAGCCTGCGCACGCCTGTGTGCGGCAGGAGCGGCGTTCCATCCGAGCGTCAGTATAGCATCCACGGCGCATCTTCACGGATGGTGGTCCGCGTCGCGCTGCGAAAGCAATACCGCGATTCTGCTCTGTCTCCTTCGACTGCGCTCCGGGCCGGAGTTGCAATCTCGGCGCTTCCTCCATCTGCCGCAACCGTGAAAATGCTCTAATGGCTAGCGGAGGTTTGAGCGGCTTGCTGGTGAGTTCGATGACCTGGGGAGACATTCTGGGCTGTCTGCGCTCGGTGGCGGCGTTTGCGGCCGTGCTGCTGGCGCCGGGGTATTGCCTGGCGTGGGTGTGCGACTTGCTGGGATTCCGCGCGCGCGCGGCGGGCGAGCGGCTGGCATGGGGCGTGGCGCTCTCCTTTGGCTGCATGACGATCGTCTCTGTTCTGCTCGGCAAGTTCGGCTCGCTGACCGCGGTATGCTGGCTGGCGGGTATCTGCGCGGTTGGATGTGTGGGGACCATGGCGCGGGAGGGGTGGTCGCGGCGGCGTGGCTTCAGCTTCGCAAACAAGCGGGGGCTGATTGGCGCGGGAATTGCCGCGGCGTGGGCCCTGTTTGTAGTCGTTGAACTGGTGGACATCGGCGTGGGCAGCCGGCTCTACTTCAGCGTCACCGTCTTCGATCACGCCCTACGCACGGCCTTTGTGGACGCGGTGATGCGCACCGGCGTCCCCCCGGCCAACCCGCTCTTCTGGCCGGGACACGCCGTGCCCATGCGCTACTACTACTTCTGGTATGTGCTGACGGCGGTGGCGGCGCGGCTGGGTCATGCGACCGCTCGCCAGGCCATGATCGCCAGCGTGGTGTGGTCGGGTTTTGGGCTGGCCGCGGCGTTGCAGCTTTATTGCAGGGATTTCCTGGGCAGCGGTTCGCAGCTTGGTTCCGGCGCGAACACTGTCAAACGCCCGCCGAGATTGGCGGTGGCGCTGGCGCTGCTGGCGGTCACCGGGCTGGACATTCTTGCGGTATTGGTGAAGGCGCTGCTGCGCATGGGGATCGACCGCGACATGGAGTGGTGGTCGGAGGACCAGGTCACGTCGTGGATGGACTCGCTGCTTTGGGTGCCTCATCATATCGCAGGGCTGGTCTGCTGCCTGCTGGGGTTCCTGCTGGTGTGGATGGCGAAGGGTCTTGGCCGAGCGCAGAAGGCAGGTTGTGCTCTGCTCGCGGGACTCTCGTTCGCCAGCGCCTTCGGCCTCTCCACCTGGGTAGCAGTGGCCTTTGCCATGGCGATGCTGGCGTGGATGGTGTGGGCTCTGCTGTGGGAGCGAGGCTCGCGGGCTCGCGTGGCCGTTCTGCTGATGGCTGGAACGGTCGCGGTGGTGGCATTGCTGCCGTATCTGGCAGAGTTGCGCGCAGAGGCCTCGGGCGCGGTGATCGCCTCCTCTGCGGAGGCAGGCAGGGTCAACCGGCAGGTCAGCGGAGGCACCGTTGCGCACAGCGCCTCGCACCTGCTCCGCTTTGGTGTGCGCCGCATCATTCCCGCGGAGGGTCTGTTGGGGATTGGCTGGGTAGCGCGACTGGCCCGCAGCCATCCAACGCTGGTTGGATTGCCGGCGCAGCTGTTGCTGCTCATTCCGGGATACTTCGTGGAACTGGGCCTCTATGGCCTTGTCCTGCTGGCCGCCCTATGGGCGACGGCCCGCCGAAGACTCGACGAGGCGGGGCGAACGGCTGTAGTGCTGGCAGTCTCAGGGTTGATGGTGACGACCTTTCTCCGCTCGACCATCATCAGGAACAACGACTTTGGAATTCGTTCGGCGCTGGTGGCGCAGTTCTTTCTTCTTCTGCTGGTCGTGCTGTGGTGGGAGGGCGGGCTCGGTTCAAGCAGGCGTTTCCTGCGCGGCGCGATGCTTGCGATGGCCTGGATCGGGTTGGCCGGAACGGTCTACCAGGCGGTCCTGCTGCGCGTCTATCTGCCGCTGGACGAGAGGCTCGGACAAGCGGAGGATGCAGGGCTGGCGGAGCGTGCAATGGCGTTGCGGCTCGGCTTCGATGCGATGCACGCGCGCGTGGCCACCGATGCGGTGGTGCAGTACAACACAGCGCAACCGGGGGACAACTTCTATCTGACGCTGGCGATGCTGGCGGGCCGTCAGATGGCGCTGGCAACGCCGGATTGCGACGCGGCCTTCGGCGGAGACCCGGACGCCTGCAAGGGAGTGCAGCAGGGTGTGGAGCGGCTGTTTTCGCTGCACTCCTCGCCCAATGATTCTCCGGGAGTTTCACCGCCGGGACCTTCGCCAGACAGGCAAATCCCGGGGCCAGCCCCAGGCAGCGCGCTCACCGCCTCCCAGGCGCGCGTCGAGTGCGGTAGGCTGGGAGTCAGCGATCTGGTGGCTTCGCGATGGGACGAGGTGTGGGCCGATCCGCGGGGCTGGGTTTGGACCCTGCCGGCGGTGGTAGATACCAATCAGGTTCGAGTGCTCGATTGCGCCACGCCAATGCGATAGGCTTTGAACGTGGGCAGGGCTTGGGTTAGCGCAGAGATTGGCCGTGCGCGGAGTTGCTTTGAACGATGCATTGCTTTGAAAGACTGAACCCGCCTCAATTGAGGCAACTCCTGGGATTTTGCAAAGGGGACGGCCAAGAACGATGACTCCTTCACAGCCCGACCAGGAGAATACACAGGACGCAGCGACTGCTGCGCAGCATGGTGAAGAATTGCCGGAGAAAACGCCGGCTGGGACGGAGCTGCCTGCGCCGGCTGGGACGGAGCCGCCTGCGCCGGCTGGGACGGAGCCGCCTGCGCCGGCAGGGCCAGACAAAGAGGAGGCCCGCGCCCAGCCTTCGCTGGCCGAGGCTGATCCGCTGCTCTCTCTGCTGCGCAGCGGACTGCTGCCGCCCGAGCCCTCCGTCTCCGGCAAGCACAGCGCGAAGGCCCAGAAAGCCCAGCTGAAGAAGGAACAGTTAGAGAACGCCAGACTGGAGAAGGCGAAGTCCGAAAGGGCGCAGGCCGAAAGGGCTGACTTCGAGAGAGAGCAGGCCGAGAAGGCTAAAAACGAGAAGGCCCAGCTTGAAGCGGCCAGGTTGGAGAACGCGGAGTACGAGAAGGCCAAGTCCGCCAGAGCGAAGCTTGAGAAAGCGAAGGCGGAGAAGACTCAGGCAGAGAGCGCCACGGCTGAAAACGCAGGGAGCGAGACTCCGCCGATCGTCGATTCGCTGTTGTCTCTGCTGCGTGGAGGGACGTTGCCACCCGCGCCGGTTGTCTCCGGAAAACACGATGCAAAGGCCGGGAAAGCCAGGCTGGAGCAAGACAGATTAGAGCAGGCGAAGCTGGAGGAAGCAGAGTTGGAAACGGCGAGGGCCGAGACGGCCCAGGCCGAAATTGTTCCGACCGAGGAGACTCAGTCCACCGAGGAGGCACCGGGCAAACCTCCGCTGCCGGACGCTCCCGCTCACTCCGGGCGGCGCGGGATGGGTGCTGTGGCGGAGGCCATTCTTGTCCTTGCATGCGTGGCGGGAGTTTTATTTCTCTTTCGAGACAGTCTCTTCCGCGCTCCATTGCTGGGTCCCGGCGACCGGCTGATGGTGGCGGCGATTGAAAACCGCACCGGCGACCAGCGGCTCGACGGAGCTGTGGCCCAGGGGCTTCAGTTCGAGTTGCAGGAGTCTCCCTATCTGGCCTTTCGCGGGCGCGACGCCTTCCGCTCTTGCGCGCTCCAGTTGGTCGACACCGCGGACCGCCCTCCGTCCCCAGTGCTCGCTCGCCAGGCGGCACAGGCTGCCGGAGCAAAGGCCTATCTCTACGGAACGCTGCGCGCAGCGGGTGCTGCGTACATCCTCACGGTCGACATTCTCGACGCCGTGGACAACCGCAAGCTGCTGGAGCTGCGGGAGACGGCGGCAAGCCGCCAGCAGATTCCGCAGGCAATCGAGCGCATCGCCGCGACCCTGCGCTTCAAGCTTGTCACCGATACAGGCTCCCACCCCGGCAAGGGGGGCGATTCGCCGTTGCGCTCCGATGTGCCTCTGAGTCGTGATGCGTCCGCAAACCTCGACGCGCTGCACGACTACAGCCTCGGCGAGGCCGCGCAGCTTGACGGCAGAACGGACGACGCGCTGGCCGCGTTCCGGTCGGCGGCGGCAGACGACCCGAAGTTCATCCAGGCCCAGATGCAGCTCGCGTGGCTCTATCGGCGGCAGCACGCGCAGCCCGCCAGCGCAGCCGCGGCCCGGCTGGCCGAGCAGGCGGCCACAGCCGCCAGCCCGCGCACCATGCTGCTCGCGCGCTATACCTTCGAGGTCAATGCCACGGGCGATTTGCTCCAGGCCGACGCCGCCATCCGGCGATTTATTGCGCTCTACCCGCACGATCCGCAGGGAGCGCTCGGCTTGGCGCGGCTGCTGCTTCTGCAGAATCGGCCGGCCGAGGCGCTCGATGCCGCCCAGCGCGGCCTCGCCGACGATCCCTATGACGCCGAGCTATACCAACAGGCCGAGCTTGCGCTGGTTCTCCTGGGCCGTGCGGGAGATGCGCAGGCGTTGCAGCAGAAGTCGCAGGGCCTGAGGGTTGAACCAGCAGCAGCAGCCGCGCAATGACGCGGGCCGGCCGGTTTGCGTTCGCTCCAACCTCGATCACTCACAGGAACCTCGAACCTCTCCAGTCCTCTTCCGCGTCTTCCAGCGACCGCGCAGCGTACTTAATATTGCACTCCGTTCTCGCCTCCGCAGCAAAGGACTTTTCATGCCTCCGATGTCGCTCCGTTTCGCCCCGTTCGCTCTCTCTGCCAAAACCACATTCTCCATGAATCACGCAGCGTTCGCGCGAAGATCCCGGCTGGCCCCGCTCGCGTGGCTCGCGGCATCGCTCCTGCTCTCCTTGTTTGCTGTCGCGCACGCCTCATTCGCGCAGAGGCGGCAGGCGACGGGGCTGCAGCCGGAGGCGCCCGTACCGTCGCAGCCGGTTACGGTCACCGACGACGGCACAAACTTTATTCTCTCCAATGGCTATCTGACCGCGACCATCAACAAGAAGACCGGCGACATGACCTCGCTGAAGGTCTATGGACTGGAGACGCAGGGCTACGTCTCCGGCCATCACGCTGGCTACTGGGAGCAGAACCCCAACGGCGCGGCGCGCATGGAGTCGAAGCTGACCATCGATCCCAAAACCAACGGCGGCAAGCGCGCCGAGGTCTCCATCAAGGGCTGGTCCGACGGCAAGAACCTGAACTCCGGCAGCCGCCAACCCAGCTCCGAATCTCCGGAGAGTGAGATTCCTCCCGGCGCACGGACCGCCCCGCAGGTCCAGTTGCCTCCTGGAGTGCAACGCAACCGCGGCACCGCGACAGGCCCCCGCCCAGGTGCACCCGGCGCAGCCGCTGGACCACCCGGCGCAGGCGGACGCGGCTCCGGTTTGCTGGTCGATATGGAAATTCGCTACTCCCTCGGGCGCGCCGAGAAGGGAATCTACACCTACGCCATCTTCACCCACCAGCCCAGCTACGGCGCCACCCAGATCGGCGAGAGCCGCTACGGCATGAAGCTGAACGGCGAGGTCTTCGACTGGCTCTCCATCGACTCGCAGCGCAACATGGCCATGCCCACCGGGGCCGACTGGGACAAGGGCACCGACCTCAACATGAAGGAGGCGCGCCGGCTCACCACTGGCGTCAAGGCCGGCCAGGTGGAGCACAAGTACGACTACTGCGCCGGCCAGTTCGACACGCCGGCCTTCGGCTGGTCCAGCACCAAGCGGCATGTGGGGGTCTACTTCATCAATCCCTCGGTGGAGTTCCTCTCCGCCGGGCCCACCCACTTCGAGCTGACCGGCCATCTGGACGATGGCGATGGCGGCGATCCCACCCTGCTCGACTACTGGCGCGGATCGCACTACGGCAGCGCCATTCTTCCCATCGCCGCCGGCGAGGACTGGAACAAGGTCGTTGGCCCCATCCTGATCTATGTGCCCACCGATGCGACTCCCGCCGCCAACTTCGCCGACGCCAAACGGCAGGCCAAAATTGAAGCCGCCAAGTGGCCCTATGCCTGGGTCGAAGGCGTGGACTACCCCAAGGCCGCACAGCGCGCCACCGTCAGCGGGCAGCTCATCCTGCGCGATCCGCAGATGCCGGGAGCCAAACTCCCCAACCTCCTGGTCGGCCTCGCTTATCCCGATCAGCCGCCGGTTGCAGCGCAGCCCAGCCAGCCGGGCCAACCCGGAGGACGCGGCCCCGAGCGCATGACATGGCAGAACGACGCCAAGCACTACGAGTTCTGGGCGCGCGGCTCCTCCAGCGGACACTTCTCCATTCCCAACGTGCGCCCCGGCACCTACGAGCTGCACGCCATCGCCGACGGCGTCCTGGGCGAATACGCCAAGGCCGACATTACCGTCAATACCGGCGGCGAGGTCGATCTGGGCAAGCTGGTCTGGGTCCCCGTGCGCTACGGCAGGCAGCTCTGGCAGATCGGCATCCCCAACCGCTCCGCCTCCGAGTTTCTGCACGGCAACGACCACTGGCACTGGGGTGAGTACATCGAGTACGCCAGGCTCTTTCCCAACGACGTGAACTTCACCATCGGCCAGAGCGACTTCCGCAAGGACTGGTTCATCTACCAGGTGCCGCACGACGAGCTGGCCAACGACCTGCTCGGCCGCGGGCAGGGCCGGGCCACGCCCTGGAAGGTCACTTTCACCCTCGCGCAGGCGCCCGCGCCAGGCGAACGCGGAATCCTGCGCCTCGCCATCGCCGGCGCCGGCACGCGCAGTATCGCGGTCGAGGTTAACGGCAAGGACGCCGGTTCCATCGACGGCCTGGTCTATAACGCCACCATCAACCGCGACGGCGTGGAGGGCTCGTGGGTCGAGAAAGACCTCACCTTCGACGCATCGCTGCTGCGCGCCGGCCAGAACACCCTGACCCTCACCGTTCCGGCGGGAGGACTCACCAGCGGCGTCGCCTACGACGTGGTTCGCCTGGAGCTTGCGCCCGCCCAGCAGCCCGCCGCGCAGTAAAGTGCTGTGTCTTGCGTCACACGGCCGGTCCACCGGCTGAACTAGGATGGCTTGCATGAAAATGAAGACGATCGGCCTCTGGATATTTGCGGCGACCGTGCTGCTTGCGCGCCCGCTTTTGGGCCAGACAGACGCTGCTGCACTGGAGGCCGTGCTCCACGGCAAGGCCTTCGCACTGCGCAGCTACTCAGCGGACCCGGTGGTGAAATTTACTTACCTCGATGGCAAACTGATTCCAGACCCCATCCTGTTGCATGGCCTGGGGGCATTCTTCACCGACACGGTCCGCCAGCGGGGAAGCAGGATTCTGATCGAAGGCCAGGTCGAGACCCTGGTCATGGACAGCGGCAAGGTCCGTTTGATGGGCCAGATCCCGATGCGGATTGAGGTGGACATCCAATCCGCCACTCCCTCCGTGGCCATTCCCCAGCTTCAGGCATTGCTCTTCTTTCCCACCCTGAAGGCGGCATTGGACGGTCTTCCCGAATTTGTAGCGGATTTTCTGCCCTTCCCATCCGACGGCAAGTTACTGCCGCCCGCCTGTCATTGCATCCATGTATTTCAGGATGGAAAGTGGATTCAGGTTGATCTCAGCGACCCGAAGTTCAAACCTCCGGCGGTCCTCAAGCAGAATTCAAATCCCGCTCTCGCCCAGATGGCAATCGACCAGAAGGCGTCGGGCACGATTGTGTTGATCTACTCCGTCTCCGAGACGGGCCATGTGGATGAGGTCTGGCTGGCCAGGCCGCTGGGCGGCAGCCTGGACGAAAGCGCCGCCAAATCCGGCCACGCCGACACCTTTCAACCTGCAACCCTGGATGGCAAGCCGGTTGGCACTGTTCTGATTCACCCAGTCCCCGTCAACTGAGCTCCGCTGTACGCGTAAGCTGCTGTTTCCGGGCTATTTGTAGCAATTTTCCTTGCTTTTTGCCCCTAAATGCCCTAGAATGAACCTAGATTGGAATGTTGCAGATGGCCGCGTGCGAAGCGCGGCGTTCCGCTCGCAAGAGCTTTGGCGAACAAAGGACCCAGGAAAAATGGCAAAGCGTCGTGGCAACCCAAACTGGGGCAAGCCCGAGCCGATCGGCCCGGTCGTCCCCACCGTTACCTCCTTCGAACAGGTCGTAAAAGAGTTCAAGCTGACCCCCGACCAGTACATCCGCTCCACCCGCCTGCGCGAGTGGGCGAGGCACAACAAGAACTCCAAGTACATCCCCGAAGCGCTGCTGGAGGCCTGGGGATTCGAGATCGAGTCCATGCTGTAGGCTGAATTATCCTCACGAAGTCGCCGTCTCAGAAATGGGACGGCGTTTTACTTTAAGCTTCTGTGAGTTAAACCAGCTTGATCTGTCGTTCTCTCGAAGACCGTCACGCTAACCTGATACGAAGGTTGAGTCAGTTCAATGCCGTACACTGATTCGGTCAAAGGAAAGGGTCTGAGAGATATGGAGTCTACAGCACGTCGCGCGTTTCGGCTTCTTCGCCAACATTTTCTACTTCTCAGCGGTCCGTGGCTTGTGGTCTGCGCGGTTGGCTTTATCGTCACGACGACAGTTCAGCAGATACTTAACCG
>Ga0326727_10018005_pt1 | contig 14518 bp, 12 predicted proteins | sample MB2enrmetagenome_FD_207643 | JGI IMG/M metagenome (GOLD analysis project Ga0326727, IMG submission 207643) | Lab enriched peat soil microbial communities from McLean, Ithaca, NY, United States - MB29MY | ecosystem: Environmental > Terrestrial > Soil > Wetlands > Peat | place: USA: New York...
CATCTAAGCTCTCGTCTTTATCGGTCAACGTATCGTCGTACGCATTTTTTACATAGCGCCCGGCATATTCTTTATACAAATCAACGTTCACATACTTTGCAACGAAGTTGGGATCTAAAGATTCAAGAGTAAAGAATTTCCCTGTCAAATCGACCATAGGACGTTGATTGCCATCTTTGTCGATCAACAATAACGGTGGTATACCATTGGTTTTTGCTACCTTGTCGTCATCAGCTCCGAAAGTAGGAGCAATGTGCACAATGCCTGTTCCGTCTTCCGTAGTCACAAAATCGCCGGTGATCACCCGAAAAGCATTGTTGTCAACTTTTACAAAAGGAATCAGTTGTTCATACGCTATTCCTTCCAACAGTTTTCCGTTATATTCTCCAATCACATTAAACGGAATGAGCTTGTCGTTGGGTTGATAATCTTCTAATGGAATATCTACCGCCTTGGCATTGAAATGATGCAGAAGCAACTCTTTCGCTAAAATATACGTCGCAGGAGAGCCTGTATAAGGATTGAACGATTGCACGGCTATGTAAATAATGTTTGGACCGACGCAAAGGGCTGTATTCGATGGTAATGTCCATGGTGTAGTAGTCCATGCTAAAAAATAAGCTTCACCCCATTGATTCCATTCCGGTTTTGAGTCTATGATTTTAAACTGAGCGACACACGTTGTGTCTTTTACATCACGATAACACCCAGGTTGATTCAATTCGTGGGTACTAAGTCCTGTCCCTGCAGCAGGCGAATAGGGCTGAATGGTGTATCCTTTGTAGAGGTATCCTTTGTCATAAAGTTTTTTGAGCAAATACCACAGCGTTTCGATGTAATGATTGTCATATGTAATGTAGGGATGGTGCATATCCACCCAATAGCCCATCTTGCGAGTTAAATCCTCCCATTCTTTGGTGTACTGCATCACATCTTTGCGACAAGCAGCATTATAATCTTCCACCGAAATGGTTTTGCCAATATTTTCTTTGGTAATACCCAATCGTTTTTCGACACCCAGCTCCACCGGAAGACCATGCGTATCCCAACCCGCTTTACGTTCCACATAAAAACCTTTCATCGTCTTATACCGACAAAAAATATCTTTAATGGTACGTGCCATGACGTGATGAATACCCGGCAGCCCATTGGCAGAAGGAGGTCCTTCGTAAAAAACGAAGGATGGGTTTCCTTTCCGTGTTTCAAGACTTTGGCGAAAGACATGGTGTTTATCCCAGTATTTCAGAATTTCTTTATTTATTTCAGAAAGATCAAAAGCAGTATGTTCAGCAAATTTCTTACTCATAATCAGCTAATTATATGACAGCCAAGATGGTGTAAATTTCTTAAAAAAAGAGTCACAAAGTTAGGTATTTTCTACGAGATTCAGCACTAACTCTTAACCGGTCTGGGGCAAGCTAAGATCAAGGTAGTAACTCGTCCGATGACTTAAAGTCATACCTTAGTCGAAAAATGAATGTTCTCATCGCGATCCAACGAACCTGATGTATAACGCAACTTGCTCGTTCGGTGATGTATTTGACATCGTAAACGAGAAGTGAAGGAAGGCATGAAGTTAGAAAGGTCAAATCTGGTTAGTGTTTAATTATAGAATAAGTTACAGGGAAAATAACCCTGTTCCAAGGATAGACAACAGGTTTGAGTTTGCACTTTTTCCTCTTTGTGGAAAAACCATTACCTTTGTAACAAAATTCATTTCTTTGACGCTTATTGGTTCATGATTGAAATTATTCCTGCCATAGATGTTATTGACGGAAAGTGCGTGCGACTTTCTCAGGGCAATTACGCGCAAAAAAAAGTCTATAACGAAAGACCGTTAGAGATAGCAAAACAATTTGCCGACATAGGTATTCACCGATTACACTTAGTCGATCTGGATGGCGCAAAAGCACAGCATATTGTCAACCAAGCTGTTTTAGAAAGCATCGCTACACATACTGATCTTGTGATCGATTTCGGTGGTGGCTTAAAAAGCGATGAAGATGTGCGCGTTGCCTTCGAGAGCGGCGCTTCGATGGTAACCGGGGGCAGCGTTGCGGTGAAACAACCGGATATATTTTCAGTCTGGATTAAAAAGTATGGTGCTGAGCGAATCATATTAGGTGCTGACGTGAATAATGAGCAAATTGCTATTTCAGGCTGGCTTGAAAATACGAACATAGAGCTGATTCCCTTCATTGAAGAGTATGTAAAGAAAGGTATTCATCATGTCCTGTGTACCGATATTGTCAAAGACGGGATGTTGGGCGGTGCTTCGGTTGCTTTGTATCAAAAACTATTGACGCATTTTCCCAATTTGCATCTTATTGCCAGTGGAGGTGTAAGCAGCATGGCCGACATTGAAGCACTGGATGAGGCGAACATACCAGCCGTGGTGTTTGGCAAAGCCATTTATGAAGGGCATATTGAACTATCTGATTTGAAAAAATATTTATAATGCTTCGGGCGGGCGTTTTCGATTCTCTCCGAAATAATTTTTTTGCAGAATGAAATTAGATTTCAACAAAGGAAACGGGTTAATTCCTGCCATCATTCAAGATGCAGTGACACATGCTGTTTTGATGATGGGTTATATGAATGAAGAAGCCTATAGAAAAACATTGGAAACCAAGTTGGTAACCTTCTACAGCCGTAGCCGCGAGAAACTCTGGACAAAAGGAGAAGAGAGCGGCAACTTTTTGCATCTTGTCTCCATTGCTTCCGACTGCGACGACGACACTTTGCTTATTAAGGTACATCCGGCAGGTCCCGTTTGCCATTTGGGAACTGATACTTGCTGGGGAGAAACCAACCAGGAAGACATTTTGTTTCTCCGTTATTTGCAAGACTTTATCGAACGTCGTAAAGAGGAGATGCCTGAAGGTTCGTATACAACGTCTTTGTTCAAAAGCGGCATTAACCGCATGGCACAAAAAGTGGGTGAAGAAGCGGTTGAAACCGTGATTGAAGCCACCAACGGTACCGGTGAAGGATTGATATATGAAGCCTCCGATATGATTTACCATCTCATCGTTCTGCTTACATCCAAAGGATACCGGATAGAAGACTTAGCACGCGAACTTAAGAAAAGGCACAAAGAATAACTTAACATCAAAGACAAGGCAACAAGCAACCTGAAGTATGAACCTTTCATTTACTCAGTTACTCCATCAATCCTTCCATTCACAATGCTAAAGGTTGAAGTGTAATAAAACTGCTATTTAAGAAATTCATTGTCAATTGTCAATTTATCAAGTCCCTCAATTTCTATGTTGTATTATAGCACAAACCATCAATCGCCACAGACAACTTTGCAAGAAGCCGTTGTGAAAGGACTCGCTCCGGACAGAGGTCTCTATATGCCGAAACGAATCAATAAGCTTCCGGCTGAATTTTTCCAAGAGATTGATCAGCTTTCGTTTCAGGAGATAGCTTATCATGTTGCCAATGCCTTTTTTGGTGACGACATGGAAGCCGACACGTTGAAACACCTTGTTTACGACACCCTTAATTTTGAGACCCCCATTGTGGAGGTTGAACATGACATTTACGCATTGGAGCTTTTTCATGGTCCGACAATGGCTTTTAAAGATGTGGGCGCTCGCTTTATGGCACGTCTGTTAGGCTATTTTATCAGGAAACAAGGACAAACCGACGTCAATGTTCTGGTTGCTACATCCGGTGACACAGGAAGTGCTGTTGCTAATGGATTCCTTGGCGTGGAAGGTATTCATGTTTATGTGCTCTATCCAAAAGGATTGGTGAGTGAAATTCAGGAGAAACAGTTTACCACGTTAGGACAAAACATCACTGCATTGGAAATTGATGGCACTTTTGATGATTGCCAACGATTGGTAAAAACAGCCTTTATGGATGAAGATCTCAACCGAAAACACAATCTCACTTCGGCAAATTCCATCAACGTGGCTCGGTTCCTGCCACAAGCCTTTTACTATTTCAATGCTTATGCACAGCTAAAGAAAATCGGGAAGAGCAATCAATTAGTGGTAAGCGTTCCCAGTGGCAATTTTGGAAATCTTACGGCAGGCTTGTTCGCCAAACGAATAGGGCTGCCTATTAAACGATTTATTGCCGCCAACAACCGCAATGATATCTTTTTGAACTATCTGCAAACCGGTATTTATGAGCCACGACCCTCTGTAGCAACCATTGCCAATGCGATGGATGTGGGCGACCCAAGCAATTTTGCCCGCATTATTGATCTTTATGAAGGATCGTACAAGGCCATTTGTGATGATATTTCGGGCTGTCGCTACTTTGACGAACAAATAAGAAACGGCGTGAAGAGTTGTTTTGCTAAAACGCATTATCTTCTCGACCCACACGGTGCTTGTGGTTACCTTGCCTTGAAAGAAGGGTTGACCCCTCAAGAAACAGGTCTGTTTTTGGAGACAGCACATCCTGCAAAATTCAAAGAGACTATTGAATCGACCATTCAACAGCCGATTGTTATTCCTGGACGATTGCAGTATTTCATGGAAAAAGAGAAACAAAGTGTGCTGCTTTCCAACAAATATGACGACTTTAAATCTTATCTGGAACAACGTTAATGGCATGCTACATGTTACCAGATGAAATGATTCTTAAACGAAAAGAACTATGTGGAAACAAATTGCATTAACATGTTTCCTTTTGCCTTTGACAACCGCCGCATCGGCAGGTATTAAGTTAGATTCGTTGTTGCAATTAGCCACCAAGTTGAATTTCTACGCTCTGCCAACTTTGTCATATCAGCCTGAAACACGCTATGCAGCCGGTTTTGCAGGTGGTTATTATTTTCATTTTATTGATCCTGTACGCATCAGCAGTCTTACTTTCAATACTATTTTTACTCAACGGGGACAATTTGCATTCAACGTAAATCCTCATTTGTATTGGGGACCTCAAGGGACATGGTTTCTCTATTCAAATGCAAGTGTAGAATCCTATCCTAACTATTTTGTGGGAATAGGAAATAATCCACGTTCGCTGCTCACAGATCCGATTCCATATACTTCCCGCTGCATTTCCGTCAACGCTCAACTTCAGCGTTATTTAACAAAACACTTGTTGCTCGGATTGCAATTCGCATTCAGAAGGGAGCGAACCGTCTTAGCAGACAGTTTGAAAAGCAGAGTCTACAATATTCATATTACAGGTTGGAATCCCTATCGCCTGATTGGTCTTGGAGGTGTCATCACGTATGACACGCGGAGTAGTCAATATTATCCTTTACATGGGATGTTCTCGAAAGCCAGCATGCTCTATTACGATCCGCTTTGGGGAAGTACTTTTCGCATAGTTCAATTTGATTATGATTATCGTCAATTTATTGACCTTTATAAAGAACATGTGTTTGCATGGCAATTTTATACGGATTGGCAATTAGGCGATGCTATTCCATTTCAGCAATTGGCTTCCATCGGCGGGCAAGACATGATGCGTGGATTTACTAATGGAATATTTCGCGATAACGTGATGGCTGCCGCACAAGCCGAATATCGATTCCCTATTTATGAAACATTGAGAGGAGCCGTTTTTGGTGCCACAGGAGATGTATTGAATAGTCAAACGTTTGCTATTTATAGATTGAAGGTTTCGTATGGAGCCGGCTTACGATTTCGCGTAACAAAAGCGAATATCAACCTGAGGTTCGATGTTACCCACAATAATTACTACAAAGGAGTGCAATATTATCTTACAGCGCTTGATGCTTTTTGATCTTTAATTAGGTTTTTAGAAGTTATTACGCCGCAAGAGGTATCCATTATACTGACATCATCTGCCAAAACTTCTTCCAATCAAAATTCCATGGATCACTCTTACGTTTTGGGGCAATATCACTATGACCTACAATGTAACGGATGAGATAGCGCTGTTTGATGTTTTTAATCAATTCCACCAAAGAGGCATACTGCTGTTGATTTGGAGTTATAGCAGGCGTATTGATTAATTCAATACCAATAGAGGTAGCATTCAGGTTTATACGACCCGTGGCCGGCAACACGCTTTTGCCTGCATGGAAAGCTTCTTTATCTTCGGATACAAGTTGATAAATTTTCCCTTCGCGATCAATCAAGTAATGCGAAGCAACACCATAACGACGAAACTGAGCAAGTATACCTGCCACATCAAACGGATCTTTTCCAAGATTATAAGTAGAATGAATCACTACAACATCAATTTTTCGATTGGGAGATGAACGATATCCGCAATGAATATTAGTGCTATAATCAATTATTTCAGGTGATTGTGCTGAAATAATTAGCGAAAAGAGAAATAAACACAAGATCAGATAAATTTTCATACGTGCAGTTTGATGCACAAAGATAGCAGGTTTTTATCGCGTACAAAAAAAGCGTAACTTTGTGTGCACAGAAAAAGCGTTGTTCTAAGGTTCTTTCTGATTTCTTACATAATTTATTTTCAATCGTCATGGCACAACAAGAAGATGTTTTCAAGAAGTTAATTGCACATTGTAAAGAATATGGGTTTGTCTTCCCTTCCAGCGAAATTTACGACGGATTAGGCGCCGTTTATGATTATGGACAAAACGGGGTAGAACTCAAGAATAATATCAAGAGGTATTGGTGGGATAGCATGGTGTTGCTTAACGAAAACATAGTTGGAATCGATGCAGCTATTTTTATGCACCCTACTACATGGAAAGCTTCCGGTCATGTGGATGCCTTTAACGATCCGCTTATTGATAATAAAGATTCGAAAAAACGTTATCGTGCCGATGTATTGATCGAAGAATTATTAGCTAAATACGACGACAAGATTGAAAAAGAGGTAGAAAAGGCAGCTAAACGTTTCGGCGAATCATTTGATGCAACATTGTTTCGTCAAACCAATCCCCGCGTACAAGAACACCAAACCAAACGCGATGAAATTCACAGCAGATATGTAAAGGCACTTAACGATAATGACCTTGACGGATTGAAACAAATCATCGTTGATTATGAAATTGTTTGTCCTGTAAGTGGTAGCAAAAACTGGACGGATGTACGCCAATTTAATTTGATGTTTTCAACTGAAATGGGATCTACGGCTGAAGGAGCATTGAAAATATACCTTCGCCCTGAAACAGCACAAGGCATCTTTGTCAACTACCTCAACGTACAAAAGACCGGTCGAATGAAAATCCCTTTTGGCATCGCACAAATCGGAAAGGCTTTCCGTAACGAGATTGTGGCACGACAATTCATCTTCCGCATGCGAGAATTTGAACAAATGGAAATGCAATTCTTTGTGCGCCCGGGCAGTGAATTGGAATGGTTCAAGCAATGGAAAGCAACCCGCCTGAAATGGCACAAAGCATTGGGTCTGGGCGATCACAAATACCGGTTCCATGATCACGACAAGTTGGCACACTACGCAAACGCTGCAACCGATATTGAATTTGAAATGCCGTTTGGGTTCAAAGAGGTAGAAGGCATTCACTCTCGCACAGACTTTGACTTAAGCAGTCACGAAAAATATTCCGGCAAAAGCATCAAATATTTTGACCCAGAACTCAATGAATCCTATACTCCGTTTGTAATTGAAACTTCCATCGGTGTAGATCGCATGTTCCTCTCCATCATGGCAGCATCATATGTCGAAGAAGTTTTAGAAGGTGGCGAAACTCGTGTTGTCCTGAAATTACCACCTGCCTTAGCACCTATAAAATTAGGCATACTGCCTTTGATCAAAAAAGACGGTCTGCCTGAGAAAGCACGTGAAATCATGGATAATTTGAAGTTCGATTTCAAATGTCAATACGATGAAAAAGATTCCATTGGCAAGCGATATCGTCGTCAGGATGCTATCGGCACCCCCTATTGTGTTACCGTCGATCACGAAACATTAGAAAACAGCACAGTCACCTTACGCAACCGTGACACCATGCTTCAAGAACGTGTACCTATCAAACAACTCTATGCTATTCTAAGCGAAAAAGTATCAATGAAGCCCCTGTTCAAAAAAATAGCAGAAGCATAGTCACATTTTTAATCATACAGAAAGCGGCTAAAAGGTTTCTCTTTCAGCCGCTTTTGTTATTTTTGAAAAGTGTCATTATCTTTGATCTGCAAAAACCGATACAGCTACCAATATTCACAAGTTGATCCATAATCCCATGAAATGGTCATTTCAAAAAATATTGATACACTTTCTCAGTTGGATCGTGTTTTTAATACTTCCTTTTATAGCTTCTCCCAAATTCTCTTTTTTCAGGCCTTTGGAATATGGAATCCCTGAGATCAGGAATCTTATTAGTTCTGCATTAATTATTATCTTTTTCTATGCAAACTATTATTATCTCATTCCTAACTTTTATTATCGAAAGAGATATATTTTGTTTACATTCATTGCATTAATCTGTTTCTTGTTTATTGTCATCATTCCTTCGTTAGCTTATCCTGATTTAGAGAACTTTCAAAGTCAAGCTCCACCAACCCATCCAGTCTCCTTTCAATTTTCATCACATCCTCAATCATTGTCACCAGATCATCCTTTCCATATCGCATTGTTTCAATTGGAATCGACTATTCTGAAGTTTTTAATTGTTTTTGTTCTTTCCATATTAATCAAAACAAGAGAATTATGGAAACATGCCCAAGAAGAAAAAATGATCAATGAATTGTCATATCTCAAACTGCAAGTCAATCCTCATTTTTTATTCAATACGCTTAACAGCATTTACTCATTAGCACTTGAAAAGTCGGATAATACTCCAACGGCAATCGTGAAACTTTCTGAACTGATGCGTTACGTAACCAGCGAAGTGAATAATGATTTCGTTCCTTTAGCCAAAGAGGTGAATTATATCACTAATTACATTGAATTACAGCGCATCAGACTGGAAGAAACAGCACAAATAGACTATAAAGTAGCCGGAATGTATGATAAAGATCGTATTGCCCCTTTGTTATTGATTCCATTCGTTGAGAATGCATTCAAATTTGGTGTAAACCCTGAAACAAGCTCAATGATTAAAATCCGACTAAGTATTGATAATCACCAGTTATCGATGATCGTTTTCAACAAGAAAGCACGTCGGAATGTAGAACTTGTGGAAAGTGGCACCGGGTTGAAGAACGTTCGTAAAAGGCTACAGCTGATTTATTCTGACGAGCATACGCTTGCTATTCAGGAATCAGATCAAGATTTTGAAATTGCACTAACCCTTCACTTAATATGATTACAGCTATTGCCATTGATGATGAACCTCCTGCACTGAAAGTGATTGAAAAATTCTGCAATGACACTGATTTCATTCAGTTACAAAAGAGTTTTACCAAACCACAGGAAGCCCTTAAATTTTTGAAGAAATACCCGGCCGATTTGCTATTTCTTGATATCCAGATGCCTTCCATTCAAGGTCTTGAATTTTATAAGCATCTGGAAACTCCTGTCATGGTTATATTTACCACCGCTTTTCCAGAATATGCTGTTGAAGGGTTTAATGTAAATGCAATTGACTATTTATTAAAGCCTTATACATACGAACGGTTTCTACATGCTGTACAAAAGGCAATCGACTTGTTTCAATATTCACATTCACATTCTTCTCAATCGAATCGTTGTCTGCTCGTCAGGGTTGATTACAGCCTACAGAGGATTATGTTCGACACTATTTTGATGATCGAAGGATTGGATGATTATCTGAAGATTCATGTTATTGATAGCAAACCTTTAGTGGTACGAATGACAATGAAAAGTGTCCTGGAAAAACTTCCTCAAAACGAATTTGTAAGAGTCCATAAATCCTTTATTGTTGCGATTAACAAAATTGCAAGCATCCGCAATAAAACAATTACTATTCAGGACAAACAAATACCTATAGGCAGCAAATTCGAAGAGAATTTCCAACGACAATTCAAATTCTGACTTTCCCCTCAACATTCTTAGTCTTTACCTCTTTTATTTTACGCATATTGTTTTGATGCATAATTTTGTATGAGTGATATTAAATTTATAGTATCACTTGAAATTATATTTACCGAATAAATTTTGTTGATTAACAAAGAAATAAACACGTAATAACCCTATAAAACAAAGATTATGGGAACTCAAAATCATTTATTCAGGGTTAAAATACCGAATATCTTATTAAAGCAATCTGCAAAGAGAAAAACCAGGTCAACATTAAATAAAATAACTATTATGTTTATCTTCTTGTTTATTGTGTCAGCCTGCAGTAAAGAAGAAGTTACAACTACATCAACCTCAACGACAACAGGCACTACGACTAAGACCTGCTATTATCAAACAGGAGGCACAGTTACATTATCAAACAAAACATATTATTCAACCACCAATGATATTTCTGCTGTTGAAGTAATAGGATCAGGAACTTTAACCTTAAGCAATTCTAAAATTTGGTCAAGTGGCAATACCACGTCGACAGACAGCAGCAGCTTTTATGGACTTAATGCCGCCGTTTTAGCCACATCGGGCAGCACAATTACGCTTACAAACGATTCAATCACAACAACAGGAAAGTCAGGTAATGGTGTATTTGCTTATGGTACATCCACTGTCAATATGACAAGTGATACGATCAAATGCTTAGCCGATGGTGGTCATGGTATATATGCAGCCGGTGGTGGTGCTATTAATGCCACAAATGTTATAGCCACATCAACTGGTGGCAGCTCCAGCGTAATTGCTACTGACCGGGGTGGAGGAACCATTACAGTAAGTGGTGGCTCGTATTCAGCAAGTGGAAATAATTCTGCAGCTGTCTATTCTACCGGTAACATTACTTGTACCAATGCTACACTAACTGCAACAGGGGCAGAAGCCCTTGTGATCGAGGGTGCCAATTATATTACATTGAATAACTGTAAGGTGAAAAGTACTTATAACAAATGGGGATCATTGATCTATCAAAGTATGTCAGGTGATGCCTCAGGAACAGATGGAAATTTGACCATAACCGGAGGTTCATTTACTTATACTGGTAATGCAGGTGGTATGTTTTATAATACGAATTCAACAGCCAATATATCATTGAACAATGTGATACTAATAAATAGCTGCGACACTTTAGTCAGATGTATTAAAGGAAGTTGGGGAGGATCAACCGCAACAAGCGGAGGAATCACCAATTTAACTACATCTGGGCAATCGCTGAACGGAGTCATTTATGTAGACACAAGCAGCACCTTTAGTTTATCACTCAACAGCAGTTCCACTTATTCAGGGAGAATTAATTCGGAAAATATTGCCGGCTCTGCTAAAGTGACAATAGATGATTCAAGTACATGGACACTTACAGGAAACAGTTATTTGTCTTCATTTTCTGACGGCGACACAAGTTATTCAAATATCACACGAGGTGTATACCATCTCTACGTCAACAATGTGGAACTAAAATAGAAGAAACTTTTCAATGTCACTTTATATAAATATAATTCGTGCATATCTTTCATTCTCAAATTAGCAAAATAATCACTTAGATTCCTCAATTTCTAACAGATAGCATTACTGCAAAGAGCGATTAAAGAAAGTAGTTTAAAATTTGGCAACTAATCAATTTTAAGCTACTTTTGTATTCTCAAAATTGCCTCTTTAGCTCAGCGGTAGAGCAGCTCACTCGTAATGAGCAGGTCGAGGGTTCAATTCCCTTGAGAGGCTCTATTTCTGCATAATTCCATCAATAAATCAATGATTTATTGATGGAATTTGTTGTTTTTATTATTTTCAATCGTTGATTCTATCAACTTGCAATGTATTTCAGATAGTGTGAATAAGACAACTTTTGCATAAGCATGCTATCCACTTGCGTTTTATACTGATTTTCTTTCTGTAACTCATCCATTTGAATGAATAACACTCGCTTTGCAAGCTGTAAGAAAATGACGTATCTTTGCATATACGAAACAAACAAATTGATGCATATATAAATGCGTTTTATAGAGAAATATTTAATTGCAAATTAATAGCATTCAAACCCAATGAAAATTATTATTGCCGGTGCCGGTGAAACAGGAATACATTTAGCAAAAATGCTTTCCAAAGAGGGGCAACAAATTACCCTTCTTGATGAGAATAGCATTAAATTACTGCAAATGAAAGCCACATTGCACATTGAAACAGTAATAGGCCCTACCACATCGATTCACTGTTTAAATGAAGCCGGAGTTGACAAGGCTGATTTGTTTATTGCAGTGACACCTTACGAATCTGAAAACATGACGGCATGCCTATTAGCGGCGAAATTAGGAGCCGGAAAAACCATTGCACGTATTGACAACAGCGAATATTTGGGTAAAGATTACAAATCGATGTTTGCAGAGATGGGTATTTCATCGCTTATCTACCCAGAAATGCTTGCTGCAATGGAAGTAATTAATGCATTAAAGGCCACATGGTTGAGAGAATATATGAGTTTTGAAAAAGACATTATGATTCTTGGAGGAATTAAAATACGCGATCACGCACCCATTATTCAGAAATCTTTCAATTCAGGATATTTTGGTCACTCCCGCTATCGTATTGTTGCCATAAAACGCAACAATGAAACCATTATTCCAAAAGGAAGCGATATGATTTTGAAGGGAGATTTGGTATACTTTATCACTTCGCCTGAAAATCTGGATTTCGTACGAAAAGAATCAGGGAAAGAGATATATGAAGTGAACAATATTATGATCATGGGGGGTAGTCGAATCTCCGAACGTATTGCTGAATGTATTCCTGATTACATGCGCGTCAAACTGTTTGAAATTGATAAAGACAAAGCACATAAACTAGGAGAGAAACTAAACAATGTATTGGTGATCAATGGAGATGGTCGCGATGTTGAATTACTCAAAGAAGAAGATATTGAAGAGATGAATGCTTTCGTAGCTCTCTCCGATAATTCCGAAACCAATATTCTGGCTTGTTCCGTTGCCAAACGGTTTGGAATCATGAAAACCATTGCTGAGGTTGAGAACATGGAATACATTCCGATGGCAGAAAGTTTAGATGTAGGGGCTATTTTGAACAAGAAACTATTAACAGCCAGCACCATCTATCAATTTACAATTAATGCAAATGTATCAAATGTCAAATGCTTGACCAATGTAGAAGCGGTTGTTGTTGAGTTTGTGGCAAAAGAGGGATCACGATTTACACAAACAAATGTCAAAAACCTTAATTTGGCGGATAATGTAAACATTGGTGCGTTAATACGCAATGGCAAAGGTATTATTGTAGATGGAAATACAACCATTCAGGCAAATGATCACATAATTATTTTTTGCATGATTTCTGCCATGCCAAGTTTGGAGACTTTTTTTCAAAAAGAACAATAAATAAAAAGGCTGCTAAAGGAAAGTTCTAACAGCCTTTTTAGTAAGTAGCTCGTTGCATAAGAATCATTTCACAGCTTCAGCTAATTCAGCACCTGATTTAAATTTAGCTACTTTTTTAGCTTCAATCGTAATCGGTTTTTTGGTTGCAGGATTAATTCCATTACGAGCATCTTTGTGTACTACTGAGAAAGTACCAAATCCGACTAAACTTACTTTGTCTCCTTGTTTTAAGGCTTCTGTAATTGCATTAATAGTTGCATCCAATGCTTTTTTTGCATCGACTTTTGTTAACCCAGCTTCGGCTGCGATTGTGCTCACCAATTCTCCTTTGTTCATAAACTTGAAATTTTTAATGGTTAGAAATTAACAAGATAGCTCATTACCAATTGCAAAGATACACGATTCTCTTAACAAAGCAAGAGATAGACGATTTTTTTTATAAAAAAGCTCGTTTTCATTCATAAAATATGTTTCTCGACATAAAAACAGCGCTTTTTTCCCTATTTTTGCTTGAAAATTACATCTATGATCAATAATCAACATTCTCCATTTTCCTTTCTTTCACCTGTCGTTCTCAATTTATTAATCATCAATGTGCTTGTTTGGTTAGCAAGTGTGGTATTACCAAAAGTTACTTCGATCGATTTGAATCTCTTTTTGGGACTTCATTACTGGCAATCGGAAGCGTTTAATCCGCTTCAATTGATTAGCTATATGTTTATGCACGGTTCCTTCAACCACATTTTCTTCAATATGTTTGGTTTGTTTATGTTTGGTCCGGTTTTAGAGCAACTTTGGGGTGGAAAACGCTTCTTGTTTTTTTATTTATTCACAGGTGTTGGTGCAGGTATTGTTCAAGAGATATTTTGGTCATATCAACTTATGCCGTTAATAGGCAGTGCCGTTACACATATTATTTTTCAAGGTGGTTTAGAACCAATTACCATTGGAGCTTCAGGTGCAATCTTTGGTATTCTTTTGGCGTTTGCCATGGTTTTCCCAGATGCTAAACTATTTCTTTTCTTTATACCAATCCCCATTAAAGCTCGCTATTTTGTGCCAATGTATGCTTTAGTAGAACTTTTTTTGGGTGTTGCGAATTTTTCAGGCGACAATGTAGCACACTTTGCACATTTAGGCGGTGCTCTATTTGGATTAATTTTGATCCTTTATTGGAAGAAACATGCTAAAATAAACTAAACATTAGTATATTATGCCTCATTTTG
>Ga0326727_10018006_pt1 | contig 14517 bp, 7 predicted proteins | sample MB2enrmetagenome_FD_207643 | JGI IMG/M metagenome (GOLD analysis project Ga0326727, IMG submission 207643) | Lab enriched peat soil microbial communities from McLean, Ithaca, NY, United States - MB29MY | ecosystem: Environmental > Terrestrial > Soil > Wetlands > Peat | place: USA: New York...
CAATCGGCGGAAACGCAAACCATCGGATACGAAAGGCAAGGTTTGCTCTTTCAGGAAGACCTCGAACAGTGGCTGGTCTCGCTTCCCAAACCAATAGGCGTCATGGCGTGCAACGACATTCGCGGCCAGCAGGTCTTAAATCTCTGCCGCCGTCTGGACCTGGCAGTGCCCGAGGAAGTGGCGATCATTGGAGTGGACAATGATGAAATCCTTTGCGAACTATCGGATCCACCCCTGAGCAGCGTGGCGCCGGACACGCTTCGCATCGGGTATGATGCGGCGGTTTTGCTGGATCGGATGATGGCAGGCGCCACCCCACCCGCCAAGCCGATCCTCATCCCGCCACATGGGATTGTGACGCGGCGCTCCACGGAGGTGTTGGTCCTGGATGATCGCCAGTTGGCCGCCGGGTTGCGTTTCATCCGCGATCATGCTTTTGATCCCATCACCATCAATGAGGTGGCGAAGGTGGCGGGCATGTGCAGGCGTGTGTTCGAACGGCGCTTCGCCGCAAAGATGGGACGCTCCCCAAAAGCCGAGGTGGTGCGGTTGCGCCTGGAAAAAGTGAAACAGTTATTGACAGATACCGACTGGAACCTGTCCCAGATTGCCGAAAAAACGGGTTTCAATTACGGCGAATACCTGCACACCGTCTTCACGCAGAAAATCGGGGTCACCCCGGGAGAATTTCGCCGGAACGCCAAACTGGCCTCAAGAGACCGGGTTCATCTTGTTTAAGGGCGGACGGTCTCGAAGTGGATGCTGACATAACCTGAATGCTTGTGCCTGATGCGAACCGCAAAACCACCACTGGCAATTGCTTCCACAGTGTATCCCTGGACGTTCCCATTGAGGCTGTTCACACGCGGCAGGATTTTTCCTCCGGCGCGAACCGCCGCCGGCGTATCCCGCAATCTCAACACTTCGCGCGACGCCTTGTCGAACGTCAGGTAATCAATCTTGTGGTCCCCGTAATGAATGGCGCGCACCACTGAAGTTGAACCCAATAGCCGCGACTCTTCCGGCGGAGCCCATTCGGGCACCGATGCCACGCCTCGCTGAAAGTGGCGCATGTGATCCCCGTAGCCGTCGGAAAACCAAAAGCCGGTGGGGTCATCGATGCTCGTTTGGACCAATCCATCTTCGCGCGAAGAGTAGGTGGCCCAGTTAAAAGAACGAAAAGCGCGTTCTTTGGAGTCAAGGTCGCCAGTCACTTCATACCAAAGGGCGCGCACGGAAGCGTAGCGCGCCGTGTGGCTGGACATTTTGTCCATATCGTTCACCTGCTCGGAAAGCACTTCCGCGCCCCACTGCAGCCCTTTTTCGTGCAGTCCTGACATAGTCACCGAGTCGGTTGCGAAGAAGCCGGTCACCCAATCCAGAATCCGTTTGGCATGGATGAGCGCTTGGGGATCCTTTTCCGGATGCTGGAGCAAATAGCGCGCAGTTTCCAGCGCCGAATACTGGTTCCGGTTGGTTCGGTAGTCTGCATAGATTAACACATCCTCGAAATACTGCGTCCAGACTTGGTTCTGGACGGGGTAAGTCATCAGCCAACGCCACGCCATGTCTCGCGCGCGCGAGTAGGATTTTTGGTGGCCGCACCTGAGCCGGAGAAGTTCATCAAACAGGCGTATGGGACCGATGGTGTTGGCGGTGTATTCTTCGCGAATCCTGGTCCCGGTCCTGGCATCGACGCGAAAAGGCCAGGGGGAATGGCTTTGGTCTCCGGGGCGCACATGCGCCGCCAGTGCGTCGGCGCAATGGAGAGCTGCTTGGAGATATTTTTTCTCCAGAGTAAACTCGTAGAACTGGAGATAGGCATATCCAAGTTCGCCGACCTTGTCCGGCTCCAGGAATCCTACGCCGTCCCCGCGACCGCAAGGCGTGTGGTTTTCCTGGTCGCAGTATATGGTATCCGTGCCGCCCCGGTAATCAAGATTGCCCGAATCGGAGCTGGCATAAGGCACCAGCGCCCAGGAATCGGTGGTGTCCGTGGTTCCATATGTTATCATGTGGTCCAGCATCTCGCGCACCCGATCCATGACGGTCCGGTCCCCACAATAGGCATAATAGAGTATCGCAGAGTCGGTAAGCATGGCAAACAATCCGGCAGGGTTGTGAGCCCAGGGGCGTCCGGTGAACAGTGGTTGAGAAGGATCATTCAGTCCGTTGAATTCCGGGTAGGTGAAATAGGTTCGGTAACCATCCGGCTGCACTGGAATACTCTTAAACATCTCCCAGTCATTTCGGATGATCGAGTCGTACGGAGCTTCAGAACGAACCCAACTAAGAAGCTTCCCTTTGTCATCGAGCCGGACTTCGTGCCAAAAGAGTTGGCCGGCTGGCAGGACATTGGCGCGCAAGAGCCATGCGACGCCCAGAAGGACAGCAGGCAGGCGACTCAAAACGGGATTCCGGATCATTTGTGCTTCTGTAACGTCCGCAAATCAACATTGGCAGGCCGGCTGTAAACTGGAACACGCACCACCAGCGCATCGAAGCCCAGATAATACCCCGCTGATTTGGGCGACTTGCCGGCGCATTCAAATCGCAAGACATGGGTTCCTGCCGTCAGCTTTTGCGTCCCCAGCTTTTCCGCGGTCGGGACAATTTCCGGATCATAAAGGTCAAGTTGGGCGATCTGCCTGCCGTCGAGCAACACCCTATAGATCCCGTAGTCGTAAGAATGCACCATCTTGGCAGTCAGTTCGGCATTTTGGTTTGTCTGGATCTCAAACGGCACTTCCACCCATCCTTTGTCGTTGTGCGGGTGGAGCCATAGTTGTTTGCCATCGGTTACGCCGTCTAATGACTGCACTTCAAATGGGTCGTCGGAATGCTTCGCCGTAGCCACAGACGTGTGGCCTTTAAGCATAATCCATTCGTGGAACGGCAATCGCTCCGGCCCGGCGGGCAATGCCGGCCAGGGCTTGTGAGGCTCGATTTGATACCAAAATGCCACGCTGGACATCAGGTCGTCGCGTTCAATGAAGCCGGTGGACGTGCCGTCGGGAAAATCCTGGCCGCCTCTGTGTTGGATTTCCAGGCGCAACGATTTCTTGAATGTGATTGGATCGGAAATATGCCAGCGGTACGCGCTGCCGCGATCGCCTGTGTCGTAGCCTTCCCACAGCGGCGTGCCATAAAACGGGCCGGACTGCTCGCGGAAACCCCAGCCGTCGCAAAAATAATCCTCCGTCCCGGTTCCGCGCAGGCTTGGCTCCTTTTCGCCGTCGATGAAAAACAGATCATTTCCCTCGCCAAACCAGCCCGGCGAGACCAGATAAACGCTTAAGACTGTCCCCACGTATTGTCCGCGTCCTTTAATATCCGCGATCAGATAATTTTGGCCCATCACGCATGGAAATTCCTGCCGATACATCGCGTGGAAATAGGCGCTGTCATCCGGCAATGACGGCAGTTCCTGCCAATCTATGTAATAGTAAAACGCGTCGCACGGTTTTTTCCCTTCGTTGACAACGACGATGCGGGCCGATTTTCGGAACGGCATCGGCCAATAACAGTTGCGACCGCGGCCCTCGGAACTCACGCGAACTGGCAGTGAAGTGAACGGTTTGTCAACGCCCATCCCCATGCCAAAGAAATCGCCAATCGGACATTCAACACTGGCGTTGGTCTCGCCATCCCAATAAATACGCAACGTGAGCAACCGGGAATAATTCGGCTCCTGGTCCGCAATCGTACACCAGAAATGGACGATTTCACCCGGCCCTTTGAGTTCGGCCAGAGTCAAAGTGCCGCCCGGTTTGATCCAGCGGCAGTCCCCGTTGCCGTTGCGCCAGTTCGGGTCGGAGGACGACGCGCGCATGGTCTTGAAGTTTTTGAGTTTCTCAAGGCCCGACAGCGGATTGCCAGGATCCAGTTGCGCAAGGACAGTGCTGCAGGACAACGCGAGGATAAGGATGGACGAATGGATTCGGTTCATGTGATGGATTGTTCGTTCAAAAAACGTGAATGGTCAGCGATTGGATCGTTGCAACGGGTCCCAATATCGGGAGTTAATGAGCGCATTAACCGTTTCGTCGGCTGGATTCTCCGGAGGGTTGATATTGGCATCTTTGCGCGCTTCAGCATGACCATCGGTAAACACACAGTCTCCAACGCCCGAGTGCCGATACGTATCGACCCCCTGTTCGCCGTCATTGGTGCAAGCATAAGGCCACCAACAGTCCGAACTCCAACACGCGGTGGAGTTTGTATCGCTTGAGGCGGGCATGCAATCGGCAATCTCAAGCGTACTGGCCGGGCTGTGGATGGCAGTTCGCTTGAAGTCGGGCACGCTGTTGAAATAAATTCCTCCCACGAACAAGTCCTCCGAAAGGAACGGGTGCAATCCCAGAAAATAATTGTTGTAGCCGTAGCCGACAAAGTGAGGGTCAAAACTCCAGGACCACGTCACCGTACCTTCCGTGATCTTTCCCCTAATGGCGGGACAGCAAAAAATATTGCTTTGCGATGCGGCGTTGGGCCGGTCGATTATGGTGGTGCCCCACCAGTTGGTCATGGATATATCCACATTATTGTTGTCAACGTTTTGGTTTCGGTGCGCCGGGAATATATCATGATAGGTGTCGGTGTATAGCTGCATGAGAGTGGAGATTTGTTTGAGATTGTTGAGGCAGGTTATCCGGTGGGCCTGGGTTTTGGCGCGGGCCAGAGCAGGCAAAAGCATCGCTGCCAGGATGGCAATGATGGCAATGACCACGAGCAACTCAATGAGCGTGAAAGCCGATTGGCCCGGCGAAGAACCGATCGTCCTCTCATTTTTCATCACTTTAAAATCTTTCATGCTGTCAGAGTTTTCTCCCCTCCGTATTGTCGTCGGGGATGATTTCCACCGCCTGTATCATCGCTTCGTGGAGCGGTATGGATTTGAACCGCAATTCAATGATGCCGTTTTCGGGCCGGATGTTTTGAAATTCGCGGGAGTAGGCATGGAATGTTCCCACTTCCTTGCGCACGTTCAGATTCTCAATCACGGTTTGGCCGTTGATGAGTACCGTGGTGGGACGGGAAACCGGTTCCCATTTTCCTTCACGCTCGATCCACGGCGTTTCGGGCGTGTCAGCCCAGTGCAAGCGCACTTTGTAGCGGCCGGGCGCCGCGGTAAGGTTCACCCAAAACTCCGGCGCATGAACCCCGTATCGGTAGATTTCTTCATTACGCGTTCCCCCGATATACATGCTCCGGCGGCTGTGCCACCAGCATCGGGTGACAGTGTCCACGTCAGCTCCGACGCGGGCGACGAACTCGGTGCCGGGCCGCCAGGCGTCGCCCTCCGAGTCAATGAAATCCTCCCGCCCGGTGTAACCAAAGATCAGCCGTTGCGCGCCTTTTGGCCCACCGCCGGAACCGAAGCCCGCGTCTCCGATCGCGGCGGAGTATTGGGCCGACTCGATCCCAATTTGAGAGCCGCGCGCCAGGGGATTTTTCTCGCCGAGCACGACAACTTTTAATTCATGCGGGCCATTGGCCAGGCCATTCTTGAGAAAAATCGGTTGTTGATGCCGCACCGCAGGATTCCAACACTCAATCAACGTTGGCTGCTTCAAACCGTCCACGAAGGCATCAGCCCAACCTCCATCAGGACCAACGACTCCCAGCAGCCGCACTTGATTGCCGGAAAATTGGAAGGTCATCGCCGCGCCCGCTTGATCCGCGGATCGGAATGAACCGCCTGGCGCGCCGTTGTCCTTTATCGCATCCCATGTTCCAGTGAACACAAATGAGGCATGGTCGGCGATTTGCTGCGGATCATCCCCGGCCACTTCCATGTGTCGGCAGCCATCGTGACGCACCGTAACGATCCAATCGCCATTTGACAACGAAGCGAGAGAATAGCCGTTGGCGTCCAGAGCAGAACGTTCTTTGAGCTGGCGGCCATCAGCCTGAATGGACGCGGGGCGAAAGGCCAACCGCATGACTTCCTGCGCGCCCGGCGGTGAGTCGAAGGTGGTGTAAGTGATTCTCCCTTTTTCATAGAGAATTCTCTGCACGACAGAAGAGGAACGGACGATGTGGTTTTCGCGGTTTGGAGCGAATTTATCTGGAAGCCACGCCATGGCTTCCAGAACCTGGCACAATGGCCACGGATGAGCCAGATTGGACCATTCGGCGGTCGCAACCTGGTCGCCAAACAGGCCGTCCTTGACCACGCCGTTCGGAAGGCTGTCATAAGTCGCCATGAGCATCATGCGCCGGCCAATTTCAGCAGCCCATTCGCTGCGGGCCAGCACGCCATAGCGGATCAGGGTGGGGCCGGCAGTATATTGATTGTAGGAGAGCGAAGTGCCGCAGCAAACGGAGGATTCGGGAAACGCCCAGGCGCCGTTATAAACTTCTCCATGGGAATCCGGGGCGGCGCAATTGCGATTCCAAGCCAGTGAAAGCATGTTCCGCAGATCATTCTGCCAGTTGGGATATGCCTTGGGATATTTCATAAAATGGTCGGCACACATTGAAACCATGCCACACATCATGGGATTGTCCCAATCCCAATATGTCCGCCCCCATGTGTCATCCACCCACCAGGCCGGCAGCATTTGCTCGTTGAGAAAACGCCTGCCGGCATCCCTGGCCTTTACAATGGCATCGTGTTTTCCCGAATAACCAACCCGAATCAAGTCGTCGAGAAAATCAACGATGATGGAGGTTGTGCCGGTGAGCACATCGGACCATCCGACGACGGATGGGTCAACGTAGCGGTTCCACGGGGATGTGTCTGGATGGGTGAACTGGCACTTGGCGGCGAACACGTCACCCCAATGTTTCACCATTTCAAAGTAGCGCGGATTGCCGGTGAGCTTGTAGGCGCGAAGCACCTCGATACCCTCGATGGCACAGAGGTCGAGTTGGTTGCGCCCCGCCGGATTGCATTTGCCATAGGCTTTTCCTCGTGTCGGCGTGCTGATGGGAAATAAAGGCCAGTCGGCCCTTTCATCGGTTAATCCATAATCCAATATGTAGTCCACTGCCAGCGGAATATAGACGAACGCGATCGGATCGCCGCTGTATTGGTAGTAAGCCGTGAGGCCTTTTATAGTGCTCCATGTGCGCTGTGCCAAATCTCCGCACATCCAATCGGTCGTCGGGGGAATCAGAATTGTTCCGTCTGGCCTGATGCTCCAGTGGGAATTGTAAATGAAGTCCGGCGCGGCCATCACCGCCTTTGGCTTGTCCACCCACGGATAGCGTTTATAGACATTCACGGCGATGTTCAGGCGCTCATCCAACTGCCCGTTCAATCCATGATGCCAGGGGGCGATCACGCCGTCAGAATCCAATTCCGCAGGATGGGCGTAATAAGAAGGCAGATTGGTGGCAGCCTGTGTGTTGAGACATCCTGCGGCTGTCGCAAGCACCAACCAAACCATCTTCGAGAATGGAAATCCAGGATTTCCGCGCAAACATGAGCCGTTCATGTCTTCTCTCAAACCGACACGTTGCGTCATACAACTCATGCTCGCCCAATTGATATGCTCAAGGGCCGATCAATCGGAAGAACCTCGTTCCGGTGGCATCCGGCAAGGTCACCACCTGCATGCCGCCATTCGGCACCGGCGAATTGGTGACGTTGGCCCAGGATGCCGGAGCGAGTGCGGCCGAGGATTGAAGTTGGAATGCGGCCTGCGCTGCCGGCCAACTGAGAACAATGTTCCCCGGACTGCTGCTGACGAACAACTGAGGCCGCGCAACGAACGCGCTGAAATTACCGGCCATGACTGTTTGAATTTGAGTTTGCGACAGCGCCACATTGAAGACAGCCACGTCATCCAACAGGCCATTCCAGTTGCGATCGCCGGTTTGGGCCAATTCCGACCCGATGAGGATTGCGCCCTGGTCAAGGGAGCCGTATTCGACATAGGAGGACACAGATTGGGATGCGACACCGCCATTAGGGGCTTGGTTGCCATTGCGGTAAAGGGTGATAGTATCATTCCCATCATAAACCACCGCCCAATGCACCCATTGATCCAGCAACGGCGACACGGAATTGTTGGTGCCCCACGCAATTTCCCAATTCCCAGTCACACGATCCCAAGTGTAGAATTCGTCGTCGCCTTGCGCTCCGGATTCCAGTTGCAGAGCCGCGCCGTCGTCGATCACCAAGATGCGCCCATAGTTGGCGACAAAATTTCCCATGCCGTCGGAATTCTCGTAAGCCCAGGCGGTGATCGTCCAGGGAGTTGTTGAGGTCTGACCAATTTCCAGCAAGGCATTTCCCGGAACGCTCACGTAGGAGTGGTCGTTGCCATTATTGGTGAAGCGCAAGGCTCCGCCAAACCCGGGCTGCCCGGATGCCCAGGCCGGAACATTGCCGTTCTCGCCCATCAATGTCCCATCGTTCCCATGGCCGGACGAATCAAAGGCGGTTGTTCCGCTCCCTTCGTTAAACCGCCACAGGGCGACGAGGTCCCCTACCGAAAGCACAACAGGCTGGCTGGTGACGGAACCGGTGGCATTGCTGACCACCACCCAATAAGTCCCGGCCTGGCTGGATTGGACGTTATTCAGTGTTAATGTGGCATTTGTTCCGGCTGCCCCCATGCTCGTTCCATTTAAAAACCACTGATAGTGCAACGTTTGAGCACCGTATGCGCCGACGCTGAGCGTGGCCGTTGACCCCGGCTGCGCCAACATGCTTTCCGGCTGGCTGACAATGGCCGGAGGCCCGCCGGTAAATCCTGAGAAGTCGCCAGACATGACGGTCTGAATCTGATCCTGGGTCAGCGCCCCGGCAAACACCGCCACATCATCCAGCATGCCGTTCCAATTGCACGTTGCCGCTTGATCAAGCTCGGAACCAATAAGGAATGAGCCTTGATAACCAACAAATCCCAGCGCGGCTGTGACCGGTTCTGAAGCGAAACCGCCATTGTTGGTGGCTTCGTTGCCATTGAGGTAAACGCTAAAATTAGTTCCGTCATAAACCACCGCCCAATGTTCCCATTGGTCCAGCAGCGGCGTTACGGGAGAACCGACACCCCAGCCCATTTGCCACGCCGGGTTGTCCTCGGTGTAGGTGTAAAGTTCCCCGTCGCCAGACGCTCCGGACTCCAATTGGAAAGCGAATCCGTCGTCGATCACCATGATCCGCCCATAGCTGGAGACAAAATCCCCCGTGCCGTTGTCATTCTCATAAGCCCAAGCAGTAACCGTCCACGGATTAGTGGCCGTCTGGCCGATCATCAGCGAAGGGCTGGCAGGAATGGAGACGTAGGTGTGGTTCACCCCGTCATTATTGAAGGCCAGGGCATAGCCGAAATTTGTTGATTGGCCGGGGGTCCAAGTCGGAAGATTCCCATTATCACCTCCCAGAGTTCCGTTGTTCCCAAGACCGGACGAATCGGAGACATTTGTTCCGCTCCCTTCGTCAAACCGCCACAGGCCCACCAGGCTTGGGTTTATCGAAAGAGTCGCTGCCTGGCTGGTGATGGCGCCCAGCGAATTGCTGACCACCACCCAATAAGTCCCCACTTGGTTCAACCCGACGTTACTCAGCGTCAGCGAGGAATTGACCCCGCTCGCACCCAGGCTCGTTCCATTGAAAAACCATTGATAGTACAACGTTTGTGCCCCGTCCGCCCCGACACTAAACGTGGCCGTTGACCCCGGCGCCACCACCAAGCTTTGAGGCTGGCTGACAATGCCTGCAGGCCCGCCAATAAATGCCGAGAAGTCGCCAGACATGACGGTCTGAATCTGCGCCTGGGTCAGCGCCCCGGCAAACACTGCCACATCGTCCAGCATGCCGTTCCAATTGCGATTAGCCGATTGATCGAGTTCGGAGCCGATAAGGAACGACCCCTGATAGCCGACATACCCAAGCGAGGCTGTCACCGCGTGCGAAGCCACGCCGCCCGCCGGGCCTTGGTTGCCGTTGAGATAAACTGTGATATTGGTTCCATCATAAACCACCGCCCAGTGTTCCCATTGGTCCAGCAGCGGCGTTACGGGAGAACCGATGCCCCATGGAATCTGCCATGCCCCGGTGATCCGTGCCCAAGTGTAAAATTCGTCGTCGCCTTGCGCTCCGGACTCCAGTTGCTGGGCCGTGCCGTCGTCGATCACCACAAGCCGGCCATAAGTGGAAATAAAATTTGATGTGCCTCCGGAACTCTCGTAAGCCCAGACCGTGATCGTCCACCCATTGGTGGGAGTCTGGCCGATCATGAGGGAGGGGCTGGCAGGAATAGCCGCATAGGTATGGTTCGTCCCGTCATTGGTGAAGAGCAAGGCGTGGCCAAAACCTGCTTGGCCGTTGGTCCAAGTCGGAAGCTTCCCATTATCACCCCCCAGCGCTCCGTTGTTACCAAGGCCGGACGAATCGGAGATATTGGTTCCGCTGCCTTCATTGAACCGCCATAATCCGACAACTGAAGGTGCTGCCAAACAGGCCTGTTCGTGCAGGAGTATGGCACAACAGGCCAAAATCATTAAAAACAATTGAGGGATCAATCCGGGAGAAGAGGCTGTTTTCATCGGCATTTTCATAGGTTTATTTAGGTTCATATGGTATCATCAAGGCGCAATATACACAAAAGATCGCCTCATGTCATTGAGGGTTTACGTTTCTTTTATTGAGGTTTTGCGACGAGCGCCAAAGCAAGCCTCCACATCCACAAAAAAGGCCATTATTGCTGCACAAATCGCAATTCGCGAATGCAGTGTTCCATGGTCTTGAGTGCGTATTTGAGTGACACCGGTAATGCTTTTTGTCATGGATTTGGCTTGGGAACGGCCCCGTCTGGATTTCGTCCCCAGGCAAACAGGGTGATTTGCGCGCCACTGAGACAGCTTTATTCGATGAAACGGGTCCTGGTGCAGCAGATTCGAGGCGTTCATCCATCCGTCTGCGGTCTCGCTGGTTGGTGTCGAGACATCAATTCCACCCCGGATTCTGCCTCACAGTTCGGGTGATCGGACGTTTATGAACACCAAAGACATACCAGAACATCCTTGAACTTGTTGGAACAAACCGTTGCAATTTTCACTGCCAAATTCGTAAGTGCTTGATATGCAAAGTGGCGGAAGGGGTGGGATTCGAACCCACGTTGGGGTTTCCCCCAAGCCTGATTTCGAGTCAGGTACATTCAACCACTCTGCCACCCTTCCACTCGTTGATAACAACGGTAATTATTATGGCCTGATAAAGGTCGGCGGCAAGTTCATTCGTAAGAGCCTGGACATTTGTCGGTCAGGAGACTGCGGCGGGACAGGCGACACGGGAACGCGAGCCGGGATTGAGCAATCTATGCAGGTTTTACTGGGTGCGGCGGCTGCGGATGCGCGTTTCCGTGACCAGCCAAACGGTGTTGCCCAAGTCCCTTTCGCCAAGCAGAGTCAGGGCATCGGCCAAGCGCCGGAGCAAATCGGCGCGATTTGGTTTACGCAATGTAATCACTTCCCCCCGCTTATGCTTCGGCGGTTTCCATCGCTGTTAATTCACCGGCAAATTCCAGACACGCCCGGATATCCGCCTCGGTTAGCGCGGGATAATCTTCCAAAATCTCCGCATGCGATTGTCCGGCGGCAACGGCACCCACGACATTTGCCACGAACACGCGCGTGCCGCTCACCACGGGTTTGCCGTGACAAACCGCCGGGTCAAGCTGGATTCGATCTGAAAGCCACGTTTGCATTGAAGAACATTAACCGTATTGGCAAGGTAAATCAAGCGAAGATCGAAAAACGGCAAAATGGCGGCGGCGGCATTGGCACCAGTGTTGCGAAGTCAATTCGAGCCAGGCACATTCAACCACTCTGCCAATCCCGCATATCTCTCCGGGAACTTGGATGCCTGATCTGAACTTCTGAGGTCGTTGTCCTCACTAACCAAAAGCGCAATGAGCTTCCGGCCTCTCTTTCAACCTGGGCCGCTTCGCATAAAATTATCCAATGAAGCTCTTGCCTCAGCCAAACCCGCCAATTCCTCCGAAGGCACCAGGTCTATGTTCAAGATGTCGCACAGGGCCGCTAAAACGGGTTCCAGCCGGTTGTCGTCTATCAATATCGTTCCGGGCAAAGAACCGCTATGAACCAGCGTCTTCACCAAAGCCGCTCCCGCACATTGAACAAAGGGAACGGTGGCCAGAGACAGATCAAATCCCAGCATAAAACCATTACCATGTTCGACGAGCAGGCTGATACGGGAGAAGCAAGGTCGTCCCTTCTCCAAAACCGTGCTGCCAATCAATATCCGGCTTCCATATTCAAAGGCGGCCTTGTGTTCGCGTTTCAGCTTCCGCAATTGATCCAGTTGCTCGTCGCCCGCCTTGAACGGGTCGAATGTTTCCGGCGAAGCGATCAGTGGCCGCCATTCCAAGTCCTTTGCCTCAAGCGGACGGTTGGGCATGGGGTTGGGGAGGAACGGGATTTCACTGGGAGGCCGATCATGGAAGAGATCGGAGTGGTTGCGGAAAAAGGCGGTGAACGAGGTCAGACGCGGCAGATCAACCAGCAACTGTTCCGCTTCAGTCTGGTCAATGAACCAGGGCAGCCAGCCGGGTTGAACAGATTGGAATTGAGGCCAGACCAAGCCCTTTCCCGCTGGTTTAAAATCCAGCGCCTTGAGCGCGGTCAGGTCCTCTTTGGGAAGTTCATTTTTGCGAACCAACTCGACTTTCAGTGAATCCATGGTGGCAATCCCTTCCAAGTTCGCGCACTCCTCCGGATCATTCAACGTGTTTAATAACCAGCGCAGCCCGGAAGCGCGGCGGTAAAACACGGCGCCAAATACTTCCCTGGCATTGCCCAGCACCGTAACGAGACGCACTTCGCCGGTTCCGGGATCAATCAGGCCAGCCACATCGCTGTCGCACATGTATTCCCAGGGTTTGGCCGCCGCAAACTCTGTCGTGGCCGCGAGCAGCGCCAGCATCGTTTCGCGGGCAATCGCTGGAGGAGGAGCACATTTTGGATTCATAAATTTGCGCTTAAGTTCTCCCAGACTGATGTGCCAAATCAAGCCCTCTTTCCATCCAAAGGGGAAATCTGATACTGCAATCTGATGTTGTTTGCCACTTTTTGGGCAGATTCGGGATGATTCAGACAGACGCAAAACGCTGCAAAGCCTTGATAATCAAGGCCGGGATGAGGTGTGAGGGGTTCTTCGCTGTTTTCGGTGGAATAGAGGGTTCATGGAAAGGCTTGATTCCATTCAAACTATGGGTTGAGGCTCTAATGAATCCACAAAAGCAGCAAAATGTTGCCACCTGTTGCCGCTGTGTTGCCAGCCGAAAACCTCAATGAAACCTTTGTAAAACAAGGCTTGTTGCCGTGTTGCCGATTTTCCGGACTTCTATCTATCAATATGACCTTTCTGGCGATTTTTGACCACCTATGTATCAATCTTGCCTTTCCTGCCATTCTTCGCGGCAAATCAGTCGTTCGATTGTTGCTCGAGCGGATTCAACGGATTCTTGAAACAGATCACGCAGGGGTTTGCGCCACCGCGGGGTGTTCGGCGGGGTGGAGCGGGAGTTCGAGGGTGAAGGTGGCGCCTTTGCCCAGGCCTTTGCTCTGGGCGCGAAGGGAGCCGCCCATTTCCCTGGCGGCCAGGGCGCCGCTGTGAAGGCCGAAGCCGTGACCGTCTTTGCGGGTGGTGAAGCCGTGCGCGAAGATGTTCGTCAGGCTCCCCGGATCGATTCCCGCGCCGGAGTCGGAGACTGAGACATGCACGAAACCGCCGCCGTTGCGATGGATGCCGATGGTGAGGAGACGCTGCTGAACGGATTCGGCGCAAAGGGAGTGCCCGGCGTTGCTGATGAGGTTGACGAGGATTTGGAGGACCTTGTGCTTATCAAGAGGAATATCAGGCAGCTCGTCGTACTCGCGGACGATCCGGATGTTGTTGCGTTCGAAGCCGGCGGCGTGCAGGCGGACGGCGTCTTCAACGAGCGCGGCAAGGGACTGGGGTTCGATGACGCCGGAAGCTGTCGCGTAGCTTTGCTGCATGGCGACGATTTGATTGATGTGTTCGATGTTCTGGCTGAGGCCGCGCAGTTCGGACATGACGGTGGCCTGCTGGGCGGCGAGATGTTTGTCGAGGCTCTTGAGGTAGTTGATGACGCTGGCCGCGTGGTTGTCCCGGCTGAAAAATTCGCCCAGGGCGCCGCCCTGTTCCTCGAGGAGGTCAGCGACTTTGCGGACGCCGTCGCCAGGGATGTTGCGCATGAGGCCGGTGACGACGCTGGCGGAGGTGTTGACGCTGTTGAGGACGTTGCCAACGTTGTGGAGGACGCTGGTGGCGACTTCGGCCTGGCCGGCGCGGCGGGAAGCATCGACGAGTTCCCGGTGGACATTTTCGATTTCAGCCTGGATGCGTTTGCGTTGTTCGATTTCCTTGCGGAGTTCGAGGGTGCGTTCCGCGACTTTGATTTCGAGGAGGTCGCGCGCTTTTTGCAATTGTTCCTGTTTGCGGGTGAGGTGTTTGAGCCGCCAGGTGTAGATTGCGGAGAGGACGGCGATGAAGGCGGCGACGACAAGGAAAAT
>Ga0326727_10018007_pt1 | contig 14516 bp, 12 predicted proteins | sample MB2enrmetagenome_FD_207643 | JGI IMG/M metagenome (GOLD analysis project Ga0326727, IMG submission 207643) | Lab enriched peat soil microbial communities from McLean, Ithaca, NY, United States - MB29MY | ecosystem: Environmental > Terrestrial > Soil > Wetlands > Peat | place: USA: New York...
TCCTTTATGCCCCAACGCCCCAAGCCAAGGGAAAAATCGAGCGCGAGCACCAATTCTGGCAGGGCCGGCTCCCGCCCTATTTCGCCAGCGAACACATCACCGAGATCGAAAACGCCAACCCCCACATCGACGCCTTGCGGCTTCATCGCAACCTCCACGAAACCCACCGCGAACTGCGCATGACTCCTCAACAGGCTTGGAACCGCGCCCAGAAAGAAAAACGTTCCGTCTTGCGCCCAATCTCCCGATGTCCTCGGTGGCCTTATGTTTGGAGTGTTCGCACCACGATCAAAGTCGGCCCCGATGGCCGTGTTCCCATCGGCCCCCAGCGCTTCAGCATCGAACATTCGCCGGGTGCAAAGGTAATCTTGTGTCTCCATCCCACCGGCCATCACTCCGTCCTGGCCGCGCCACCCGATAAAAAAGAGAAACCCGCGCTCCTCTTTACAAATCGCCCAAATTGAATTTGTCCTGGTTTGCTAACTACAAAAAATTCCTGGTTTGAAAACTACGCGGCACACTCACAGATAATCGTTGACGCTCTCGGCGAACAGGCGGAGTCTGTGATTGTGTGTGAGCGGACTGACGGCGTCTCGCGATTTCAACGTCTCAATCAGGACCATTTGAAAGAATGGTTGGAAAAGTTCTCTCTCGGCCAGCTTTGGAGCAAGGGCGAAATCGGAGGCAACCGGTGGTAAAACTGTATGTGGAAGGCGCGGCGCGGGATTCGGCCCTGGATCGCAGCCTATGCCGACAGGCCTTTGCCAACTTTTTCTCCGCCGATCCGCGATTGAAAGGCAGGCTTCCGCGGACTGTGCCATGCGGCGGACGCAACGCTGCATACGACGCCTTTGTCGCCGCAGTGAGAAATCCCGAACCGGGCGTGCTCCCGTTGTTGTTGGTGGACAGCGAAACCGCTGTGAGAGCGGAGCAGACGGTTTGGCAGCATTTAAAATCGCGTCCGGACGACAATTGGGACAAACCCGAAGGGGCAGGAGACCAACAGGTATTCCTAATGGTGCAAGTCATGGAGTCCTGGTTCATCGCTGACCGCGAAGCGCTGAGATTATTTTCGGCGCCCATTTTCGAGAAGACGTCATCCCCTCCTGGCCCCGGCTTGAGGAAGCGCCAAAACCGGATGTGTATGAAGCGCTGACGCGGTCCACCGCCGCCTGCGGTTTACGGAAGTACGCCAAGGGCAGACTATCATTCCGTCTGCTGGCAATGGTATCCCCTGCCAGGGTGGAAGCCGCCAGCCCGCACGCAAGGGCATTGTTTGAATGTTTGAGGACTGTGTGACCCCCATGGATTTTACGCCGGCGTTTCAATTCACGAAGGCGGTTGGGTTTTCTGTCGCATAGGATTTTCTTGCGAGGAAGGGCCGGAAGGGACATAGTGTGGCGTTGCCAATGGTTGAATTGGAGCGGACCGAAAATCATGGCATGAACATCATTTTTGCGCGCGTAGCTCAACTGGATAGAGTGACGGCCTCCGAAGCCGCAGGTTGTGGGTTCAACTCCCGCCGCGCGCACCATTTGCAGACCGGCCCGCCCCCGAAATCTAATCGCTATGTCTGAGGATAAATCTGTTGTTAAACCAGCCGAAGCGCCGCCGCTGGCGCCGCAGGAGCTGAAATCCAAACTGGCCCCAACACCGTCGGGTCCGCCAAAGTACTCGGTCAAGGTCAAAAACAGCCTGGGCCAGGACGTTGTGCTGGGCGATCCGCGGGCGACCCGCGCCCTGGTGGCGCTGATGGACATGGAAGCCGTCAATGGCGGCGCGGCCTGCCATTGGGGCGGTCCGTCGGCGTTTGCCGAAATCATGGCCGCCATTCACGGCATTCTTTTCGCCGTCAAAGGCCGTCCCTGGCATGAGGCCTTCAATTTTGTCAATGACGCCGGCCACACCGAAAACGGGATATACGCCCTGCGCTGCAATTACGGCTTCGACGGCATGACCTACGCTGATCTGAAAGGCTTTCGGAGCATCAGCAGCAAACTGACCGGCCACGGCGAATCGCACCTCAACCCGCAAGGGGTGCTCCTGAGCAACGGCCCGCTCGGTTCGGCACTGCCGCAAGCCCAAGGCCTGGCCATGGCCGACCGGGTGCGGCGCAACGATCGCGTCACGATTTGCACCGTCTCCGACGGCGCGTCCATGGAAGGGGAGGCCAAGGAGGCCTTCGCCGCCGTGCCGGGCTTCGCGTCCAAGGACCGGCTGAACCCGTTCGTGATGGTCGTTTCCGACAATGACACCAAGCTCTCCGGGCGCATCACCCAGGATGCCTTCAGCATGCAACCGACCTTCTCGGCCATGAGCGCGCTGGGCTGGAACGTCATCAAAGTGCCCGACGGCCACGACTTGCAGGCCGTCTATCTGGCGGTGGAAAGCGGCATCGCCCAGGCCCGCGCCAACCCGCGCGCGCCGGTCTGCCTCTGGGTCAAGACCATCAAAGGCTACGGCGTGCGCTCGACGATGGAAAGCGCCTCCGGCGGCCACGGCTTTCCCCTGAGCAACGGGGAAAAAATCGTCGATTTTGTCAACGAGATTTATTTTGGCCCCAGCGACGTCCCGGCGGACCTTGCGAATTGGGCGCGGGCCTTGCGGCAGGACTGGGAACAGAAGGAGGCGGCGCGCAAAGCCAAGGCCGCCGCCGGAGCCCCCGCCGCGCCTGCTGTCAAGAAGGACAAAATCCAAAGCGGCCTGGCCAAGGGCGCGGTGCGAGCCGCGCGCGAAGGGTTTCCGGTGTATTCCGTCTCCGCCGACGTCGAAGGTTCCACCGGCATGAGTTTCTTTCAAAAGAGTTTTCCCGACCGCTTCGTTGAAGTGGGTGTGGCCGAGGCCAACATGATCAGCACCGGGGCGGGCTTCGCCAAGGCCGGTTTTATTCCCATCATCGATACCTTCGGCCAGTTCGGCGTCACCAAGGGAAATCTCCCCTTGACGATGTCGGCCCTATCGCAAGCGCCGGTCATCGCGGTGTTTTCGCATGTCGGCTTTCAAGACGCGGCCGACGGGGCGTCGCATCAGGCGACCACCTATTTCGCCGCGACGTCGGCCATACCCCACACGGTAGTGATCGCCTGCTCGTGCGCGGAGGAGGCGGAGACGTTGATGTATGAGGCCATTAAACGCCTGGCGGACGCCCGGCAAAAGGGCGGCGATGGCGAGTCGGTCATCTTTTTCGTCGGCCGCGAGAATTATCCCGTGCGCTGGCGGGAGGACGCCCGATATGAATGGGGCAAGGCCCAGTTGCTGGCCGACGGCGGCGAGGTGGTGATCGTGGCGTGCGGGCCGTTGGTGGGACGGGCGATCGAGGCCGGGGTCAAATTGGGTGAGCAGAAGGTGGGGGCGGCCGTTATCGCCAACCCGTTCATCAATCGCGTGGATGTCGAGACCATCGGCGCCGCGGTGAGAAGATGCGGGGGCCGCATCGTGACCATTGAAGACCATCAAATCATTGGTGGGATGGGCGCGCAGATTTCGCACGCGCTCTCTCGCGCCGGCATTGCCCACCGCATGGAATCTCTTGGCATCAAGGGTGAATTCGGACAATCGGCCTGGGTGGCCGAGCAATTGTACGAGAAACACGGGCTGACGGCGGCAAAAATCATTGACGCGGCGCGGAGATTGCTGCAATGAAGTTGATGCAAGGAAAGTGAAGCCTGGCATGGCGCAGAAACACAAATCATTGCAAGCACAACTGTTGCTGGATGGGGGCAAATTGCGAAGGTCTTTCTTCCAAAGAACCGTCATCCTGATTTGCCAGCACGACCCCGAGGGGGCCTTCGGCCTGATCCTCAACCGCACCACCGAGAGCAAGGTCGGCCAGGCGCTGGTGGCCAATCTGCCGGAGGCGATCAAGGAACAACCGTTGTTCCTCGGCGGCCCGGTTCAACCCCAGACCCTGAGCTTCCTGCACACCGACCAGTTCCTGCCCGACGCCAATGTCATGCAGAATTTGTCCCTCGGCCATTCGCTCGACGCCCTCATGGACCTGAGCGAATCGTACTCCGGGACGCGCAAGCTGAAGTTGTTCGCCGGCTACGCCGGCTGGGCCGCCGGGCAACTGGACGACGAGATGGCGCGCAAAGACTGGCTGGTCCATCCGGCCTCGCTGGAACTGGTTTTTTGCGCGGAACCGGACCAACTGTGGCGGAAAATCCTCCGGCAAAGAGACCCATCGAGCCGGCTGCTGGCCGAGTCGCCGGACGATTTGTCGTGGAATTGAAATCAGGAAGCCAGGGCTGCTTGCTGTAAGTCCAGGAGGCGCCGGATGCCCGCCTTGCCCAGCGCCAGCATGGCGTTCAATTGTGACTCCGTGTAAGCGGCCTCTTCGCCCGTGCCCTGCAACTCGATGAACGCGCCGTCCCCGTTCATGACCAGATTCATATCGACCGACGCCGCGACATCCTCGACGTAGGACAGGTCCAGCAGCGCCTGATCTTGAACGATGCCGACACTGACGGCCGCCACCGGTTTGACTACGGCGTCGGCGTCCAGTTTGCCGGCAGCCTGGAGGGAGCGCAGAGCCAGAGCCAGCGCGACGAAGCTGCCCGTGATCGCCGCGGTACGCGTCCCGCCGTCGGCCTGCAATACATCGCAATCGAGCCAGAGAGTGCGAGGGCCGATTCTCTCCAAGTCCAGCGCGGCCCGCATGGCGCGTCCGATCAAGCGCTGGATCTCCTGCGAGCGCCCGTCAATTTTCCCCTTCGATATATCGCGCGGCTTGCGGGTGAGCGTCGAGTAAGGGAGCATGGAGTACTCGGCCGTGATCCAGCCGCCGGTGACATTCTGCTCCTTCATCCACCGGGGCACGCCTTCCTCGATCGTGGCCCCGCATATCACGCGCGTATTGCCCCATTCAATCAGGGTTGAGCCGGTGGCGTAAGGGGCGATGCCATTTTGGAAGCGAATGGGGCGGATTTGATCGGGCTGCCGTCCATCCGAACGCGGCATAGCGAGAATAGAAGCTGTGGTCATGCGCGGGGCATCCTAGCCGCCGGCCCGCACGCGGGCAATGGGAATCAGAGTCCAAGGACTCCTGATCATTGGCCTCTCTGTCGATGAGGCGCCGGCGCCCGATCACGGCCCGCTCATGGTGGTGGAGCGGCCGGAGTCCGGCAGCGTGACGTTAAACGTGCTCTGAAAAGAGGTGTTGGTATAGCGATTGCCGTTCTCGTCAAGCAGGTCCCAATGGACCCTGATTATGCCGTTGGTCGTCTTTCCAGATAAGGTCTTGATGTGCTCGCCGTTGGGAGACTTGAGTTCGATGGAAAAAACTCCATTCGACTCGGCCAGCCTTGCATAGAGCGTGGCCCCGCGTTCGTTGAACTGCGAGTAAAACGGATTGAATTGACAGATGTTGCTTGAATAAAAGGGCAGGGGAGGTCCTTTGACTCGGACCCAGCGCTCCATGTTCCTTTTGCTGGAGCAGAAAACCTCCGCCTGCAAGGCATGACGGCCGGGCGGGTCGTACGTGGTATCCCAGACCAGCAAACAGTCCCCATTGGTGGCGCGTTCGCAGATTTGCGCTTGACCGACTCTGCCCTCTTCGTCCGGCGCGTCATCGACCGCCAGGCGCAGGTTTCCAATGTTCGTGACAACATCGAAGCTGATCGGAACCTCAAAGGTCGCGGTGTCCGGATCGTTTGTGGTCATGATTCGTTTCAGCGTCAACAATTCGTCCAAAGTGCGGGGTGCGTTGCCGGGTGATTTGTCATTGCGCAAGACCTTGCTCAGCCGCTGGCCGTCAACAGCCGTATCATCCGGGTTGGGCTTCCACTTCGTGCCCAGGAGTTCTTCAACGGCCGCTTTTCGGCCCGCTTCCATGTTTTGCTCGCGGATCGCCTCGCCTTGCTCGAGGTCTCTTAGTTGTTTTTCGCGGGCTTGCTGTTCCTGCTGCTCGTGGGCTGCCGTCTCGCTCGTTGAAGCCGGTCGCGGCCAGACTATGTCCGTTCCCTCCAGCCAATCGGGGCCGATTCCCGGCGCGTTCCTGCTAAGAGTTAGGAATCGCCGTCTTCCCTGTGTTTGCGGCATGACGCCGCCATTGTCGATGCAGTCCAAGCCCACCGAATAAAGAACGAAGTGGCCATCCTCCGTCGGGCGGTAACGCAGCGGCTGGCCGTCCATGAAATCAACGGGCGTTTTGTTGCAGAACTCGGGAACAAGCGCAGTCAACACTTGTGGATACGCGCCATGCCGCAGCCGGTACCGTTCCAGTGCGACCGCCGCGATGATCAGTCGCCGCCGCGCCTCGGCCTCCGCCCCCCTGCCCATCAAGCCGCGCCCCTCGCTCTGAAGCATCATTGGCATCTGCCTCACCGACAGCATGGCCATTGAGCGGGATTTGTATTTCGACTTAAATGGAACTGCGTTGGTAATGCCGGGAAGTTGCCGCATTTCCAACCACGAGGCGGCCTTGATCGACCGGCGCAGTTGCAGCTCGGCATCCCGATAATAGAGCAGCAAATCCTTTTCATCCACGTAGCTGCCATGATTGCGATAATCGCGCTCCTGTTTTGCGTATCGGTAAGCCGCCAATGCTTCCAAGGGGTGCCGGATGTACTCGGCGACTGGAACAGGCCCGGCCATCAAAGGCCGCTGGCGATCCATTTGACAGGCAGCCGCCGTGCCCGCCCGCCTGAAAGCCGCTGTCTCCGGCAGACCCTTGAAGAAATCGACCGATTCCCACTCCTGCTGCAAGGCGGATAATTGTTCGTCGGACCAGCCGGAGGATTGAAGTGCCTGCCACGTCACGTCGAAGACAGTTTCGGCGCAGGTGAATCGCACAAGGTGTGGTATTTCAGTCGGTTCCACCTCCCATGCGGTCACCAGGCGCGTTGCCGCCAGCAGATTGGTCCATGCCGCGTCTTTCATGCCATCGTGCAAGTCGAGAACAGCCTGGTCGCCAAGAATTGTGGCCAAGTTCCGCAACGGCGCCAAGTGGGGCAGCAACATCGCCATGCCGGCTTGTGCCGTCAAGTTGAAGCGAATCGGTCCCGACAGCAACGCATCGCAGGCGGCGTCGAGTTGGTCACGCTCTTCATCTATTCGTTCCCGTAGTGTCGGCCAGAGATCCTCGTCGGATTGTGTTTTCAGCTTGGCCTCTTTCCACACCACGATCGCCATGTTCGATCCGGCCGGTTCCATCAATTGAATATCGTTTCCCCTCGGGGTGAAAGGCCGTCCCATGCGTTGGAACGCCGTAAGCGGCGCGACGCGATTGCGCGTTTCCTGGGAAGTGGAAAGATCAAACTCCGCCAAATCGACTTTGAACCCTTGCTGCTTCAAGGCGCGGCGTGTCTGTTCGAGCGCTTCCTGCTCGGGTGCGCCTGACGGCGCCAGAAAACAGGCGCAGATGATCGCCACAGCAATCACACCTCCGAGGATTTTCCAAGGCCACGTCATAATCAAAAAAGATGCACCGAGCGACCAAGACGTGATTCTATCCTTGCCAGGATTCCCATCAATCCACCTTATTTGCTGGCGGAGCGGCCAAATATGTTGAAGATGTAATGTGAATTGTAATCGGGGGCGGATGCGCTCCTGGATTGGCGCAAAATCATGGACAAAGGAAGGCCGCCCGCCTAAGTTTTTCGCCTTGGTGTTGGAAGAAGAATTCAACGCGCGCGGCAAGGCATCCCCCAAAGGGATGCGATCCTTTTTGCTAGCGGCGTTGATTCTCAGCCTCGCCGCCGCTCAGGCGGAGGACTTGCGAACGGAAAGCCGCCAGCCCTTCCTTCACAATATCCCGCTGCACGACACGCAAGGCCGGGTCATTTCTCTCCCCGACCTCTTTAGCGAGGAGGGCAAGCCGCAGGAGCCCAAGGCCGCCCCGTATTCTCCCGCCCAAACGTGCGGCAAATGCCACGACTACGGTGTCGTCGGCCAAGGCTGGCACTTCAACGAGGCGCTGGGCAACGTCAAGCCGGGACGGCCGGGCGAACCGTGGATTTTGACCGACCCGGCCACGCACACGCAGATTCCGCTTTCCTACCGGGGTTGGGCCGGCACGTTCAAGCCGTCGGAACTGGGCCTGAGCGATTTCGATTTTCTGACCAACTTCGCGCGGCATTTTCCCGGCGGCGGGATCGGCGAGCCGGCGAAAATTGATTCCGCCGACCCGAAAATGGGGCGAATGCAGATCACGGGAACGATGGAAATCGATTGCCTGATTTGCCATCAATCGACGGGTCAGTATAACCACGAGGCGCGCTTGACGGCGCTCAAAGGTCAGGATTTTCGCTGGACGCCCACCATTGCCGCCGGCCTCGGCGTCTTTGCCAGCTTCCGCAGTGCGGGCAGCATCGCCGACCAGTGGCATCCCGGAAAAGCGGTTCCCTCGACCCTGCCGTCCATCCGATATGACCGCTCGAAATTCGACGCCGATAACAACGTCATGTTTGAGGTCACGCGCCGCCCGGCCCCGGCCAACTGCTACTATTGCCACACCAGCCAAACGGCCCTCGACGACGCGCGCTGGCATTCCGACTTGGACGTTCACCTGCGCGCCGGAATGATCTGCGTCGATTGCCACCGGAACGGGCTGGACCACCAAATCGTCCGCGGCTACGAAGGGGAAAGCAAGGACCGCGCGGTCACGGACGCGATGATTGACTTGCGCGAGAGGATCATCCGGCGCGACGACGCCATGATTGACAGCGCTGACGCCCGGAAACTGGCCCGGCGGCAGCTTGACGCCGAATTGGGAATGATTGACAGCCTCACTTGCCGGGGCTGCCATGAAAGCGGGCGTTTAGGCTCGCCGCGTCTGATCCACAAGGGACTGCCGCCGATTCATCTGGAGAAACTGACCTGCACCGCCTGCCATTCGGGGCCGTCGCCCGGGCCGGAGCCGGAGTTCGTTCACACTTCGCTGGCGCACAAGTTGGGGTTGCCGGCGCCCGCGCGCGGCAAAAACACCGCGCCGATCATCCTTCAACCGGTTTTTCTCCGCGGCAGCGATGGGAAGATTGCTCCTTGCAGAATGGTCTGGCCGAGCTACTGGGCGCGCCGCAAGGACGGAAAATTGACGCCTCTATTGCCCGCGGAAGTTGCCAAAGCGGCCGATCTACCCAAGCAGGAAAGCGACGACGTGCCGCGCGACCCCTACAACACCAAACCGCTGACCGATGCACAGATTCAAAAGGCGTTGGAATCCCTACCCGATGATGCTTCCAAAGGCGAGGCCGTCTTTGTGGCCGCCGGCAAGATGTTTCGTTTGGATAAAGGAAAGCTGGTATCGGAGGAAGACCCCGCCGCCAGGCCTTACTCCTGGGCGGTGGCACATGATGTGCGGCCCGCCCGTCAGGCCCTCGGGGCCAAAGGATGCGCCGACTGCCACTCCGAGGATTCTCCTATCTATTTCGCCACCGTGCTGGCGCGCGGCCCGATCGAACCTGCAAAGGGATTGCACAAGGAGGCCTGGGAACTGCGCGGCGATGACAAGACATGGGCCGAAAGCTTTGCCTTCACTTTCCATTTCCGTCCCCTGCTTAAGTGCATCGTGTTCGGGGCGGCGTTGATAGTGCTGGCAGTGCTGGCGCATTACGGGCTGCGCGGCGTCGGCGCGATCACGGCGGCGGTATCGGCCAAAAAACCGCTGCCATGAATTCCACCGCAAGATTTTCTTATTGCGCCATGTGCGCCGGGGCGTTCGTGCTGGCGGCCACCGGCATCGGCGTCTTCGCCCTGGGCAAAGCGCCCATGACGCACTGGGTGTTGATGGCACACGTGGCCGCCGCGCCGGTGTTCGCGCTGGGACTGGCGGCTGTGGCGTTGACCTGGAGCGGCCCAGGCCGCAGCGGCAGCGGCGGCGCCGGGCGCATGGGTTGGGCGGCGACAGTGCTACTGTGGGTCATCCTGGTTTGCGGGTTGGTGGTCATCCTTTCCGGCGTTGTGCCGATGACCCCGCTCTTGGGCACCGGAGGGCAGCGTATGTTGTATCTGACGCATCGCTATGCGGGCATCGTGTTGGCGGCGGCAATTCTGCTTCACCTGCCCCTGCGCCGGCGCGGGTGACGGGAATTTGTTTTCCTTTTGCGCGCCTTTGTGCCTTTTTGTCGGGGCTGGTATGGAACGATTGCCCGGATTCCGCGACTTTTATCCCGAACCGCTGCCGCACTCCGATGTCTGGAGCGCCGAGGCGCGGCGCTACATTATCGACCGGTGGCGGGAAACCGCCCGCCGCTACGGTTTCCGCGAGTATGACGGGCCGCCCTTGGAACCGCTGGAATTATACACCCTCAAAAGCGGCGCGGAGATCGTCGGCCAGCTCTATAACTTTGTCGATAAGGGCGAGCGGGCGGTGGCCTTGCGTCCGGAGATGACGCCCACGCTGGCGCGCATGGTCGCCGCGCACGAGCGCGCTTACAAAAAGCCGATCAAGTGGTTCGCCGTCCCCCAGCTTTTTCGCTACGAACGCCAGCAGAAGGGCCGCCTGCGCGAGCACTTCCAGTTCAATGCCGATCTGATGGGCGAGGCCGGCCCGGCGGCGGAGGCGGAATTGCTGGCCCTGCTCATCGACAGCTTGCGGGCTTTTGGATTGACAGCGGATGACTTTGTCATCCGGTTAAGCAGCCGCGACGCCTGGGGGGAGTTTTTCCGCAAACGCGGCGGCAAGGCGGAGGACGAGTACCCGTTCTACCAGGCCATCGACAAGCTGGAGCGCGAGTCGCCGGAGGAGAGCCGCGGCAAACTGGCGGCGCTGGGCGTGTCGCTGGAGGAGGTCAATCAATTCGCCGCCGCGGGCGAGCCGACGGCGGAGCTGGAGGCGATTGTCAAGAATCTGCGGGCGCGCGGGCTGGCTGATTTTGCGCGGATTGATTACCACGTAATCCGCGGGCTGGCCTATTACACCGGCGTGGTGTTCGAGGCCTTCGACAAGAAGGGCGACTTTCGCGCCATCGCCGGCGGGGGGCGCTACGACAATTTGATCAGGCTCATCTCCGGCGGAAAAGTCGATATGCCGGCGCTGGGCTTTGGCATGGGCGATGTTGTCCTGCTGGAACTGCTCAAGGCGCGCGGCCTGCTGCCGCCGTTGGATTTCCAGATCGACGCCTACTGCCTGATCGAAGACGAGGCGATGCGCGAAGCATCGCTGGATTTGGTGCAACACCTGCGCGAGGAGGGATTCGCGGTGGAATATCCGCTGGCCCCCGCCCGAAGCGACAAGCAATTCAAACGGGCGATGGAACTGAAGGCGCGGTTTACCTGTCAGGTGCAGCCCACCGCGGGAGGCGGCGTGGAGGTCAGGGTCAAGAACCTCGCCACCCGCGCCGAGAAGGTCGTGAAATATCAGTCGTGAGATTTCAAAACCCTACTTCTTCCTGGCTTCATCCAATTTGGCGATCATGGCCGAAGGTCCGCCCTCCAAGTAGCCGACCTGCTGCCAAACGACCGTGCCATCGGGCTTGAGCGCGACCAGGGTCGGGTATCCATCCACCTTGTACTTCTCCTGCAGGGCCTTGTTGGCGGCCTTCAATTCCGCCGATTGCGGCTTGCTCCTGGGAAAATCAACCTCGACCAAAACGAGGTTTTTCTTGGCGTAGGCGGCAAACTCAGATTTGGAGAAAGTTTCCGCGTCCAGCTTCTTGCACCAGCCGCACCAGTCCGACCCGGTGAAGTCGAGCAGGACCAGTTTATTTTCCTTTTGGGCTTGGGCTTTGGCATCCGGCACACTCGTCAGCCAAGTCGAATCGGCGGCCGCCAGGTTTCCGGCCATCCAACACATCAATAAACAAATTGCGATCTTTTTCATAAGACACCTTTCTAGTTGCCCCCCAATCTGCCCCTGTTTTCGCCGGCGCGCAATATCAATCGGGCGCTAACGGAGGATCAGCCGGGCCGCTTGCAACAGAGCGTCGGCCTCCGCGTCCGTGCCGATGGTGACGCGCAGGAAGTGTTTGGTTTCCGCCGCTCCGAACCAGCGCACTAATACGCGTTCGTCGCGCAGCTTTTGCAGCCAGGCCTGGGCGGGAAAACGGGGGGGGCGGACGAAGATGAAATTGGCCTGGCTGGGTAGGACATCAAAACCGAGGGCCGCCAATTGGCGGGACAGGCGCTGGCGGGTGGCGATGATACGTTTAAAGTTTCGGCGGTAATAGGGCAAATCGGCGAGGGTGGCGGCGGCGGCGACCTGGCCCAGGCCGTTGACGTTGTAGCTGTCGCGGATTTTTTGCAGCGCGCCGATGAGCGAGGGGTGGCCGACAAAATATCCCACGCGCAGAAAGCAGAGCGAATAGGCCTTGGAGAAGGTGCGCGCGACGATGACATGCGGATGGCGCAAGGCAAGGGCGAGGGCGTTCTCGCGCGCGAAATCAACGTAGGTCTCGTCCAAAATCACCACGCCTTTTTGGGCGCGGCAGAGTTGGTCCAATTGCCGGGTGCCGTAGCCACAGCCGGTGGGCGCGTTGGGCGTCGTGACAAAGGTAAGGGCGGCGCGGAAATCCCATGCATGGCCGGCCCTTAGCGCGGCGACGGAGGGCAGGGCGAAGCTTTCGGCCAGGGGAACGGCGTTCGGGCTGGCCCCGTGAATTTGCGCCAGCACCGGGTAAAGCGAATAGCTCGGCGTGAAAAATTGGACGGTTTTCCCCGGCTCGACAAACGCGCGGGTGGCCAGCGCGAGCAACTCGTCCGACCCGTTGCCCACGATGATATTGGTTGGCGCGCAGGCATGGAAACGCGACAGCTTTTGGCGCAGGGCCTCGGCGGTGGGATTGGGATAGAGGCGCAAGCGTCCATCCACAGCCGCTTTGACCGCCGCCAGAACCTTTGGGGAGGGCGGATAGGGATTCTCATTGGTGTTGAGCTTGATCAGACCGCGGATTTTCGGCTGTTCGCCCGGAACGTAAGGATGCAGCGCGCGCACCAGAGGCCGAATAAGAAATTGCGGATGAATCGAAGGCATCGAAAACGAAAATCAGCGCGGGCGGTCGATGGATTGGGAAATGAGGCTTGGCTGCGAGCCGCCACGGGAACGGCGGACCAGGAAAATGACCAGCACGATGGCAATCGTCAACAATGAAAACGCAATGACAAACAACGCCGCTTGCTGGCCGACGGACGCGATGGGCGCGGGAAGGGGAGCCGGGGCGGGAAGAGGACTGGGCTTGTTCATCGGCGCGGACGGGGCGGGCGTCAAAGGCGGCGCGACGGCAGGCTTCGGCTCCGGTGGCGGGGCCGAAGTGACGGGCATTTGGGCGGGAGGCAGCGGGGCGGGCGCCGGCAAGGGCGCCGCGGGAGCGGGCGTGGCCGGTGGAGTCGATGTAGGCGGCGGAGTCGATGCGACCGGCGGAGTTGGTGTGGCCGGTGGAGCCGGTGCGTTTGTGACGGGCGCGGGTGGCGCGGACTCTTTGGCTGAACCTTCCGGCTTGACTGAAGGCACCGTGGATGAGGCGGCGGGCGCCGGAGGCGGCGTGACAGCCATGACGATATTGCTGGTTGTCCCAGGCGTCGGCTCCAGCGCGGTCTCCGCCGGCAGGATAGTGCGAACGGCGTTATTGGTTCCGGTCATGACGATTTCAATCCTGCGCACGGGCGGTTTTGGTTCAACGGGCGGGGGCGGGGGCGGCGGCATGGCGACGACCAGTTGCGGCGGCGCGTTGGTTTGCGGTGGCGGCAGCGGATCGGCCGTGTGGGGAACGACCACCGAAGAGGGATAATTCACCGTGTAATCAAAGATGGCGCCGTCGCGGGCCACCAGAAGGGTGACTATCGGCGCGTGCGCGGCGCGGAATTCGCGGCCATACTGCTTGTGCAGATCATTGATGTCGGTATCGAAGGGAGTGCCGCGGATTGGCTGCGCGCCATCAAAGACAAAAATCACCGTCAGCCTCTCGGAACCCTCAATGAGGGGCGCGATCTGTGGAAGCACCTTGTCCAGGCGCTCCTGCTTCTCATAGTGTTGGTGGCCCAGGAAACGGGCGACATTGGCGACAATGTCGCCCTTGTTCTTCCGCGACCAGACTTGCATGGGGAAATCCGCATGCAGCCGGTCGTTATACGTCCAAAGGCCGATGGTGTCGCCTTGGCGCAATTCACCTTGAATGTCGGATTTGAGGAGTCCAAGGACGGCTTGGGCGATGCCGTTGGTGCGGGATTTCATTACGGAGGCCGTCTCGACGACGAATAAAAAGCGATTTTCCATGCGATGATGTCTTGCCGGGACATCGTCGGCGCGGCAAAGAGCGGCGGAAAGGAGGGCCGCGGCCAGCAGACAGAAGGCGGCTCGGGCAGGGCCGTTGGATTTGGAGTATATGCTCATCGGGATGATTTGAAGCCGACACGCTGGCGGCGGTTATGGCGGATGATGTCGCGCTCCTGCTCGTGCAAGACGCTGTCCACCGATTCAATGAAATTGGCGCAACTGGAGGCCATGCCGCCGTGGTAAAGAACGGTGTCGCGCTCCGCGTAATCGTCCGTTACCGCCAGAACTTCGCCGATGCCTTCCATCCGGGCGGCGACGCGCTCGATGATTTGATCGGCCGTCTGGCCGTCACGGGAAAAGAGGATTT
>Ga0326727_10018008_pt1 | contig 14515 bp, 19 predicted proteins | sample MB2enrmetagenome_FD_207643 | JGI IMG/M metagenome (GOLD analysis project Ga0326727, IMG submission 207643) | Lab enriched peat soil microbial communities from McLean, Ithaca, NY, United States - MB29MY | ecosystem: Environmental > Terrestrial > Soil > Wetlands > Peat | place: USA: New York...
ACGTAATTGATTTTAAACAAGGGAGTTTATTTGTAGTCTAGTTTCATTTTATGGTTGTAAGTTTTAATTCTAAATGTCGTCTTATTTTCACGATTATAATATAAGTTACCCACTGCATCAAATGTGAGTTTTATACCTTCTAACTATAATAAAATCAATAATAAGTAGTCGTATTTATATTACGATATGTTTCTATTACTTTTTGCCTTTACTGGGCTAATAAGGCATAACAAATATATTCTAATTTAGTTTGCAATAATCGAATTTAAACATTATGGGAGAATAACTGAGTAAAGAAAAAAATGATTGAATGTGGGACTATTTAAGGCTTTTTTTATGGAATTTTTAATAAGGTTACCAATGCTATCAATCACTAAAAGAATAATACCAGTAAGTAGTGGGTTTTGGGACACAGAATTAAACAGTGCCAAAATAACAGTGCCAAAATAAATGATTGAGTGGAAGGAGGACAAAGAAGAGGAAGAGGAGTTCCATCTTGTTCCCAATCGGACCAATTACCTGGATATTTAGCTTCTTTTTGAGAAGCTGATCCTGCTTCATCGGATTTATTTAATTTAACTAAAATGTTTCCTTTGATTGCCCAGACCATTGAAAGATTATGTGGGTTATTTTCAAGTACTTTATTGTACCAAGCTATTGAATATCGCGGATCAATATCAGTTGCGTTCTCAAATGCTGCTTAGGCTTCATTATATTTACCTAAATTATAAAAAGCACGTCCTTTATTGTTCCAAGTTTTTGATTATGTTGGGTTCATTTCAATTGATTTGTTATATGCTTCTAGTGCTTCGTTTGATTTATTTAAATGTTTGAGAGCAACCCCTTTATTGTTCCAGGCATTTGAAGCTGTTGAGTTAACTTCAATTGCTTTGTCAAATGCTTTTATTGCTTCATCTGGCCTACCTAAATAACCAAAAGCAATTCCTTTATTGTTCCAAGCTTTTGAATCATTCGAATCACGAGTAGTTGCTGCGTTATATGCGTCAATTGAGTCATCTGGTCTCATTAATCTTTTCAGAGCATTTCCTTTAAGCCACCAAGCATATGCACATCCTGCGGATTAGCGTCAATTGCCTGGTTAAACAGGTTTAGTGCTGCAGTATAATCGCGCGATTACATTTGACAGAGTCCTTGGTTGATCAAATCATCACATTTAGATTGAGCTGCGCCTTCGATAACCATTAGCGTAAAAAGCACCAGCACAGTAGTTCCCAAAACCGTTATGATTGTAAGTTTTTGATTTACTTTGTAATAGGTTGTTTTTTTCACTTTCAAGCTCCTGATATCTATTTAGATACTAATAATGAAAAACGCTTCTAAACAAAAAAACAACCCACATAAAAATTTTCGTAGTCAAAAAACAAATATATATTAATAATTATTTTTACTTGGTTGTGAAGTCTTCAGATCTAACATGAGCTTTCTTATTAAATAATCTTCTATAGTTAAACTTAACTATATATATTCATGTATGATTATCGATATTCTTATTTTAGTAGTAATTATTGTCTTTTATTTTAGTTATGTATATTGGTTTATTTAAGACTTATACGGTATCTGTACAAAGCAGTTGTATCCTTAGTCCAGGTTCAAGCGTCACAGGAACAACTACCTATAAAATTGATGGTCTTTATACAAATACCATTCCAAATATCTAGTTGGACCAGTGACTATATCTGTGGTCATCAAACCGGTGTTTCTAATCAGGTTATATGTGGTAGTATAGATGATAATTCGAAATATAAGGGTGAAATTTATACCACATTAAATTCAGCCTACTGGACCCAGAAAGAAGTGATCATTCGTTTTGAGAAAGGTAGGATTACTGGTGTTACCGCTTATATGCATTAAATTCAGCCTATTGGAATCAGAAAGAAGTTGGCATTAAAATAAATAATGGTTATATTACTGGTGCTTGGACAAAGCCTTTTAGCACCCGCCAAGTCACCTAACGTTTTTAGCGTTGGTGATAAAATTTCAACTTCACAACGTTTACTTTTTTATCTACACACGCAAACTGCAGGCTATAACAAGTTTTGTGAAATCACAAATCTCAATATAGTACAAAACAATAAAAAAGGAAATGAGATCTCATTTAAAAATTGAAAATATAGTAATCGATATTGTTATCTAAAATTAAAAGAGTTCTATTGATACTGATTTAGATAATCTAGAGAAGTTTGAGAGTCACATCATCACCTATTCACTTTCAGAAACCCTAAGCGAACGCTTGAGATTTATTAATAATAATTTTTATTTACTCTGTTAATATACTTTTATAATTATATAGATTTCTTTATTTGCAAATACTGCTCAGGGCAGACTATCTGAAAATATGCGAGACGGATTTTCGAATGGGAAATATACTTTTTAAAAAATAACTAATCACAAAAAATATATATAGTTTATTTGAGTGTGTATAATTTAATAAATTTCTTTCAGAAGTTTTGAATTTCTATAATCCATAATTTGTGGTTCTAACTATTATTAGTTCATTCGATATCAAGAGCTAGGGGCTCAATACTACGAAGCAGATTGACAAATATTCTATACAGAATAGAACATATAATAATTTTTTACAATTGAGATCTAGAAAAGGGGGAAAATACATCATAAGTAAACGTAAGTTATTTTCAATAGCCTTGATGTCAGCAGTTATTATTTTAGTACTGATAAGTATCACAGATGCAGCGCCATTTGCATATATTACTAACTCTGGCAGCAATAATGTCTCTGTTATTAACACAGCAACAGATAAAGTTACAGCCACAGTAGATGGTGCAGTAGAAGGCCCTGGAATTGCAGCCACACAGGATGGGAAAAAAGTCTACGTGGCAAACATGAACAGCGATAACTTTTCTGTAATTGACGCAGCAACAAATAAAGTTACAGCCACGGTGCCACTAGGGAATGAAACGACTCAGCTAGTTCCTTATGGAATTGCAGTAAGTCCGGATGGGAAAAAAGTTTATGTGGCAAACAATGGTGGTGGTTGCGCTACCAGGGGGGCTGGGCTGTCTCTGTTATTGACACAGCGACAAATAAAGTTACAGACATTATAGAAGTAGACGCTGAGCCTTCTGGAATTGCAGTAGTCCGGATGGGAAAAAAGTTTATGTGGCAAATGAGGACAGTAACAATGTCTCTGTAATAAACACTAAAACAAACAAAGTTATAGCCACAGTGCCTGTAGGAAAAGAACCTAATGGAGTTGCGGTCACACCAAATGGAACAAAAGTATATGTCGTGAACAGTGGTGATAATTACAATACGCCAAGTACTGTCTCTGTAATCGACACTGCCACAAACAAGGTTATAACTAACGTAACTGTTGGATCACATCCAGTTGCTATCGGGAAGTTTATAGGTGGTAATACTCAAAAGGATGAATTTAGTGGTTCCAAATCCAAGGTTTCCTTAAGCAAGCATAAACATAGAAAACACCCAAACATTATACAGTAGGAAAAAAATCACTAACGGTAAAGTAAATAAAAATAATAATATCAAATTAGTCGATGTCTAGGTTTTACCTGGATCCATAATTTTGACCTTTGTTTTTAGATAGGTATTATGAGACCAAAACTGCAAATTTTCTAACTCTTTAGTTCGAGTTTTACTATTTAGAGTATATGCAAAAACTATATAATAGTCTAAAATTAAGTTTACTGTCAAGGTTCTTGCGTAGACCCAACCCACATATTCTACCAGGCTGCAGAAAGTTCACAACCTGCAGCTCAAAAGATCAATTTTTGGACATTTAAGATCGTGTGCTAACTCGAATTAATCAAAACCTAAGTAATTGATGGCTTTTGAAGAAAACTTGGTTGTTATCTTGCATGCTTGATGACGAAATCAAGATGAAGTAAACAGTAGATTTTATAGTTAAAGTCATTATTTTAAGTCAATATTACCCACTATCCAATTATAAAAATTGATCACTGTTTGACAAAGTCTGAAAATCATAAGTACATTAAATCCATTGGCTTTTGGGAATTTCAACATTTTAGGTTTTATCTTGCTTTTTTCCTTGAAAATCTGAACTTGAATCCTGGTTAGATAAAGAGTCATTAGCAAAATTGATAGAGTCATTTTTAATTATATTAGTAACTCCCATTATCTCTACTTTATCCCAAGGTAAGATACTTAACATATTTTTCTCACTGAAAACGGTAAAAGTTCTGTTTTGTATGTCTTTTAGTTGACCTTTGATTTCCCCAAATTGAGTTGTTACTTTTATACATGGAAATTTGCATTGATGATAATTTTTTATTGGGTCAATAATATATTTGGAAAAAGGCTTCATTTTTTTGAATAACTCACCTATATAATAGAAGCTCAAGAGCATTGTTATGAAAAATGGAATTACAAAACAAATTACATTTTTAAAAGATATCATGCTAAATGATCAATCACCCTTAGAAATCATAATTTTAATAAACATGTATGTGATTCCATATCCAAAAAAGATACTCCAGATATTATTCCGACAAAAAGCCAGAATGAAAGGTAAAGTATTACTTGTGGCTTTTTTAATTCACTAGATTCTATAACGTTTACAGTTAAAAAATACTTTGATTTGATTAACTTACAATAAGATAAATAAATTATCAAAAAAATAAGATTGATACATTTAAGAACGGGGACCAGACAAACGAAATAAAATTTTCATTAATTGCAGATAATAAATATAGAAAAGCAGGAAAAAAAATTGTAATACTTTGTGCTCCCAAAAAAATTTCCAAAGAAATAAGAAAAGTCAACATTACAAGTGGTAACGTCGCTAAACCAAGAATAAAACCGAAAAGTAAAATATAGATTGATAAAACATGACTAACAATCTCGAAATTTCGTTTTATTTCAAAAAATGTTTTTATATGGGGGGAATTTATTTTTAAAATTTTAAAATATTTATTTACTTCTTTTGAATTTAGATAATTTATATTAATTGCGCTTATAATTCCAGTTACAACAGCAAGAATCATAGGAATAATTAATTTTGATAGGATATCTTTACCATTTTCGACGTTTGTAGGAATGTCACCTTTAAATTCTGGAGATATTTTATATCCAGTTGCATAAACTACTGTTGAAATTAAATGAAGTACTATGATTAGTAACAAAATACAAAATGTTAAAGTTCGCTCTTTCAACTCTACACCATTATAGGAATATCTATAAATATCTATAATTAACTATATTTTTTTCTATATTATTTGATGTTTATAATAGTGGTGTTTTTGACCTTATTTTTTTCTTTGCTCCTGAATTCATTTTCAGATACTTGGTTGCTGTTTCAATAACAGATACAGTGCCTGAACGATCTAGACCTGAGTTTGAATTAGTTATATACTTTAGTTCAATCGGGTGCGACTGCAACTCACATGAGTCAATTAAATACAGAACAGCATTACGACATGTATTCAAAGAACTTTTCTAAAAGTAAAAGCTTCAATAACATTCTTTTTCTCAGTTTTATCGTTCGCTTTTTTCGATCGTTGATTTTCTGGTGGTGGAGCGAACAATCTATTCCGATTTCCTTCCTTTCAGATATTTGTTATTGATGCTATTGTATGACTGCTCAAAAAAGGGTTTTAGTAAATTGTTTGAAAAATATCCACAATGGTCATACTCTGTATACCAATTATCTCTCAATTGGATTATTTTAGGTTTCAAAGGAATTGAAGCGTTCTCAAAGTTGATCTCGATGTTATTAGGATCTAGGGGGATAATAGCATAATCAAGCCTTCTTATGAATACTGAAGAGTGTTTTAAAAACTCTTTGAGAGTTGTTAAGTTGATCAGCTTTCACTTTTCCAATATAATCTGGATGAAGTCTGAAGAATTCATCTGCAAGATCTCCTATAAGGTAATCGAATGCATTCCCAAGAACCTGAGACATTTTATCCCATGAGTCGTTAGGATCGTTTCTAAATTTGTCAAAAAATGGATCAAATACTTTATGATGCACCATAACATAAATTCCACCACCTGAATATAAACAGTAAACAGAATGTAACCAGTTATATACGGTCAAACAGAAATTCATAAATCAGAGAGATATTGAATGGGTGTATTCTACTTGCTGTCTTGCAAAGTCACAGAATAAATATATGGTTATTATTTTACTGAAGAAATAGTATCTAATTTTCAAGTAATAATTAACTAAAGCTGTAAACAATATAGGTATTTATGGTAGTTGGTGTTGAACCAAAATATTTCTCTTCAAGGGTAATGCCAGATTTTAAAAAGTATCACACTATAAAAATTTTAAAAAATCCACGAAGTTTGAAATCGGTTATAATGTGGGAATTGTGGAGTAATGAAGTTTTCATTGGAACCGTGAGTGTTGGTACTGCTTCAGTTGTAATTAACAAGTATGTCAAATATTAGGGAAACAAGTCAATAAAAGACTATAACCAAATGTAGAGTTTTGATTCTGAATAATCCCTTTAATATCCTGTGCTTTGCCGCGGGTATATCCGGTTGCTTAAACTTTGCTGAGCCACTGAAAGTTTGGTTCTCACTTAATTTTTTGTTAAATGATCAAATGGATTAGTAGAAAGACTTTACGAACAAATGAAACAAGGTGAAAGTAAGAGCCAATGGATTTTTTGAGAAAATCCTTATTCATAGGGTATTGTTTAGATAGTTTCAGAAGATATTGTTAGGCTAGTAAAGGTTACAAATTATGAATATTTCATTAGTTCTAGAGAATTTCGATAAACCTCTCATTTCAGCAAATTACTTATATAGGCTCTATAAACAACAAGCCAAAAATTGCGGTTTATAGAAAATTCTCTAAATTCTTTTTCTAAGCCCTAATACAGTATACAGGTACTAAGTATAACGGTAATCAAATTTTAATGGAACTTAAAATCGCTAAATATCAACCAGGACTAATTCAGGATACTCTGTTGAGAAAATGGCTCAAGGAAAACTGACTCTTATGAGATGGATATTACAATATTAGGAATGGCCGCAGTATGAGATGGGACTAAAGCTATTTCTGCCAAAAAGGTCGAGACTTCTTCCTACCGCATTCCTTCCCAAAAAAATATGGTGAAGAAAGGTAATGGGCGCATCATCGTACAATCTGGGCATATGGAGCTGAACCATATATGATGTGTTCTTTTGGTGAGCGGAAAACTTGTGGGAGATCATCCGTATATTGTGGAGCAGATTCTGAATGTGTATATTAATGCAACCTAATGTACCAAAGTACACTTGTCTGAGGTAGTCAGATTTTTTTAAATAAAACTTCAGATAATCTTGAAACTGTGTGGATGTCCCTTAAATAATGGTATATTTATGAAAAATGAAGTCTGCCGGAAAGATAAAAAAAGTAAGACTTCTTTTGATTAGACATGAAAAGTAGTTTCATCAAAATAATAGAAGAAAACAGTGTTGAAGCATTGTCTCTCATAACTGTAATCATAATTTGGCAGCTTGTAGCGGATAGAATTGTACATAATAATTTTCTTCTTCCTAGTTTTTATGATGTAATAACCTCTTTCTTTGCCCTTGTCAAAAACGGGCTAGTTTTTATGGATATATTCATAAGTTTACTTCACTTTTCATTAGGGATTACTGCAGCGCTAATAATCGGAATTCCCCTCGGAATATCTATGGGATGGTTCAAAAAAGTAAACAGAGCAGTGGACCCTATAATCGAAATATTGCGCCCGATCCCTCCACTTGCCTGGATTCCATTCGCAATTGTATGGTTTGGACTTACACATCAGGCTGCAGGTTTTGTTGTGTTTGTAGGAATGGTATTTCCAATTGTTATCAATACTTACACCGGTTTCAAAAACGTACCGAAAGTTAATGTTGAGGCAGCCAAAGTTCTTGGATGCACCGAAAATATAAAACTCATACGTTTTATTGCTATCCCCTCAGCTATGCCTTCAATTGCTGCAGGAATCAGAATTGCCATGGGTGTAGGTTGGATGTGCCTTGTTGCTGCAGAAATGTTCGGAGCCAGCGAAAGGGGACTTGGGTACCAGCTTTGGTTTAATTATTACCTTCACAGGATGAATTTTGTGGTAGTGTATATGCTCTTGCTGGGATTTCTTGGGCTTTTTATCGACCATTTTTTCAGATATTACGTGGATGCAAAATTACTGAAATGGACGGCAGGAACTGTGGTTTAAAATGGGTCGAGTAAGCGTAATAAATGTTTCACGAACATTTACAAAAAAAGAAGATAAGTCTGAGACAGAGGCTTTAAAAAAAGTGGGCTTTGATGTGGAGGATGGAGAATTTGTCTGCCTTCTAGGTCCGTCTGGCTGTGGCAAGACGACACTGCTTAGGATCATTGCGGGACTTGAAACCCTTACTTCAGGAGAAATTACTCTAAACGGGATTCCTATAACAGGCCCAGATCCTAAAAGGGGCATGGTTTTTCAGCAATACTCCCTCTTTCCCTGGAGAACCGTTATGGATAATATCACCTTTGGTCTCGAAATGCAGGGGATTAAAAAGGTTGAAGCCAGGATACAGGTGGAGAAGTATATAGAGCTTGTGGGCTTGGAGCAGTTTAAAAATAGCTATCCATTTGAACTATCTGGAGGGATGCAGCAGCGAGCAGCCATTGCCAGAGCTCTTGCGAATGAGCCAGAAGTACTCCTGATGGACGAGCCTTTTGGAGCCCTAGATGCTCAAACTAGAAATATCCTGCAGGATGAGCTCCTTAAGATATGGGAGCAAAAACATGTGACCTTCCTTTTTGTGACCCACAGCGTTGATGAGGCTGTTTTTCTTTCAGACAGGGTGGTAGCTATGACATCAAGGCCAGGAAGGGTAAAGGAGATTGTAGATATAAATCTTCCCAGGCCACGATGTCGTACGGGTCCCGAAGCTAATCGTTTAAGGGATTATGTTCTAAAACTTTTAGAAGAAGAGAGGCTAAAAAGGTAAGTAATGATTTAACGAAATTTATTCTTCACCCCGAATAATGAAGTTTGTTAATGGTTCTATATTTTTTATAGAAATCTTCCCTATTATTTTAGGGTTAATTCCTGCTTTTAAATAACCTATAAGGCACATCCAGGTTGACGTGAGTATCTCTATGGCAGGTGGCAGCCTTACTCTAGCTCTATTCAGAAGGATAAGCTCAGATATTACTCTATATTTCTCAGGATTTTTGCCGCTGTGCATACACTAACCTTCTTGGTTTCACATTACTTTGAACAATCTCCCCTTTACCAAGTTCAAGCTGCAAGTTATAATAAGGTCTTACCATAACTTTACCTTCTGGCAACAATTAAGTTGCTTTCCAGCGTAAGGTCCTTCTCAAAAAAAACTTTTTTTTTCAATCATGTAGATATTGGACATGGTGCAATATTTTTATATAACATCATTAACAGCCTCTCTTGATTACTTTTTCTGACCATCGATATCGGGAAAATATTTTATTTGTATACTTTTACAGGAAGTGTAAGCCAAATAAGTAAACTAATCACCTCATAAACCACTTAACTTAGTTATGTCAGAAGAAAGTGATTTTTAGTATCTATTAAGAAATATAAGGCTCTTCGCTGTTTTGTGTAGGTTGGAGATAATTCTCCGGTTTCTATAATTAACTGGATTCCAATAGGTTAAATATTTTGTTTTGGTACACAGTATGAAAAAATATAATGATTAGAACATTTGATTTTTATAAAGACAATCGCTGCAAAACTAGAATAATCCGAAACCTGTAAGCTGACAAACCATTAACTCCATTTTTATGAAGGAGCAAAGATCTAAAGACGATATTAAATCTCACACATTCGAGATGAAATAATGGAACACCAAATTAAGATGGTTGCAATTTATTTAATTATTTTAATTTATTAGTCTCCATTTTTACAGTGGATGCCTGGGGCAAAGGAAAGGAGAACTAGGCAATAATAAAATCTCTCAAGCGAACTATCTGAAAACAAAAGCAATAAACCTTTTAAATTCTTGAGCTGGGGATTCTATTTTTACAGGGAACCCTACCCTTCCAGAAATTACAACCTAGCAGAAATTATAGTGTTAAGTTGGCTATGAAACTTGTTTATGAAAGAAAAGCAAGTGAAATATGAATTATTAAAAAGTAAGAAAGATGTCGAAAAACAATATCATTTGCTTTAGGATCCGACCAAAATGATATACACACACTCAAATTACGGAATTCTCCTTAAACAAATGGAACACAAAGAAGAAGCTAAAAGAACTATCAGCTTTCAATTGTATTAAGATACTAAAAACCCGAATAACCATGAAGATTATGGTTCACACACCATTTTGAAGAAAATGAAGACTAATTACTATGAAAACAATTGTATTTATCAATAACTCTATTTCTAATTTAGGCAAGCGCCATATTGAGAGTAGGAGCTTTACTTTTTATAGTCTAGAACACCACTTTATCAAGTTTATTCTAAACACATCGAATTTAGTAAGCTGTATGCAATTATCTTTTTTTTCGTAGCTATTAGCTATTTGAAATGGTAGTCTCAAGTCTGATGGAAAGGCCCATATAATAATCGAGTGGGTCGTTTTAGTATTGAAATTACGAGATTTGCGTTTTTGTGGCTACCTAGCCTGTTTTTATTCATTCAGATACTGTCTGTTTTATTTACAGGTCTACCATCAACCAGAGTTTTTATGAATGTGGTTATCAATACCTTGATGGTAGGGATCACCGAGGAGTTGATGTTTAGAGGCATATTGTTCCTTGTGGCTTCATCATCATGTGGGAAAGTTATTCGAGCTGAACTTATCATTTATCTCCATGAACGGGGGAGGATCTATCATTCTCGTACATTCCCACAGATTGAAGTCCCAACTTTTTGATATCTTAAGACTCTTAATTTGTTTATCTCTTAGGCGAGAAAATGTTTAGATATCAATAGGTTTTTCAGATTAACTATTATTTATAAAATCGTAGTGGGCTACCTGAAAAGGTAAAATGAAATAACTTAATAGTATGGATACAGGTTAATTTAAAAAATTATGAATTAGATATAAATCCAACAATCAACAAGTAGTTTAAAAAATTAAATATATTTGGTAATTTTCTTCACAATGCTTATGTTTGTCGATATTGTGCTACGAATTCACAAATACTGATATTTGTAGGACTTATGAACTCGGAGAAGTAAATCAAATGCAATAGAATTTGTTTTTTAACCTTATGTTTTGGATGGTTCAAAAGTTAATGCTACTTATTTTTACCATAACTACTAAAATCCCAATTTTTAACAAAATATGAATGGATGAATACGGAGTGCAAAAAATTTATAATTAATGTAAATTATAAATAGTTGTCCAGGTCATTAATAATCTTAATTTATAGAGTAGATATTCTAGCCAGTTATTATATAGCAACATTGGTTTGATTTTATTTAAGAGTAGCATATCTAAAAAGGAGAAAATTCTTAAAAAATGAATAGAAAATAAACATGGAAAAAAAATCACAAAACGATGGTAAAAATATTATTAAATTGTACTACACTTCTGATTTTGTTCTTGGTTATAGGTTCATTAGCATCTGTTGCTAATACTCTTCCCATCGGCAACCAAACATATGGATGTGGAAACAAAACACCACCGCCACCAAGCATTGAAAATAAATTCACTGATATTGCTTATGCTACTAAATCAGAAACACAAAAATTTGATATATATCTGCCAAATGAAGGGAAAGGTCCTTTTCCGATGATTATAGCATTTCATGGCGGGGGATTTTATGAGGGCAATAAGAGTAGACAATATACAGCTCCTATGCTTCAGGGCTTAGATCATGGTTATGCAGTGGTAACTGTTGATTATCGTTTGAGTGGTGGAGCTAAATTCCCAACAGCAATAAATGATGCAAAAGCAGCTATTCGTTTTATTAAAGTTAATGCTGCTCAGTATAATTTAAATTCTAATAAGATTGCCCTATGAGGCAGTTCAGCAGGTGAAAATCTTGTTACCCTTGCAGAGGCACAACAGGTGGCACAAACAATTGCTATGATACATCTCCAGGCAAGGCAAACGTTTAGGATAATGCCACAGCAGTAGTTGATTGGTACGGGCCTACAAATTTCTGTGTTATGGATAAACAATTCAAAGAAAGTGGAATTAGAGAGAAAGCACAGTGGGTTGAAATTTATAATACCAAATATTCTTTTCCATCAAAATATTTGGGGCAAAATCTCTCAGAGGTACCGGACCTTGGTAAACAGGTAGACCCTACAACTTATATAACTCAGAGTGCCCACCATTTTTGATTCTACACGGCACTCTGGATTCAATAATTCCAACCCAGCAATCTATTGACCTTGCAGCTGCAATCATAAAAGAAATAGGACAGAACAAAGTAACCCTTACATTACTTGACGGAGCAGGACACTGGGGCGTACCCATTATTTTTCTTAACGGAACACTCCGTTATGGATACCCATTCGGAACTGCTGAAAATATGGATAAAGTGTTCGCATTCCTAAATAAGTATATGAAATAACTATGTCTACTTTGAAAACCGCTGAATGGTACTTCCAGAAACTTGTAAAAAGGCTGCTAAAGGGCTGAAAGTAAATATCAAAATAATAGTGACTTACCAGCATACCATTAATTGAGCTGATCCTAAAACTAATATTGTATTATAATTATAAATTCATTAATTTTTAGGAAATCATATTTATATAGGATCTTGGTAGGTTATATTATAAACAGCAAAAAACATTTAAGTTTTTTCTGCCAACGTGTTTGAAAAATCCGACGTCCATAGCTGATGGGAATATAGAAGTTTCTGTCGATTACATACCCGGTAAATATAAAAATAAAGTCTTGAAACGCATAGACAAATCCGACTAAAATCTTATGATGTATATTTTTAATTAATAAAGAATCTCACAATTTTACTAGTCTGAAGCATGCGAATAAGATTGAAGTTCCCAGTTAAATCAGATTTTCTATGTTTAGTCATGTTTTAAATATAAAAAGAGATCTGTATTCTGAAAACTATGTTCATTGTGAACTTAAAATCAAAAAGAAGTAAAAACAGGTTCATTAACATGAAATTTTATCACCAGATTGAAAAAAATAGCAATGTATAACCAAAATCAATTTTATGAAGTTATTGGGAGGCTTTTGGATGGATCTGATTGTTGATGATGAATTAAGGCATTGATTACCTTAATGTCTTGATTTTTCTTCCACGCCGAAAAAATATGAGAACAGTGGCAATTTACTGTTCCAATTAAAAAATATAATCAGATATAATATGAACCATTGCTGATCCTAAAATCCCAAGTCCTGCACCCCAATATCCAAAATATCCCATTATCGCACAAATAAATATCCAGAAAATCTGATTGTGCATAAAGCCTCTATGTTTTGTGAAAATGAATGAATATCTAAAATGTCCAATTCTTAATTTAGATAGGGAATATCTGACATCTAAATCCGGAGACAAATATAACGTGCCTATTATCCAAAACAAGAAAACCTGTACTAGTTCATAAATTGAAATATGAAAATAAAGAAAAGTAGGGATAAGGAGGCAAAGGACGAAGATAGACAGCCTATCGTGATTAATTCCCTTCATTTATGACCTTTCCTTTTTTTAGTTATTTAGTTAAACTTGCATTTTTCTCGCTCTTTGAATCATCTTGTTTTCAGAGTTCCTTAATGAATTATATAAACATGGATTCATCCCATCTACCCAGCATGGACGATAGGATTTTCCATCCATGGAAAAAAACATAATTAATATGTATCCTTCCTCCATATTTCCCCTTGTAAGTATCATGAATGTTTGACCATTGAATATTTAATATCCCCGGAGTCAGTTCAAAATTTACGCCTTTTGCTTCGCATTTTCGGACTCCTTGGAGAAACTATTCTGCAAATAGAATTTGGGTTGGATTTCTTCCATGTGATTTTTTGTAGTAAGCATAATAATAGTTTTTTTGGATTTGCGCAGTTTTTTCCTTGCTTTGGGGGTTTAGAGAAGGTGATTTTTCTTCAATTCCTTTCATGACAACAAAATTGAACCTTCCTTCAAATGCTTTAATTTGCTCAAGATCTAATTCTTGAACTTGATTTTTGCATTTATTAGTTTACGTTTTCATTCCCGTTAAAAGCTCATCCAAAATTCCGCAAATGTACACATGTGTATATATTTATTTGGCTATCTTCCCACTATTATTAATTGAAAATTAAATTAATTTTTATACTCTGTATTCTTTGATATAGGAATATAGTGCTCAGGATCTTTAACTTGCTGCCCGCCTTTCCTATTGATGGGGAGCAGGGTGCTTCGTTCTTTTTATGCCAGGAAAATGCCTTATATATAAAGCTACCCAGATGCGAATTCTGTCGGAAAGTTTTTTGCTTTTCTTATTGCAATTTTTGGAATTCTTGTTGGGAATCTCTGGTTTACTCTAATTGATCACTTTATTTACTTCGGAGCATCTTAAGAGGAACGATCCACTCAGGTCGAGATAGCTCTCGAAAATATTCTGATCAAAGATAC
>Ga0326727_10018013_pt1 | contig 14511 bp, 16 predicted proteins | sample MB2enrmetagenome_FD_207643 | JGI IMG/M metagenome (GOLD analysis project Ga0326727, IMG submission 207643) | Lab enriched peat soil microbial communities from McLean, Ithaca, NY, United States - MB29MY | ecosystem: Environmental > Terrestrial > Soil > Wetlands > Peat | place: USA: New York...
TGCCCGCTACCCAGAAATCCGTCCGCACCTGATTCGGAAACCTATTGCATTTTCAGAGTTGATGTATCTCGAAGCCTCGATGCTCAGTCGGCGCGACCACCAGGGGGCGCCGACCTCCGAATGACGCCGCGAGGACACAGTAACTCTGAAAATGCCGCAACCATGCCGCACAAACGCGATATCCCGTAACCGCCAGCCCAACGGACCGCGTCAAACCTTTGAGCCGCAGCTTCCCCAATCAGCCGCGGCATGAACTTCAGCCGGCTGCCATACCGGCGGGCAGAGTGCGATGATTGAAGTTATGCAGACACGAGTTTTGCCGGATGGATTCTTCCCTTCCGCTTCCCGGGCCGTCCTGGCTCTCGCTCTCGTGCCAGGCCTTGTCGGCCCGGCTCTCGCGCAGCGCGAGCGTCCCACTCTCGATATCACCGGTTACACCATCGACGCCGAGCTCGATACCGCGACGCACCACCTCGCCGCCACCACGGTTGTCACTTTCAAGGCGCCCGCCGCCCTCGACGTGGTCAACCTCGGCTTCCACCCCGCGCTCAAAATCACCAAGATCACCGACGACACCGGCAAGCTCCTCGACGGCGAGCGCACCGCCGACGGCTCCATCCGCGTCACGCCATCGGCCTCGTTCACGCCGGGTCAGCCCGTCCACTGGACCTTCGTCTACGACGGCGTGATCACCGGCAATGAAGACGGCCCCGTCGAAGGCATCAAACTCGCCGCCATTCAGGAACCCATCAGCTACCTGTTCTATCCGGCACGCTGGTTCCCCACCTCGGGTTACCTCACCGATCGCTTCACCGCCGAGATGCACATCCGCGTACCGCAGGGCATGCGCGTATTCTCGAGCGGCAGCACCGGCAAACCCCACTCCGTGGTGCTCTCCAACGGCAAGCCCGGCGACGAGTACGACTTCAAGTGGACCAGGCCGGGCTTTCCCGGCACTGTCATCGCCGGCCGCTATGTTGAGCCCGTCTCGGTCGGCGCCGGCAACGTAAAAATCTTCACCACCATCGCCCACCAGCAGGCCGCTACCCAGCTGGCGCAAACCGCAACACGCGAGTTCGACTTCTTCACCGATCAGTTCGGCGAGCCCGAGTCAGAGCGCCTCAACGTCGTCGAGATCCCCGATGACACTCTGCCTGCCGCATGGGCGCCCGAGCTTGCCGCCATCCCCGGCGCCCGCGTTGGCGATAAATCGAGCCTTCGATTGCTGGCCAACACCATCGCCCACCAGTGGTGGGGCAGTGAAGTCAGCACCCGCTCCCTCAACGACGCGTGGATCGTCAACGGAATGTGTCGTTACGGCGAATTAATGTACCTCGAGCAGGAAAGCGGCTCCAGCGCCCTGCGCGCCGCGCTCGTGGATGTCTCCGCCAGTGCGCTCGCCTACGATACCATCCCCCTCTCCAGCGCCGGCCGCCTCGGCCCCTTCACTCCCGAGTTCCAGTCCATGACCTTCGACAAGGGCGCCATGGTCTTCCACATGCTTCGCTGGGAGGTGGGCGAAAAAACTCTGCCCAACATCTTCAAAGGCGTGCTCAGCCAGTACACCGATCAGTCCATCCGCGCAGCCGACTTCATCAAGGTGGCCGAGGAAGTGAGCCAGCAGCAGCTCACGCCCTTCTTTTCTCAGTGGGTCGATGGCACCGGCGCGCCTAAGTTTACTGACAAGTACGCCGTCTACCGCCTCGGCAACAACAAGGGCTTCCGCACCATCGGCGAAGTGGATCAGGATCTCGACCTCTTCCGCATGCCCGTTGACCTGCGCATCGAAACCGACGGCAAAACCGTAAACCAGAAGATCGAAATCGTCGGCACCAGCACGCAATACGTCGTCGACACCTTCGGCCGCCCGCGCCGCATCAGCATCGACCCGCAGGACTGGGTTCTCAAGACCACCCCCGACCTCCAGGTCCGCATCGCCATCCTCAAGGGCCAGCAGCTCGTGGCCCAGGGCGACCTGATCGGGGCGCTGGCCGCGTACCAGAAAGCCCTCGAGTCCAATCCGCAAAGCTCGCTGGCCAGCTACCGCATCGGTGAAGTCCTCTTCACCCAGCGTAACTTCCAGGCCAGCGTCAACGCCTTCCGCGACGCTCTTCGTGGCGACGACGAGCCGCCGTGGACCGAGGTCTGGAGCCACATCGCCATCGGCAAGATCTTCGACCTGACCGGCCAGCGCGACCGCGCCATCAACGAGTATCGCCTCGCCGTGCAAACCAACGACAATACCCAGGGCGCCGTCAATGAAGCCCGGCAATATCTGCAAAAGCCATACGCCGCGCTCCCGTCAGACTAGCGGCGTCACCCGCTCCGCTACCAGCCCGTCTCCGGCCCTGGACGCTTTTGCGCGCAGGGCCGGAATCTTCCCGCATCCGAACCTGCGGCATCCTGAACTCGGACCACGGCATCTCAGCGCTGCGGTCCGAATCCAGCGCCGCATTAACGCAGAGCACATAGCCGAAAATCGGGTCGGAAGTTAACTGCCCACCAAGACAACACGCCGGGACTTATCGACGTGCCTGGACACGATCTTCTTGCCCAGCGCAATAAGCGGCAACTCAATATAGAAATAGGAGACCAGTACAAACATTGCCAGGAATACGAATCCGTAATATCCCCAGCCGCGGGTAAGAAACGTCTGCTGCCAAAGGTATATGCCGTACGATATCTGGCCGATGAATTTGAGCGGCTTCAATTCCAGAAACCGGCTCACAATCATCCTGGGCCGCAACGATGTGCTGCCAATCATCAGCGCGATGGCCAGGCATTCATGCGCCGGCACGAGCACATGATAAAAGTACGTGTCGGCAATAAATAAACTGGCGCTGAGCGCGAAAATCCAGGGCGCGTGGCGCGTGATGAACGACTTCACCCGGCCATATTCCAGAACCAGGGCCAACAGGCATCCAAACAGGATCGAATCTATCCTCACCTCGGAACGATGAAACAACGTCAAGCTGCTATAACTTTCCCACCGAATCGTGCGATACACCGATAAACAGGCAATCGCCAGTGCGGCAAAGATGAGTGCGCCTCTCCTGCCCAGCCTGATAAGCAGTATCGGCCAGAACAGATAAAACTGCTCTTCGATCGAGAGGGACCAGAAATGAGATGTGCACCTGTTGTGCGAGTCGTCATTCACATAATTCCGGTAAAACAGCATGCATCCGGCTAAAGCAATCGAGACTTTGCTGGTTGTCACAAACGCTAAAACCGACAAGAGCAGCAAATAACTCCAGGCGGCCGGCATCAGCCTGAAGAACCGTTTCGTATAAAACTCCTTCAGCGACGAGTAGCTGCCATTGATGAATCCCGACGTGATCAGGTACCCGCTGATGACAAAGAAGACCGTCACGCCGTGAATGCCCAGAACCGTCCAGTTGCTGTTGAAATAACGCCCCAGGTACTCGGATTGGTAGTGCGTAAACAAAACCAGAAATATGGACACACATCTCCAGCCATCCAGCGTTGCGATTCTGTTGGATTTCGATGCAGGCATTTCTATCAATACTAGTATCACGGCGAGGGTGGTCTCGAGATTCGCTTCCCCCGGCTGACCAGGTCGTGATTCACCCGTCGATCTGCGCCTTAGTCCCTCGTCCCCGTCATTTGCAGTTTATTTCCCACTTCCTGCCATCATTGCCTTGAAAGCATCATCGGAGGAAGTCATGGAACTGAGCGCAGAGGGCATCGACCTGATCAAGAAATCGGAGGGCTTTCGCAGCCGCGTCTATCTCGACGTTGAGGGCTACCCCACCATCGGCTACGGCCATCGCCTCAACCATCCCGAGACCTTTCCAAACGGCATCACCGATGCCCAGGGAATCGCAATCCTTTACAGCGACGTGCGCGAGGCCGAGCAGGCCGTCGCGCGCCTGGTCAAGACGCCGCTCACCCAGGGGCAATTCGATGCGCTGGTCGATTTTGTCTTCAATCTGGGCCCGGTTCGCCTGGCCGAGTCCACGCTGCTGCGCGAACTCAACTCCGGCCGCATCGCCGAGGCCGGCGAGCAGCTCCTGCGCTGGGATCACGCCGGCGCTCGCGAGAATGCCGGCCTCAAGGCCCGCCGCGAAGCCGAATTGCGCATGTGGAACGGCGCGGCGATCGAACCGCCGGAAGCGCAACCGGCAAGTTGAAATCTATTGACTAGGAAAACATCCCCCCGCCATTCCCTGTGAAACTGTGAACTGTGAGCCGTCCGAAACATTACGCGAGAGCGGATTTCTTCTTTCCGGCCACTGACCACCGATCACTGACTACTGACGACTTCCCTCACTTCCACTCGCTCACCCGCCTTCACATAACCCTTTCGCCGGAACCAATCCTCCATCGCACTCTGCAATCGATCGAGCGGCACGCGATGCCCCGCCTCAAGCAACCCATCGGCAACCGGCAGGGTATCGTCAAAGACCGCATCGTTGGTAAAGTTGCGCATGGCAAAATTATCGATCCACGCAATCGGGCACGCATGACGCGCTCCCTCCGCATCCACTCTCTCCACTGCGATCCGCCGCACAAACATGCATTCACTCTAACCGCTCGCGGCCGGCCCGTGCACAGCGCACTTACGGCTTCTTTGACTCCGACACCTTGGCATCTTTGCCCTGCTGCGTCTCCACGCGGAACACCTTGAAGTCGTAATCGCGCTCGGTGATGTGCTGGCGCAGGCTCTTCACCATCATCAACCGCCCCTGCACCATCGCTTCGCTGCCCGTCGGCAGCCACAGTCCGTCCTCCACCGGCGCCTGGTCGAACCTGAAGTTCGTTCCCTTGTCCACCGTCGCCAGCAAGCCGCCGCCCACGCGGAACTTGTCATTGAAACTCACCTCGAGGTGCGCCACCTGCAAACCCGCCTCGTCGATCCAGATGGTCCCCTGCAGTTTCTTTGAAGCGTCCTCGGCCAGGCCGTGCGTCTTCGCATTCCTGCGCCCGATAAAGTCGAACACGATCGTGGGTCTGCCCCGGTACGTGTCGCGCCGCGGGTTGCGCACATCCATGATGTCCAGCAACCGCCTCACGCTGATCGTCTGCCCCTCCAGCGGCTGATCGGGCGGTGTCTTCTCCGCTTTCTCCACCAGCTTTGTTACGCGCCCGGCCTCTTTCTCTTCGTCGTGGCCCGCCAGCGGCTTGCCGTTCTTCTTCACCGTGCGCTCAATCAGGTGCCCGTTCACAAAAAAGTCGTCGTTTTCTTCCGTCTCGGTCTTGGTTACATGACCGTTTGCGTCGATATCCTCCACCGTCTGCGCCGACGTGAATGTGTAGTTCTCCCGCACCTTCTCGAGCTGCTTCTGGTGGTCTGCAACCTTGCGCATCAGGTCGGGAATACTCGGCAGGGGAGCATTCGTCCCCTGCTGGGAGTACCCAATCGAGGCCAGAATCGCCCATGCAGCCAGGCTCGCCAGCCTGCAAACGTCTCGCATCCGCATCCATTCAACCCTCTTCGAACTCAGTTCGTTCACTCGCGCCCGCCTGCTCTATCTTCGCGCCGAAGGCCCGATTCCGTGCACCGAACCTTACGGGACTGGCCAGTTCGATGTTCCCGCATTCTCGCCAGGCAGCCCCGGGGCGTATTCTGCATCCGATAGTAGAGACCCGCGCGCGCTGGACGGGCCGCCCCGGCAATCTATCCTTGCAGTTAGACTTTGGAGGAGGACTGAATATGTTGGCTTTGCTGGCTCAGTGGCTTTTAAGCGCGATTGCGCTCATCATTGTCTCCAAAATCGTCCCCGGTTTCCACGTCACCGGGTTCTGGCCCGCGCTCATTGCGGCGCTCGTCATCGGTCTGCTCAACGCCACCGTGGGACTGTTCCTCAAAATCATCACCTTCCCGCTGAGCATCTTCACCTTCGGCCTCTTTCTGCTGGTGATCAACGCCCTGATGATCCTGCTTGCCTCGGGCATCGTGCCCGGGTTACACGTAGACGGATTCTTCCCCGCCTTCTGGGGCGGCGTGGTGTTGTCGCTGCTGGGAATGTTGATTCGGGCGGTGACGAAGAACTCGTAGGCGCAGACGCCAATGCCGGCTGTGCGTCCTTCAGAGCTCAGCCCAGCCTCTTGGCTATTTTGAAGCGGGCGCTGCCATTCTGTTCTGCGCGGCCTGAGGGGCTGCCTTCTTGTGCGTCTTTTTATGCGCCGGATGCGACTCGGCCGGCTTCTGCGGCGCGCTCACCACGGGAGGCTGGAGCGTTTGCGGGGATCGCTTTGCGCCCGCCCCGGAAAACTCGCCCGCCGAGCCCACGCGCGCCGGAACCGCCGGAGCCTTGATCGCCTGCAAGGGCTGAATATACGAATAGACGCCCCAGCCGCCACCTGCCACAATCATCACAATGGCAGCGGCGGCGGTGGCCCGAACCCACGCCGCGTCGGCACGCAAAGCAAACGGCCACGCCAACACCCGGCCCTGCCGCGGCGCAGTGCGCAAAGTGGTATGCACGCGCTCCTCAAGCCCCTCGGGCGCGGGCAGGCCGGCAATCAGCCGCAGCGTATCTTCTCCCGTACCCGCCCCTCCCATCGAATTGTGCGAGTTAAGATTCATCGCCTTTCCCCTTCTGCTGCCGCGGCCGTTTCTGCCGAGCGGCCCGAGGGTTCCAAGTCCCGGGCTTTACTCCTGGCGTGATTCAGCATGCCGGCCATCAGGTTGCGCGCGCGGAAGAGCCTCGACCTCACGCTCGACTCGGTAATGCCCAGCACCGACGCGATCTCAACGCTCGAAAGCTCGTCGAAGGCTGAAAGCACCAGCACTTCGCGCTCCTTGGCCGGCAACTGCTCAACGCAGGCCAGCACCTGCGCATGATGCTGCGCTGCGCTTGCCATCTGCTCGGCAGAGAGTCCCGTCGAGGGCAGCACCCGCGCCAGTTCCGCCACATCGTCGGTCTCCGGCCGGGTCTTGGCGCGCCGCTTGCGGTCGAGAACAATGTTCCACACTATCCGGATCAGCCACACCCGGTGGTCGCGCACTTCAATCAGTTGGTCGCGATGGCGCAGTACGCGCAGGAAGGCCTCCTGCACGGCATCTTCAGCGTCGGCAGGATTGCGCAATACAGAGAATGCTACGCGGTAGAGGGCGCCGGCGTACTGGTCGACAAGCCCCGCAAGGGCCGCCTCTTCCGCCTCCAGGCGGAACGCATCGGCCGCGGCGGTGTCTTCAAAGTCCATCCATCCTGCGCAAATGGCCTGGCTCGCGCTCATAAAGCACCAGACGCAGGCATATGGGAAAATGCTCGGCTACTGCCCTTTGCCTGAAAGCTTCTCCTGGGCAATCGACGCGGCGGCGCTGTCTTTGTCAGCATCCTTGATCTTGGCCCACAGCGCCTTGGCCTGGTCCTGTTTGCCCTGGGCGGCGTAGAGATCGGCCAGGCCGAGCTGGGCAGCGGCGGCCGATACGGTAACCGACGGCTTGGCGATCAGCTGGTTATACAGACTGATGGCGTCGCTATCGCGGCCGGTCTGGTGATAAAGCCCGGCGAGGGCCAGTCTGGCCAGGTTGGCTACGTTCCGGTCCCACGCGCCGGCGGCGGCCTTCAGCTCAGTCTCGGCTGGCCCGTTCTGGCCGAGGTCAACATAGGTAACCCCGGCAAAGTAGTGGGCTTTGGCGGCCTCGGGGAATCCGCTGAAGTTGTGAGCGATGGCCACAAACTCGCGGTTCGCCTCTTTGGCGCGTGCGGCGGCGGCCGTGTAATTGCCTGAATCCGGGATGCCGGGCGTTGCCAAGGGCTCAGTGTAAACGTCGAGCGCGCTGCCCAGCGCCTGGTCGGCGGCCGTCGTGCGCATATTCCAGTAGACGAACCCTGAAACCACCACAACCAGAACAACTGCGCCACCGATAATCCAACGGAGAACGCCGGAACGATGTTCTCCCAGCCAGCTGGCGCTAGTCACAGCCGCACGGGCGAATTTGTCTTGCTTTAACGCGTGACGGGTTTGTGTATCCACTTGTTTTTCTTGTCCTTCGCTGATTGACTTGCAGGCGGGGCCGAACTCGGCTCGATCAGACTGGTCAGAGGCACTGCGACTGCAACCCAACCAGTTTAACAGCGGGCCTTGGCGTTTAGCCAGTTGGCGGCGTTCGGCCGTCCACTATCCACTGTCCACTGTTCACGGTTCACTGGTAGGCTAGACACATGTACGAGGATTTCCACGTAGCCGATCGCTGGAGCGGAGAAGACATCCACTGCCGCTGGAAAGCCAACATGGTGGCCATTGCCACGCGCCACGCCGACGCGGTCGATATTCGCTTCGAGGTGAACGGGCGGCCCATGTGGATCGCGCTGCCCTCGACCGCGTGGGTTGAACAGAAGAAGCGCTCGGGCATGGTGATTACCGACCAGCTTGCCGCGCAGATCGCCGGCCGCTACCTGAAGCAGCTGATCGAAGAAGGCTACGACGCGCAGCGCGAGGTTTACACCATGAGCGTCGATGAAGTCCTCTCGCACCTGGATGCCGTAGTGGCCGAGGCGAAGGCCGAGGGCGCGATGCCCACGCTACCGGTAGGGGCGTGATCGGCGGCCCTGGGCGAGGGCGGTCGGCGTAATATGAATGAAAGTTAACTTAACCTCAGTGTTGCGCAAAGTATGAAAGAGCGCGCATGGTTGTGTGCGCTGGAAAGTATCTTCTGAATGGCCCCGGTCATGAACCAGGAGCGCGACCTCGCTGAAATCGCGCGCCAGTTTGCCTTCGACGGCGAATTCTGCCAGGCAGTCCCTTACGGAGGCGGCCACATCAACGAAACCTATTGCGCCACGTTCAACCGCACCGGCGCGCCTGTTCACTATATTCTGCAGCGCATCAACACCAATGTCTTTCGCGATTCTGCAGCGCTGATGGAGAACATCGAACGGGTAACGCAACATCTTTCAGCAAAGCTGGCCGATGACGCTGACCGGGAGCGCCGCACCCTCACCCTCATTCCCAGTCGCGCAGGACGCAGCTTGCATGTGGACCCTGCCGGGGGCTGCTGGCGCGCCTACCGGTTCATTGAGCGGGCGCGCACCTACGACACCATTGAATGCGAGCAGCAGGCCTGGCAGGGCGCGCGGGCCTTTGGGCGCTTCATTGAGATGCTCTCCGATCTGCCGGCGCCGCGGCTTCACGACACCATTCCGGGCTTTCATTACACGCCCGGACGCTTTGCGGCTTTTAAAGACGCCGTGGCCGGCGATGCCGCCGGACGCGTGCGCCGGGCCGAGCCCGAGATTGCATTTGCCCTGGCGCGCGAACCCATGAAGAACACACTGCTGGACGCCGGCCTGCCCGAGCGCGTTACCCACAACGACACCAAGCTCAACAACGTGCTGCTCGATGACCAGACCGGCGAAGGAGTCTGCGTGATCGACCTGGATACCGTGATGCCCGGCTTTGCCGCCTACGACTTTGGCGACTTGGTCCGCTCGGCTACCTGCCCGGCCGCGGAGGACGAGCGGGATCTTTCCAAGGTGACCATGCGCTTTGAATTCTTTGAAGCACTGGCGCGCGGCTACCTGAGCTCGGCAGGCGCTTTCCTCACGCTCGCTGAGCGGGAGTCGCTGGTCTTCGGAGGGAAACTCATCACCTTCCAGATCGGGTTCCGTTTCTTGACCGATTACCTGAATGGCGACATCTACTACAAGGTGCATCGCGAGGACCACAACCTCGACCGCTGCCGCACGCAGTTCAAGCTGGTGGAATCGATCGAGGCGCAGGAGAGCAAGATGGAGCAATTCATCCGCTCGATCAGTTGACTCTTTCATAACATCTCTGCACTGAACCGCAGGCCTGTAATTGCGCTTATAAGGGCCAAAAATGGCTCAGAAGGGCGTTTCTGTGCCCGAAATCGCAAACGAATGTAACAACATTATTTAACTGTTACATTTTTCAAATGATTGATTTATTGAAGTGTTGCGAAAGAGACATCCTTTTGCTTTTCTGGTTATCCCTGGGGGAGGGGTGGGGGGGAGTTAATTTTCTAGGCAATAGGGAGTAGGGAGTAGGGAACAGGAGGCTGCCGGGTTGGGATGGAAGGTCATGCATCTCCAGTGTGCGGGAAAGAGGGGAAATTAAATGCAAAGCGGCAGATCGGCGAGTACGATCGACTCGTCAATCGCACTGTGTGCTATAGTACGTAGTGTTAGAGCGCGGGATGCGAATCTTCAAGACGAAATGGTTCGCGCGGTTTGCACGGCGCGAACAGATCATGGACGCCGGTTTACGCGAGGCGATCGAGCGGGCAGAGCGCGGCTTGATTGACGCCGATCTGGGCGGCGGCCTCATCAAACAGCGCGTCGCGCGGCAGGGCAAGGGACGGTCGGGCGGGTATCGCGTGATTGTTGCGTATCGCGCCAAGGAACGTGCGGTTTTCCTCTATGCGTTTGCGAAAAACGAGCGTGAGAATGTCGAGAACGACGAGCTTCTCTCCCTCCAGCGCGCCGGAGATTATTGGCTCTCAGTCGACGCAATGACAATGCGCAGGAGTATCGAGGACGGAGCGATTCAGGAGGTTAAAGATGGCCAGGAAACTTAAGCCAATAGTCGAAGCAATTCTTGAGACTGCCGGCGATTTGCACCGGCTCGGCATCATGAACGACGACGAATACCGCACGATCACGGTTCGGCACCTGGGTCCAGAGGCTCCTCCCACGGCCAAGCCCATCAGCAGCAAGCAGATTCGAAAGATGAGAGAGAAGGCCAATCTGAGCCAGGCCGCATTCGCGCGCTATCTGAATCTGACCACGGGCTACATCTCGCAGTTGGAGCGGGGCGTTAAGACGCCGAAGGGGCCGGCGCTGGCGCTGCTGAACGTGATCAAGCGCAAGGGGATTGAGGCGATCCTGTAGCCAGAGTGGTTTTTGTTCTCCCGGATCGTAGAATCGGGGTGCAGAGGAGACTCCGCAACCTGCCGTATCTTATTTGCGAAGAGGAACGCCAATGACAACGAAGAAGATCTCAAGCGCACAAGACGTCTATCAGATCAAGGTCACTCTGCTTTGGACCAAGCCTCCCATCTGGCGCCGGCTGCTCGTCCCCTCTTCAATGACCCTCGAGCACCTGCACGACGTGCTCCAGGTTGCGATGGGCTGGGAGAACTGCCACATGCATGAGTTCAGCATCGGCAGGCGGCGCTTTGGGCAGCCCGACCCTTCAGATGGGTTTATGGACGGGCCCCGGGTGGAAAGCGAGAGCACCGCGCGTCTCAGCGATGTGCTGAAGAGAGCCGGCGCCAAGATGACTTACACCTACGACTTTGGCGACAGTTGGGAGCACGAGATCGTTCTGGAAAAGCGGCTACCGCCGGATCAGGACACCGTTTACCCGATCTGCGTGGATGGCCGGCTCGCCGGTCCTCCGGAAGATTGCGGAGGCATCCCTGGGTTCTATCGCCTGCTTGACATTCTCGCCAACCCGAAGCACAAAGAGCATAAGGATCTGCGCGAATGGATTGGCGGCCATTTCGACCCCGAAGCTTTTTCTGTGGACAAGGTCAATAAGTCCCTGTCACCCAGGCGCCGCTCTCGCAAGAAGTGATCGCTGGTTGAAGCCGCCCCACAACTGGCCCACCGAACCAAACAGCCGAAGAGGGCCGCGCTGGCGCTATTGAATGTGATCAATTCGACTTTGATCGTTGCGCGATCTCCGCTCAGGGCATGCTTTCGACGCGCTCGCTCAGCGCAAACGCGCTTAGCTCGGTTGCTCAGGATGACAGCGTCGGGTTGAGAGGGGTCAGCGCTCGAGCGCGAGCGTGATGCAATGGCTGCCGGTCTCTTCGCACTGGAGCATGTCTTCAGCCAGCAGGTTCCAGCCCACGAAGCCCGCGAATTTGCCGTTGGGCGACTGCGCGGGGGTTGGCGCGAGGCCGAGGCCGGTTTCAGCGTCGTAATCCTCGTGCATGGAGCCCCATTGCGCAATGTCGTGGCTCAGGATGGTCGCCAGCGAGCCGGCCAGCCATTTTGACTCGGCCGTGAATCCGTAGCGGCGCAGCGCCAGCCAGTCGAGAAAGTTGGCGTTGATCCAGATGGGGCCGCGCCAGTTCGAGTAGGGATTGATGATGGCGTCGTTGTTGTAGGCGGGATCGGATTTGGAGAGGCTGCGGAAGCCGTGCGGCGAGCGTATCTCGGCCGGGTTGAGCAGGTGCCGGCGGATCATCTGTTGCCCCTCGGCCTGGGGCAGCATCCCGAAAGCGAGCGGAACAAAGCTCGACCACGCGATCGACGGCATCCACTCGCCGGTCGAGCGGCGGCGGTTGAGAAAGATGGCCTGATTGCGCCGCCAGAGGTGGGTGAGGATGGCCTTTCGCGTGGCCGCGGCCTGGAGATCGTACTGCGCGGCCAGGGTTGCATCGCCAAGATGGCCCGCAATGACCGCCATGGCCTGATACTCGCGCATGGCCCAGACGGAGGCGTCGACGGCGAGAATGGCGCTGGGATCGTGCGGGTCGTTCGAGAGCGCGGGGTTGTTGTCGGCGCCCGACTGCATGGCGTTGTCCCAGAACCACAGGTTCCACTTTGCATCGAACTGGGTCTGGCGGCGATAGGCCAGGATGCGCTGCATTGCCGGCCAGATGGGCCGGATCCACTCGTAGTCGTTGAGCTGCCGGGCGGCGAGCACGGCGCCCTGCGCGAGGAATGGCTTCATGGCGAATTTGCCGAAGAGCGGCCTTGGGCCGGTGGGCGTAATGCATCCGGCCACGTAGCCCGAGTCGTCGGCGGAAGAGGCAAAGCTCACCACCCAGTCGCGCAGCAGGCCGGCCTCTGCTGCATTTTGGTTGAGCCAGTGCAAACCGATAAAGAATCCATCCCAGTCCCACATCTGCGCGTAGTAGCCGGCGGGGATGAGATAGGGGTGGTGAATGTATCCCTGCGCGGGGCGGATGGTCTGCGGGGCGAGCCGATCGAAGCCGGCGGTAAGGCCAGCGAGCAGCTCAGGACCGGCGGGCTGCTGCGAACGGGAGCCGGCGGCGGCGCAAAAAAACATCAGCAAGACGGCCCGGAATGCGCGCAGAGTGTGCACCAAGAGAGGATAGCGCACGGAGGCCGGCACACTCCCGTGACCAGGCCGGCCCCCCCGTAAGGGTTTTCTGGAAATCTTCATCTTAAGGGGCTTGCCACCGCAGAAGTCGATGCTGTAAAAATCAAAATCAGCGAGAAAGATTCGCCTTCCCCAACCCGTGAATCCCAGAAGACTCGTGGGGCGCTGATCACGGGATTGTCAGGTCTGCGTCACGAATGCGGCACCCTTTCGAAGGGATAACTGCCGCTTTTTTCATCCACCCACCCCCCGGGGGAGAAATACACGCCGACGGTTCTCCACAATCAATAGAATTCCCACTGCAGGATTCTTGTCCCCCCATTCCCCGAACCCATAAAGGAGATGGAGCATGAGTAATCTGGCAAGGAAAGTAGTTTCAGCGATCGGGCTCTGCGCATTGGTGCTGGCAGCAGCGTCTCAAGCCAAGGCCGATGACCGGCGCGACTCACCGTTCATCATCAGCGCGCAGGCAAACTTCACCAACAACACGCTCACCATCATTGGAAAGAACTTTGGCAAGAAAACGCCTAAGGTTTATCTCGATGCGACAAGTTTGACAGTCTCCAGCAGTACGGACACAGAAATCATCGCGGTCTTGCTTCCGGCAGTGCAGACTCCGGGCAGCTATCGCCTCGTAGTGGCCGATCCCGAACTGGGCTGGCAACCCGCATGGGGATGCGGCGGAAACAATCAAGAGAGGTACCGGCTTGCCGTCTTTTACGTGACGCTCGGCGCCGTGGGGCCGCAAGGACCGGTGGGACCGCAAGGACCGCAGGGGCCCCAGGGAATTCAAGGTCCGCAGGGTCCGCAGGGCCCGGTGGGTCCACAGGGACCAACCGGACCTACTGGGCCCTCGGGGACAAGCGGATTTGCCGGCTTCCGGTGCCAGGCCGGGAGCGTTATGGTGGGGTTCGACAGCAGCGGAGACCCGGTGTGCTCGTGCCCGCATGATACCTTCAGCGCGACCGTCGGGACATTCACAAGCGCCACCCTCGAAAACTGGGATGGTGGCACGCAGTCGTTTACGAGTCCGGAAAGCGGCTTCTCTTACTGCACCGTGACCGTGGATGCGCCGACTGGCCTGATCAACGACACCTTCACCACCACCCCCTGGAGCGTACAGTCCTTTACAGGCTACGGCAGTTGCACGATCCAGGCGCAAAACCCGAACTGCGGGACGGTCTTGAGTTCTTCGTCGCTCTCGGGCAACTTCCCAGTGTGCTCGAATGCGTCGGCTGCCCTCGGAAATCCCTCGTCGGATACTGCCACGATAACCTGCACGCCGTGAACTATGAAGACGCGGGCCGTGCGCTGCCGCTCGCTCGACGGCAATTCTGCGCAGAGCCGGGCGAATGTGCATTGCTCCTCAGAAGCAATCGGGATAGGGGGAGCGGTTGCCCGCTCTCCCCTCCCACACCACCCGGCATGCGGGTCCGCACCGGGCGGTTCGAGAAGTTGAGGTTTACCCCGTGCTCCTTGTGTGAGGGCGCGGGCGTCGGT
>Ga0326727_10018014_pt1 | contig 14510 bp, 11 predicted proteins | sample MB2enrmetagenome_FD_207643 | JGI IMG/M metagenome (GOLD analysis project Ga0326727, IMG submission 207643) | Lab enriched peat soil microbial communities from McLean, Ithaca, NY, United States - MB29MY | ecosystem: Environmental > Terrestrial > Soil > Wetlands > Peat | place: USA: New York...
TCTGTGAATTTGTCGTCAACGAGAACGTGTGGATGCTGGAAGGCTTCTGAAGGGGGAGGACATTCAGCCATGGTCGTCGATATAGAAGCTCGCGAGCTTTCACCTGGAGTTACTGCGATTACCTTCACGGGACGCCTGGTTCTGGGGAACCGGCTGGGCGAGGTCGAGCACGCCATCCGCGAGAAGATCAAGCAGGGATCCAGGAAGCTGGTCCTCGATTTCAGCGGCCTGAAGTTCATCGACAGCGCCGGGATCGGCATGCTGGCCATGTGGTTCGGTCTTATGGAGCGTGAAGGCGGGAAGATCGCCATTGCCGGCGCCACGACACAGGTGAATCATTTACTGGAGATGACTCATCTCAATTGGCTTCTCGGCATGTACCCGGATGTGGCGTCGGCCCACAGCGCCTTGGCCGAGTTACCGTCGGGGCGGGCGGCGTAAACAGGCTGCGAAAAAAGGGGCGTAGCGGCGGCTTTACGCCGCCATCAGACATTGAAGACTGAACGGATGGCGGGGTAAGCCCGCCGCTGCATGCTGCCGAGCAAGAAAAAGATCACCTTCTCCGCCAGGAGCAGAATCCCATGCTGATGACTCGTTGCGCACAGTGTGGCGAAGAGATGGCTGAAGGGGCGCGATTCTGCGCGTCCTGCGGCAAGCCCGCGACCCCGTTCACGGAGCTTCCCACCGAAGCCCCAACCCACCAGACGCCGCAGCGGGCGGGCTCACCGACGCCGGGCAGGCCACGCTCCGGCTCGGGCCCCGTGACGGACGGCGGCCGCTTTGCTCCCGGCGAAATGCTGGGCGAGCGTTATCGGATTATCGGCTTGCTGGGCCGCGGCGGCATGGGCGAGGTCTATCGCGCCGACGATCTGAAGCTGGGGCAAGCGGTAGCCCTCAAGTTTCTCCCCGAAAGTCCGGCGGGGCCTGGCCAGTCGGACGCCGACACCACCGCGATGGCAGACCGCTTTCGCGCCGAGGTGCGCAATGCGCGCCAGGTTTCGCATCCCAACGTCTGCCGCGTTTACGACATCGGTGAGATCGAGGGCCGGCTGTTCCTCTCCATGGAATACGTGGATGGCGAGGATTTGGCCACGCTCCTGAAGCGCATCGGACGGCTGCCGCCCGCCAAGGCGCTCGAAATCGCCCGCCAACTCTGCGCCGGGCTCGCCGCCGCGCACGACAAAGGCGTGCTGCACCGCGACCTGAAGCCCTCGAACATCATGATTGACGGCCAGGGCCGCGCCCGCATCACCGATTTCGGACTCGCCGTGCGCAGCGATGAGCCGGGCGAAGGAAGGATTATCGGCACCCCCGCCTACATGTCGCCCGAGCAGCTCGCCGGGCGTGCCGCCACGGTGAAAAGCGATCTCTATGCGTTGGGCTTGGTGCTCTACGAGGTTTTCACCGGCAAGAAGGCTTTCGAGGCGGCGACGCTGGCAGAGTGGAAACGCAAGCACGCGCAAGAAACTCCCACCGCGCCCACCAGCCACATCGCGGACGTTGACCCGGCGGCCGAGCGGGTGATCCTGCGCTGCCTCGAGAAAGACCCGCGTCAGCGGCCGGCTTCGGCGCTGGCCGTCGCCGCGGCGCTCCCGGGCGGAGACCCGCTGGCGGCGGCGCTGGCGGCGGGCGAAACGCCCTCGCCTGAGCTTGTCGCGGCAGCGGGCGAAACCGAAGGCTTCCAGCCCCGCGTCGCCGTGGCGTGGCTTGCTTCCGTCCTTATCGGGCTGGCCGCCGTCTGCGTGCTGAGCGACAAGGTCTACATGACCGGGATGGTTCCCCTGCCAAATCCTCCCGACGCTCTGGCCGCGAAGGCGCACGAACTGCTCCAGCAATTCGGCTACACCGCGCCTGCGGTGGACTCGGCTTCCGGCTTCTTTGAGCACGACGACTATCTGCGATACATCGAAGAGCACGACAAGACCCCCCATCGCTGGGAACAACTGAAGTCGGGCAATCCTTCGGCGATCGAGTTCTGGTATCGTGAGAGCCCGCGTTATCTTGAGGCAGAAAAGCTCTTCAGTGGCGGAGTTGTGCATCCCGACGATCCGCCGCGAGATGTCTCCGGGATGACTTACGAAGTGCTCGACCCGAGCGGAGGGCTAGGATACTTCGAGGCGGTACCCCCCCAACTCGATCCGGCAAAGGGACCGGCCCCACCGCCCGACTGGCCCATGCTGTTCAAGGCCGCCGGACTGGACATCGCGCAGTTCAAGCCCGCTGAGTCTGAGTGGACGCCGCCCCAGTGGAGCGATACGCGGGCGGCCTGGACGGGCGTGGCGCCCGGGCGGCCTGACGTGCCGCTGCGCGTGGAAGCCGCCGCGTACCGAGGGAAGCCGGTTTATTTCGGAAGGATTTGGCCGTGGGAGCTGCCCGAGCGGATGCGAGAGTATCAGTACACGGCGCAGGAAAAGGCTGGCAACGCAATCTCGCTGGCGCTTTTCCTGGCAGTGCTGGCGGGGGCCGTTTTCCTGGCTCGCAGGAACCTGCGGCTGGGGCGTGGCGACCGTCGCGGCGCTTTTCGCTTGGCCGTTTTCGTTCTGGTGATTCTCACGCTCGCCTGGGGGATTGAGGCTCACCATCTTCCAACCAGCTCGGAGCTCGGGTTGTTTATAGTCTTGACCAGCTTTGCGCTCTTCATCGCCGCTTTAGTCTGGCTGCTCTACATCGGCCTCGAACCTTTCGTGCGGCGGCGCTGGCCCAACGCGCTTATCTCCTGGAGCCGCGTGTTGGCCGGGCAGTTCCGTGATCCCCTGGTCGGCAGCAACGTTCTTATGGGAGTCGCCCTGGGCGTCGCCGGCACGTGCCTCTTGGACACGCTTCGACATTTTGCCGAAGGCTGGTTTGGAAGGCTCCCGCCCCGACCGATAATGACCAGTCTCGATCCGTTGCTCGGAGCGCGCGGAATGATCGCGCAATTATTGGATATTTTCCCTAACGATCTCTTCCTTACCCTCGGGTTTTTCTTTTTGTTTGTCCTGCTTCGCCTTTTGCTTCGCAAGGACTGGGCGGCGGCTGTGGCTCTCGTTCTCATCTCCACCGCCTCACGCGCCTTGTTTGGGCGATATCTGCTCGTGGACGCCGTGGTCTACGCGGTATCTTCGGGAATTACGATATTCATCCTGATGCGCTTCGGGCTTTTTTGCCTGATGGTATTATTCACGACTCACGACGTCTTGCATTATTTCGTCAACAGCATACAGCTCTCCCGCTGGTATGCCGCCTCAACGCTTCTCGGCGTTCTGTTCGTTCTCGCATTGGCGGTTTACGGCTTCCGCGTCTCCCTAGCCGGCCGGCCAATTTTCTCAGGCATCGCGCTGGATGAGTGATGGAGGGGCGGCACCCTCTTTCGCATTTTTCGCATTTTTTGCTTGACAATCCTCCTGAGCTGTGATAGCCTATTAGCATGGTCAGTTTGCGGACATATTGTCGTAGGCAAGCCGGGTGATGCCTCGACCTTTGAGAGAACCTGGAATAGCCCCCGCAAAGCACGAAACCAGCTTTCTACAAAAAATGGAAAATAGTGGGAACGAAGCTAAGAAGTGGCTGAAAACAAAGGAAGTCGCCCTTTTTAGTGATGCGCAATTTGCGCATTTTGCGTGCAGATTGGCACCAAATAGAGCCCAAAAGGCGCCGAAGAACCACATTCTGTGCAAAACGAAGTCAGGCTTTCCGGTGGGAGGCGAGGTAGCAGCAGTGACAAACAGTCGGCTACAAAGGAGCGCCGTAGGCCTCCACAAAGGCGCGGGCCCAACATGCATTGGTTTGGAGATACGGAAGTGGGATATAATCCGCCGCGGTTTGCACGCACCCTAGTCCGTCGATGCCGTGCAGAAGTAGGGGCGAGGCGACGCCTCGCCCCTACGGGCTAGCGAAGGTCGGGCAGAAGGCCCGCCATTGAGGTGCCGCGAGTGGGAGAAGAAGACGTGAGCGGATCAAGCAGGCGCAAGTTTCTACGAAACCTCGGCGTGGGCCTGGGGACGGTCGGCGTCGTAAGCCGTGCATCAGGGCTCGGGGCGCGAAGCCGTTCCGAGATCGAGTCCGAGGCTGGGACTGATCTTGAGAAAAGCCGTGGAATCGAAGAGAGCAACTCCGCGCCGGCTGCCATCGATTTCCGCTACTCGCCCCTCTCCTGGCAAACCGCCTACTGTTTTCCTGACGATCACTACAAGAGCCTGGTGGGCGAGCATGGCGAGCTGCGTTGCGGCCATCCCGGGCAAAGTGGCGGCATCGCCTACTTTCCGGAGATTGTGGAATTCTCACTTCTCGGCATGGAAGCCAACCAGGTGCGCGAACAGCGGCTTGAAGCTCCGGGTGTTCCGATCATCCACACCAGGATTGACCGTCCCGAAGCCTATCTCGAACTCACGATGTTTGCGACCCGCCGCCCCGGCGAAGGCCGAGTGGATAACGTGATCCTGCAAGTTCAGCCGCGCTCCGCACACAGCGAAAAGGCAGTTCCGGTGGTAGTGGTCAGGACGAAACGGGAGATCAAGCTGCAACCGTCGGCCGGGATCACGCTGCTGCGCCTCGATAGCGAAGCGGGGCAGCCCTTCCTCCTGGCGGATTCGCCGCTTTCACCTCACGAGGATGGCGGCGTCTTCCGGTCGTATCTGCTCAAAGTTGCGACTGCTGCGGAGGGCAGGCCCTGCCGCTGTTTCTTTCGATTTCCCCAAGAGGGCCAGGGGATCGACAAATTAAGGGAGGGGCTTGAAACGCCGGACCGTCTTCTCGCCGAGGCCCGCGACGACTGGGAGAACTGGGCGCCGTTTGAAGCAGGGGTCAGGTGGCAGCTTCCGAGTCGGCGCGGGGAGTTCCTGGTTGCCTGCGCGCGCAATCTTCAGCAGGCTCGGGAGGAGAGAGCGGGCCGGACGACGTTTCAGGTGGGGCCGACGGTTTATCGCGGCCTCTGGGTGGTGGACGGGCACTTCATTCTGGAAGCGGCTCGTTATCTAGGCTATAGTAAGGAAGCGCAAGAGGGCCTGGAGGCGACCTGGAAGCACCAGGAGGCCGAGGGTGGCGTCTTCGCCGGGGGTGGGCGGGAGCATTGGAAAGACACCGGCATCGCCCTGTTCACGCTGGTTCGCCAGGCTGAACTCAGCCAGGACTGGACTTACTTCCGCGAGATGCAGCCCAACGTGGCGCGGGCGGCGAGATTTCTCGTGAACCTGCGCGACAGCGCCCGCGACAACGGAAGCTTAAACGGCCACTACGGGCTTCTGGCTCCCGGTTTTGGCGACGGCGGATTGGGCGGCGTCCGTTCCGAGTTCACGAACACCCTGTGGGTGCTGGCGGGGCTCAAGGCGATTACGGAAGCTCGAGATCGGCTCGGCCTTCCTGACCTGGGCGAGGTCAAGCCGTTCTATAAAGAGCTGCGGGACGCGTTCTTTGCCGCGGCTCACCACGAGATGCGCCGCCATCCCGAAGGCTTCGACTATCTGCCCATGCTGCTGAAGGGCGATGCCCAGTGGGCGGCTGAGAATGAGTGGGATCGTCCCAGACCCCAAACGGCTCAATGGGCGCTTTCGCATGCGATTTATCCCGGCTTGGTGTTTGAGAAGGATGACCGGATCGTCAAGGGACATATCCGGCTGATGCAAGCGTGCTCGCAAGAAGATATTCCCGCCGAAACCGGCTGGCTGCCGCACGGCGGTGTGTGGAATTACAACGCAGGCTTTGTGGCGCACGTCTACCTCTGGGCCGGAATGCCGGATTGGGCGCAGTTGACGTTCGGCGGCTTCCTGAACCACGCCACGCCGCTTTACTGTTGGCGAGAGGAGCAGCCCCTCCGCGGCAGCCTGACGGCGGACTATGTCGGTGATATGCCACACAACTGGGCCAGCGCCGAATGCATTCTGTATTTGCGCCACATGCTGGCGCTCGAAGACGGCGCGACGCTGCGCTTGCTGGCGGGCATCGGTGACTCGGAATTGGCGGAGGGCGAAGTTCTAAGCCTTGTCCAATCCCCCACTCGCTTCGGACGCCTCGACATGACCCTCGAACCGCTGGATCAGCATCAAGGTTGGCGCCTGAAGTTCCGGCGCGGCGCCGGCCAGCAGCCGGCGGAGGTCCACCTGCCGGCGAGCCTCGCTTGGCGTTTCAACTTCGTTGAAATCCAAGGAGCCCAAGCACAGACGGAAGGAAACACCGTGCTCGTGGCCCCGGACGCGGCTTCATGGGAGGCAATTTGGAAGGGTGGGTAGGGGCAACTCTTGGGGTTCTCCCTGGCTGCTGGTATTTGAGGCTGATGGGCAGAGTTCTTGCGGTAAACGATATACTCTACGGAGAGATTGGAATAAGATTGACGTCGCGGTCTGACGCCACCACAACTTTTTTGAGCCGGTTGCGGAGTGAGGTCGAGTATTAATCCCAGCAAAGCGGATCGGGCGCCGGTCCTACACGCCGAGGCTTCGAGCTGCCAGACAACCTACCGTTTCGGGGAAGTCGCTACCGAGGTCGAAATCGACGATCCCGAGGTGGCACGATGGCTGGCAGAATTCCTGTGTCCTTGGTTCTCAACCGATGCGCAGAACGGGGCTGCCCTGAAGGTCAGCATGACGAGCTCTGGAGAGCAGTTCTCAGCCTTAGCTCGCGTTGAGGCGGAACGCCATCCGCAGCCCTTAGCGTGTTTCCTGCTCGACAGGAGGGTGGTTTCCTGCCCGGGCTGGAGCGAGCCCGATGGAAGCATCCTCGTCGCAGATCAAGAATTCGGCTGTTACTATCACGTTCACGGCAATCAGGTCGAGGTTATCTCCCGTCCGCAGGATCGGCCGGCGCGTATCGGGCTGATGCGGGTCGTGCGGGAATTGGCCCTTCGACGCGTACTCTCACGGAGCGGGACGCTTGATATCCATGCCGCGGCGTTTGTTTTCCGCGGGCGCGCGATCCTCCTGGCCGGTGACAAGAATGCCGGCAAGACGACGCTGCTGGCGCACGCGTTGACATCACCCCACACGGCCCTGATGGCCAATGACCGCGTCATCGTCAACGGCGGTCTCGAGGCGCGCGGCGTGCCGACTGTAGTGTCTGTGCGCGCCGAGACGGAACGGGCTTTCCCCGCTCTGGGCCGGGTTTTACCCCGGCGCGCCGTCCTGTTCCACAAGGGGGAGTTGGCAGCGGAGGACTTTACGAGGGTAAGTACGTACCAACTCTCGGTTCTCGCCCTTTCCATCGCGCAATTCGCAAGGCAATTGAACTCGCGCCTCGAGCCATCGGCGCCGGTTAGCGCGATCCTCTTTCCTGAAGTTTCCCCCACAACATCGGGTTGGTCTCTTCGCTCGATGGACCCGGCCGAAGCCGCCGCCCGCTTGCGCCGAAACATTTACGGCAGCGCTTTGGCCACTTGCACCGACACCATCTTCCAGAAGATCACGAAAGCGCTCCCGGGCATCGATGGGCAGGATTCTCTCGCAGATCGTTTGGCGGCAACGGTACCAGGGATCCGCTGCCTGTTGGGCAAGGGCGCGTACAACGAAAGCTCCGATGGCTGGCTGAAGACTCTGCCTATCGACGACGGAGTGGCGCCGCGATGAATCCGCCGCTCGAGCCGGAAGTGCAAGCAGCCTTGAAGCACGCCGGCATACGCCCCCGGTCCTTCGTCCGAATCTCAAAACTCCGTTCAACGGAAACGGGACGCAGCACCTATCGAATCGACCACGCTTCTGGAACTGTCAAAGCAAGGCGCCTGGAAGATGAACCGACTGCACGGCAACTCGCGACACTCAGGAGCGAGTTGCCCGAGGCTTTCGCGCCCGTCATCCTGCAGCATGGGCGGGTCCTAATCGAGGCCTGGATTGACGGCGACCCGCTGCCCGCTATGCCCGAACCCCACCACCTGGAAACAGCGGGAGCCCTGCTGGGCGAATTGCATGCCATCTCCAGACTCGGAGAACGGATGCTGCATGAAGCGTGCTCCACTGCAGATCACCGCCTATTCGTTCGAGAAATCCTGCGGCGTTTGGCGGCCACGGGTGCGCTTGGGGAAGAAGAAGCCGCGCGGCTCGAGCGCGCCCTCGAGCGCTCCGACCCACTTCGGGCCACCTTTGGCCTGACCCACCTTGACTTCTGCAGCGAGAACATGGTGATCGATCGAACCGGGCGGCTTCGTGTAGTGGACAACGACCGCATCCGGCTAGATGCATTCGGCTACGACCTTGCACGCACCTGGTATCGATGGGCGCTCGCCGCGCCAGAATGGGATTGCTTCTGCCGCGCCTATTCTTTACGGTTGCCCTCTCTCAATCCGCTGGATTCTCTTCGTTTCTGGAAAATCATAGCGGCAGTCCGATCTGTTGAATTCCGCCTGCGCCACTATCCGGAGCAAACCGACGTGCCCGTTAGCTTCCTGCGCGCTCTGGCTGCTGAGGAAACAGGATGAGGCCAGGAGTTTCAGCGGTCGTTTTCAACATGGTGGAGTACGGCCACCTCAAGCGCCTTCTGCCCATCATTTCGGGGCTCACCCGGGCCGGACTCCGCATCCACGTGTTCACCATGCCGGCTTATCGCCCGGAGGTCGAGGACGCCGGCGGCTTGTTTATCGATCTGTTTCGGGGGCGCCCGCTCGCTGCGGCTGATGCTCTCTCGATTCCGATGGCCAGCCGCAATGTGAGTTTTGCCGCTCACTTCGCCGAGCAAGTCGTGAGTGAGGCTGCAGCACTCGAGCCATCCTTGGTTGTGCACGACAGTTTCGCAGTTGTCGGAGAAGTCGTCGCCAGACATCTGAGGCTTCCCCGAGTGAACGTTTGCGCGGGTCATAACTATCCGCCTGAAACCGCGCTGGAGGGCCTGCGCCACTATCCCCACATCAAGATCTCGGAGGATTGTTGGCGAGCGGTGAGGAAGCTGCGTGAAAAACACGGCATGCCGGATGCGTCGCCGTTCTCGCACCTTACGGGAATGAGCAGCGACCTGAACCTGTATTGCGAGCCGCCTCAGTTCTTGCCCGAGGACCAGCGCGGACCCTTCCAGCCTATTGCTTTCGTGGGCTCGCTCTCCGAGGAGGTCATCCGCCGAGCGCCTTCCGCCATATCCCCCTACGGCGACGATGCGGCCGACAAACAGCGAATCTACGTCTGTTTCGGGACCATAATCTGGCGCTACTTCGCGGACGCCGCCCGAAGTGCGCTGGAGGCGGTCCGGAAAGCCGTGGCGGAACTACCCGACTCGATTGCCCTGGTAAGTTTAGGAGGAGCACAGCTCGGCGATTGGGGCCAGCGCATGCAGTTGCCCAACTTTCGCGTGGAGAACTACGTTGACCAATGGAGCGTGCTGGGCGCATCGTCGGTCTACATTACTCACCAAGGCCTCAATTCCACCCACGAGGCCGCCTTCCAACAAGTGCCCATGATCTCCTACCCTTTTTTCCACGATCAGCCGGGACTGGCAAACCGCAGCCAGGAACTAGGCCTGGCGGTTCCCTTGGTTGCCGGGATGCGCGAACAGTTCTCGCCGGCCAATGTGCACGCGGCCTTGTCCCGGGTTGCCGCCCAACGCGAATGCCTGCGGGAAAGACTCGCCGCGGCGCGCCAGTGGGAACTGGATGTGATCGCCGGACGCAGCCAAGTGATCCAACGCATCCTGGATTTGATCCGATGATTTACATCGTGATCCGCAAAACTCTGGACTGGGCTGACGAGGCTGCCTTTCGTGCCCAGATCCCGGACGAGATGCGAGCCGGAATTGAAACCTGGAATGCGACTTTCGAGATGCCGTATCACCTGTACCGCTGCGAGTTGAAACGTGTTGCTCAACTCAACCTGACGTACATCCCGGGCGCGGCATGCGTTGCACAAAAAGACATCCCGGAGGGTGCCGTGGCCGTGCCGGTAGACGACGATGATTGGTTTGCGCCGGGCATGGCGGAGGCGCTCGAGAAAAGCATGAGCGATCGTTCAGGCTGTTACTGGCCCAGCCGCTTTCTCGAGGTGCCCATCTCGCTGCCGCATCGGCTCGGCGTCATCCGGAGAGCGCTGTTTCCTTCCACGAAGCCGCGCTGGTTGTGCTCCACGAATAACTACGCCATAGTGTACGGACCGAAGACCGCGGACCTGCTCAATAGCCACGTCCGGGCCTCGCAATGGTTTCTCGCCCATCCGTCGGAGGTGATCCGTATGGGGCAGCCGCTTAGCCTCATGAACCGCACCCTGGCATCTACCACACAGTTGCGGTCACGTCCTTCCCGTGCGCTTTTGCTGCGGAAACACCGGCGCTATCTGAAAGTCTATGAGAGGCCCGCACCCGCTGACCTTAAATGGTGCGAACCCTACCTTGAGATGATCAGAGACCTTCAGGCGCGGCTTCACCCGCGGCGTGGGTGATGGCGCTGGCGAGGCGGCTTTCTGTGGACTGCCAGCCGGAAAGGAAGCGATATCGCCCACCAGGATAGCCAGGCAGGCAGGTTGGTTTCGTAAACGTGCGCAGCCCACAGCTTGTTCCCTATTCCATAAAGGACAGGCGGGAAAAGCAGAGGAAGGTCGGCATTGGCCGGCGCAGCAGGGACGAGGCCATTCCTATGGCGAGCCAGTGCGGCGGCCAGTTTCGGAGCCAGATCGTGGGCAGCGGCGATTTCCAGACACTGCCCAAGCACGTTCACCAGGGGTCCGGCAGTGCCGTCGGCGGCAGAAAGCACAGCATCCCAGTCGAGCCTCGCATCGGTCGCCTTCACAATCTGGATCAAGTCGATGACGTTTTTCGGCTTAGGACGCCCGCGCTCGATATCCCGCAGCAACGACAGGGCAGCAAAGATCACCTCGTGTTCATCGCCCAACACGTCGTAGGCTCGTCCTTCAACTTCGAAGGATGCCCGCATCGCCCATAGGCGCCTCTCGTCAAGGTGCAAGGACGGATGGCGAGAAAGGGCCCAGTGCAGATCCACATTAACTGCCTCGGAGCGGAAATCGAAGGCGTGGACGAAGAAGCTGGTCAGACCTTCTCCCAGCAGCGTGCGCGAGTGGCGGTGATAGCCCGCGTCTCTAAGCAGCGCACAAGTCTTGCATCGATCCGCGCGAGGAACCATCAGATCGATATCCACATACTCTCGCCCCAGTGTGCTCCCGTAGAACCGGCTGGCAAGGTACGCGCCCTTGAGTAGAATGAAAGGCTGTTTCCTGGATGCAAAGAGTTCTGCCAGAGAAAGCAACGCCTGCCCACAAGCCCGCTCCCGTTCCCTCTGCCGGTCCAACGCCTCATTCAGTCTCTCGGTCTGGCGAGGCGTCAACTCGCTGCGAAGCGGTGACCCGTCAAGCGCGCGCAAAAGCACTGCCGACAAACCGGACCGATTACAAGTATCGGCCAGCTTGCCGACAATCTCCGGCCCGCCATCAAGACAGCGTGCGACGCCGGCCGCATCATTCGAGAGGAGGCGCACGAGCAGGCGCAATTCCATCACACTCATTGAGATCCGAGTTCCATGCCCGGTAAAGCTGCTGCCGGCCTGTGCCTTTTGCGTCATCTCTGTCTCCAGCATTATGGTCACTTACAATATCAGATGGACGAGAGACAGCCTAACACGAGAAGGACCAAACGACCGAATTATCGGCAGACGTTCATGCCGCCACGGGGATGCTGAAACGCAGAAATGTCATTCCGAACAGAGCGAGCAATCTGGTTTTGGGTTGGGCGGATCGCGGAGGAAAGATCAGGGCGGGATTCCTCGCTTCGCTCGGGATGAGAGGGCATTTCGAATCACAGAGAGGGTCAACTACACGGCGAGGATTTTGCGGCAGATACGGATCAGGCGTGTGTGGGGAATCGCTTGTTGCGCGTTCAACATCACCAATTCGCCTTCCCGGAAGCTGCTGTAATACCAGCGCGCCAGCAGGCTCAAGTGCTCCCAGGGCGGAACGGCGGCTGGCGGCGAGGACGGATGGGCCGATTGCAGCGCGTCGCCCGAGAGAGAGTCAAGCAAGCCGTGGAGTTGCCGGTCAAGGGGCAGAGGTGAGGGCACGTTCTCGTCCAGCGAAAGCGCTACGGGTCCGCGCAATTCCCCTCTCCAAACGCGGAAGAAACACACGCTCTTCTCTTCCGCGCCTTTCTGCATCACCAACGCGTGAAGATCGTGCAGGTTTCGAGCCAGTTCGGATTTCTGGCGAATGAGTGCAGTGACTTTCTCGAGCTTAGCGTGGGTCTTGGCCGCCTGCTCGAATTCGAGCGCTTCCGACGCCCGAGCGCGCTCCTCACCCAACGTTCGAAGCACCGCCTTGCCCTGCCCGTCCAGGAATTCCACGACCCTTCCCACTTCAGTTTGGTACTCCGCGTCCGTGCAGCCGGCGTAGCAGGGCGCAAGACACATCTTCATTTCCGAATACATGCAACCAGGGTGGGAAGGATTGGGCTCCAACTCCTCGACACAGCGGCGGATTTTGAAGAAGTCCAAGAATTCAGCCGCAAAGTGCTCCGCGGCAACTAGCGACGGAAAAGGGCCGTAGTAATAAGACCCGTCTTTCAGCAGGCGGCGCGTGGCGTAACAGCGCGGGAAGCGGTTGCGCAAATTAAGTTTGAGAAGGGGCGGAGGTTTGAGTCGCAGGCGCGCGCGGTACTGGCGGGGGTAGTATTGCTTGTTAAGAAGGTAATTCAGCCATTGACCCTCGAAAGTGGACCCAACAATCTGCCATTCAATGCGGCGGGCGAAACCTCGCAGGCTGAACATCCGAGAGTGCTCCCGCTTTGGTGACAATAGCCGGCCCAAACGCCGGCGAAGGTCCCGGCTGCGACCAAGGTACGGCGGGGAGGCAGCTTCCGACTCGGCGGGAAAGAGCGCGAAGACGGCCGGGCGGGAGGGGAATGAGTCAAAGAACGCGTCCGGTTCGCTGCCGGGATCGAAAGGCACGGAAAATCGAAGCTCCATATCCCCCACAGGCTATATTATGCTGCTTCAAACGCAAAACGGGAATCAGGAAATCCTCTCCTTCAAAACCAAGCAGGATCCCCGTCTTTTGCTTGAAGCCGAGGGTCCAGGCCGCGGGTGCCAATAAGAGCGCCGAAGGGGCGATCTATCCTCCTTGGAACAGCGCCCTGGGCCACCTATTCCAGGGCTTAAGGCGAGGGTGCGGCAAAATACCCCGGCTTCGCGCGCACCACCAATCCCGCTCGCTTGGCGCGAACGGTGATTTTCCGGAATGATCCGTCCCGAGTAGGATTGGTGCTGGGATAAGCCAAATCATACGAGGACCTCAATTCCTCTCTGATTTCCCGGAGCCATGCCGCCAGATCGCCTTGGCGCGCGTCATATTCCGCCGCGCCGGTTTCTCGCGCGATACGCTCCATCACTCGGATGCCGTACTTGTTGCGCGCGGTAAGGTGCCCGTGCTTGCTCTCTGTGTAACGAAGCCCATAAAGCCTGACGTTCTCGTTCTGCGCTACCTCGATCGCGTCCATCATGTGATGGGCGCTGGAATTGTCCTCGCCGTCACTGAAGACTAGGAGTGTCTTCTGGCCGCCCGCCATGCCGCCCATCTTTTCGGTGACGGGGTAATAGATTGAGTCATAAAACGCTGTCCCCAGCTCTCGCTCTTCATCCAAGGGCCCGAGTTCGGGGTAGTACCGTTTATTGTGCTCGAAATCGTTCAGCCCTCTTATCAAGTCGCTGGCAGAGGAGGTGAAATCCTGCACCAGCCGCAGGCGGTTGCCGAAACAGAGCAGGAAAGCCCGATCGCGCGGCCCTAACACATCCTTGAGAAACTCCTGCAGGTCTTGATGGTGAGCTTTGACGAAGCGGTCCTGGCTGCCGCTGAAATCCACCGCCAAGCCCACATTCAAGGGAAGGTTCGAAGCGTGATCGAAAAACTGGATCCTCTGCGGCTGGCCGTCCTCCAGCACCTCAAAGTCATCCGCCATCAGGTCAGGCACAAACCTGCCCTGTGAGTCATGCTCCGTGAAAGACACATTGACGAGATTCACGGCCACTCTCAGTTGCGGATGCTCCTGGAAAGCACCGGCAACACAAACAACAACTGTCAGCAAGATGCGCATGCTCCGGTCTCCACTAGATAGTACGTTGAACGGCTTGATAGGGGTTCACACTTTGTGCGGCTTCGGTGGCTGGCAGCGCAGTGCGACAGGTCACACTGCGCTCCTCATTCGAGCGCCTCAGGCGGGAGGATCGTCTGTAGTGTCTCGACGAGCTCGGGTAGTTCTACTGTGACGGTGTCCCAGAGTATATCCAGATCTATCCTGTCGTATTCGTGGATGAGTTTGTTCCTCATACCCACTACGTCTTGCCAGGGAATCTCAGGATATTTCGTTCGCTGGTCTTTCGGAATGCTTGCAGCGGCCTCACCGACAATCTCCACGAGCCGAACTTAGCCAAGCTGTAACAGGCGTGTGTTCGTGAGATCCGCTCGGCTCTTTCCGCTGACCAATTCCACGGCCTCCCGAGCGTGGTCCGGCATGTGACGCAGTCGCACTTCCGGCCTATGGCGCGACATACTGGACCTCAGCTTCCTTGAGCACCTCAGTGCGGAAGTACCGGCTCAGGAATCCCTCGGTATTCAAGTCTACCTTGCGACTCACAA
>Ga0326727_10018015_pt1 | contig 14510 bp, 12 predicted proteins | sample MB2enrmetagenome_FD_207643 | JGI IMG/M metagenome (GOLD analysis project Ga0326727, IMG submission 207643) | Lab enriched peat soil microbial communities from McLean, Ithaca, NY, United States - MB29MY | ecosystem: Environmental > Terrestrial > Soil > Wetlands > Peat | place: USA: New York...
GTTTTCAGAGCCCGCCCCTCGGGGCTTCTTCGTCGTCTGCGGCCTGGCCGTCGAAATCCTCGGCCTGGTGGTTGCCGTTCGCGCCCACATGCCCGCCAGGGGGGAAGGCCGCCCATGAACCCCGTCGCCCCGATTCCGGTTCCGGCAAGCTCCGACGCATATTACGCTCTTGCCCTGGTGCTTTTGCTGTTGGCGCCGCTCGCCATCGCCGGCCTGGCGCTGGTTAACACCGGCCTGGGCCGTTCGCGCTCGGCCGCGCAGGCCATCCTCGGCAGTCTCGCTGTCATATCTGTGGCCGCCATCGCCTTCGCATTGTTTGGAGCCGCAATCGCCGGGAGCCTGCCGGGAACCGCCGGCGGCGCGGGGCACGCGTTCCAACTGGCCGGTCACCTCTGGAACTGGGTCGGCTCGGGCTCGTTTCTGCTCTCGGGATTCTCGTCGGCTCCGGTTCCCGCGCAACTTGCCCTGCTGTTTGAAATGGCCGGCGTCGCGTTTGCGGCCATTATTCCCTGGGGCAGCGGCGCCGACCGCTGGCGGCTCGCGGCCGGGTGCGCCGCAACGGCCTTGATCGCCGGCATTGTCTGCCCGCTGATGATGCACTGGGTTTGGGGCGGCGGATGGCTGGCCGCGCTCGGCCCCGATTTCTCGCTCGGCGCGGGATTCCTTGACCCCGGCGGCGCGGCAACCGTGCACGTGGTTGGCGGCTTGAGCGCCCTGGCATTGATCTGGATCCTGGGCCCGCGCGCCGGTAAATATCCCAGAACCGGAATCTCAACCGCCATGCCCGGGCACAACGCGGTTTACGTTCTTTTCGGCAGTCTGCTCGGACTGGTTGGATGGCTGGCATGGAACGCCGCCGGAGCGATTCTTTGGATGAACGCGCCTCTCGTGGCCCTGCCCGTCGTCGCGGTCAACACCGTGCTCTCGGCGGCTGCGGCGCTGGGTGCAACTCTGGCCATTACCCGCTACCGTTTCGGCAAGCCCGACGCCAGCCTCTGCGCCAACGGCTGGCTGGCGGGCCTGGTCACTTCGAGCGCATGTGCCGCCGTGGCCACGCCGGCGGAATCGATCTTTGCCGGCCTGGTTGCCGGCGTCATGACGCCGCTGCTGGTCGAGCTGCTTGAGCTCGCGCTCTCCATTGACGATCCCTCCGGCGCCATTGCCGCACATGCAGCGGCAGGGCTCTGGGGTCTGCTTGCGCTTGGGTTTTTTGCGCCAAAGCCCGGCCAGCTTATCGCGCAGCTCGTGGGCATCGCCACGCTGCTGGGAATTGTTCTGCCGCTGGTCTACCTGCTATTCGCCGTGCTCAACCGGCTCGTTCCGTTCCGCGTCGATCCCGACGGCGAGCGCATGGGCATGGACCTGCACGAGCTCGGCGGCGGCGCCTATCCCGAGTTCGTGATCCACCGGGATGAGTCGTACCGATAGGCAGGACAGCCGGTCTCCTGATCGGGGTCTTCAGTGCGCCTGCTTTTGGCTCGCTGGAGTGGCTGATCGGCTGTAGTGCGGGCGCCTTCACCCACATTCGCGATCGAATAACACTTCGGCCTCGTTCGCTCCCTACGGCTTTTGTTCCTTTGGGGCCGGCGCAGGCTGGGGCGGGTAGGCTTTATCTACCGCCTCTTCAAACTGTTCCAGCAAAATCACCCGCGGAGCGCGCAAACCGTCGGGCATCGTGCGCTGCCACAGCGGGCTGCTGAGCTTGCCATTGGTTTTCACCTGACAAACCTCGAAGAGGTCCTCGGCCGCACCCACGTCGGCGCCCACCTGTCCGCCCGAACCAAACGGTCCCGGCTCGCCCGCTCCAGTCGGCAACTGGCCGTGGCGCGGAGTGAAACCCCCGTTCCCGCTCTCCGCGCGACCCTTGCGCACCACGATCACCAGGTCCGCCTCACCCCTGCTGGTCGTCATCACGTAGCGCTTCCAGCTGCTCAGCGCATCGCGCACTTCGGCAATCGCGATCCTGTCGTCGGGATCCAGATTGGGATCGAACTCCTGCCCGTCGATTGCCTCAACGTAAACGTACCGGGCCTGGCCAAAAACCGCCGGCACTTTCTCTGGCTTCTTGTCCTTGGCTTGGAGAAGGAGAGCGGCAGGAATCAGGAGGGTAAGGGCAACGGCCTTCTCAAGCTTCATGCGGCGCCTCGCGCGTTGCGGCGCGAAGTGGAGTCGGCTTTCGCCTTTCCTGATTCGCGCCGTTCGAGATAAGCCTACGCCCGAATCGCGCCGCGGGCCGTGGTCTCTCCGGGATTTTGTCTCTGAATCCAGCCCCAACGGGCAAATGTTCACTTTCCCACCGCCCTGTGCACCTATAATCTCGATAATCTCGTTTGCATCCAAAATAATGGGACCTCTTAGTCATCTTCTCTATCTCGGCCCGTGGGGACTGCTTCTGCAGGCTGCGGCCATCGTTCACTTCATCCGCCGCCGGCCCGACACGTACTGGCTCTGGGTCATCCTCTTCCTCGGCTGGATCGGCGCGCTGGTCTACATCGTTGCTGAGGTCCTGCCCGATTTCGGCCTGCTGAACCAGTCGTTCAAGGCCTTCCCGCGCCGCAAACGCATTCGCCAGCTTGAGACTGCGATCCTCGACAATCCGTCGAGCGGCAACTACGAGGAGTTGGGCGACCTGTACCTCGACGACGGCAATTTGCAAAAGGCGCGCGCTGGCTACGACAAAGCCATCGCCGCCCGCTCGACCACGCCCGACTGCTTCTATCGCCGCGGCATGTGTGCGCTGCTGCTCGGCGATGCTCAGGCCGCGCTGCCTGACCTCGAGCGTGTCGTAAGCCTGGATCCGGGCCACGACTTTCATCGCGCCGCTGGCCTCATGGCCACGGCCTGCGCGCGCACCGGCCAGCCCGAAAAGGCCGACGAGTGGTTCAAGCGCGCAACCGAAAAGTCGACCCTCTCGGAAACGTATCTAAACTACGCCGATTTTCTGATTACCCAGGGACGCAACCAGGAAGCTCGCGAATGGGCTCTTAAGGTCCTGGCCAAGAAGCCCACCATGCCCAGTTATCTGCGCCGCCGCGAGCGCCCATCATTCGCCCGCGCGCGCAAAACCCTCAAACGAGCCGGGGCGTAAGGCTACGGTGTCCCTCTGACCGTGGCGCCGGCCTCCCGGCGGGCTGTTGTGCGGGCGTCCCCGCCCGCATCGGAGGAAGCAGAGGCTTTCAGGCCCTGACCCCACGACTCACGATCCACGATGCACGAACTCCCGACCACTGATCCTTGATCACTGTTTCGCCGTCCACGCCGCCGCGTTCACGTACCCGGTAAACCGCGTCTCGAGCGATTGGCCGCCCGCCGGCAGACCGGCCTCCTGGGCCTGTAACGAGGCAATGCGCTCAGGGAACGGCGGATGCGTGCTGCCCCAAAGGCTCAACTGGCGCTGCGTCTCCGGCGTCTTGGGCGCACTCTCAAGGAAGGTGAGAAAGAGCCGAAGACCGCTGGCCTGGTAGCCGGCCTTTTGCGCAAAAGTCACGCCCAGCCGGTCGGCGTCGCTCTCTTTATCGCGGCTGTAATGCTGTGTGAGCGCCGTGTTGATCGAGTTGCTGGCCAGTTGCTGCAACTGGCCCGATGTGAACTCCGACACCTCGTTCTGAACCATCTGCATCGAGTTCTTTGAGCGGATCTCCTTCTCCAGGTGCCGCTGGTCCACGTGCGCAATCTCGTGCGCAAGGGTTCCGGCCAACTCGGCCTCCGAAGTCATGTTGGCCAGCGCGCCGCGGGTGATAAAGACGTAGCCGCCGGGCAGCGAGAGCGCCGTGATGACCTCGGTGTTCAGGATGCCGAACTTGTACGGCACCGGCCGCGGAGCCTGCGCGGCCACCGCGCTGCCCACCAGGTTCACATAGCGCACCATGTCTGGGCTCTCATATAGTCCGAAGATGTTGATGAGCCGCGCCGCCGAGGCCTGGCCCACCTGCTCCTCTTGCTGAGGCGTCCAGGGCGTGTAGTTTTCCTTCACCTGGCGGCCCTTCTGCACCTTGTCGCCGATCTTGCCCAGCACGTTGCCAAACTGGGCGCTCGCCGGCAGGCACGCGGCAACCGCCAGCCACGCTGCAGCCGCCAGCATCGTCACGCTCATTGTTTTCGCGATCCGCATCGTCTACCTCCTTTCAGTGCGCGCTCGGCGCGGTGGCGCCGGCCGTGGCTGGTGCTGCGTTCTGTGTCAATCCGCCTTGTTGCTCAAAGGCGGCAAGGTCGGCTGCCGAGGGCCGGTAGCCGGCCATGGCCTGCGCCTTGGCCAGGCTCTGCGGCGTGGGCTGCGCATTCAGAAACGCCTGCTGAACCTGCCCATTCGGATCGACCCCGTTGAATCCCAGTGCCGCAGCGTCGGTGCTCTGGGTCGACTTCCTGATGCTCATCGATCCGCCGAAGAGCGGCGCGGGCTGCTGAGTGTTGCAGTTCTGGTTGGCCTGGCCCTGCGGGTTCTGCTGTTGCTGCGGCTGCTGGCCGTTCTGCCCCCCCTGAGCCGGGCAGGGCTGCCCGCTCTGCTGCTGGCCCTGCTGTTGATTCTGCTGGCCGTCGTGTCCCACCGCAGCGCCTGCGGCTAGCGCCAGCCACAACATTGCGGCCAGCAAACCCAGCTGTTTCCGCCTCGCTCTTCGCATCGTGCCGGGAATGATCATTGCCCGCGATCTCCTCTCGGTCAAATCTCCTGTCTTACCTTTGCTGTCGTGTTTTTGCTGTCCTGCCAGGCCCAATCGGCGCCCACGAGTCGCCTTGTCCAGCCGGGTGCCCCCGGTCCCTCGCATTTGGGGACCGGGGGAAACCACAGTCGCCAACGATCGAATTCATGCGGTCACAGACTCGGTTCTCTCCGCCGCATCTGTCGCGCCCCAACCCTCGAGCGCAAACACGGTCGTCTCAACCGTTTTGCCCTTCACGCCGGGTGCCCCCGGTCCCTCGCATTTGGGGACCGGGGAAACCACAGCCGCCAACGATCGAATTCATGCGGTCACAGACTCGGTTCTCTCCGCCGCATCTGCCGCGCCCCAACCCTCGAGCGCAAACGCGGTCGTCTCAACCGTTTTGCCCTTCACGCCGGGTGCCGGGTGCCCCCGGTCCCTCGCATTTGGGGACCGGGGAAACCACAGCCGCCAACGATCGAATTCATGCGGTCACAGACTCGGTTCTCTCCGCCGCGTCTGTCGCGCCCCAACCCTCGAGCGCAAACACGGTCGTCTCAACCGTTTTGCCCTTCACGCGGTACCCGCCCAGCGGCCGGGTGCGCGCCAGGCCCGCGATGCGCTGCTGGGTAAACTCGCTCACGATGATCGAAGTCCCAAACTCCTTGTTGAGGCCCTCGAGTCGTGCCGCCAAGTTAACAGCATCGCCGATCACTGTAAACTCAATTTTCTTTCCCTTGCCGATATTGCCAAAAATGACGGTTCCTGTGTTGACGCCGACCCCGATGGCAATCGTTTGCCGCCCCTGCGCCGTCCACGCCTTGTTCAGTTCCTTCACGCGATCGAGCATTTCCACCGCAGCCTGCGCAGCCTCCGCTGCGTGATTGACCTGGGGCGTGAATGCGCCCCAGTAGGCGAGAATGCCGTCGCCGATGAACTTGTCCACGATGCCGTTGTGGCGAAAGATGATCTCAGTCATCGCGGCAAAGTACTCGTCGAGCAGCGCGATCAGCTCCAGCGGTTCGCTGCGCTCGGTCATGGTGGTGAAGTTGCGCACATCCGAGACCAGGATCGTGAGCTCGCGCTTGTCGCCGCTCAGGCGCAGGTCGCCGATGTTCGCCATCACGTACTCCACAAGCTGCGGAGACATGTAGCGGTCGAGCATGCCGCGCGTCTGCCGGAGCTGACGGCCGGTGGTAACGTAGCGCGCCGCGGTAGCCGCGCCGAAGGAAATGAGCAGCGCGAGTCCCGGCGCGGCCACCGGCAGCGCCAGGTGCAGATCCTCATAGGCGATCAGGCACAGCGCGGCGTAGACGAACTCGACCGCAACCACGACGACGATGGAACGCGTGAGATGGCGAAGAAAGTAGAGCGCCGCGCCGCCGGCCGCGGCCATCAGGACGATCAGGACCGCGAGCAGCCAGAAGGGCGTGATGCGGATGGCGACGCCGTTCAGCAGATCGTCAACGGCCGTGGCGTGGACGACCACGCCCGGCGCCGCATTGGCGAAAGGAGTGGGATGAACATCGTAGCTGGCCGTGGCGCTGGCGCCGATGAGCACGATCTTGCCGGTGAAGTAGCTGGGCGGGTAGTGCTGTACGTCGGGCGGGCACTGAGTGGGATAAATGGAGCAGATGACCTGCCAGATGGGCAGCCGCGGATAGACATTCGAGCCGCCGCGCCAGGCCAGCAGCATGCGGCCGTCGCCGCCGACCGGGATTCTGCGCCCGGCCGCCACCGCGTAATGCCCGCCCAGCAGCCCGCCGTTCCCATCCCACGCGATGGGCGCGCCCAGAGCCTGCTGCACCGTTCGCGAGGCGAGCGAATCGTAGGCGTGGCCGCCGTAGCTCATTTCCACGCCGGCGCTGCGCATTACGCCGTCGCCATCGGGCAGTGCATTCAACGCGCCCAGGCCCGCCGCGCCTTCAGCCAGCACCGTCTCCGGCAAATTCGGGAAGTAGTGCTTCGCATCGATCGGCGCGCCAAAGGCCGCGCCGCCGTTTGCATCGGCCGCGGCGCGATGCCCCGCCAGCGTGGCCAGCTTCCGGTTCGCGTCTCCGCCAGACTCCTCCATTTCCGTGGGCACAAACGTGAACCCGAGCACGGTATCGCCGCCCTGGCGCATCACCGCGCTGAACTCCTGATCCACGGCGTCGCTCTCGGCCCCGCCAAAAATGGCGTCCACCGCGATCGCTTTGGGCTGGCCGCGGTTCACGTAACGGATGACCTCGGTCCATACGCGGCGGGTCCACGGCCAGCGGCCGAGCTTGCCTTCCAGGGCGTCCAGGCTGGCGTTGTCAATGTCGATGATGACGATGCGCGGATCGGCCTGCGCGGGTTTGGCCCCCAGCCGCGCCCGCTGGTCGAGGGTTCCGTTCTCAAGCCACACGCCGGCCGGCGCGCGCGCCAGCACCAGCATGGCAATCGCAGCAACCGCGACGGCAATGCACACACCCACCAGAAACTCGCGCTGAACTTTGGGGTCCTGAGCCACCCGTTTTTCTCGCTTTGGGGACGTTCTTATTCAGGGGCCGATGCTGCGGATTATACCGGTCGCGGGATCAGGAGAGCTTTGAATAAGCAAGCGCCTTGATACGACAAGATCTCACAGCTTGGTGCAAAAGGCATGCGCGACGGAGTCTTGTATCAGGGCACGAGTTTACTCGTGCCGATAAAGCGCCCAAAATGAGTCGGGCTTCAGCCCCTGCTGCCCATCGCGAGCGCAGAGTCGCGCAAATCCCCCGGGTTCCGAATCCGTCCTCGAAAACGCCGCTGGCATCACCGATCACCCGCATACAACGCGCCTCAAATGACTACATCATGCTTCGCTCCCATTGCAGGTAATTTCCCCCTCCCGGCGCACAATCAAAAATAGGTCAGTCAGAGCCGGGAACCGGCCCGAGACCCAGCCCATTCTCCAACGCAACTCCTTCTCGTATGTCGCTGATTTCACAATATTTGTAAATAACTATTTTGCTTTCATATATTTCCGGCAAAGTCGAGCCCGTAAGCCGATGAAAACAAATATTTTATTTACAGGAAATAGGGGGGGGATATCTTAGTAGTGGGTCAGTTTGAAGGGTACGGGCTTCAGCCCGTACTTAAATCGAGCAAAATAATCGCGGGCTTTAGCCTCTGAGGGACTGTTTTTTCAAACTGACCCACTACCGATATCTTCGATGCGGGCACGGACCGGGAACATACCTGACATATTGAATTAGGCCCAGACTCTTCCGCGATCAGGCTGACCCCGGACCACTGATCACTGTCCACCGTCCACTGTCCACCGTTCACCGATTACTGACCCCTGAACCCTGAACCCTGACCCCTGCCTTCACCGCCTCGCCAGCAGCAGCATCGCCACAAACAAGGCCACGGGCACCAGCGCGAGCGCCGCGTAGAGCATGAGCTTGCGCATGTTGAGCGGGCGTCCGTGCGCCGGCAGACGCCGGCGGCCTTCATCGACCCCGACGAGTTCGGGATGCTCAATCTCCCAGGCCATTTCGGCGGCCGTTGCGTAGCGGTGGCGCGGGTCGCGCTGGAGAGCGCGGAAGAGAATCTCCTCCAGCTCGGGAGAGATCCTGGGATTCAGTTCGCGGGCCGGTCTGGGGTCGTTGAGCACGCGCTCGTTCATCACCGCCAGCGGATTGGAGCCTGTGAACGGGGGCTGGCCGGTGAGCATCTCGTAGAGCATCGCGCCCAGCGCATAAATGTCGCTGCGCTGGTCGCCCCGCTGGCCCTTCACCTGCTCGGGCGAGATGTAGTCGGGCGTGCCCAGCAGCGACACTTCGGTAAATGTCAGCCGCCGCGCGTCTTCTTTCATGGCGATGCCAAAATCAATAATCTTGACGCGGTCGCCCTCGCCCACCATGATGTTCTCGGGCTTAAGGTCGCGGTGCACCACGCCGTGCTTGTGCATGGTGTCGAGCGCGTCGCAAATCTCCAGCGTCAGCCTGACCGCCCGCTCAATGGGCAGCTTGCGCTCTTCGTTGATGATCGCCCGCAGCAGCCGTCCATCCACCCACTCGATGACCATGTAGCGGCGGCTGCGCTCTTCGCCGTTAAATGTCTTCACGATGCCGGGGTGGTCCAACTCCTGGCCAATCTGCTCTTCGCGCGCGAACCGCTCGATCAGAACCGGGTCGGCCTCCATCTCCTCGATGGGAACCTTGATGGCCACCGGTCGCCCGTCGCGCAGGTCGGTGGCGCGATAGAGCGTGGACATCCGGCTATGGCTCACCGTGTCTTCAATGCGATAGTGGTCCAGCACGTCCCCGGCTTCAGGCACCATTACACACTGCATAACAGATTTGATCGTCTCACGCGAGTCGTAAGAGATTTGCAAGGGATTCGCACGGAATTTGGCCAGGATCGCACATGCCTGCCACATTCTGCGTATTGGGCTTTGACCCAAAGTATGATTGAATGCCAGCATGCTCCCTTTTCTGCGAATTTCCGCCGCCTGTGCGTCGGTCGCCTGCGCGCTTGCGCCCGGCGCCATGAATGCCGATGCCATGGCCCTCGGCGGCAATCGCCATCATCAGGAGCTTCCGCAGGAGACCGGGTTTCTGAATCGCCGGGTCGAAGTCAACGGAGTTGCCTACAAGTTCCAGGTGTATCTGCCCGAGGAATATCGGCGCGACGACGGCAAGCTGTGGCCGGTAATCCTGTTTCTGCACGGCCGCGGCGAGCGCGGATCGGAAGGCATGTGGCAGACTCAGGTGGGCCTGCCCCAGGAGGTGCGCGACCACCCCGAGCGTTGGCCATTCGTCATCGTGATGCCGCAATGCCCCATCCCGGCCCACTGGACCGATCCGGCAATAGTGGCAATGGCCATGGCCGCGCTCGACCGGGAGACGGAGGAGTTCCACGGCGACCCCGACCGCACCTACCTGACCGGTCTCTCGCTGGGCGGCTACGGCGCGTGGGAGCTGGCGCGGCTCTATCCGCACCGCTGGGCCGCGGTTGTCATTGCCGCCGGGGGCATCTTCTGGAGCTACGCTCCTGACCGCTGGCAACAGGCATCGACCCTCACCGCGGAGTACGCGCAGGCCGTCGGCCGCACGCCTATCTGGCTCTTCCATGGCAGCGACGACGCCGTGGTGCTGCCGCGGCAAAGCGAAATAATGTTCGACGCCGTCAAAGCGGCGGGAGGGCACATCCGGCTGTGGATCTACCAGGGAATGACCCACGACTGCTGGACGCGGGCCTACAACGAGCCCGAGTTACCCCACTGGCTGCTCTCGCATCGGCTTGCCGCCCGGCCCGATGCCAATCCGATTCTGGCCGATCGCGAAGTGGTTCCGCGCCATCCTCCGGCGGTCAGGCTTCCGCAAGCCGCGCTCGACGCCATTGCCGGCGAATATCGCGAGCCCGACGGTCGTACGCTTACCATCTATCGGCAGGGCGAGGACCTCTTCGAAAAAGACCAGTATGGGACGGTCCTGCCCCTCGAAGCCGAGTCTGCCTCGGAGTTGTTTTATCCTGCCGGTTCAAGCTTCACCCGCCTGGTGGTCGAACGCGACCGCGAGGGCAGGGTCACCACCATTGTTTTCCACGACGACCGCCATGAAGAGCGGTGGGAAAAACAACCCGCTGTCAACCGGCCAACCATAGCTCTACACCGAACCGGTGATTGACAAAAGGAACCCCTTGTCCCCAATCTGCGTATTGATTCCCTAAGAGTTAAGCGGAGGGTCGTTATGTTTTGCAGTGGTTGCGGCGGTGCCTTGGCCCCGGGGCAGGCGTTTTGCGCCCAATGCGGTCGTCCTTCGGCCGCGGTTATCCCGCCAGTTCCCGGACTCCAGTTCCAGCTTCAGGCCTACGCTGGAAAGATCCGTGTGCTGGCCATCTTCTGGTTCATCTTTGCGGGCCTCGCCCTGCTTAAGGGAATTGCCGGTTTGGCTTTCGCGCACGCCGTTCTGTCGGGGGCGTTCGGTGAGTGGCTGCATGGCCCCGTGCCGCCGGCCTTCCTGGGGCATTTCCTGCTTCAATTCGTCTGGATCTTTCTTGTCGCCCGGGTGGCGCTGGCGGTGTGCGCGGGGTGGGGACTGATGCAGCACGCCCAGTGGGGACGCATCGTCGCTATCGCGGCCGCAATCCTGAACATGATTCATTTTTTCCCCTTCGGCATCGCTATGGGCATCTGGACCCTGGTGGTTCTGCTCGGCTACCGCAACGGCACGCTGTACGAGCAACTGTGAAAGGCAAGCTAGTAGCCGGTAGCTCGTAGCTTGCAGGTGCCGGCTACTGGCTACTGGCTGGCGAATGTTTCCCTAGTCCCTAGTCCCTGTTCCCTAGTCCCTATTCCCTGTCGTCTCCCTTTCCGCTTACACTTCACCCACCATGGTCAGAACCGCTGTTCCGCTCATCTCCGGGGCCGTTCTTGCATTCGCAACCGCATTCGCAGCGGCCGCCGCCGCGCCTCCACCCGTGGTAAGCGCCAGCACCGTCACCATCTCCGGCCCGGGCATTGGCGGCGCCACCAAAACCATCTCACTGCCCTTCATGAACAACTACGCCGGCAAGGGCGACTGGTATGTGACCTCCAACGACGCGCACGCAGCCTTCTTTGTCGCCGACCAATCGCCATTCGCCGCAGCCGGCAATTCCACGCACGCCACCGTTGACCTGCTGTTAAACGGAACCGGAAAGACCTTCCTGATCACCCCCGACAGCTCCCATCCCTCTGTCCACAAAACCGACCTGGCATTTGACGTGATCGTCGGCGACGGGCGCAGCGGCCTGAAGTTCTCCACCGTCGATCCCGGCGACCAGGTGACCGTTACCGTCACAAAGATGGACATGCTGAGCTTTGAGGCCACATTTTCAGGAACGCTGACCGAGGTGGGCATGATGGAGCGCAACGGCCACGAATCTCATCGCGTTAAGGTGAGCGGCTCCATCAGTCTGCACCGCGCAAGCGCGCCGGCGCCCATCAATGCCGGCAACTGGGTCGACTGCGACCCCATCGTCCACGACTGGCTCAACCAGGCGCAGGACCGCGCCTCGTCCGATTGCGAGGTCAAGTTCGACCACCACCTCCAGGTCGCTTTGAACGCCGCCTTTACGCCCATGGAAAACGCCCTCACGGCGTCGCAGTGGATGATCGTCAACAAGCCCGACCCGAACGTGCTGTTTCTCTCCGCTCCGCGCGGGTCAGAGAAGGAGCCGTTTCACGGCCAGGGATTCAAGCTCACCATGGCAGTGAATCCAAACTCGGCGCAGGGCCAGCAAGCCATGGCAGCCGCAAACACGCCCGATCCGCTGATGGTGAAAATGATGGAGCTGCTGAAGGCCGGCAAATACGCCGAGGCTCAGGAGCTGCAAAAACAGCTCGATGCCAAACAGAAAAGCGCTCCGCCTCCGCCCAGCTCGAGGTTCACCGTCCAGGTCAGCATCAACTTTTCGGGCAGAGAGTTCATCAACTTCCACGGAGCCTTCAGCACCTCAGCGCTATCCGGCGGGGGCACGGTGCTTTATTTGCCCGCCATGCAGGGGCTCGGCGGCGGATCCGGCGGCGACCCCGGCACCTGGGTGCTCCTCGGCTCGTGGAGCCAGCCCACGGCAACGCACCTCGACGGAGAGACGACCAAGGTCACAACCAAGGCGCAGATGAATCCTTCGGCGCCGCGCCTCTCAATTCAAAACATCGCGGTCTATTTCAACTGCGACCAGGCGCTGGCCACGAAGGCGATCCAGCAGATCAACTGGAGCCAGTTGCGCGCGCTGATGGCGCAATAGCGAGCTGCCTCCGCCATGCCGGCCTGCTGACTCGCCGACTCGCTGCCTTAGTGATCCAGCTCACATCTCAACCCTGTCCTATACTTACAATCGAGCTATGGCATTTCCCCAATCACGACTGCGCCGCCTGCGCCGCACCGAGACTCTGCGCGCCCTGGTGCGCGAAACCTCGGTCGAGCCCGGCGACCTCATCTATCCGCTCTTCATCTGCCCCGGCGAGGGCATACGCAAGCCTGTCAGTTCCATGCCCGGCGTCTTCAACCTCTCGGTCGACGAGGCAGTGAAGGAGGCTGAAGAGGCCGCATCGCTCGGCATCGCGGGGCTGCTGCTCTTCGGCCTGCCCGAAAGCAAAGACGAAACCGGCTCCGGCGCCTGGGACGAAAACGGAATCGTGCAGCAGGCCTTGCGCGCGCTCAAAGCCTCGCCGGCCGCAAAGAAGCTCGTCCTCATCGGCGACATCTGCCTGTGCGAATACACCAGCCACGGCCACTGCGGCATCGTGGTCGAGGGCCGCGACGACTTCGAAGTCGCGAACGACCCCACGCTCGAACTGCTGGCGCGCACCGCGGTGAGCCAGGCCAAGGCCGGCGCCGACATCGTCGCCCCATCTGACATGATGGACGGCCGGGTCGCAGCCATCCGCGCCGCGCTCGACGCCGCCGGATTGGGCATGACGCCGATCCTCAGCTACGCGTCGAAGTTCGCCTCGGCCTTCTACGGTCCCTTCCGCGAAGCCGCCGACTCCGCGCCGCAATTCGGTGACCGCCGCGCCTACCAGATGGATGGCGCAAACATCCGCGAGGCCATGCGCGAAATCGATCTCGACATCGCCGAGGGCGCAGACATGATCCTGATGAAGCCGGCCATGCCCTACCTCGACGCGGTCCGCGCCGCGCGAGAGCGCGTCGATGTGCCCATCGGCGCCTACCAGGTGTCGGGCGAGTACTCCATGCTGCAGGCTGCCTTTGAAAAAGGCTGGCTCGACCGCAATCGCGCCACGCTCGAATCGCTGCTTGGCATCCGCCGCGCCGGCGCAGATTTCATCGTGACGTATTTCGCGAAAGAGGCCGCTAAGCTGCTCGCCTGAGCGTTTGAATATCTGTCATCCTGAGCGGAGTTTGGCGCGTTCTTTGCGCCAGACGAAGTCGAAGGACTTGCATTTCGTTCCCGCGCTCCATCCTTGCGACTTTTTTCTGTCGCAAGGGTGGGATGCCACGAACCTCAACCGCCGGGTACGGGGCGCATCACTCTCGCCCGCCTCATAAGGCGGTTGCGCGATCCCCTGCTGAGCGGTACCCTTACGCTTATTGTCCCCAGGAGGATTCCGATATGCGTTCCCGCCGCACCCTCTCGTTCGCCCGTCTTTGCCTTTTCGCCGCCCTTCTGCTCTCTTTGGTCCTGCCCATGGCGGCCCAGACCAGCGAGCAAGAAACCGCCAAGATGGTCGGCCTCATGCAGGCCAACAGCTACAACTTTGTCACCACCCGCTCGCCCACCGTCTGGGTCATTCACTTCACCGGTGCCCACCTCAAGGACGTCAAAGTCGTCCTCGCCCTGGACGATTCCAACTCGCAGATGGTCATCTTTGTCACAGTCGTCGAGAAACGCCGCATGCCCGTCACCACCGACTTCCTCCACACCCTCCTCAAGTTCAATCATGAGTTCGACCGCGTCAAGGTCGGCCTCGACGCCGATGACGACCTCTCCGTCCGCATTGACGCGCCGTTGCGCATCGCCGACGCCACCGAGCTCCACGATATTGTCACCCAGATCAAGAACGCCTCCGACGAGATCTACGGCAAGATCGAACCCCAGCTTCTGCCGTAAGGAGCCCGGCTGGGTAGCGGCTGCGCGATCTGCGTGTTGCCGGGTGCTTCAGGTCTCGCTTCTGAGACCTAAGAAACCATAAACTGATCCCGGCCTCCCTCGTCCCGAACAGACCTCTCATCAAAGGCCCTGTCATCCCGAGCGACCGGAGTCCGCAACTGCGGACACAGGGAGTCGAAGGATCTGCCCTGAAAATTCATGCGGCCTCGGGTGTCAGGTTGACCTGCAGACCGAGGCTCTGCAGTCTGCGCACGTGGAACCGAATGAGGTGCTTGGCCCGCAGCCGATCGAGGAACTGTGAGC
>Ga0326727_10018016_pt1 | contig 14510 bp, 9 predicted proteins | sample MB2enrmetagenome_FD_207643 | JGI IMG/M metagenome (GOLD analysis project Ga0326727, IMG submission 207643) | Lab enriched peat soil microbial communities from McLean, Ithaca, NY, United States - MB29MY | ecosystem: Environmental > Terrestrial > Soil > Wetlands > Peat | place: USA: New York...
TTCTGCAAGAAAAAATTGCTATGGCTGCACAAGAGGAAAAACATGGGGAGGGAATAAATTTCGACTCGATTTCTCAGTGAGGCAATGATTGAAATTTCGACTCGATTTTTTCTTGACGCAACACGGAGTTGATAGATAATAAGAGGTGACTTGGTTAGTTCATTCCTATGGTGACATTTTCGTATTGTGTAAAATGAGTTCTACTCGGGTTTCTTTTCTTCGGACTTGAAGAGAACGTTGGCCTCGTCGAAGGCAACGTTGACCACCTTCGAAACGCCCTGTTCCTCCATTGTGACTCCGTAGAGGGCATTGCAGATTTCGAGGGTAGACTTCGAGTGGCTGACGATGATGAATTGCGACGTTTCCCGGAAATCGTAGAGAAGCGACTTGAAGCGTTCGATGTTGTCGTCGTCCAGAGGGGCGTCCATCTCGTCCAGCACCACAAAGGGCGTGGGCTTGAGGTAGAGGATGGCGAAAATGACGGCGATGGCGACGAGCGCGCGTTCGCCGCCCGACATCAGCGAGATGGACTGGAACTTCTTGCCGGGAGGTTCGGCCATGATGTTGATGCCCGAATTGAGCACGTCCCTTTCGTCCATCAGCACGAGGTCGGCCTTTCCGCCGTCGAAAAGGCGCGCAAAGATTTTCTTGAACGCCTTCCTGATGTCTTCGAAGGCGGCGGTAAACTGCTGAATGGACTTTTCGTTGGTTTCCTGAATGAGGGCGCGGATATCCTCCATCGCCTTCTCGCTGTCGGCCTTCTGCGTCTGCAGAAAACCCAGGCGTTCCTTCGCGGCGTGGTACTGCTCGATAGCGAGCAGATTGACATCTCCCAGGCCGACGAGTGCATTGCGAAGCTCGTTGATGCGCTCGGTGATATTGTCGAGGTTCGACTTTTCCTCGATCTGGATCTCGCGCACATCCACCATATAGGTCTCGCGGAACTTCTGGAGGATGCTCTCGACGTAACCCTTCTTCTCCGCGATGACGCTGTCGAAATTGGCCACCTGCTTGTCGAGCCGCTGGAGCTGGTCCTCGATTTCCTTGCGCTGAAGTTCCATCGACTTGCGGGCGCGCTGAAGATCGCCGATGTCCTTCTGCCGCTGGTCGATGTCGGCCTTCATCTCGTCGACCTGTTTCCCCATCCGTTCGATGGATTCGCGATCGGCGTTGTTTCGCTTTTCGATCTCGGCGATGATGGCGACGCTGTTGTCGTGGTCCTGCTGGTAACTCGTGCGCATCTTCTCGATGTCGGCCACCTGGTTCTTGATGCGGGCGATCTCGGCCTTCATCGCGCTCCATTTTTCCTCGGCGCGCGCGTTATCCACCTTGCGCTTGTTGAGTTCGTCGAAGAGATCGGCTCTGCGGGCTTTCAGTTCCCGCATTTCGTCTTCGTACTCGTCGACGATGCCGACCATCGCCTCGATCTGCCCCTGCTTTTTCCGGATGGTTTCCGAGAGCGAGTTGATCTGGTTCTCGGTCTCCTTCTGCGACTGCTGAAGGGCGGCAAGCTGTTCGGAGAGTTTTTTCTTCTCGCTTTTGATCGTGGCAAGGCCATAGTCGTTCTTGTTGCAGGCGTTCTGAATATCCTCGCGCACGGCTTGGAGATCGTGCGTGCGGGCGCGCAGTGCCTCGATCTTCTCGTCGTTGCCCTCGACGGAGCGCGTGAGTTCTTCGATGCGGTTCTGCGCATTCTCCTTCTGGGTCCAGGCGCCTTCCTCGCTGTACATGATACCGAGGATGGCTTCGTACTCGGCCTGGAATCCGCCAAAGCTCTTCCGGAGCCCGTCGATGGCATCGCGAATCTCCGTAGCGGGCTTCGATGCGCTGACGGCCTCGGTAAGACCGGCAAGCGCGGCTTCGATCACTTCTTCCAGCGCCGGCTTCTTTGCGGTAAACTCGTGGATCTTCGCGGCCTGTTTTTCCAGGCTCTCCATAATCTCGCGGTCCATCGTGCGCAGCTTCTGCTGAAGCTGTTTGATCTCGTCATTGGTCTTCTGGTTCTCGGAACGGAGTCGTTTTTCCTCTTCGTGAAGACCGTCGATATCGGCGATGATCTTGCCGAGTTCGCTTTTCAGCTTGGCGGTTTCCTGCTGAGCGAGCGCTTCCTGTTCTTCGTGGTTGTCGAGTTCCTGCTGAACGGCCTTCGCGGCCTCGAACTTCTCCTGCATCGCCTGCCGGTAGTTCTCCAGACGTGTCTGGGCCTGCACCAGCTCCTGCTTGAGCCGCTCGATATCGTCCTTGGAAACGATGCGGTCGAAGCCGATCGCTCGGGACTGGGCGAGAATTCCCGAGTCCAGCCGCTTGATCTCCGAATGCAGTCCGTCGATCTTGGACTGGACGTCCAGGAGCTTGTCGCTTTGGATTTCCTTGTCCTCTTCGAGGCCGTCGAGTTCGGAGGTCTTGTCGGAATATTCCTTTTTCAGCGCCTTCTCGCGTTCCTCGCCTTCCTTGAGGCGGCCTTCCATCCCGTCGAGCTGCTTCACGAGAACCTTGCGCCGTTCCTCGTTGGTTTCGAGGCGGCTGCGGATCTCGCCGAACTCGCGCTGAAGGTTGGCGTAGTCGTCGCGGACCCGGTTGAATTCCGTCTCCCGGGCCTGAATATCGAGTTCGGTCGCGATCATGTCCTCTTCTTTCTTCTTGAGCTCGACCGCGAGGGGGGTCACTTTGTCCTCGGTCTTCTTTTTCTGCGAGTACTTGGACATGATGTCGTTCTCGAAGTTCCTGACGCGCAGGGCTTCGAACTGCATTTCCAGCACGCGGAGACGGTTTTTGAGTTCGTTGTAGCGCTCGGCGTTCTCGGCCTGTTCCTGGAGACTCACCACTTCCTTCTCCAGCCCGAGGATGACGTCGGTCACGCGTTCGAGGTTGACTCGCGCGTTCTCCAGCTTCTTCTCCGCCTCTTCCTTGCGGAACTTGAACTTGGAGATTCCCGCGAAATCCTCGAAGAGGCTGCGGCGGTCGGTAGGAGACTCGGAGAGCAGGCGGTCGATCCTTCCCTGCTCGAAAATGGCGTAACTGTCGCGGCCGACGCCCGTGTCGAGGAAAAGTTCCACCACGTCCTTGAGACGGACACGGCTTTTGTTGATGTAGTACTGCCCTTCGCCGTTGCGGAAGAGACGGCGTTGAACGGAGACTTCGTTGTATTCCAGCGGAAGCCAGCGGTTCTCGTTCTCGAAGGTAAGAGTGACCTCGGCCATCCCGAGCGACGGACGCTCCTTGGTGCCGTTGAAGATGACGTCCTCCATCTTCTCGCCGCGGAGGGACTTGGCGCTTTGTTCGCCCAGCACCCACTTCAGCGACTCGATGACGTTGGATTTGCCGCTTCCGTTCGCCCCGACGATGCCGGTGATCCCGTCCACGAACTCGATGTTCGTGCGCGTGGCGAAGCTCTTGAAGCCGAGCAGTTCCATACTCTTGAGGTAACGAGCCATTGACCTTCCACTCCCGCTGTTCCCGGAGGAAATAGCCTGTTATTATAAAAGAGCGGCATGGGAATTGCAAATTTGGGCATGCAGCAGGGGGAAGGCGATTTCCGTTGTTTCCTTACCGCGGGGATTTGACAAAACCCAGCCGGGAATGCTATCCTGTGTGGCTTGACGAGAAAGCCGGCTTCGATTCAAAAAGGTGCGGAGGTTTCGCATGGCCTGCTGGTGGAAGAACGGAATCGTATACCAGATCTACCCGAGGAGTTTCCAGGACTCGAACGGCGACGGCATCGGCGACATTCCGGGCATCATTTCGCGCCTCGACTATTTACGCGACCTCGGCGTGGACGCCGTCTGGCTTTCCCCCATCTTCCAGTCTCCCATGGCCGATTTCGGCTACGACATCTCCGACTACCGCGCGATCGATCCCGTTTTCGGAAGCCTCGCCGACTTCGACCGGCTTCTCGCGGAGGCGCATGCGCGAGGCATCCGCGTGTTGCTCGACGGCGTGTTCAACCACACCAGCGAGAAACACCCGTGGTTTCTGGAATCCGCTTCGTCCAGGTCGAACCCCAAGCGCGACTGGTACCTCTGGAATCCCGGAATAAAAGGCAAGCCCCCCAGCAACTGGATGGCCGTCTTCGGCGGGCGGGTTTGGGAGAAGCACCCGGCAACGGGAGAATATTATATGCATGCCTTCCTCAAGGAACAGCCCGACCTTAACTGGCACAACCCCGAAGTACGCAAGGCCGTATTCGGCGAAATGAAATTCTGGCTCGACCGCGGCGTAGACGGTTTCCGCCTCGACGTGGTGAATTATTACCTCAAGGACGCCGAACTGAGGAACAACCCGTTCACGATGGGCGAATACCCCCGCCCATACGACCTTCAGTCCCACGTTTACGACCGCGACCGGCCCGAGATGCACGCCCTTCTCCGCGAACTGCGCACAATGATCGACACTTACCCCGACCGGATGACCGTTGGCGAAGTGATGGTGGACAAGCCGGGCAATCCGGAACTCAGCGCGAGCTACCTCGGCGCGGGCGACGAACTTCACCTCGCGTTCGACTTCACCGTTTTCTGGCGGAAATGGAACGCGGAAAGCTTCCGCGAGGCCATCGGCCGCTACTATTCGGGCATCCATGAGAAGGCCTGGCCCGTCATCACCTTCAGCAACCACGATAAGCCCCGCGCGATCGACCGTTACCAGAACGGACCGGAAACCGTTTACCGGGCCCGTGCGGCAGCCGTTCTCCTCCTCACTCTGCGCGGCACGCCATTCATCTACTACGGCGAGGAAATCGGCCTTCGCCAGGGAAAAATCCCGAGGAAACGCATCGTGGATCCGCTGGGCGTGAAATACTGGCCCGTCAACCCCGGCCGCGACGGGGAGCGCACGCCTATGCAGTGGACCGGCGAAACCCACGCCGGCTTCTCGACCGTCGAACCCTGGCTTCCCGTCAACCGGGATCACCAGCGCGTCAATGCCCAGGGAGAAAGCCAGGATCCTCACTCGCTTCTTTCGCTGTACAAAAAAATCATTTCCATCCGGCGCGACCGTCCGGCCCTGCACTCGGGATCATTCCGCGAACTGCCTGCGCCGAAGGGTGTATTTGCATTCCTACGGGACGCCCCTGGCGCTCACTCTGAGCTTTCCGAAGAGGCAAGTCCCGAGCCTGTCAAAGGGTGCGCCGTTTTCGTCAATTTTACGTCGGCTGCCGTACGCTGTTCTCTCAGCGAGCCGGGTGTCTGGAAGGGTGTTTTTTCCACGCACACGGGGAAAGGGGAAGGAAAAGTAGAAGCAGGGATCATCCTCCAGCCTGACGAAGCCGTCATCCTGGAGCGAAATCCATGAGGGAGGTTCCATGTCGGTACTGAAAGACCAAGTTTCCATCGTGCTCGCCGGAGAAGCGGGACAGGGAATCCAGGCAATCGAAAGCATACTCGTTGCGATCCTGAAAAAGTCGGGCTACCACTTTTTCGCCACAAAAGAGTACGAATCCCGGGTTCGCGGAGGGATCAATTCCACCGAGATCCGCGTCTCTTCCGCCCGCGTCTCGGCCTTCTCTGAGACGATCGACATCCTCGTAACGCTCGATCCCAAAGGCATTCCCCATCTCGCCGGGCGCATTACGTCCGAAACGCTGGTGGTCGGCGAGACTTCGAGTCCCGGCGGAGAACGGGTTACCAACGTGCCCTTTACCGTTTTTGCGAAAGAAGCGGGAAACGTTCTGTATTCCAACACGGTTGCCGCCGGACTCCTCTGCGCCCTTCTCGGTATCCCTGCGCCAGAAGTGGAAGCGGCCGTGGAAAAGCAGTTCGCCCGGAAAAGCGACGAAATCCGCGCGGGCAACATTAGCGCCGCTCATAAAGGATACGCCGCCGGGGAAGACCTCGTGAAGCGAGGGGTGATCTCCGTTTCGGTCAAATCCGATCCCGCCGTGAAGTCGGACATTGTCGCTTCGGGAGCCGAGGCCGTTTCCCTGGGCGCACTCGCGGGAGGCTGCAACTACGTCTGCGCCTATCCGATGTCGCCCGGTACGAGCGTGCTGTCAACGATGGCTGGGTACAGCTTGGAGACGGGTATCCTCGTGGAACAAGTGGAGGACGAGATCGGCGTGGCCAACATGGCGCTGGGCGCCTGGTATGCGGGATCGCGCGCACTCGTGACGACTTCGGGCGGCGGTTTCGCGCTGATGACCGAGGCAGTGAGCCTCTCCGGAATGATCGAAACGCCCCTCGTGGTACACATCGCCCAGAGGCCGGGCCCCGCGACGGGGCTGCCCACGCGGACCGAGCAGGCCGACCTCAATCTCGCGCTCTTTGCCGGGCATGGCGAGTTTCCCCGCGTCATTCTCGCTCCGGGAACGCTCTCGGAAGGTTTCGACCTCGCGCGCCTCGCCTTCGAGGTTGCCGACGCCGTCCAGATTCCCGTGTTCATCCTGACCGACCAGTACTTCGTGGATACTTATTACAACACGCCCGAGTTCAATCCGGAATCACATCCGCCGCTCTCGCATGTGATCCGGACGGATGCAGATTACCTCCGCTACCGTCTGACGGAAAGCGGTATCTCGCCCCGCGGAGTGCCGGGGTCGGGCGAAGGACTCGTGCGCGTGGATTCCGATGAGCACGACGAGGAAGGGAACATTACCGAAAACCTGGAGCTGCGCGTAAAGATGCAGGACAAGCGGATGCGGAAGACGGGCGAAGCCTTAAAATACGCGCTTCCGCCGGTTCTGGTGGGGCCTTCGAATTACAGGAAACTCGTCGTCACCTGGGGTTCCTCGTTCGGGACGGCGAAGGAAGCGCTCGAGATCGCTCGAGTCCCGGATACAGCTCTGCTTCACTTTCCCTGGGTCCACCCGTTGCATCCTTCCGCAAAAGCCATACTATCCCGTGCGGATGACATCGTACTCGCGGAGAACAATTCGACGGGGCAGTTCGCCGAACTGCTGCTGCGCGAGACGGGAGTCCAAATACGAAAACGGGTGCTGCAGTACAACGGAATGCCCTTCTCGGTCGAAGGTCTCGCGAAACGGCTCTCCGAATATTTCGCAGGAGGCGTCAAATGAGCGAACGTAAACTGTTCGACAACCAGCCTGACGACATAGCCTGGTGTCCCGGTTGCGGAGACTTTCCGATCCGGAACGCCCTCATCGGCGCTCTGAATGAACTGAATCTGAAGGAAACCGAGGTCGTGATGTGCTCCGGGATCGGCCAGGCGGCAAAGATGCCGCAGTACATCAAAAGCCACATGTGGAACGGCCTTCACGGTCGCGGCCTTCCTCCCGCGACGGCCATCAAGGCGGTCAACCCCGGCCTCACGGTTATCGCCGAGGGCGGCGACGGCGACATGTACGGCGAGGGAGGAAACCATCTGCTTCATGCGATCCGCCGCAACCCGGACATCACGCTCTTCGTCCACGACAACATGGTTTATGGACTCACGAAAGGACAGGCATCACCGACCTCGCAGCGCGGAATGGTAACTCCCGTACAGCCGGCGGGCGTCATCGCGGAACCCTTGAATCCCCTCGCGCTGGCCATCGCGACCGGTGCAACCTTCGTCGCGCGCGGATTCTCCGGCAACAGCGAACAGCTCCAGAATTTGATGAAGCGCGCCATCCGCCACAAGGGTTTCGCGCTTCTCGACATCTTCCAGCCCTGCGTCAGTTTCAACAAGCTCAACGGCTTCCAGTGGTTCAGCCGGAACACATACATACTGGACGCCTCGTACGATCCTCACGACAAGCTCGCCGCCTTCGCGAAAACGCAGGAAGCGATGCCCTACCCGCTCGGCGTGATTTACGAGGAGGAAGGAAGATCTGTCTTTGAGGAAAGTATCCCGGCATACGCGTCAGACAAAACGCCACTCGCGTTGCGAAAACCGGACATGGACAAGCTGCGGGAGCTGATCCGCCGCAAGGCGGAGTAAAGGCGTCGGCCTTTCCGGGAGGGAAGTATGCCCTGGATCATAAGGCGGGAAACGGATGCCGACTTTTCCGCCGTGGAGGAAGTCGTACGGCGTGCCTTCGAAAACGAGCCGCACAGCGACCACACCGAACACGGGCTGGTCGCGCGTCTCCGCGATTCCTCCGCGTTCGTGCCGGAGCTGTCGCTTGTCGCCGAAGCGGACGGAGTTTGCGTCGGCCATATTCTTTTTACACGCCTTCCGATCCGTGATGGGAAAACGGAGTTTCCATCGCTTGCCCTCGCTCCTTTGTCGGTGCGGCCGGATTTCCAGCGGAGAGGCATCGGATCGGCTCTGATCCGCGAAGGGCACCGGCTCGCCCGCGATCTCGGTTTCGGCTCCGCAATCGTTCTTGGTCATCCCGGTTATTACCCTCGCTTCGGTTACCGTCCCACTCTGGTTTTCGGGATCCGTTCCCCCTTCGCCGTGCCGGACGCGAATTTCATGGCCGTCGAATTGAAGGCCGGCGCTCTGCGGAGAGTTTCCGGCACGCCGGAGTATCCTCACGAATTCGGTTTGTAAAGCGCCCCGCCGCCCGACGCAGGTCACCTTCTTCTGACGGTGCGCATCTCGGTAAAGATTGCCCGGCCCTCGGGAAAGGAACAAAACTTCCGTCCGGGATTTGCATTTCCTCGCCGGGCCGTGTTATGATACTGTGGGGGAAAAACCCGTCGCCGGGAGGCCGCTTTTCCATGAAACTCCTTATTATCAGCGCTATCAAGGATTGGATCGTCAGCAAGTTCGGAACGGAGATGTGGACAGCCGTCGCGGAAAAGCTCGGTTTGGGCAACCAGACCTTCAACGCGCAGGATATTCATATGACCGATGCGCGATTCAACTCGTTCGTGGAAACCATCCTGACGCTCGCCTCGCTGGACATGCGCGAATTCAAGTCGCTTTTTCTCGGCTACTGGATGACGGACTTCGCACCCCGCGTTTATCAGTCCTACCTCAAGAAGATCACTACCACCAAGGAGTTCCTTGTCAGCATTATCAAACTGAACAACGAACTCTGCCGCCTTCTTCCCAACGACTCCCTCGCCAAGGTTGAACTCCAGTCGCTTTCGGATTCGTCGCTGACGCTCATCTACGCCTCCGAAAAAAGCCTGGTGGATGTGGTGGCGCTACTGCGCGGGGCAAGCACTTATTTCAACGACACATATCAGCTTAAGAAAATCAACGCCCACAGTGTGGAGCTGAAATTCGAGAAGAAATAATGCTCCGACTTCCGCTGGTATTTCTCGCCGTCTCGGTTTCCCTTTCCGCCGTCACCGGTGCACAGCCGATTGTCGTGATTTGCGTCCTGGTTGTCGCCGTTTTTCACGTTTTCCTCTCCCGCAAACCCTTCGCTTTGATTTTCGCAGTTCTCGGCCTCATTCTCGGTTCACTTTCCTTTCAATCTTTCATGGATGATTCAAAACTGCTATCCGGAAACGGTTTTCGCGAGGTGACGCTTCGGGCGGCAGGTTTCCCCGACGGCGGTCCCGACGGCAAGTGGCATCTCGATTGCTCCGGCGGCGTCCGTGTTTCGGGCGGCGATGAACTGTCGTCCTTCGCTCCCGGAGATTGCATCTCGATGCGCGGATATGCCGCAAGCTCCGTCTGGAAATCCCGCGAGTGGAAGACATTCCGGGAAACGGAAATCGTTTCTTCACATGAAGGCCTACCGCCTCTGGAATGGGCTTCCCGGATGCGGAAGGCGATCGCGGAAAAGATCGACGTCTCGCCGGACGAGGATCTGCATCCGCTTCTGCATGCACTCATCCTCGGAAACACTGCTTATCTGGATTACGGCATACTCCAGAGTTTCCGCCTGACGGGCGTGACCCATCTCCTCGCGATATCCGGCCTCAACGTGGCAATCGCCGGAGCGGCGGTATTCCTGCTCTTCCGGAAACTTTTCGGGGAGCAGGCCGCGCTTTTCGCCTCCTGTGTGGCGGCGGTGCTTTGCGTGACGGCCGCAGGCTTCGGAGCGTCCGCTTCGCGAGCCGGGGTGATGTATGTTATCGGGTCGCTTCTCCGCGCGACGGGAAGAACGACAGAAACTTCGGATTCGCTTCTGCTGGTCGGGGCGGGAATGCTGGCATGTTTTCCAGTGCTCTCGAAGGATGTGGGCTTCTGGCTTTCCTTCCTCGCAGTGGGAGGACTCGTTTACCTGACGGAACCCTGCCGTGCGCCCCTCGACCGCCTGGCGCGAAAGCTGCCCTTCCCGCTCGATCGCACTGGCGAATGGACTTCGGAACTCCTCGGCACGTCGCTCTCCGCCTCTCTGGCGACCCTCCCCGTTATCCTGTATATTTTCGGCGGAGTAAGCGTCCTCTCGCTCTTCGCCAATCTTTTCGTCATTCCCGCGTTCAACCTCCTGACACTCTCGGTATACGCGCACTTCGGACTGCTCTGGACGGGATTGCCCTGGATCGAGTTCCCCTGCGCGCTTCTGGAACGGATTTTGTGGAGCTTCACCCGGGCGGTGACGGACCTTCTTTCTCTCGTGCCATGGGGCTACCGGACAGCGGAAGGCTTCACGTTCATCCATCTTCTGGTGTCTTACGCGCTGCTTTTCGCGGTCTTTTTCGGTCTGCCAAGAATGCTTTATGTCTTGCGCCGCCGGGCATGGGAGACGAAACTGTTGCGGCTCGATACCGTAAAAGCGGACACAAATAGCGAAGAGACAGAATCAACCGAAAAATAAGGAAGCCGCAATATCTGATCCGTCATTTTCAATTTCCATTAACTGACATTTTGGTATCATGATCGACTGTTTTTTGATATATATCGTCATTTCGAATTATGGTTGGTCTTTTATTGAACTCCAGATCGGCAAGATCGGTGTTATAAAGTTTGGAAAATCCGATAGAGACCGGGTTCGTCGACTTTGACATCCAGTTCCCTGATTTTTCTTATTCAACTGAAATCATGGCATCGCGGAATTTTCTGACTTTTTCACTCGATGTTTTCAGACTTGTCGCTAAGTATAATTCTGAGATCATATCAGGTATTTCAAATAATAACACACATTGTTTGGGGTCGTAACCGGAATTTGCAATTTGCCTATCAAGATCATGCTGATCCGTATAGGTTCTGATCCAGATATCGGCCCGACCCGAAAAAATAAATCGGACGATATTTGCTTCCGATGACATTGGGTAAAAATAATCATTGCTGATCTTATCAAAACCCTTTTTTAACAGGCTTAAATGTACAATATTTTGATCAAGAACAACGATTTTGTATTTTTTCAAGTCGTTAAAGGAATGAATAGTGATATCCTTTCGGCTTTTCAAGGCAAAAACACCCACCTTTTTTTCCGCCGTCTTGTAAACCCATTGAAATAATTTTTCCCGCTCTGCAGTTCTTGCCAAATTGAAAATAAAAACGTCGGCAGAATTTTGAACCATATCCAATGCTCTTGCCCAGGGATAAACATCAATACCGGTTTTCATTCCCAATTTGTTCATTGCCGATTGAACCTGTTCTGCCGTTGCCCCTTTTAATTTTTGATCCTGTTTATCGATATATCCCAGAGGAGGAAGGTCTTCGGTGACAACTCGAACCGTTGTCCAGTCAACCGGGGCGGATTGAGCATTACTTTTCGTAAAAATAAAGAATAAAAACAACATCGACAGCGAATATAAGTACTTTTTTTTCAACGTCCACCCCCTTTTCCGCTGAATACACAACCATATTTTTAATGTCCGTGCTGACAGGTAACGCAATCCCTAACCATCCGATTTCCGTCCGGAAATCACGGGCACCTTGATCTTTACTTCCAAGCCGGTTCCGGTATTACCCATTGAGAATCTTGCCCGGCATTTTCTTTTCAATTATGGTGTCACTCATATACAATCCGATTCCCGTTCCACTGACTTTTGTCGTAACATCAGATCGGCGACAAAAACGGCAACGATTACTGATATTATTCCGACGGTCCATAATATCCGGATTACAAGCACCGTAAACAGGGGAAGGAACCATTTCTCTTCTATTTCATATTCTTCAATTTTTCTCCTCGCAATTGTACTTCGCTGCATGCGACTATGCAAGAAAATGGATTTTCTTCCACAATTTTATTCATGATATCACAGAACTTGCCAAATTGAAATGAAATTTGACAACCTATTTGATCCGATTCATAATAACTTAGAGGTTTGTGTAATGATCGTAGAAAATATTTCGGTCGAAGTCCAGACGAAATTCCTCTATCCGGGCATGATATTAAAAGGGGACGCCTTCGATGAAGGAGGCGAGCTCGTACTGATGCGTAACGAGCCGGTAACCGAGGATCTTGTCCGCAATCTGAAAGCACGAAACATGAAAACTATCCGCTACAACAAGGAGCGGATGAAATTCAAAAAGTTCGTCAGCAAACAAATGGTGAGCGAACAATCTATGACCGAGGCGATCGGCGTGCTGGACACTCTGGAAATGCAGGTGAAAATGGATTCTCACGGCATACCGGAACGCGAGATCACCGGAGTGGTGGACAAGTTCGTAAACGAGCTCCGCCAGAACGAAGACGCTTTCCTCAACCTGATGGACCTCTCGGAGCTCGACGATTATACCTACACTCATTCCATCAACGTCGCCACCATTTCCCTCCTGCTCGGGATATCGCTGGGGCTGGAAGAATCCAAGCTGAAGGATCTCGGCGTGGCGGCCCTTCTGCACGATATCGGCAAGCTGATGGTTCCGCGCGAAATCAATGAAAAAAACGGTAAACTCACGCCGGAAGAATGGAAGGTGATGAAGAATCATCCCGTCTACGGTTACAATCTCATTCACGGGGAGAAGGTGTTCGGTTCCCGCGTCGAGCAGGGCGTCCTTCTTCACCACGAAAGTTACAAGGGCGGCGGATATCCCCTCGGCGCCACCTCGGAAAAGCTGGACAATATTCCGCAGATCATCACCGTAGCGGACGTCTTCGATGCTCTCACCACGAAGCGGCCGTACAAGCATGCGTGGAGTATCAACGAGGCTTTCAGCAACCTGATGGAGGGCAGCGGCATCCGTTTTCATCCCCAGATTACGCAGGTCTTCCTCCGCGACATGGTCAAGAAAATCAATGAGGAAGCGCTTTACCCTGTCGGCTGCTACGTTCTCCTCAATACGGGCGAGGTCGGCTTCGTTGCGGGTCACCGGCTTTCTCCCTTCACCCTGCGCCCCATCGTCAATATTTTCTTCAATCCCACCAAGGGCGAGCATCCCACTCAGCAGATCCTCCGCCATATTCAGCAAGTAGATATGGAACAGGACTATTACCGTTTCGTGGTCAAGAAAATTCAGGATCCGAAATTTCTCGAAAAATTCGAGGCGATGCTCGGCAACAAAGCTCCGGCAAGACCGGATTTCGCCATGCCGGTGGAGAAGGCGAAAGCGTAGAAACGGAACTTTCGCAAATTCTTCCGACTCGTTTCACATCCGGTCTGAAAATTCCATTCCAATGTCATTTTCTGGTTCTCCGATTGTAAATCATGACCGACAATGGAACAAAAGCGATCAGAAGCGGAAGAAAACAGACGATGGTCATCCGAACCTCCGACATATCCGGCCGGTTCAGCACCAAGCCCCTGACCGCGTTAATAATAATATTCGCAGTTTGTCCCGATTTCAATTTTTAAACAGTATATTATTCCGAATCCAAGTTTGTATGGAGGCATACACGATGAAATCCATTCTATCCACATTACTCTTCACGTTATTCTTGCCATCCATGATGTCAGCCGGCTTGACGGACCATGTGACCGAGACCGTCCTGCCGAACGGCCTGAAGGTGATCATTCGCGAGAACCACAATGCGCCGCTCGTCTACGTCGGCATGTGGTACAAAGCCGGCTTCCGCAACGAAAGACCCGGAAACATCGGCATCGCGCATCTCCTGGAACACATGCTGTTCCGTTCGACGAAAAACTTCCCGAACAGCCGCATCAAGGAATCCCTGACGGAAATCGGCGCGATGGCGAACGGCTGGACCGGTTACGATACCACGTGCTATTTCGAGGAAATCCCTTCTTCGAGACTCGGCCTGGCCCTGGATATCGAAAGGGACCGGATGGAATACGGACTTGCGGAACCGAAGGAACTGGACACGGAAAGAAATGTCGTCCTTTCGGAAATCAACAACGGAAGAAACAATCCGGATATTCTGCTGTCCGAAAAGCTGTTGAACGAAGCCTTTCCGGGTCACCCGATGGTTCAGTTCGCGATGACCAACCATGTTCAGAACCTGAAAGACGAGACCTTCGATCAGTTGAAAGCATTCTATTTGAAATATTATCTGCCGAACAACGCGTACCTGATCATTCACGGAGACGTCAACCCCCAAAAAGTCATCGAAGAAGTGAAATCCCGTTTCGCGGAGATTCCGGCGGGGCAGCCGGTGTCGCCTGATCCCGTACCTGCCGGGAGAAGATCCACCAATTCCGTTACCGTGGAGGGCGTGGCTCCGAACTCCTATGGAAGGATCCTCTATTATGCTCCTTCCCTGGACTTGAACAATCGGGATTACATCGTTCTGCGATTTCTCGCGCTCAGCGGGCTCGCGGGGGGAATCTCCTACAGCCCCGGGATCGACGCTTCCTGCATCTCGTCGGGTTTCAACGGCAAGG
>Ga0326727_10018017_pt1 | contig 14510 bp, 13 predicted proteins | sample MB2enrmetagenome_FD_207643 | JGI IMG/M metagenome (GOLD analysis project Ga0326727, IMG submission 207643) | Lab enriched peat soil microbial communities from McLean, Ithaca, NY, United States - MB29MY | ecosystem: Environmental > Terrestrial > Soil > Wetlands > Peat | place: USA: New York...
GGTGTAAATAAAGACCAGGGCCGCCGATATGGCGCAGCCGAGCACGTTCGACAACCAGAAAAGCTGCTTCTCCTTCCTGTACCCGAGATCGATAGCGATCGTTCTCAACCCGTAAAGGCTGTGGAAGGTAAAGAGCACCAGTATGAGGATGTCAAGGACGGGGTTCCTGTGAATGCCGAGGGCCCAATCGGGTTTCTTGTCCTTCGTATAGAGGAAGTAACTCGAAAAGATCTTCATCCCGAGAAGGACTATAAGGAAAAGGCCGCTCGTTCGGTGAAACAGCCAAATGAACATATCTGTTGTTATCACTACCCATTGCAGTTTGTCAAGTTCTTTTTTTCACCTGTGCTTTCTTTTCACCACGTAGTGTTTTTTTCCCCGCGCTCCGTGACAGAGGGGAAAGTGAGGCTGTCTCTTTTTTATCCCCGCGTGGAGCGAAGGTGAAATCCGCCATCAACAGGAACTAGATGGCGCCGATTTATTGCGGCTGCGTGATTGCCGACAGTTGCCACGGATTGGGACCCACAGGCCGCGTGAACGTCCAGTACTCTTCGAATTTGACAGGGTCGGTCTTGCTGCCCCCAACGACCTGCCCCGTGATCTCATCCACGGTGTAATCGAGCAGATTCGCATAGAAGCGCACAGTGATATAATCTTTGCCCGATTCCTGCCAGGCCTCACTGATGTCCGTTGATCTGACGGCGATATTGTCGAGCTTGTTGATTTTCTTCTCCCGCTTCAGCTTTTCCGCGTCCCCCTGCAGGGTGCGGCACATCTCATCGGTGAGGATGTCCCTGACCGAGGACATATCCCGATTGGCCCACGCGCCCTGGATCTTGAAAAAGGCGTCCATGCACGCGTCCCCGAATCGCGCTTCGTCGAAGTACCGGTCCATCTGGCGTATATAGCGCAGTCCCGTCTCCGTGTCCATTTCCTGTCCGCCGGGCGTGTACACAGGATCAGAGGATTGCTGATAGACCGGCGCGCCGGCCGAGGACGACTGGTAATACGCGCCGGCGTCCGCCTGTTCCCTTCTCTTTTTTACGAACCTGTAGACGAGATAGAGGATGAGGGCGAGGAGAATGATCTCAAAAAGACCTATGCCGCCCCCTCCACCAAAGCCGAGGCCCCGGAAAAGCATGCTGCCCAGAAAGCCGCCGGCCATGCCGCCCATCATGCTCCTGAAGAAACCACCGCCGCCGAAAGACGAGCTGCCCGGCTGGTAAGGCGACTGGGAGGACCGGGAAGGCCCAATCGGGCTCGAAGGGGCGGGGGAGCTGTAGCTGCGAGAACCGCGCATGCCCGAGGAGAAGCCGCCGCCCACCCTTGCAAGGGATTCCGTCGCGAGCATGGAGCAGAGAAAGAGAAGGGCAACGGCAAAGACAAACGTCATTTTCAACCACATACTTCTTTGCATACAGACCTCCGACCTCATGATGCGGCAATCTTACCATAATGCGCCGTCAGACCGCAAGGAGCGGAACCAACGGGCCACCTTCCACGTGCTCGCACCCTTGGGGCGGCCACAAAAGGCTTGCAATTAACCCACCGGACATGGTACACGAGGGACGAGCCAAGAGTGCCGAGTTCAGAGCGGCACCATCTTCCATCGGTCGCCCAAAGGGCGGCATAGCACTGAGGAGGAAAAAGAAAGCGTGAAGTCCCTTCTGCTCGCAGTCCAGTTCCTCACCATCATCCCCGTATCCGTAAAGGGCGAGGTGACACAGCGGGATATGGCCCGCTCGGCTGCGTTTTTTCCGCTTGCCGGGGCCTTGCAGGGGGTGATAGGCGCCTTTGCGGCCCTGATTGCGGTCCGCCTTTTCCCCCCCACCATCGCAGGCGGCCTCGTGCTCTTCGTGCTGACCATCGTCAACGGCGGCTTTCATCTGGACGCCCTCGCCGACACCTTCGACGCCATTGCCGTCAAATCGACAGGCGACGGCGCGCAAGACCGGCAAAAGAGGCTCTCCGTCATGAAAGACAGCGCAACGGGCGCGATAGGCGTGACCGCCATCGTGATGGCCCTCCTGCTGAAGTACCTTTTTATCAGCCCCCTCTTCGCGAAATACGGTACCTGGGACGCGGCCTATCTCCTCTTCCTGATGCCGGTTTTTTCAAAATGGGCCATCGTGCCCGCCCTGTTCCATGGACAGCCCGCAGCCTCCGGCGGGCTTGGCAGGATTTTCATCGAAGGGACGGATGGATGGACGTACCTGCTGTCGTGGGTTCTCCTCGCCGTCACCGCACTGGCCGCCACGTGGCTTTGCCCATCGCTCTCCCTGACGGCGGGCATAAAGTTCCTCTTCCTTCCCTGCCTCTGCCTTTATGCGTTCAGCCTGCTCTGGACCTTTTTTTGCGGCCGGAAATTCGGCGGCCTCACGGGGGACACCATCGGGGCGGCGGCCGAGATAGCGGACCTGCTCTTTCTCGCAATCGCATTCTTATGCTTCTCATAAGGAGACAAACCGGATATGACACGACTTTTCCTCATACGGCACGGGAACACGGTGGACGAAGAAACGAAGAAGGTCTATAAGGGGAGGACCGACATACCCCTTTCCCGGACCGGCATCTTGCGGATACACGGGGCCGCGGCCTTTCTCTCGGCATTCACGCTGGACAGGATATATACGTCAACCCTTTCACGGAGCATCGACAGTGGGAGGATCATCGCGGATAGCCAGGGGCTCGACATTGAGGTCGCGTCCGCCTTCGACGAAGTGGACTTCGGGGTCTGGGAAGGCTTGAGCTTCGAGGAGATCAGGGAGCGCTATCCCGAAGAACAACGCCAGTGGTTTAAGGACCCCGCAATCTACCCCCCGCCCCAGGGAGAATCGTTCAGGAATGCACGAAAGCGGAGCATGGGCCGCCTTAAGAAGATCATCGCGGAGCACAGCGGGCAGCAGATCGGCATCGTCGCCCACGCGGGGATACTGAGGATCATGATCTTCGCCCTCCTCGACATGAGACTCCACAAGCTTTTCAGGATGGACCAGGGGTACGGCTGCATCAACATCATTGACGTCCACAAGGATGGCGTGGTGGTTGCGGACCTTCTTAACTTCACCTATTATAAGGTCGCTCAGGATCTCCCCGCGAACCGCTAGCGCCCTCCGGCAACGTCAAGACTTTTGTGTCAGCCGAAGAGCGGGTCGGTGCGCGAAATGCGCCCGGCCGCCGCCATGGGCGGGTTTTCTTTTTGTGCTTCACCAGGAACAGACAGAATTGGTACAAGTGTTTAGCCACGCGGCCGATGGCGGAGGGTATCCCGCTTGGATTGCTATCTCGAAAAGCGCACTTTGGATTCCTGAGAAGTAACTCGGTTTTGCGAAATAACGACGGATGGCGTAACCATATTTTGCTGTATTTACAGGACATTGGAAACAGCACGTTATCATAATCCACTGAAAAGCGAATTACTTCTCAGGAATCACTTTGAACCGACGGCCCCTATGTGTACCCTACCGTCTTGGTTTGTCACGCCCCTCGGTTCCGAACGTCTCGATGAGGCCGACTTTCCACTGGCTCTCCTCTTTGAACATCTTGAGCCGAGCCGGCTGTTTTGCTTTTCTGTATTGCAGGATGATTTCTGCCTGTTGCCTACCGATGGATCCCATCTCCCACTTACTTTGTTCCAGCACTGTAGTCGGGTCAAAGTAAAAGAGATATTCATCCCAATAAGACTTGGCGATGAGACCGCCAATAGAAAAATCGGTTTCTATCTGTGCCGTGGAGTAAGCATTTGCGGCGCGTTTCACCACGTCATTCACGATGGTAGTCCTGGATGTGACAGTCAAGAGTCGCCAGATACCGGTGTAATCCTTCTCCTTCATGGTTTTAAAAAACGATTCAGCTGATTGGACAATTGTGTCTGTTATGGTCTCGGCACCGATGCCCCCGGCTGCTGCAGCACCTGCTGCGGCTGCGCTGGCCGTAATCCCGCCGGCTGCTGCCGTGCCACCTGCCACACTCCCTCCCGTTGCGGTTGAGGTAACCCCTATGGCGTTCATGCCGACGGCAATGGCAGTAGGCTCACCCACGAGGAAGCCGCCACCCAGGCTGGTCGGCACAGGTATGGCCGTTTGCGTCGCGGTCAGCTTGGGAAACCCTCCCATCAGGCCATAATGGGTTATACCGGGCTGCGTCAACAAGGCGCCGAACTGCGCCTGCGTCATGGCAACCTTGGTGCCATCGGCAAGCACCATCACATCTACGGCCTGCTGGGCGAGCGCATACGATGAAAACACCGCATGAAGCACAAATAGCCCAACGACGGCTACGCAGCTACACCTCTTGACATGTCTCATGATTATCCTTCTTATGTTGATTTTTATTTTATTCAGTAGCCCATATTTTTATCTTTGTCAATAAATAATCCGGAATTATGCACTTAACAAAAATAAAGGACTGACATAGGGGACATTGGTTCAAAAGACGGACATAGGGGACGTTGTGACGGGGTCAAATCTTTATTCTTGATATTAATCCTTCCACCTGCTATCATCCTTCCATGGCTCGCCCTTTACGTATCCAGTATGAAAACGCTTACTACCACGTCACGTGCAGGGGCAACGGAAGGGAGCATATCTTCGTGGCTGAGTACGACAGGAGGAAGTTTCTCGACCTTCTCGTCCGTTCCGTCGAGATCTATCAAGTCCATCTGCTCGCCTTCGTCCTCATGGTCAACCATTTTCACCTTATCGTCAAAACGCCTCGTGCAAACCTACAAGAATTCATGCGCCATTTCAACATCTCCTATACGGCCTACTTTAACAAGAGACACGGAAGATTTGCCCGCACCCGACCGACCCGGGAGCACGGAGAACTCCCCCTCCAGAAATGTCGTTGACAGGCTGTGTAAAGCGGTCCACCGGGATACGTGACGCTGACGTTGTCCATACGGATCATTATGCCTGCCTGAAGCTCGGTTGACGTTGACATATCGTGCCACATGATTGTTAATAAACAGCGAATATGGCGTTAAAACTAAATGAAAAAGAGTTATAGTGTTCCCGACGACGCTGCTTCACGAATCCTCATTGTCCTCTTAAGTATGCTTTCCTGTCAAAGTGACAAGGAGGGGCGACAACCAGAAGTGACAATGAGCATTTTTCGGGCATGCCCCATGATGTCCGTTACTCATGCTCTTAGGGTTGTCCTTGGCTTCGCATCGCAGTACCTTTAAGGTCAAAGAGACGATGTAGGGCGGACAGACTGCAGAACAGAGGCCAGGTGACTACGAAGCCGGTCCTCTTGCCGATCGGGTCGACAGGGCCGATGCTCCGTTTGTCTTGACAAGCCGAGGTTCTTTTTGTACGGTTCTTATCATGGGGTGGAAAACCACGAGAATCCAAGCCGGTCAACAATAAGGCGTCGGCGGGTTCTGCGGGAGCGCTTCCAGGCCAAGCATAGGGGGGTAGCGGCTATGTTCAAAGTAAGATGTACACTGATGCTATTCGAGAAAGACGAGAAGAAACACCCCTGCCATTTTAACTACAGGGTTGGCGACGAGATTTACTATGATGGAGTGACCTTTACCGGAAGGATTTGCCCCGGCCTCATTCCTTCGATGATGCCCGTCGTCCATGGCGTTTTTCTCCTCGGGAATAAGTACAATGAGAACATCATGTACCGGTACCGTGGCGCCGACACAAGGGATCCTGCAATGGCGAAGTATGATGGAGTCGGATTCCGTCCCTTGAAGGATACCGGGGAAAAGGAAAGCGAAGAAGGGCAAGGACCGTTTTGGAATGATACCAGGACGGGAAGGTCGAAAGGGGCTCATTTTCTGTGCGGCGACCATCGCATATTGGCGCATTTCAAAGTCGAGCCGATTGATCTCAGCGACAGCGAGTACGCTCAGCCTTTCTACCGTCGCAGTATAGCCGTACTCGAGAAGATAGAGGCAGAGCCCGGTATAGGCGCCGAAGAACTTCTGGACAGATTCACCCCGTTCGAAAGAGAAGAGATCGCCCCCGTTCTCACTCACGTCTTGGTAGGCGTGATCCTCGATGCACTGGAAGATGTCAGCTACATCGACATCCGTGATGGGAAGGTCTACCCAACGGGAAAGGAACCGCCGACCAGGCCAAGGATCGGGTCTACATGATAAGATCGCCGATAACGGGGGAGGAATTACGTTCAATAAGGAGTTCGAGGAGAGAGGCAGAATCGTGGATCTTCAGCACAGGCAAGCCTCGGGTTTCGGGGGCCAGACGGCTCTGGTTACAGGTGCCTCAAGGGGTCTGGGCAGGGAGATTGCGCGTCGTCTGGCTGAGATGGGAGCTTCGGTAGGCGTGAACTACGTAAGCCGCTCGGCCGAGGCAGAAAGCCTCGTGAACGAAATACGCGCATCGGGAGGACAAGCCCTTGCGGTACAAGCGGATGTTGGCGAGCCCTCCCAGGTTCAACTCATGACCGAGAGGGTTACCGCGGAGCTGGGGCCCGTGTCCCTGCTGGTGAATAATGCCGGTGTGCTTTTCCGCGGCACCTTGGAAAGTTTCGACCCGGCAGATATACAACGCATGTGGCGAACCAACGTCGATGCGGTCGTCCATAGGGGGACAGAACAATCAGCAGCACACGGAATGACCAGGGCTTCGGCAAACCGGCAGATGGGCCATAATGTCATCCCGAGCGGCGGCGATCCCCGCCTCTAGGCACACGCCGCAGATTCCGGTGTAACATTCACTGATCGGCGTTACTCCGTGACGCTGGTCTTCTTCCTGGAAGGCTACATTTTGCTCGACCGAGCCGATAGCAAGTGTTACAATCGGCAATGATTGGAAAAACGGGGAGTATGAGCTACTGGAGAGAGGGCACCAGGGACATGTCCCCCTTCCCCCTCATAGGGGGTACACATGGATGATTGGAAGGACCATTGGACGAACTGGGTACCAGTGCTTGAAAAAGAACTCCTTGATGAGATGGAAAAGGCTCCGGCGGTGTCGGAGGTGCACGCCCTGGATCATATTCTCCGGGTACGGGAACGTTGCGACCGTCTGGGAAAAGAACTTGACGCGGACCCCGAGATACTGGTGGCTGCTGTCTATCTACACGATCTCGGTCGACACTACATTCCCGATACGGCTCACGGCGCCCTGAGCGCCCAGAAGGCAGAGCCGGTGCTGGAGAGAATCCATTTCCCCACCGAAAAGAGAGAGCGCGTTCTCCATGCGATCAGGGTGCATGATGTGAGTGCGACATCGGATCAAAGGACGAGTATAGAATCCAAGATCCTCTACGATGCTGATAAGATAGATACTCTGGGGGTCATAGGCATCCTCAGGTATATACGACACTATTATGGGAAACAACCGATAGATTACATGCTCGACGATATCGAGCAGAGGTGGCAGGGGCTTGCTCTCCCGGAGACGCGACAGCTTGCATTAGGGGACTATGAATATATCATGGGTTTTTTTATGCAGTTAAAAAAGGAGTTGAGGCAATAGTTCTCGGAAAACATGGGGTCAGCCCTTGATCGAGGACAGGAATCTTAGAAAAGACCTATAGTATCGCTATCTTGCGTGCCATATCTTTCCGATTGTCGCTTGTCAACGGTGACCCCTCCGCCCCTCGTTCCGTCATCCCGGTTGACAAACATGCCTCCTTTTCGGATAATAGCACCTTATAGTTGCAGCAGCGAAAAGGGCCTCAAGGCCGGCGGGCTTGTCTTAAAAGCCGCTAAACGTTCCGAACTGGAAGGACTCAGCGTGGTCGAGATATACGTTGATGCCGACGCCACCCCTGTCAAGAACGAAGTAGTGAGGGTAGCCAAACGTTATGGGCTCAAAGTCTATCTTGTCTCCAACTCCGAGATACAGATAGGGCAGGATGAATCAGTTGAGATGGTGATTGTCAGCGGCAATTTTGACGCTGCGGATGACTGGATTGCAGAGCGTGCTACCGACCGGGATATTGTGGTATCGGGCGATATTCCCCTTGCGTCGCGGTGTCTGGAAAAAGGCGCTCGGGTGATAGATCCCAAAGGGCGCGTTTTCACCGAAGAATCCATTGGCGAAGCCCTTGCGAATAGAGAGTTGATGGCATATCTCCGCGACATGGGGAACATAACGAGAGGGCCTGCCCCCTATGGGAAGCGAGATCGTTCCAACTTCCTTCAGCGACTCGATGACCTAATCCAGGCGGCATTCAAAGGACAACGATAACCGGATTAGGAGCGGTATGCGTCGTCGGCTGTTCTTCTCCCCTCCGGCAACATGTTCAGGAGCACCCGGGGAACGTTGTTTCCCTGCGTTACCTGACGAATGGCTTGACCTCTCCAACGGCAGGTGACAGCAAAAACAAATCACACCGGGAAACGACGTCCCCAAAGAATCCCCATCCTGCCGATTTCGTCTCCCCTCAGCCTCTACCCTGGAACGGGGGCGCCTATCGACACAATCCCGGCCATCTGCTTCCACTCCGCCTCACGCCGCCTCTTCTTGCACGGGTCAACTATTCATACTTCTCCCAAAAGATCAATTTATCAAACTCTTTTCTCGGCCTCGGCGCCGGAAACTCATCCGGATATCCCAGGGCGAGCAAATCGTGAACGAAAAGGCTGTCCGGTAGATTCATCACTCCGTGAGCTTCTTTGGGGGAGACCGTCCCCACCCAGCAGGAACCCAGCCCCTGGTTCAGGGCTTCCAACGTCATGAAGGCTACAGATATCATGATCTGCTCGGCGGCCTTTATGGTCATTGCCTGTTGGCCGAGGCGATAGGGAGCGAAGAGATCACTCTCCAGGACCACATTGTCGAGGACCTCGTCAGGCCAGTTCGCCGCGCCGCACTCACGGAGCTGGATCAATGCCTCTCTGTGCATCCTCCGTGAAAATGCCTCGGCGAAACCACAGCAGACAATAACCACCGGGGCGGTGCCGACCTGTGGCATGCCGCTCGCCGCCTTCGCCAACTCCCCGATTTTCGTTTTGTCCTGAACGACAACATAGCGCCAAGGCTGCGTGTTCCCCCATGACGGCGCTCTCCTGCCCGCCTCCAATACCTTCAGTATCTTCTCTCTTTCTACCGGCTGCGGTTTCCACCGCCGCACGGTCACCCTCTTCTGGATTGCCTCTGAAACCTCCATTGCAGTCCTCCTTTCCAGTTTGCTTATTTTGCGGCAATGCCTCCGTCCGTGACTAATGTCCGGCCGCACAGCCCTCAGTTCTTCGGGAGCGACAGGGACATTCTTACGTGTGTGGACGGCAGGGACGTTGTTTCATTCTGTGCATTCTCATTCACCGGACCAGCGTGTCAGCCTTTCCGGCTGCCATCTCCCTATCCTCCATTATTAGAGAAATACTGCGAAATTACAACAACTATATATTCAGGCTTTCCGTGAGAAAGACGGTATCCATGGGCACGAGGTGAGAAACTGTCTTGCAAGAAGGACTGCTCAGAAAGCTGCTTTTTGTCATGCCTGGTTATCACTCCTCCTTATCACCCCTGGTTGTCGCCCCTCCTTGTCACTTTGACAGGAGAGCGGGAAAAAGAGAAAATCTTATAGAGACCGGGCAGTCGTTTCGATAGGTCTGGAGAGACGACATAACCCGGCCCGTTTGAGCTGGTTTTAAGAGGTCCCATAAACCGGCGTCGCTCTTTGACAATTGAGTCCCGACCCACGCTTTGGCGCTAGTGGACTGGCCGGGCGCTTTCGCGTCCGGCCGCACCGGTGCGGGGTGCCCGCCGTCGACAGGCAGGTCGCACCGCTTCCCGCCGTGGTCGTTCACTCAACACTCAACCGACCCGCAAGCGGGTGCCCCGAAACTCAACACTTTCTTTGCTCCCCCCCAGTACCCCCCCTAAAACCGTAAACTTTCGTGCACTTTCGTAAACCCCCCTTCTGAAAGGCTTGTGAGAGAAGGAAATCAGGAAGGGGGTGCTGAGACGGTTGCTGAAAGAATGCGTGTTGAAGAGGGTAAAAAGAGGGTAAAACCAGTAAAAACTGCCAAACAACGACCGTTTTTGCGGCTGTTTGTTTACAACGGCGAGTGCCGGCAGGGGTCACTTTGTGACCCCCAGGGCAGGCTCACTTCACGACCAATTGATGAACGAGTGCGGCGAGCGACCAGGCGCCGAAGCTTGCGAGAAGGGTAATGGGGAGGGAGAGCTGCCTTTTGAAACAAAGGAAGGCCACAAGGTAGAAGACGATGCTGGGAATGATCCCCCAAAGCGCGCCTTTTGAGAAGATTTGCATAATATGGAGGTCACCTTTGTTTTCGATATATACCCAGACGAGAATCAGGGCGCCGGCCAGCGGCATGACGGCGATCAAGCCCGCGGCCGACGGGAGCTTTCTGGCGATGCCTACCGCCGAGAAGATAATGAGAAGACTGAGCGCCGCTTTGATCAGGGTCTGCATCTCGCGTGTTTCTTCCCGCAATCCTTCCGGTTTTTCTGACCGACGGCGATGAAAGTATAAATTATACCATCGGATTATCTGATCGGCAATTCCGTTACAAGCCTCTTGCGCCGGTCTTTGAATCCGGCGCGGCGGAAGCTTATCATATTGATAGACAAAACGGGGATTGAGGATGAAGGAGCGATGAGTGGAACTCGATGAAAACACGCTGCTGGTGTTAAGGAAAAGGTACCTCATCAAGGATGAGGCGGGGAATCCGGTTGAGACGCCCGACCAGCTCTTCCTGAGGGTGGCGTCCGCGGTTGCGGCTGCGGAGGAGGGCTACCGGAACGGACGGCGAGGGGAGATGGAAGAAGCCTTTTACCGGATGATGGCGCGTCTCGAATTCCTTCCAAACTCTCCCACCCTGATGAACGCAGGCCGCCCGTCGGGTCAGCTTGCGGCATGTTTTGTTCTGCCCATCGAAGACTCTCTCGATTCCATCTTTGATCAGGTGAAACTGACGGCGAAGCTTCATCAGACGGGCGGGGGCACAGGGTTCTCCTTCTCACGTCTCCGGCCTAAGGACGACGTGGTGCGCTCGACGATGGGTGTGGCGAGCGGACCTGTCTCCTTCATGCGGGTCTTCAATTGCGCAACCGACGTGGTGAAGCAGGGAGGCACGCGAAGGGGCGCAAACATGGGCGTGCTCAGGATCGATCACCCGGACATAGAGGAATTCATCACCATCAAAAGGGACCCTGCGGAATTGACGAACTTCAACCTCTCCGTGGCGGTCACCGATGACTTCATGAGGGCGTATAAAGGAAGTGAGGACTTCCCCCTGATAAACCCGAGGACAGAAAGAGAGGTCAGGCGGGTGAAGGCGTCTGACCTGTTGAGGCTGATTGCGGAATCGGCATGGGCCTCGGGCGACCCCGGCGTGATCTTTATCGACACGGTGAACAAAGCGAACCCGACGCCGCTCCTGGGCGAGATAGAGGCCACGAACCCGTGCGGCGAGCAGCCGCTTCTCCCCTATGAATCGTGCTGCCTCGGGTCGATCAACCTCTCGAAACTGCTAAAAGACAAAGAAGTAGACTGGAACAGGCTCAAGGAGCTGACCCGCCTCGGCGTCCGCTTTTTGGACGACGTGATCGACGCAAGCGTTTATCCTTTCCCCGGCATCACCGCCATCACGAGAGCAAACCGGAAGGTCGGCCTCGGCGTCATGGGATTCGCTCACCTTCTCATCCGACTCGGTCTTCCCTATGATTCTCCGGATGCGGAGCTGGCAGGCGAAAAAGTGATCAGCTTTATAGAAAAGGAATCGAAGATCGCCTCGAAGCAATTGGCGGACGAGCGCGGGCCTTTCCCCAACTTTAGAGGGAGCGTGTGGGACAAGAAAAACCTCCTCCAGCGCAACGCCACCACGACCACTGTGGCCCCTACCGGCACGTTGAGCATCATCGCGGGCACATCGAGCGGCATCGAGCCGATCTTCGACACACGCTACAAGCGGCTGCTTCTCGGCGGCATAGAGGTTGAAGCGGAAGACCCGCTGTGGCGGGAAGTGAAGGATATGCAAGGACCGGCTGATTTGGTGCGGCGGCTCTTCCGGAAGGCCTATCAGGTTGCCCCCCTTGCCCATCTCGCCATACAGAGGACCTTCCAGAACCACGTGGACAATGCGGTTTCCAAGACCATCAATCTGCCGGAGGACGCCACCCCTGACGACATCCTCTTTATCTACGTGGAGGCCCATCGCATGGGGCTGAAGGGCACGACGGTTTTCAGGAACAGGAGTCGGGACTACCAGGTTCTTTCATGCGGCACGCATCAGATCTGCTGATACCGGGTCGCCTGTCTTCGCCCCATCTTTGTTGGCGCTATCTGCGCCGCCACAGGCGGGTGACGGAAGCGAACGGTTTTCCATCTCCCACCGATTGTCTCGTTGCGCTGATGAAATAGACAACGCGTTTGCCCCATCCCGTGCGCTGTACGACGAGCATCTTCCGTCGATGATTGACCAGGCTGTCGATGGTCTCCCACGGCCCTTCGCGAAACTGTGCTATTCAACGCGACCCTGAGAAGGTTAAGCGCTTTTTCTTCACGGGCTTTTATGACTCGTTCCTCTGCACTTCGATACTCATTGACAAACCGCGGGGAATCGCATACCATTCCCGTATACAGTCCAGCGTGTTGTCCTTTAGAAAAAGGCGGCGGTCGAAGACAGATCGCTCAGAGAGGCTCATGAAGGAACTCCTTCAAGGGTTGCTGCGGACAGTGGGTGAACGCCTGCCCGACGTCTCCTTCAAGGTCCGTTTCTGGGACGGAGATAGTGAGACCTTCGGGAACGGACGGCCGGGCTTTACCGTGACCTTCGGAACGAAAGAGGCGGTAAAGAGCATCTTCAGACGAGCCTCGACGGGATTCAGAGAGGAATATGTCGGCGGTAACATCAAAGTGGAAGGCGACCTTCAGCAGCTCTTCCGCGTCGGCATGGACCCCCGCATCCAGGAGATGAAACTGCCTTTGGGGGTAAAGGCTGCCGTCCTGTTCCAGTACCTCCGGTCTCTCAATACACTCAAAAGATCTCCCGCAAACATCGCCCATCACTATGACCTCGGAGACGATTTCTTCAGGCAATATCTCGACGAGAGCATGACCTATTCGTGTGCCTATTTCAGGAAAGAGGAGGATACCCTTGAACAGGCTCAGCAGCAGAAGTATGAGTATATCTGCAAAAAACTTCGCCTGTCGGCGGGCGAGAGACTGATAGATATCGGATGCGGGTGGGGCGGCATGCTCCTCTATGCCGCCCGTTACTACGGGGTAAGCGGCGTTGGGTGCACCCTTTCAGCACACCAGGCCCAGTACGCCCGGGAAAGGGCAGCGCGGGAAGGACTGGACAAGAGTATTGTCATTCACCTCAGTGACTATCGGAACATGGCGGGGACGTTTGACAAATTTGTCTCCATCGGCATGTTTGAGCATGTGGGGAGAGGTTTCTTTGCGACCTTCATGGAGCGGACGAGGCACCTGTTGAGACCGGGCGGCCTCGGCCTGTTGCATACCGTCGGAAAGGAGCGCCGTACAGCCGGTGATCCGTGGACGATGAAGTACATTTTCCCGGGGGCGTATATTCCCCTCCTTGATGAAGTGATACGGGCGATGGGAGAAAAAAGGCTCGTCCCCATCGATATTGAAAACCTTCGCCTCCATTATGCCGCGACCCTCGACGAATGGGGCAGACGGCTTGAAAAAAATGCGCCCACCATCGAGAAGCTGGCCGGCCCGACCGCTGTCCGCATGTGGCGCATGTATCTCAACGGCAGTGCCGCGGCTTTCAGATGGGGCGATATAAGGCTGTATCAAATACTTTTTACCAATGGGCCCAATAATGCGCTGCCGTTAACGCGGGAACATCTCTATGCCCCCACGACTAACGAGGGAAGAGGGGGGAAGGACGAGGGACGAGCCCTGCCACTCTGAACTGCTGATATTTTTAGACAAGTCTGGTATTATTTACGTAGAAGCGATGTCGACTTATCTTGTGGTAGGTACGTGGAACACGAAGCACGAAGAACTCGATTTTCTCTGCAGAGAAATCGCGACCCAGGGGCATACCCCTGTGAAGCTCGACGTTTCTTCGACCCGGTTCACCGATGCCAGAGACACAGCCATAGACAGCGCCATCAGCAGGGCTAAGGGCGAGTTGAAAGAGATAATGACGCGCCGCCGGCTTGCGGGTATGGTGGCGGCAGGCGGGGGTACGTTGCTCTATATGGCGGTGCGGATCATGGAGGACGTGCCTCTCCTGGTCCCGAAGGTTATCGTCTCCACCATGGTGGTCAATAGTCTCGGCGTTTTTGGGAACCACAAGGACATCGTTTACCTCCAGTCACCCTGTGATTTCGGGGCCCTGAACCCCCTTTCCGAGGCAGTTCTCACCAATGCCGCCAACATAGTTACCGCCATGGCGTCAGGTCTTCCCCGCATGGACGGCCGGGCCGTGGCCATCACTGCCATCGGCATTACCGGGGTTTACACGGAAGCGGTCAAGAGCTTCTGGCGCGGCAAAGGGTTGGCCCTCGTCCCTTTCCATTCCGCGGGTGAGAGCACCATGGCGATGGCCGAGCTGGCCGCCCGTGGCTTTTTCC
>Ga0326727_10018018_pt1 | contig 14509 bp, 11 predicted proteins | sample MB2enrmetagenome_FD_207643 | JGI IMG/M metagenome (GOLD analysis project Ga0326727, IMG submission 207643) | Lab enriched peat soil microbial communities from McLean, Ithaca, NY, United States - MB29MY | ecosystem: Environmental > Terrestrial > Soil > Wetlands > Peat | place: USA: New York...
CCTGAACTACGGCAGTTCCAACTTCAACATTACCAACCGGTTCGTCGCCTATGCGCTCTACAACTTCCCGGGTCTCTCTTCGGGTAATCCGCTCAAGTGGGTTGCAAACGACTGGAGCCTCGACGAGAGCTTCCAGATGTCGAACGGCTTGCCCTATACGGGAGCTTGGAGCGGCAAGCTCAGCGGCGCCCTGGGAAACGACTTCGATGGCGCCGGCGGGGCAGCGATCATCCCGGGGTACGTTGGGGTAAACACTTACCGTTATCCGCGGCACATCGTCGATGATATGCGCGTGCAAAAGCAGATCTCCTTCGAACACGGCTACAATGTGCAGCTCCTTTGCAACGTCTTCAACGTGGCAAACCACCAGAACGTCACTGCCGTTGGTACCACCGCCTACACTTTGTCCGGGTCCACTTTGACATATCTGGGACAGGGCACCTCCAATCCGTCCGACAACACCCTCGGAGTTCCCACCAATTCCAACAGCAGCGGCTTCCTGTTTACGCCGCGCCAGGTTGAAATCGCCCTTCGCATCAATTTCTAAGGCGTAAACGGCTCCTCACAGACGCGGCGGCTTCGGCCGCCGCGTTTCTTGTGCGTAAAAGGCTCACCAACGAATTGCCAGGTGTTTGCCCCGCACCAGGGGAATGCTCAAATCGCTCTCGCTTCGCGTCTCCGAACCAGGCCCCAGCCGGCTTCGGCTCATCCGAGTCCGGGAATCGAGAACATTCAGCTTGACACACCGACTCCGGACGCTGATTTTATATAGTCAACTAATATATTTGCGATATAAAACCGACTTGAAAAGCCTTATATCTTGTGCAGTTTCTGTTGAAAAAGTGTCCCTGATTCATGTACTATTGGCTTCCCCCCGAGATTGGACAATCTTGAGCTCTCTATTTCCGAGGTGAATTCATGGTTTGCCCCAAGTGCCAATCCGGCTCAGTTTCCATCGTGCCCGCAGAGATTCGTCTCTATCGCAACAGCCCGCGCACCTTGAGCCATCCTCCCATGACTCCTTCTCCCGATGTCCGCGTTTGCCTGGATTGCGGCTGGTCTGAGTTCTCAATTCCTCGCTCCTGGCTGTCGGCCGGGTGGTTGCGCCCGGAGCGCCCGGTGGCTCCCGCAAGCGTGACTCCCATTCGTCCCCCAATCATAGCCACAGCGTCATAGTGCTACGCAATTGGCGCTCTGGCCGCCCCGGCGGCAAATAGAATCAACCATACAAAAAGGCCCCCAGCCGAAGCTGGAGGCCATTTCAGTTTGTGCGTGTTCAGCGGTTCCCTCACCGGGCGCAAAGAACTGACCACTGTTCACTGTCCACTGTTTTAGTACATTCCGTCCATGCCGCCGTGGCCGCCGGCCGGAGCTGCGGACTTGGGCTCGGGAATCTCCACAACCAGCGCTTCCGTAGTCAGCAGCAGAGCGGAAATCGAGGCCGCATTCTGCAGCGCTGTGCGGGCCACCTTGGTGGGATCGATGACACCGGCCTTGACCAGGTCCTCGAAGACGCCGGTAAGGGCGTTGTATCCGTAGTTCTGATCCTTGGATTCGAGCACCTTGGCCACCACAACCGCGCCCTCTTCGCCGGCATTGGCTACGATCTGGCGAAGAGGCTCTTCCAGAGCGCGGCGAACAATCTGCGCCCCGATCTTCTCGTCGCCTTCCAGCGTCTTGATCAGTGCGTCCACCGCCGGCATCGCCCGAACCAGGGCCACGCCGCCGCCGGGGACGATACCTTCCTCGACCGCCGCGCGGGTAGCGTGCAGTGCGTCCTCAACGCGAGCCTTCTTCTCCTTTAGCTCGGTCTCGGTCGCCGCGCCCACCTTGATGATGGCCACGCCGCCCACCAGCTTGGCCAGCCGTTCCTGGAGCTTTTCCTTGTCGTAGTCCGAGGTGGTCTTCTCGATCTGCGAGCGGATCTCCTTCACGCGGCCTTCAATGTCTGAGGCCTTGCCGGAACCGTCCACGATGGTGGTGTTGTCCTTGTCGATGGTAATGCGCTTGGCCTTGCCCAGATCCTCGAGCTTCACGCCTTCCAGCTTGATGCCCAGATCCTCGGTGATGGCCTTGCCGCCGGTCAGGATGGCAATGTCGCCCAGGATGGCCTTGCGGCGGTCGCCGAAGCCGGGAGCCTTTACGGCCGCCACGTTCAGTGTGCCGCGCAGCTTGTTCACCACCAGCGTAGCCAGTGCCTCGCCCTCAACGTCCTCGGCAATGATCAGCAGAGGCTTGCCGCCGCGGGCAACCTGTTCCAGCAGCGGAAGCAGGTCCTTCATGGCGCTGATCTTCTTTTCGTAGATCAGTACATAGGGCTCGTCCAGAATGACTTCCAGCCGCTCGGCGTCGGTGACGAAGTAGGGGCTCAGGTAGCCGCGGTCAAACTGCATCCCGTCCACTGTCTCCAGACCCGTGTGCATGGTCTTGGACTCTTCGATGGTGATCACGCCATCCTTGCCCACAACCTTCACCGCGTGAGCGATAATGTCGCCGATCTCCTGGTCGCCGTTGGCCGAGATGGCGCCCACCTGGGCTACCGAACCCTCGTTCACGGGCTTTGACAGCTTGCCCAGGGCTCCGCCCTCGGTCCACTTGCCGTCCTTGTCGCGCGTGCCGATGACCACCGTCACCGCCTTTTCAATGCCACGCTTCAGCGCTGTCGGGTTGGCGCCTGCCGCCACAGTCTTCACGCCCTCGCGGAAGATGGACTGGGCCAGAACCGTCGCTGTCGTAGTTCCGTCGCCGGCCACGTCAGAGGTCTTTGAGGCAACCTCGCGAACCAGTTGAGCGCCCACGTTTTCCATCGGATCCTTAAGGTCGATCTCTTTGGCCACCGTCACCCCGTCCTTGGTGATGGTGGGCGAACCAAACTTCTTCTCGATCACTACGTTCCGGCCCTTGGGCCCCAGCGTCGCCTTGACGGCGTCCGCGAGGATGTTCACGCCGCGCAGGATCGCTTGACGGGAATCCTCACCGTGCAGAATTTGCTTTGCCATGCTCGTAACTCTCCTTAAAACAGTTGTCAGATGTCAGTGTTCAGTTGTCAGGGATCGGTTTACAGTCGCCAGTTTCCGCTTTCATTTCGCAGCGGGCCTTCACTGACAACTGATAACTGATAACTGACTACTTCTTCACGATGCCGAGGACTTCTTCCTCGCGCATGATCAGAAACTCTTCGCCGTCGATCTTGATCTCGGTGCCTGAGTACTTACCGAAGAGGATCTTGTCCCCCTTCTTGACGTCCAGCGGGAAGACCTTGCCTTCGTCGTTCGACTTGCCCTTGCCCACGGAGATCACTTCCCCCTCCTGGGGCTTTTCCTTGGCGCTATCGGGAATGATGATTCCTCCACGGACGGTTTCGCCCTCTTCCAGACGGCGGACGAGAATGCGGTCATGGAGCGGGGTGAATGTGGTCGCTACTGATGTTGTTGCCATTGCTTCGCTTCTCCTTCACGCGCAGGCCGGGTTGAGCCCGGACAGCGGGATTTGAGTGGTTTCAAGAACGGAACCTGGAAACTTGCGTACTGCAGCCCCAAAAATCGGGCGGAGTACCCGGTCAAGCAGAGCAGCCAGCAAGATGCTAGCACTCCAGCCCTCCAATTGCTAAAGATATAGCAGCGGGTCGAGCTTGTCAAGGCGTTTTGGATTAAAATATGAGCGTATCCCGCTCATAAAGTATGCCTTCATGTTGGAAAGTCTTGCCGCCCCCCTGCCCCGCTCCCTCTGTCCCATCTCCCGTCAAACCGTTTACAATGAAATCCATGTTTCACCGTAATCTTCTTCGTCTCAGCGTCTTTGTGGCTGGTATTGCTCTAGCCGTCAGCTCTCTCCACGCCGGCGCCCAGCAGGGTAGCTCCCAACGCGGCCGGAAGTACAAGGTTCCGCCGGCTTCAGCACGCATCGAGGTCACCGTGCTGCGCGACATCAACGGCAAGCCCATCGAGAATGCCGCTGTCGTCTTTCATCCCATGGAGGGCGAGAGAGACAAGGGCGCCATGGAGTTGAAAACCAACGAGGACGGCAAAGCTGTCATCGACGTGATTCCCATCGGCGACACGGTGCGCTTGCAGATCATTGCCCGCGGCTTCCAGACCTATGGCCAGGATTACAAGATCGACAAGTCGGCAATGACTATGGAGATCCGGATGAAGCGGCCCGGCGAGCAATACTCCATTTACAAGGAAAAGGATGAGACGGCGGATTCCGGCAAGGGTTCAGGGGCGGACAAGCCCGCAAACTCCTCAAAGGACGCGGCGCCCCCAACCGGTAGCAAGCCGTCCGGCTCCCCCAGACAGCCGGACAGCCAGCCGACCCCAAGTCAGTCTCAGCCTCAGCCGAACTAGAGCGCCGTTCGCCCTATAGTTCATAGCAGGCTCTAGCCATGCCAACCCGACCCCTCAGCGGTAAATCGGCACTGGTCACCGGTGGCGCCCGGCGCATCGGGCGCGAGATTGCCCTGGCGCTCGCCAGGGCCGGGGCCGATGTGGCCATCACCTACCGGACCTCTGCGACCGAGGCAGCTCAGACGGCTCACGAGATTGAAGCACTGGGATGCCGCGCAGTCGCTCTCGAATGCGATGTGCGTTCTGAAGCTTCTGTGCGCCAGGCAGTAGCCGCCGCCTTCTCCCGGCTCGGAAGACTCGATCTGCTCGTCAACAACGCTGCCGTCTTTGATTCTGCCGCCCTCGATCGCATCAGCCTGGAGCAATGGGATACTGTCTTCGAGACCAACACGCGAGGCCCGTTCCTGGTAGCGCGAGAGGCGCTCGAGCATCTGCGCGCCGTTCAAGGCAGGATCGTCAACATCGGCTCGCTGGGCGGAATCCACGCCTGGGCGGGCCACGCTCACTACTGTGCCTCAAAGGCGGCCCTGCACATGCTCACCCAGGCCATGGCCAAGGCGTTTGCACCCCAGGTCAGCGTCAACTGCGTAGCGCCGGGCTGGATTGAACTGGATGAACAATTCTCAGACGACGCCCGGCGCTTTGCCGCCCGCACGCCCATGCGGCGGAACGGCGTAGCAAACGATGTGGCCCAGGCTGTACTCTTTTTCGCCACCGGACCCAGCTTTGTTACCGGTCAGGTCCTGGCCGTCGATGGAGGGTTAGGCCTCTCTTAGAACCTGTCCAAGAATTTGGATTGTCCAAGAACTTGGATTTCAATGAAGGGTACGGGCTTCAGCCCGTACATAAACCCAGCAAGATGAGTTGGGCTTTAGCCCCTGAGGGATGTTCTTTTCTCTTGTCTCCGAGGTCTTTTCAGGCCTCCCGGACAGGTTCTTATAGCGGCGTCTGCAATCCCTGGAGATTTCCTATCGTGCAAAAAGCCGATCCCAGAATCTTCTTGCGCCTGTTTTCCGAGTCGCTTGTCCGTCTGCCCCTGGACCTTCCGCATAGCGCCTCGCATTGAACTTCAAAGGAACCCGCTCCAGCAGACCCAGCGGTTCGGGCTGTGGCGGCCACGTGGCTCCCTCGACTGCTGCCTGGGGATTGGTCACGCACAGCCGCCGCGCCGTCTCTTCGCCGGCCTGCCCGGCCACATAGTCATAGGCCTCTTTCAAATGCGGCGGCCGCCACGTCAGGCGATGCGCGTCGGTGGCCAGAAAGTGAATCCAGTTGCGTTTCAGCAGCTCATTCGACAGCGCCTCAGCCATTCTGCCGCAGCGTCCATAAAGGGCGTTGGCGGTCACCTGGACCAGGCATCCCATTCGCATCCACCCGGCCAGCAACTCGGGATTATGCAGTACTGCCGGATACCGCTCCGGATGGGTCACGACCAGCATGTAGCCCGCCGCCTGCAACCTGAACATGGCATCGGACATCTGCGCGGGAATCGCGGTGTTGGGAAACTCGATCAGCAGGTACCCCTTACGGTTGATCGAGAATCGCCAGGGGTCGCTCAGCGCGGCAAGAATATTATCCGCGGACAGGTGGAAGTCGCATCCCAGGCTCAGTTCGATCACGCCGCTCAAAAGCCCGCGCAACTCGCCAAAACGTCTCTCGATCACCGCGGCTCGATAGGGATAGTCGTCACTCGCATGAGGAGTGCAGACAACGTGAGTGATCCCGTCCCTGGCGGCCTCATGCCCCATGGCCAGCGAGGTTTCCAGGTCCGGCGAACCGTCGTCCACCCCGTAGATCAAGTGCTGATGAATGTCGATCATCTTTTCTTGTCCCCAGGCTCCCAAAAGAGGGGTTTCAACGCACCGCCAGGGCCTCAACCATCGACGCAAAGATCTTCCAGCCGGCCGCGGACCCCAGCAACTTCTCGCTCGACCGGTCAGGATGAGGCATCATGCCTAAAACGTTTCTTCCCGAGTTGAGAATGCCGGCAATATTGCTCAGGGAACCATTGGGATTGGCTTCCGCGGTCGTCTCACCTTGAGGAGTGGCGTATCGGAAAGCGATTCGGTCCTCGGCCTCCAGGCGATGCAACTCATCCTGCGCGCAGAAGTAATTCCCTTCCATATGCCCGATCGGTATCTCGAGCACTTCGCCCTTGGCCAACTGGTTCGTAAACGGGCTGTCCGACGTTTCCACGCGCAGATGAACCTGCTTGCAGATGTACTTGAGCCCGGCGTTGCGCATCAGCGCCCCGGGCAGCAGGCCGGCCTCGGTCAGAATCTGGAAACCGTTGCAAATGCCCAGCACCAGCCCGCCGCCCTCGGCAAAACGCTTCACCGATTGCATCACCGGAGAGAATCGCGCGATGGCGCCGGTGCGCAGGTAATCGCCATAGGCAAACCCGCCGGGAACCAGAACCGCATCCACCCCGGCCAGATCCTCAGAATCGTGCCAGAGAAAAGTCACCGGCTGGCGGGCGACTTCGGCAATCACGTGGTGCGTATCGTGGTCGCAGTTGGAACCGGGAAAGACCAGAACCCCGAATTTCATGAATCTAGGTTAACAGTTTCCCGTCCCCGGCCACGGCGGCTTTTCCACTCCCAGGATTGTCCGCGTAAACCACCGATCGGAAGTCAACCTGGCGCAGTTGCAAGTGGTTCTTGGAATTCTAGGCGGTAACTGAAATGCTGTCCTCTGCTAATTGCCTCGCCGCGGCGATCTCCCGGACAGCCCATCCGGCAATGAGCAGGCTGGGCGCTGTTGTGGGCTGGGTGTCGGCAAGTGCGCCCAGAGTGGTATGCAACACCTGCTGGTCCGGCTGCGCGGCCCGCGAAACCAGGGCGCACGGCAGATCCGGCGGCAGGCCCTCCTGGAGCCACTCTTCGGCCAGCAAATGAAGGTCGCGTCCAGGCATGTAGACCACGCGGGTTGCGTCCTCCAGAGCAGGCAGCGCCGCGCGGTTGTGCGATTGCGCGTGATGGCCGGTGGAGAAGACGACGTTGGACGCGCAGGCGCGGTCGGTGAGAGAGCGGCCCAGGGCAGCAGCCGCGGCAAAGGCCGCCGATACGCCGGGAACGACCTCAAAAGCAACGCCTGCTTCCGTGAGGGCGGCCAGCTCTTCGGCAGCCCGGCCAAACAGCAGCGGATCGCCGCTCTTGAGACGAACCACGCTGCGATTCTCGCGGGCATGTTCGATCATCATGGCGTTGATCTGGTCCTGGGTAATGGTCTTTGTGCCGCAGCGCTTGCCCACGTTCACGATCTCCGCGGAAACCGGCCCTAAATCGAGAATCGCCCGCGGCACAAGGTCGTCGTGAAGAATCACGTCGGCGGTCCGGATCAGGCGCGCGGCCTTGACGGTGAGCAAATCAGGGTCTCCAGGGCCCGCTCCAACCAGCGAAACTCGCCCCTTTTCAGCCGGCGAGTCTTCCCTGCCCTGATTCGTCCGCTGCGCAAACGCCAATTGGCGTGACGGGCAAGAGCGCGATTCGCACACCTGCCGCTGCGCCAGTTGGTGCAGCAGCGATTTGCGAGCCTCACCGGGAGGATGAGTGGCCAAAACCTCGCGGCGCAGTTGTCCCAGGCTTGCCAACCATGGGCCCAGATCCTCCGGCAGTTGCTCATCGATCTCGCGGCGCAGGCGCTGGGCGACGGCGGGACTTTCTCCGGCCGTGGAAATCGCGATCTGCAGGTCGCCGCGGCTGACCACAGAGCCGAAGAAGAAGTCGCAGTTGGGAATATCGTCCACGCTGTTGCAAAGGATGCTGCGCTCCAAAGCTCCCCTGTAAACCTCGGCGTTGACCTCGGAAACATCCGTGGCAGTAACGACCAGAAAGTTGCCGTCAAGATCGGACAGTTCAAACGGACGTTGAATCCATTCGAGCTTCCCTTCCAGAGCCAACTGCCGCACCTCAGGCCGTGCTTCGGGGGCAACAACCCGCAGCCGAAGCCCGGTTTTGAGCAGCGAACCGATCTTATCCAGCGCAACATTTCCCGCGCCTACCAGCAGGCAGCGGCGGCCTTCGAGTTTCAGAAAAATTGGCAACAAGCTCATAGTGTTGTTCCCTTCCGTCAGCAGCTCCTATTCCCTGTTCGCAATCAGTCCGCCACCGCGTGAGGCACGCGGCCGGCCGGGAGATCGCGTTCCACCGCAGCCAGAGCCTCCCCTGCGAGTTGGGCGCGGAGTTCGTCGTTGGAGTGGCGGCCGAACCACGCGCGCAGGTTCTCTTCGGGCTGGCGGCCAGCCAAATAGTGGCGCAACAGGCGCTCGATGGCCTCAGGAACCAGCGCCGCCGGTGTGCGATAACCCACCGGCCGCGCGACGCCGGCCTGCTGACCGACCGCGCCGCCGAGGCAGAAGTAATAGGCGTCCGTCAGCTTGCCTTCGTGTTTGATCTTCTTGCCCTCCAGCCCGATATCCGCAATCCAGTGCTGGCCGCAGCCGTTGGGGCAACCGGTCACGTGCAGCTTGAGCTGCTGGTCAAACTGCGGCAGACGCTCTTCAAGCTCATCCACAAGCCAGCGCGTAAAGCCCTTGGTCTCGGTGATGGCCAGCTTGCAGAATTCGGTACCTGTGCAGGCGATGGCCCCGCGCCAGAAGGTAGATCCATCCACCTGAAGACCGATCTGGCCCAGCTCGCGGGCCAGTTCCCCGGTTTTGCCGTAGGGAACGTCGATGAAGACCAGGTTTTGCGAGACGGTAGCGCGCAGGGCGCCGCTGCCGAAGCGCTCGGCCAGCTCCGCCGCGGCTTCCAACTGCTCGCCGGTCATGCGGCCGCGAAGCACTGAAGCTCCCACGTAGGCCAGCCCCGGCTCGCGCTGCGGGTGGATGCCGGAGTGGTCGCGGAGAATGTCGTCTGGCGCCTGCTCGGGCACGCCGGGAAGCAGCTTGAAATCGAGCCGCGACTGGAGTTCGGCGAGAAAGCTCTCCGCAGTCCAGCCCTCCCTCATAAACAGATACTTGAGCCGGGCGCGCTCGCGGCTTTCGCGCAGACCCTGCTGGTCGCGGAAGATTTCAGTCACGGCGCGCACTGCGGGAACAGCCTGGTGCGGAAGCAGGAATGTGTCGAGGCGAACAGCCAGATGCGGTTCGTTCGAGAGGCCTCCGCCCACCCGCAGGGAGTAGCCCACCTCGCCGTCGCGCTCCACTGCCGTCAGGCCAATGTCGTTGATCTCCGGATAGCTGCACCACGAGGGGCAGCCGGTGGCGGAGATCTTGAACTTGCGCGGCAGGTTATAGAACTCCGGATTCGCCGTAAGCAGATGGGCGATCTCAAGAGCGATGGGCGAGGCGTCGATGAGCTCGTCGGCTGCGACTCCGGCCAGCGGGCAGCCGGTCACGTTGCGCACCACGTCCCCGCAGGCTCCTTTGGGCGACAGGCCGATGGCATCCAGAGCGTCCACTACCTCAGGAAGCGATTCGATGCTGAGCCAGTGAAGTTGAATGTTCTGGCGCACCGTGATATCGGCCAGGTTGCGGGCGTACTTGCGCGTGATGCCGCCGATGGTGCCAAGCTGGCTGGCGGAGACGATGCCGTTAGGAATGCCGATGCGCATCATGAACCAATCGGAGGCCAGGCCCTCGCCGCCCTTGCCGCCGACCGCGCCCACTCCGTCGCCCTGCGTGTAGATGCCCCACCACTTGAAATACGTAGAGGCCCACTCGGGGACAACGCTCGTGCGGCCGGCGCGCGCGAATTCGCGCACCTCATTGAAGGCTTCCCAGGGGTTTTTCTCGCGCTTGAGCCGCTCGGCACGCTGGGCTTTGGTCTCTTTTACTTCAGCAATTTGGGTCATGACTTCCTTTTGGGGAGCTTTTTTCGAGCAATAGAAAACCCGCGACAGCTTGGCTGTATCGCGGGCGACGGGGAAACTTGGATTTACGTTCGGACTTTCAGACCCAGGTCACCTGTGCGCGCGAAGCAGCGTACAGAAGCGACAACAGGCCATGACGTCCATGTAGAAATAGTAGCTGCCAACGGCGGGAAAGGCAAACACTCAATTTGAAGCATCGGCTCCAGAGTGCGTTGGAATCATTCTTATCAACAGCTTCGCGTCAGGCAGCCTGGCCTTCGGAACCAGCCCACAGTTCAGCCAGAATCCGCTTTACGGCCACGGCGGCAGACTTTTCCCCCTCCGCCGAAAGGCTCATCCGGATCGGCTGCCTGGGATCGATCGTGATCGCGTAAAGAACAATATCGTGTTCTCCGCCCTGGATGTAGAACATGTCCAGCAGGTCTTTCATGCCGACGTCGTGGGCGGTAAGCGTGGGTGGGTAGTCGCGCGAGAAGCGCGGCGTAGTCCGGGTGACGGTGCCGATCGGATTGCCGTCGGACGCCGCGTCGATGAGGATGATAAGGTCGGCGTCCTCCAGCGGCTCCAGCAGCGTGAAGCCGCCGGTACCGCCGTCGAGGCACTCCACGCCGGCCGGCAGCGTGTGTTTCTCCAGTGCCCTTACCACGTAAACGCCGATGCCTTCATCGCCCATAAGGACGTTGCCCAGGCCAAGTACCAGCGTCTTTACCGGTTCATTTGCCACTCTTCTCCCGGTCGAACTTCCATCCGCCTATGATCGAGGATACCGTGCCGCGCCCCTCGATGTAGTCGTGATAGAAGGCTAGATAAATATGAATGATGATAAATGTAACAAAGAACCAGAGGAACAGGTGGTGCCAGAAGCGCACAGCGAATTCCCCGCCCATCAGCGGCACAACCCACTTAAACATCTGCGGCAGCCAGGAGTTGCTCATGCTGGAATAGAGCGCGAAGCCGGTGATGGTCTGGAAGACAAATGCCAGAAATGTGAAGAAGTAGATCAGTCCGGCCAGCGCGTTGTGCCCGGTGGAGATAGGCCCGTGCATCTTGGTTTCAAGCACGTCGGCCTTGATCACTTCGACGATTTCCTCCTGTTGCGACCGCTTGAACGGGAAGAAGGCGCGCCAGCTTGAGTACTTGTTGCCGACAAAGCCCCAATAGAGCCGGGCCGCGAAGTTGAAGACGTAGATGAACGCGGCCAAGAAGTGGAGGAACCGCACCCAGCCGAACCAGTATTGCTGATAAGCCTCGGCCGCATAGAAAGCGCGGAGCGGGGCCCCGATCAGGTAGCCGGTAATGCAGAGGACCACCAGGGCCACCGCGTTGATCCAGTGGTAGACGCGTACCGGCAGTTCCCATACATAGACCCGCCGGTACTCCACAGGATGACTGCCATTTGCCGAAAAGCCATTGTCTGCGACAGTGCTAGGAGCGCTCATAGTCATCACTCAAAGGAAACCTGGTGAAGGTGCTTGCCCTGCGGATCGTACAAATGGACGGCGCAGGCCAGGCACGGGTCAAAGGAATGAATGGTGCGAATGATCTCCACCGGCTGCTCGAGGTTTGCCACCGGCGTGCCGATCAGCGATGCCTCGAACGACGAGCGCTGCTGCTTGGCATCGCGCGGCGAACCGTTCCACGTGGTCGGCACAACCAGTTGATAGTTGTCGATGGCGCCGTTCTTGATCTTGATCCAGTGCGCCAGCGCCCCGCGAGGAGCCTCGGTAAGGCCAACGCCCTCGGCCTCCGCCGGCCAGCTCTTCGGATCCCACTTCTCGCCGTTGAAGGTGGAGACTTCGTTGATCTTCACCTGCGCCATCAAATCGCCGTAGAACTCCTTGAGCCAGATCATCGCCAGTGCCGCGTCCAGCCCGCGAGCCGCGGTGCGGCCCAGCGTGGAGAACAGTGCGGTAACGGGTACGTTGAGTTTGCCCAGGGTGTCCTTTACGAGTTCCTGCACGTCGGTGCGCCCGGAGGCAAACGCCACCAGCAACCTCGCCAGCGGACCCACTTCCATCGGGTTTTCCTTCCAGCGCGGAGTCTTGAGGAACGAGTACTTCTGGTGCCCCTCAAGGGTCTCGAAGGGCGGCTTGGGCCCGGTGTAGTTCAGCTTCGTCTCGCCCGCCCAGGGATGAATGCCGACGCCGTCTCCGCCCTCGTAGCTGTACCACGAAGAAGCGATGTACTCCTTGATCTCCTGCGAGTCGGTCGCGTTGACCGGATGCACGGTGCTGAGGTCGCGATTGAGCACCACGCCGCGCGGATACTTGAACGACTCCGGCGAACCGTAGCCCTTGGTCGGGAACTCGCCGTAGCTGAGGTAGTTGGTTAATCCGCCGCCCCACTTCGCCCAGTCCTTGTAGAACGACGCCACGGCAAGCAGATCGGGAATGTAAACCTGGTTGATGAACTCATCCGCCTGGCTGATCAGGCGCGCTACCAGGTTCAGCCGGTCAGAGTTGATGGCCGCAACTTCATTCATGTTGATGGAGCAGGGCACGCCTCCAACCAGGTAGTTCGGATGCGGATTCTTGCCGCCGAACACCGCGTGGATCTTGACGATCTCCTTCTGCCATTCCAGGGCATCCAGGTAGTGCGCCACCGCGATCAGGTTCACCTCCGGCGGCAGCTTGTAGGCCGGATGGCCCCAGTAGCCGTTGGCGAAGATGCCCAGCCCGCTGGCGGCAAAGGCCTTGATTTTGTCCTGCACTCCGGAAAAATAGGCGGTATTATTCTTGTCCCACTTTGAGAACGATTGCGCCAGATCCGCGGCCTTCTTCGGATCGGCCTTCAATGCGTTGACAATGTCCACCCAGTCCAACGCGTGCAGGTGATAGAAGTGGATCACGTGATCCTGCACGTACTGCGTGGTCATCATGATGTTGCGGATCAGCTCCGCGGTCGGAGGAATGGCAATCCCCAACGCGCTTTCAACTGCCCGTACGCTGGTCAGCGCGTGCACCGTTGTGCAGACGCCGCACACCCGCTCGGTAATGGCCCAGGCATCGCGGGGATCGCGGCCGATGAGAATCTTCTCCAGACCGCGAACCATGGTGCCCGAGCTGAATGCGTCGGTAATGACGCCGTTTTCCACCACTGCCTCAACGCGCAGGTGGCCTTCAATGCGAGTTACCGGATCGACGACGACGCGTGTCATAGCTTCTCACGACTCCTTATGGTCTTCAGCGTGCACTTCTGCGATTACCTTGCGCTTGCGAATGTTGGTCACCACCGCGTGGGCCGCTACTCCGGCCAGCGTGGCTACTCCTACGACCGTGCCCACCGTATCGGCCGTGCTCTCGATGCCGAATCCGGGGAATGACGGCAGATGCTGGTAGAACGGGCCGTTATCCCAGAAGCCCGCCTCGCTGCACCCAATGCATCCATGGCCCGACTGGATGGGATAGCTGGTGCCTTCGTTCCACTTCACCACCGAGCAGGCGTTGTAGGTTACCGGACCCTTGCAGCCCACCTTGTAGAGGCAATATCCCTTGCGCGCGTTCTCATCGTCAAAAGACTCGACAAACAACCCGGCATCGTAGTTGGGCCGCCGATAGCAGGTGTCGTGGACGCGCCGCCCGTAGAACTCCTTCGGCCGGCCCTGGCTGTCCAGTGCCGGAACCTGACCGAGCACCAGCAGGTGAGTCACCACGCCCATCATCACGTCGGCGATCGGAGGGCAGCCGGGTACATTGATCACAGGCTTGTCGATCAGCTTGTAAATCGGCGTGGCCCCGGTCGGATTCGGCTTGGCCGCCTGAACGCACCCGTTCGAGGCGCAACTGCCCCAGGCAATCACCGCCGCCGCATCCTTGGCCACGGTTTGCAGAATCGACTCCGCGGTTTTGCCGCCAATCATGCAGTAGACGCCGTCCTCCTTTGTAGGTACCGCGCCCTCCACCAGCACAATGTATTTACCCTTGTTGTTCTGAATCGTGTCGTTCAGGCTCTTCTCAGCCTGGAAACCGGAGGCCGCCATCAGCGTCTCTGTGTAGTTCAACGACAGCACGTCCAGCAGTGCATCCGCCACGATTGGGTGGGACGACCGTATGAACGACTCGCTGCAGCAGGTGCACTCCTGAAAGTGCATCCAAACCACCGCCGGCTTATCCTTTTTTTCAAAAGCAGAAACAACCTGGGCAACGCCGCTTTGACCGAAGCCCGCCACCGTTGCCGCCGCAGCGCAGAACTGTAGAAAATCCCTGCGGCTGTAACCCTTCTGCTCCATCGACTGCCATATCGACTGTCCCATACCTACCTCGCTCTGTGTGCAGGTTCCGGCGATTTCCCGAAGCTGAACGAACAGGATCTTGAATTCAGGGTCTCGCCGACTGACGTGATCGAAGTTA
>Ga0326727_10018019_pt1 | contig 14509 bp, 14 predicted proteins | sample MB2enrmetagenome_FD_207643 | JGI IMG/M metagenome (GOLD analysis project Ga0326727, IMG submission 207643) | Lab enriched peat soil microbial communities from McLean, Ithaca, NY, United States - MB29MY | ecosystem: Environmental > Terrestrial > Soil > Wetlands > Peat | place: USA: New York...
CACATTCTGCGAAAGGATGGCATGGCGAAATCGGGGTCGAAGACCAATGAGTCGGTGCAGCAGCCGCTGGTTCGGCAGTTCTCGGTATTTCTGGAAAACAAGGTCGGAGCGCTCCTCGATCTCACGCGGACGTTGAGCGAGTCGAACGTACATGTCTGCGGCATCTCGGTGGTGGACACGGCGGACGCGTCGGTGGTGCGGATCGTGGTGGACGACCCGGAGCGGTGCCACGAGGCGCTGGGCAAGGCGGGGATAGCGGTGAACGAATCCAACCTCGTGGTGGTCGAGTTGCCGCGCGGGCCGGAGAAACTGGACACGGTGTTGCGCGGTCTGGTGGCGGCGGAAGTGAACATCCAGTACACGTATTCCCTGATGGTGCGGCCGCATGACAAGGCGTGTCTGGCGCTGCACTGTGAAGACTCGGAGTTTGCCCGTGACGTGTTGGTAAAGGAGGGCCACAGCGTGCTCAGCCAGAAGGATATTTCCCGTTAATGACGGACAAGCCCGCACCCACTGGCCTGGCGATCGTGATCTGCGACCAGATCATCGAGGACAAGCTGACCGGCAAGAAATCCCTGATCGGGATCTTCAACCAGATCGGTGCGCAGAGTTTCCCCTGTCGTCATCCGCAGTTGTGCGTGTTCCTTTCGCTGACGGAAGGCCGGGGAAAGTGCGCGGCGCGACTGCGGATCGTCCACGACGAGACTGACCACGTGGTGGCAGAAGTCAATGGCCAAATCCAGTTTCCCGATATCCACACCGTGGTCGAACTGAATTTCGGTTTGGTGGGTCTTACGTTCCCGGACCCCGGGGCGTATGCGATTGAGTTCTATTGTGACGATGCGCTGGTGTTGGAGCGCCGGTTCCACGTCGTCCACGTCAAACCCCCACAAGGCCCGCCCGCCACGGAGATGTAGGCGCGGTTCGAAATAACGGTGGTCTCCGACTCACCCCATAAAGACTTCGCAATTTCGCGTTGAAGGCGCAAACGGCTTTGACGTGCCAACCGCAGTTTTCTCCCGATCCCTGACTGCGCGCAACGACTCTGTTATTTGTCGCTCTTGGCGCTTGCGCTTGGAAACCATTGACAAATCGACCGAAAAGGGATATTTAGGATATGGATATTAATACTGCTATGGAAAGCGCAAGGCACAGCACATTGGTGAACGTTTCCCGCGCGACGCTGGTTGGCGTCGTGGTGGTCGTGCTGGTGCGTGTCGGCGCGCCGTAGCGGGAACGAAACGAGAGATTTCAACCCCCGTCGGCGCGAGCCGGCGGGGGTTGCGCTTTTTCAGGCCTACCAACTCACGCCGGTCGTCGCGGGGACAAGAACGAACCGCGAAGGGACAAACGACCATGATCAGAATGACCGGTGCACAAATCATCATCCACTTGTTGGAGCGTCAGGGGATCCGCATCATCAGCGGGATCCCCGGCGGTGCGAATTTGCCCATGTACGACGCGCTCTCGCAGAGCCGGAAGATTCGGCACGTGCTGGCGCGGCACGAACAGGGCGCGGGATTCATCGCGCAGGGAATGGCGCGTGTCACAGGCACGCCGCAGGTGTGTTTTGCGACGTCAGGGCCGGGCGCAACGAACGTGCTCACAGCCGTGGCCGATGCCAAGCTCGATTCGATTCCGATGGTGTGCATCACGGGACAGGTCCCGAGCACGTTGATCGGCACGGACGCGTTCCAGGAAGTGGACACGTACGGCATGAGCATGCCGGTCACGAAACATAATTTCCTGGTGAAATCGGCGGCGGATTTGCTGGACGTGATTCCGTCGGCGTTTCGGATTGCGGCGTCGGGTCGACCCGGGCCGGTGCTCGTCGATGTCACAAAGGACGCGCAGACTGGTATTGCTGAGTTTGAGTCATGGCCGGAACCGGGCCGGCGCGATAAGCCTCCGCATTTGTATGAGGCTGACGTCCAACGGGCAGCGGCGATGATCAACACCGCGCGCAAGCCGGTGTTGTATCTCGGCGGCGGAGTGATTCACGCGGACGCGGCGGGATTGGCGGTGGGCCTGGCGGAGAAGGCGGGATTGCCGACCACGATGACGTTGATGGCATTGGGTGCGATGCCGATGAATCATCCGTTGTCACTGGGCATGCTCGGAATGCATGCGGCACGGTACACCAACATGGCGCTGGAGGAATGCGATTTGTTGATTGCGGCGGGCGCACGGTTCGATGACCGTGCGACGGGCAAGGTCGCGCAATTCTGCCCGCGCGCGGAGATCATTCATATCGACATCGACGCAAGCGAACTGGGAAAGATCAAGACGCCGCACGTGGCGATCCAAGGCGACGTAAGGGAGGCGTTGGTGGCGTTGCTGCCATGGGTCGAGGAGAACGCGCGGGGCGAGTGGTTGGGGCATGTGGCCGGGTTGCGGAAGCGATACCCGTTGCAGACGACGGGGATCGACGATCCGCGCACGCCGTATGGATTGATTGCGCACGTGGCGCACCTTGCCGGCGACGATGCGATTGTGACGACGGACGTCGGCCAGCACCAGATGTGGACCGCGCAGGTCTATCCGTTTCGTCGTCCGCGTCAATGGCTCACATCGGGCGGCTTGGGCACGATGGGATTTGGCCTGCCGGCGGCAATCGGCGCGGCGTTGGCATGCCCCGAGAAAACGGTTGTTTGCTTCAGCGGGGACGGCAGTCTGTTGATGAACTGCCAGGAGCTAGCGACGGCGGCGGAGGAGAACGTCAACGTAAAGATCGTGTTGCTCAACAACAACTCGCTCGGGTTGGTGCATCAACAGCAGGACTTGTTTTACGGAAAGCGATTGTTCGCGTCGGACTACCGCGCCCGCGTCGATTTTGTCGGCCTTGCGAGGAGTCTCGGCGTGAAGGCGTATGATCTGGCGGACGACGAGAATCCGCGCGCGACATTGTCACGGGCGCTGCGCGAGCGGGGGCCGTGTTTGATGCATGTGTTGATCGACGCGGGGGAGAAAGTGTACCCGATGGTGCCCCCGGGCGCCGCCAACAGGGATATGATCGGACATGAGAGCCATGTGGAGGCGGCAGTGTGACGCAACGGCTTCGGTGTTTCGCAGAGGCACCGCTACAACGTCTTCAATAGTTCGGTGAGCTCCTCGCGGGGGCCGTCGTGGTGTTGGGCGATGGCGAGTTTCAGGGCGTGTTCGAGGACGGGTTTGGCTTCGGGCGAGCGACCGAGGGCGATCAGCGATTTGCCGAGTTGGATGTGGACGACCATCCAATCCGGTTTCTTGTCGCACAGGGCGCGGAGATGTTCGATGGCGTTGGCGAAGTCGTTGGCGTCGCAGTACGCCTGGGCGAGATTGAATCGGGACAGGTCGTTGTCGGGGAAGCGTTGGCAAAGATCGCGGGCCTTGGCGATTCGGTCGTTGCTCATCGATGGTCTTCTAGCTAGGCTGGCGCGCCGTGGAAAGCAAATTCTACCAGGCTGACGAACACCGCGCGGAGAAGGTGCAGGAGTTGTTTGCGACGATTGCGCGACGGTACGACCGGCTCAACGACATCATGAGCGCGGGGCTGCATCGGCAGTGGAAACGGCGGTTGGTGGAGTTGGCGCTGGGGAAAGCGGAAGGCGGGAAACAAATGCGGGTGCTCGATCTGTGCTGCGGGACGGGAGACATCGCACTGAGGTTTGCGCAGGTGGGGGCGGACGTGACGGGCGCAGATTTTACGGAGGAGATGTTGCAGGTGGCGAGAACGCGGGCGGGGCGCGCGCGGGTGCGATGGGTTCGGGCTGACGCTTTGCAACTGCCCTTTCCCGACAGTTCATTCGACGTGGTCAGCGTGGGATACGGGCTGCGGAACCTGGCGGACATTGAGCGCGGGCTGGACGAAATTTTGCGCGTACTGAAGCCGGGCGGGAAATTCCTGTCGCTCGATTTTGGGAAGCCGGAGTCGAGGGTGTTTCGCGCGCTGTACTTTGGTTATTTACGGGTCGTGTTGCCGATTCTGGGCCGCATGTTTTGCGGCGATCCCGACACGTACGGCTATATTTTGGCGTCACTGCAGAATTATCCGGCCCAACGGGGAATCGAAGAATTGATGGAGACGTGCGGGTATCGGGAGTGCGGGTTCGAGGAATTTTGTCTGGGATCGATGGCGATCAACTACGGCGTGAAGCCGGGGTGATAGTGGAGACCTGTCGGTCGATGGACGCGGCGCGGTCGGGAGACCGGCGCCGAACGGAAAACTCCGGAGGATTACGCCACGCCGACGCGGAACACGGTTTTCTGTTTGTACGTGTGCCCGGGGCGGAGGATGACCGACGGGAAGGCCGGTTGGTTGACGGAATCGGGGAGATGCTGGGTCTCGAGGCAGAATCCACCGTGCTGGGGGTAGGCAATGCCGCGTTTGCCGGCGATGGTGCCGTTGAGAAAGTTTCCCGTATAGAATTGGACACCCGGCTCGGTCGTGTGCACCTCGAGAACGCGGCCCGATTGCGGGTCGCGCACGCGGGCGGCGAGCGGGAGTTCATTGCCGTTTCCGTCCAACACATACGTGTGGTCGTAGCCGATAGGGTCGCCTTTGACCTGCTTGATGCGTTGGCCGATCGGCGTGGCCTTGGTAAAATCCATCGGCGTGCCCGCGACGAGTTTGATTTCACCGGTGGGAATGAACGTGTCGTTCACGGGGACGAACCGCGCGGAGGGAATCATCACCTCGTGGTCGAGGATGGTTCCCGAGCCGGCGAGATTGAAGTAGGAGTGATTGGTCAGGTTGACGGGCGTGGGTTTGTCGGCGGTTGCGGTGTAGTCGATGATGAGTTCGTTGTCATCCGTGAGCGTGTAGACAACCGCGACGTTGAGGTTGCCGGGATAGCCTTCTTCGCCATCGGGACTCTGGCGTGTGAATTTGACGGACGGGTATTTGCCGGTGACCGTTTCGGCCTGCCAGTAGGCCTTGTCGAAACCTTTGCGTCCACCATGCAAATGATGGGCGCCGTTGTTGGTGGCGAGGCGGTATTCCTTGCCGTCCAGATGGAAGCGCCCGTGGGCGATGCGATTGGCGCAGCGTCCGACGATGCAGCCGAAATAGGGGCTGTTGCGCTGCACGTAACCATCGAGAGTGTCGAAGCCGAGGGTGATGTCGCCGGGATGGCCGTGTCGGTCGGGCGCTTCCAGCGCGACGAGGGTCGCGCCGTAGTTCATTACCGAAGCGGTTGCGCCGTTTTGGTTGCCCAGAGAGAACAAGGTGACGACGGAATTGTCGGGGAGTTTCCCGAATGATGTTGTATGCAGGCTCATATTTCCTTCCAGACGGTCACGCCATCGACGAGGTTACAGACGTGGACGGCGTAGTTGTCGGCGAGGTGAGGATAGCGGCACGGATACTGCGTGTCCACGGCGATCTTGAGAGCGTCGACGCTGTCGGCGTGGACGAGCGCACCCGCCGCGCCCTTGTCGCCGCCGCCGAGCATGCGTTCGCCGAGCACGCCGGGGACGGTGCGGGCGAGAGTTTCTCGGGCACGGAGATCGGAGCCGTTCATGATTGAACCTGATGGACGCGCAGGGTACCACAGGCGCTGGACGGTGGTCGAGCGCTCGCAAGAAAATGGGTCATTCGGGATTTTCTGCTTGATGAATGGGGATGCGCGGAGGAAGATTGTGGTCAAGATTGTTTTCGCGTTCGACGAGGAAGGCGCCGTGAAAGAAGTTTTCTGACTGGAGGGATTCGCGTGAAAGAGATGAGGCTCCCGAGAAGTGTTGGTTTGATCTTGCTAGGTTTGTTGATGGCCGGTTGTCCTGCCGCCAAACAGGAGGCGGATACCGCATTGGAGCCGAGGAAGGGGGGAGACGGAGCCAAGATAGTGATCCGGGGGTCCAACACGATCGGGGAAGAGTTGGGGCCGCGGCTCATTGCCGAATACAAGAAGGCCCATCCCGCTGCCGATTTCGATCTGACAGCCAAGGCGACCGGGTATGGCATCGCAGCGTTGATTGCGGGACAATGTGACATCGCCGGGGCATCTCGACTGCCGATCTCCGAGGAGCAGGAGTTGGCCAGCATGCGCGGCGTTCAGTTGGCTGATTACATCATCGGCGCGTACGGGGTGGCGGTGGTGGAAAACGCCAGCAACCCGGTGGGGAACTTGACGACGAACCAGGTGCGCGACATTTTCACGGGGGTCATTCAGAATTGGAAGGGCGTGGGTGGGCCCGATGCCCCGATTCACTTGTACGTTCGCGATCCAGTTTCCGGCACGTATCTGGGCTTTCGTGAACTGGCCATGGAAAACAAGCCTTACGGCCGCGCGCAAATACTCTTTACGAACTACGTAGCCATCGTGCAGGCAGTTGGTGAAGATCCGAACGGGATTGGCTATTCAAGCCTGGGCCTTGCCAAGAGCAGCGGGGTCAAGGCGGTGTCCATCGGCGGAGTGGAGCCAAGTTTCGATACCGTGAACAGGCGGCAATATCCGTATGCACGCACCCTGCACCTGTATACCAACAGGAATCAGGAGGCGCCCACGGCGCACGATTTCATCCTGTTTGTGGAATCACCCCACGGCCAGGAAATTGTCCAGCAAATGGGCTTTGTGCCTCATTCCTGACCCATCTCGGCGCGGTGATTCGCCCGTTCGTCGGTTTTATGCCTTCGTCGACACGGTGGCGATGAGAGCCCAGGTGACGGCCGGGGGAGAATCGTAATCGAGCGTCTGCGGCGTGTCGCTGGCCTGATGGTGGTGGTTGTGGAATTCCGAGGTATCGGTCCACATGACGGCAGGAATGCCGGCCTTCCAAAACGGTGCGTGATCACTTCGCCGGAGCACCGGCAGGAGTTGCTCGGTACCGTCATGGACCTTGAGACTCCGCGCTGGCTCCGTAGCTTGGGGCACCGTTTAATTACGCGGCGGGAGGGTCGGGCGCCTGCCAGACGACTCCTAGGAAGTATCTCAACGGAATGAACGTGGCACCGGGCAGGGCCGCGGCATAGACCTCGCGAAACCGGGCCCGGGAAAGGATCTGGTCGCTCTCCACGTGATCGAGCCAGTGGCGCGACGTGTAAAATCGGAAAATCCGCCAGGCGGAACGAGGACCGTGACGGAACAGATTCGGCGGGAATTTCAGACAGGCTTTGGCGGTCGACGTACAGGCATTACGAGGAATCAGGGGCCAACGGGAGGCGATGTCGACCAGGATGAGTCGGCCACGGGGTTCGAGGGAAGCTCTCAGCGCGCGCAAGGTTTCCGAAACATCCTCGAGATGGTGGAAGGTGGTGTGGCTGACGATGCAGTCGAACGTTTGGTCCAGAGCGAAGTGATTTGCATCCCCACGCCCATAGACAATGTTTGGGCTGGCCCGTCGGGCGCGGGCGATGGCCAGCATCGGTTCCGAGATATCGATGGCCACGACGGAGGCAAAGTGACGGGAAAGCTCGTGCGCCAGAATGCCGGTTCCACAACCGACATCGAGGACCCGGTGGCGACGTTCGGGAAGATGATCCAGAAAAAACGCGGAACGTTCCTCTCGTGTGGCGACGAAGTCGTATTCTTCTGCCATGTGGTCGAAGGAGCGAGGGTTGTAGGTTTTCGGAACAGCAGCCTGCTCGGAGGCTGATGTATTGGCTGAGGATTGTGTGCGCATGATCCTTGGCGGATGGTAAGATGGGGGGACGCTTGGACGCGACTGAATTCGCAGACACGGCGGCGGCGGCTTGACCCGAGCGATGCCGGGCACTAATGTTAGCGCGATTCGCGGCAGGAACGCAGATAGGATTCGGGGTCAGTGTCGCTCCCACAGTAGCGACGGAGAGGTGGCAGAGTGGTCGAATGCGGCGGTCTTGAAAGGCGCTACGAACCTGCGCTTTTGCTGTAAGTTCCTGCGGATCAAGGCTGGCACAGTCCGTCACAGTGCGCCAGAGTGCTCCAGATTCCGATTTCTTTGGCAGCAAATGGGCAGCATATTTGGACGGCTAAATCTGCAGCCACTTTCTCAGGGCAACTCAAGACGACGCATCCTCCGTTTGTGACGTGGTGCGCGGACACTTGGCCGTTCGAAACGCTCGAGCATCGCGTCCAATGCCTTGATCGAATAGCGCACATAGCGACCATTCTTGATTTTATTCACGTAGCCGCGTCTCACCCATTCGAAGAATTGACTGCGGCTCCCCTCATTGCCGCGAGTTGGAACCAGATCATCGATTGGTTGTGTCAAATTGACCAACTTCAGCAGGCAGCCGTGGCACAGCCCAAGGCAGCGTAAGCTCCTATTAAACAAACGATTACAGATGAGTGTGGGAGACCTGGTATGAGCGAACTGGAAGATAAAGTGGATTTCGAGACGCTCCACGTGGCTGTGGAGACCAAACTGTTGTGTGCCGAGATGGGTTGCCCGAGACTGTGTCCCGAGGTGTACGTTGTCGCTATGCTCTCTGAAGCGCCCAACAGCGTTACGCGGGCGGTGGAATCGCTTCGTGGCGATGGATGTTCAGCCTGCCTACCACGCTTCGGGCCATGCCGGAGGTGACAATCTGAAGGAGTTCGCGCGACGCATCTGTCCGAGGACGTTGTTCCCTATCCACACCGAAGCAGCCCATGCCTGGCCACAAATGTTGGCCGGCCTGCCCATTCGCATCGTCATACCCCAACACGCCCAACCGATCATCGTCTGACGGCTGAAGATTCCGGCGCCGTCTTTCCGCGCGCGCAACAACCTAATCGACTGATGCGTTAGAATCTGGGGAATTCCGGGCAAGCAAAATGCGTGGATGTTGAGATGTGGGTCCGAAATCCTTGCCGAGCACCGGCTGGGGTGTTTGCCTCATTGTTGGTATTGCCGGACAAGGTCTAGCCAAGTCGTGGCAAGCGGATTTCTAAAGCAGGTTATGAGCCTGAACTGTCAGGCACCCTTCATGCGTAAAACTCTCGGTAGACAAGCCATTTCATGCGTTTTGGAAAGTTTAGCAGGCTGCTAGTATGCGGGAATTTTATATCCGAATAACGCAAAGGATGCATTAGGTATTATTTAAATATTGCCATTTTCGCAAGTACTTGAGATAGTATGGTTTTGCGGAACAGCGCAAATGAACAACGGGAGAATCGTTTACGGAGAACGCGCGGGTAATCATGCACACTTCGTTTATCGAAGCTTGGCCACGCATTAGGTGATTGATGACCAAAGATTTCCCAACCGACGGCAAACTGTATCATTGCGGTACGTTGGTGTACACCAAGTCGATGCTGGCGGCGTTGTTCGCTTGGTTGTTGTGGGGAGATTTTTGTTACACACTGATGGAAAGTGTGACCCAACCGATCATGCAGCTGAAGTTCAAGGGTCTGGGGGCCTCGAACACGGAGATCGGGCTGGTTCTGATCACGATCCCTGGGATCATTTTCTCGGTGATGAATCCGATCATCAGTTTCAAGAGCGACCGGTTCCGTAGTCGCTTGGGTCGGCGGATTCCATTCATCATGGCCACGTTGCCATTTTTGACGCTTGCCCTGGTCGCGCTGGCGTTTGGCGACCAGATAAGCCGGTGGCTTTACGAATACTTGAAATCAACCGGGGTCTCCCTCGTGGCCGTGACAACCGGGACGCTGGCGGTGTTGTTGGTGGCGTTTACGTTCTTCAACACGTGTTTTACATCGATGTTTTGGTATCTCTTCCGGGATGTTGTGCCGGAAAAGTTGCTGGCGCGGTTCATGTCGTGGTTCCGCATGTTCGCCATGGGCTCGACGGCACTGTACCAGTATGTCATCTTTCCATACTCCGGTACACGCGCCACACAGATTTTTCTGGGCGCCGCAGTTTTGTATCTGATCGGCTTCGGCTTGATGTGCCTCAATGTCCGGGAAGGGCAATACCCGCCGGCACCGCCGTACGTTGGCGGAGGGACCGGACCGATCGCTGCGGTCAAGACCTACGGCCGAGAGTGCCATTCTCACGCCCATTACTGGTATGTCTGGGCGGGAACGTTTATCGGCTCGGTTGGCGCCGGTGTAGGTGTCTTCAACCTCTTCTTTCTGCAAAGAACCGGTCTGAACTTGGCACAGATCGGTCGCATCAATGGTACCGCCAGCATTGTGACGGGGATTCTTGTGTTGGGGACAGGCTGGCTGGCGGACAAGTTTCATCCGATTCGTGTGGTGGTGGCCGCCGGCATCTTGGGATTGGTGGTGGCCCCGGCAAACCTGATCTGGCTGTACTGGTGCCCACCGGCCGACGCCGTGTGGCGATGGCATTTCTGGAGAACGGTTTTCGAGGTTCGGCAGGTGTACTTCGTGCAGTTTTGTATCGCTGTTGGACTGAGGTCTCCCGTTCTTGCCCTGGGCGCCGTGTGGGACCCGGTCTTGCTGATGCGAATATTCCCCGGCGAGCGTCTCGGCCAATTCTGCTCAAACAACGCCATTTGGCGCGTTGGCGGGGCAATCTTTGGCGCCTCACTCGCTGGGGTTGCCTTGGACTTCATGGGACGCTGGGTCGGCAAGGACAGGGCGTATCTTTATATTCCGGTTTGGCAACTTCTCTTCGCCATCCCCTGCTTCATCTTCCTGCTCGGACTCTACAAGAGTTGGAAACGGTATGGCGGCGATGAAGCGTATGTGGCGCCGATCCCCGACGTGCTCTGCTCTGAACAAACTGCCGTTGTTGCCGTAACGCCCGGCGCATGAGACGTGCCGCACTTGTTTCCAATCAATTGGCTCGTCACCGCTGTGCCGATGCAATTGTTACATGATAGAAATACACTTTATGAAACGACGGCGTGTCTCAGTCGCGCTAGTGCTACAAGGCAAATCCTGATTGCCTGATCGGCCTCTCTGCACAGTCGGTTAACCGGAACCATCCAAACCAAGTGATTCGTGTCGGGGCGAGGGACCAATTCACCTAGAAGAAAGGAACCATGAAGACCTGTCAACGCATTGCAGTTCTGGTGGCGGTGGTGGCAACGGTCGCTGCCTCCGCCGGGAGTTTGTTTGCGAATGATACCAACACCGCGCCGGGTGTTACGATCGATGACAAGATCAACCGACTGGAGCAGGAGATCCAGGACCTGAAGCACCAGCGTGAACTCGACCAGCAACAAGCACAGCAGCAGGCGCAACAGGCCGCCATACAAGCGGCGCAGCAGGCGAAAGACACGCCAATTATTACCGCCGGGCCGGAGAGCTTCTGGTTTCGGTCCGCGGACAGCAACTTCATGGTGCGAGTCGGTGGGTACGCGCAGGCCGACGGGCGGTTCTATCTTCACGACGAGGCCAAGAATGGAGTCGATACGTTTCTCATGCGGCGAGTTCGGCCGATTCTCGATGGTACGTTCTATCATGATTTCGACTTTCGCGTCATGACGGACTTTGGAAACGGGGCGGCTTCCTCGACGCTCCTGCAGGACGCCTATCTGGAATGGCATTCGTTACCATGGCTGAGTATCACCGCCGGTAAATTCAAACCACCCGTGGGTTTGGAGCAACTGCAGTCGGACACCGATTTGATTTTCATGGAGCGCGGCTTGCCATCGGATTTGGTGCCGCAACGTGATGTTGGCATTCAAGTTTCCGGGGATTTGCTGGGAGGAGTCGTCAGTTATGCCGGCGGAATATTTAACGGTGTTGTTGACGGGGGAATCGCTGATCTTGACACGGGGGATGCGAAAGACGGGACGGCACGCATTTTCATCCTGCCCTTCAAGACAACCAATATCAGTCCATTACAAGGATTGGGCTTTGGGGCGGGCGGGACGATTGGAGACCAGAAGTATACGAGTTCCGCCACGAACCTGCCAACGTACAAGACAACCGGACAACTGACGTTCTTCTCGTACCGTTCGGGTGTGGCCAACGATGGGAGGGAGATGCGCGGCACGCCGCAAGCCTATTATTACTACGGACCATTTAACCTGCTGTCGGAATACGCCATCTCGGAGCAGGAGGTTCGCGCGGGAACGCTCACGGACAGCCTTCACAACACCGCTTGGCAGGTCGTGGGTGGCTTCCTCCTCACGGGCGAAGAAGCGCAGTATCGTGGTTCGCCGTTTAATCCAGACTACGTGTTGGAGCCGCGCCATCCATTCAACCCGGCCGCTGGTGGTTGGGGGGCATTGGAAGTCGTCGGGCGCTACGGTGAATTGCGGATTGACCCGGACGCGTTCAGCAAGAATCCGACGGCGGGCGGCTTGCGCTTTGCGGACCCGACGAAGTCAGCCCAAGAAGCGCACGAGTGGGGTGTGGGCCTCAATTGGTACCTGAACAGGAACGTGAAGCTGGCCATGGATTATGAACAGACGGTGTTCGACGGCGGCGCAGGGAGTCCGACAGCGACCGCGTACACGGTCAAGAACCGCGAGACCGAGGAGGACATGTTTGGCCGCGTGCAATTCCAATTCTAACGGCGATGTCCCGGTCCATGATACAGACTCTCTAACATCACGTTGCATCCCTACGAGAGTTTTGGCGTCGTGATGGACCGCACCAGTGCCGAACCGATCTTCCTGTCCATCGCACCTACTGTCCGGAAGATGCTCGCCGCGCTATGGCTGCAACCGCACGCGATAGTAGCGGGACGGGCTGTTGGTCGCGCCACTCCAATCGACGTAGTTGGTTGCGGTGTCGCCGCTACCGGCAATGATGATATAGGGACTTATGTCAGTAAAGTTGGTCGCGTACGAACCGGCGCCAAGCCCCGTGGCGGCTTGCACTACGTTGGTGTGTCCGCCGGCCGTCTGCCAGGTCACGACCATATTCGTGCCCTGCGGCGTCACCGACGTGATGTGGAAGACCGACGCGCTGTTGGTCGGATTGGTCCCGGCCAAAAACTCCGCCAGGTTGTTCTGGCCGTCACCGTCGGGATCGCAGGTGGCGCAGGATTGGCTGTTGGTCGTTGCCCCAGTGCCACCGAAGTACTGTGCCCGCCACCAGTCCGTAATGCCGTCGCCAACCGAATCGTAGCCGGCGATCCCCAGGATCAAGGCATGATCGCTTAACGACAAGGCGACCGAGTTGACGTTGCTGAGTACCTGCGTGACATTGGTCCCGACTGTCGGATCGTACACATTCACCGTCGGACAAGTCGCCCCGAGGTTAGCAGTCACGTTGTCCGTGGCGTTGGTTCGCTCGTCCCAAATAACCAGATAGAGCGTGCCGTTGCCCTTCTGCAGAAGCAGGGAGTGCACCGTCGCCGGCTGGTTGGGAATTGTATAATTCATGCTGCCTGGCGTAAAAGTGCTGGCATCCGCGAGGATCGTTGTGAAATTGTGGAGGTATATCGCGGAAAGTTTCGCCACCTTACTCGTGTCGTAAAACCCTCCGTAATAGGTGCCCCCCTGGTTGTCGTACATCTCGTAAATGAACGTGTAGCTCCACCCGCGTATGTACGCGTCCAGATAGACGTTGATGTAGAGCTTGCCTTGCTGGTCTTGGGTGAGCGCCCCGTCCACCACGGCTGTGGGCCAGCCTGTTTCCGTTGTGACCCTCGGCAACGTTTCCAGTTGGTTGGTCACGTAGCCGGTGTAGCCCTCCTTCCACGTGACGCCGTACTCGCCGTATAACCCGTCCACGCAGTTGGTTGTGAAAGTGGGTTCCTCGGCCCACCACGCGGCGTTATCCACCCAGTCCTTGCAATTGCCAGAGACGTAATTGTGTGGATTGGCATAATTGGCGTATTGCGTGCCGTCCGGCATGGCAATGCCCGACCCAATCGGAATAGCATTGAACTGCAACCCGACGTCGTCAATCTCGGCGCCGCCCTCAGACACATTGAAGACCGGGTAATTGCTGAGGATGGCACTATTCACGACATTGGAGAAGAGGTCCCGCTGATACTCCGCCACAGGCACCCAGGAAAAGGTTCCGCCGCCGGTTGCCCCGTCGTAGGTAATCGTTTGGTTATTGGGTTCATTCGGCCCCTCGATTGACAACAACGCCCCGTTGGTCGCCAAGCCCGTGCAGATGCTCACAACACTAGTCATGTTCCCGCCCACGATATCGACCTTCACACCTGTCGCCTGATACAACGAGACATAGTGGGAGAGAGTCAGAGAACCCTGGTTGCCGTCACGGATGTTGCGAATTCCCGTATAGGTAAGTGAGTTCGTGTAGGTGGCCCACCCGGTGCCCTGGGCGATGTGCGTGTTCACGCCCAGCGTGTTCAGAAAGGCATTGGCTGTCACCGCCGTCACCTGTCCGCTCGCCAACAACGGATTCAGCAAGGCCAGTGCCACCAATACAACCAAGCTTCCGGCGCGTAGAAGATTCGCACCAAATGAATTTTGCATCTTATTCCTCAAATTCGACTGGCCTCATCTTGGAGACCCCATGACGATCCGCCGTCGCGTGACCGGCAGGAGTGACTGAGTCGTCTCTCTGTTTAATGGAAGGGAGCGCAGCCGGTGGTCATTTCACCGAGTCGTGAACGCAGGCTTTTGTTGCTTGTTTGACCTGTTACCGTTCCGACTGCGCTCTTGTTTCCATAGCCGTATCGCTACGGCAGCAACACCCGCACCCGATAGTATCGCGACGGCTTGTTGGTTGCCCCGCCGCTGTCCACCATGGTCGCCACCGCG
>Ga0326727_10018020_pt1 | contig 14509 bp, 9 predicted proteins | sample MB2enrmetagenome_FD_207643 | JGI IMG/M metagenome (GOLD analysis project Ga0326727, IMG submission 207643) | Lab enriched peat soil microbial communities from McLean, Ithaca, NY, United States - MB29MY | ecosystem: Environmental > Terrestrial > Soil > Wetlands > Peat | place: USA: New York...
AGCCACAATGGCTTCCTTTACATGGTGCTCGGTGGCGTGACGGCGGGCCATGAATGCCATCGGCAGATAGAGGAGATCGCCAAGGGCTGGAAATGGGAAGAATTGGTCGCACCGTCCGAGCACTTGGACTTCTGGCCGCAGCCGCTGGCGGCGTTGGACGGCCATGCCCTGCTCAACCACCCCGTGGATATGCATTTCTACGAGACCAAACACCCGGACCGTATCCTGGACCTTGGCTTGTACGACATGCGAACGAACACCACTCCATTCTTGGCCTATGTACAACTCATGCCGATGCCGCAGGACAAGAGCTTCGCGGCATTCGCGGATTCGTTCTTGCAGGGCCTGAACGAACGGAAGATGGTTGACGATACGCTGGTCTGGCGACGGTTCCCGCAGGACAGCACGCGGCTCGTGACGCCCAGCGTGCATTCCGCCAGCGGAAGTCAGAAGCTTAAGCAGGAGGTGTACATGAAATTTGCGACCCTCCAACTCGACAGAGGCCACGTCGTGCTGATTAACTTCACCATCGTCCCTGCCGATGAGAAGGAGCGCGAGCGGTATGAGGCCGCTGCGGACGCGATGGTCCTGTCCGTCCAGGAATCGAAACGCGACCGCAGGTAGCGGTCACTTGCGTGGGCGGCGATTGGGTCTCGATCGGCTGGTATGCACTGGCGGGGGAAACCGAGGCCCCGTGAGGCTGAGGGGAAATAAACCTGGCAGACGAGGTGCAAACATGAAAAGCAGGACGGTGCGTTGCGTGATCCGAATCGCCGCGGCAGGGATTCTGACTTGCGGCGCCATGCTGTTGGCGGCCCAGCAGCGGGTGTTGGCCGCGGAGGCCCGCCCTGCGCCGGGCGGGGCGGCGGCCGTTGCCGGCCAGCCGGCCGGAAGCGAGGTCACCATCAAGGGCATGGTGCTGAACGAAGTCCACACGGGGGAGAAAGGCAAGGCCGTCTTCATCTACGCCCTGGACGGCACGCCCCAGATCAAGGCGGAAGTGGACCGGATCATGGCCGACTACTACCCGGAAAAGGGACTGGACGGCGACGCGGCTCGGGCGCTCCAGGAGCAATTCACCGCCCGGCTGAAATACTTCATCGCCGGGCCACATGCCGAGGAGCTGCACGGAAAAGCGACTTACGGCGCCCGGCAGCCCACGGCCCTGACGGGCACCGTTTCGGAAAAAGACGGGAAGAAGTGGATCACTGTCAGCAGGTACGCGAGCACGGAGCTGCAATACCCGGCCAGGATGCTGGCGCCGGACAAGCCCTTGCTGATGCCCGACCGGCCTGCGTTGCTGCTGAAGATCAACGAGAGCCTGTCGCTGAAGTGCATTTGGGTGCCGCCCGGCAAGTTTCTGATGGGCGAGCCGTATTATCAGTGCCCGCACTGGCAGGAGGCGCCCCCGCACATGGTGACCCTGACCAAGGGTTTCTACATGGGCGAGCACCCGATCACGCAGGAGATGTACGAGGCCGTCGTGGGGAACAATCCCAGCCGGGAGAAAGCCCCGCAGGCCCCGGTAAACGTCTCCTGCGCCAACATGTACGAATTCTGCCGCATCCTCTCGGGCAGCTCCGGGCGGGTTGTCCGCATACCGACGGCCGCCGAGTGGGAATACGCCGCCCGCGTGGGCACGTCCAACCCGGCGTTCCAGCAAAAAAACCGGGACCAGGACAGCAGCGCCACGCTGTCCAAGACGGTCAAGTCCAAACCGCCCAATGCCTGGGGCTTCTACGATATGTGCGGCAGCGGGTGGGAGCGGGTGAGCGACGGCTCCGCACAACTCGACCGCCAGGACACGGTCGACCCGCGGCACATCCCGCCGGAAGACCAGGCCGCGGCCGGCAAGGGCCGCGAGCACGGGCACTTCGGCCGCGGCAATGCGGGCTACGCCGTCAGCGAGCTGGAGTACATCGGCAGCGGTCCCGGCCCCGAGAAGGTCTACCCCGGCGTGATCCGCTTCCGCGTGGTGGTGGAAGCGGAGCCGGCCAAGTGAGCCGGCACACGTGAGCCAGAGCCAACCGCGTTACGACGCTCCGCGTTACCCACGGCAAGGCTCGACCGGGCAGCGCCGCAGGAGCGGCCATCCAGTGCGTTCCCAGCGGCCATGCTGCGCGCGATGCCCGCCGTGGGAACGAGAGATTTCGCACCTGGGATTTCCTGCTCCCGATTCCGGCTGCCCGCCGGGGTGTTATCGACCATCCTCTTCCCGCGGCACAGCCTGCCGCGGGACGATCCGCCACGCCGGCTCGGCGAGCATCCCTTGGAAGCCGCCGCTGGTGTCCAAGAGGACCTTGACCGCGTCGGCTGCCCTGGGGTACCCGGCGTCCGCGCCGCAGACCAGCGCCAGATAGGCCGAGTAGTCGTAGGCCAGCCTGGCTTGGCCGGTCTTGGGGAGCGGGGTCAGCTTGGCATTCTCTTCCCCCAGCTTTCGCCAGTCCTCGTAGAAGAGGACCTTCTGCTGCGGCCCCATCTCGCCGACGACCATGCGGTACGGCGCAGCCAAGAGCGGCGGGAACTCCCGCGGGTGGGTGAAGGCGCCGACCTGCCAGCGGAGCTCGAAATCCCGCGGCTTGGCCGCATCCCGGTAGCCCAGCTCGGTCAGATGGTGCAGGCTCCAGATCAGGTAATCGTGTTCCCAGGGGGCGGTGATCATCCAGCGGGGATTGGCGGCATTGCCGATCCGCGCGTCGGTCACCGTGCGGACGCCCCAGAAGCCCAGCTTGTTGTATTCCGGGGGGCCGTACATCTTGGCGGTCATTTCGGCCATGTTGTTATGGATCCGCTCGTCGAAGTAGGGACCTTCCGGAACGCCGTCGGGGGCGATCGACGCGGCGTCGGCCATGTTCCGCAGGCCCCACGCATCGCCGCGAATCTGGTCGGACATGATTCCCCGAGCGTCTTGCCGCGGCACCGGCCACTGCGCCAAGAGCGCGTAGTTGGCCCAGAAGTACGCCTCTTCCAGATAATAGAAATCGCCGCTGACCAGGTAGGGCACGTAGGCCAGCGAGCCCATGTGGGCCACGTCCGGGCTGAGATAATAGGGACTCTCCTTGCCGTCGGCCGTTCGCCGGGGCGGCGGCGGCTTGCGGTCCGGCTGCCAGAGCGGGCGCTCCTTGTCCTCCGCCCGGTAGCCGGCCAGCCAGAACTTGGGCCGCTCCTGGAGGGTCAGAATCCGCCCTGTCTTGCCGTTGCGGACGTGGATCGGCCAGGAGCCGGCCAAATCGCCGTTGCCCAGCACAATTGCCTTCGCCCGCCGATCCATGCTCAGCAGGTACTCGACCGTCCAGTTGGGATACGGTCCGATCTCCGCCCGGCCGCCGGTGGTGGGCATGTACTTGCAGAGCGAGCCGGAGCCCATGATGTCGGTCTCGCTGCTCTTGGCCCATTGGGCGGCGGCGTCGGCCAGGGTCTTCTCGGGGATGACAACGGAGCGGTCGTAGTTGGGCAGCGCGCCCGTGGCGCTGAGATAGGCCAGGTCGTGGATCACGTCGGCCTGCGGCGGGGCGCCCTCCAACCAGAAATCCTTCCGCCAGCGGCTCAAGCGGCGGTGATCGACGTTCTTCTTCTCATACACCACCCGGCCCGGCCGGCCCAAGAGCACCGCCACGTCATAGCCGATGTTGCCCGCCCAGGTGTCCAGGCAGTTCTCCACGATGACCGAGACGCGGATCGCATGGTAGCCGGCATAGGCCCGCACGTGAAACTGCACGCGGAGATCGGGGTCGGGCGTGCCGTCCTTGCCCAGCAGCGGGCCGCTCAGCAGCCACTCGCTCGCCACGGGCCCGCACAGCCAGGTCTTGGTCTCCGGAGCATCCCCGAGCAGCCGGCCGGCACTGGCCGACCGCTCCGTGCCGTCGGGAAACTTGAGTTTGACGACCGCCTCGAAGCCCACCTTGAGCACCGCGCCGGCGTCAACGGGCAGCTCGCTGCCGAGTTGCGGCCGGACGCCGTCGCTGAGCGTCACCGTCGTTTCCCCGTTGAGTTCCGGCAGCAGGAGCGAGATAATTGCGAAGCGGACCGAGCCGTCGTCATACTTGCGCTTGACATCGGCCTGGACCGCCGCCCTCGGGGCGCTCACCAGCACGCCTCGCCGGAAGTCGCCCTTCTTGAAGACCTGGCCGAAGGTCACCGGCACGTTCTTGGCCGGCCCGCCGCTGGGCGCGCGGAGCACGACCTTGGTGGCCGCAGCAGCCCAGCCGGCCCAGGCCGGAAGGGCCAGCAGGCACAGAATCGTCAACACTGTTCTCATACAGTTGCCCATTTCCGTCTCCTCGTCGAAAAATGTTGGGGAGAACATGGTTTAGCGGGCGGGCTTGCCCACCGCGCGGCGCGCGAAGAAAATAGTATTCCTGGTGGGGCTCGCAGACCAACGCCGACCAAGGCTGCGCGTCGCTGCCCGGTCGGTGCCCTTCGACCAACCCTACAATCCTCGTCATCCAAAGCAGGGCGATCATGCGAGCCTCTAAAATGCTCTTGGCCATCCTGCTCGGCCTGGCCGCCGGCCCGCCCACCGCAGATAGCATAACTGCCGCTGCCAAACCTCCGCAAGCGGGCGGTGCCGCCGCTGGCGGTTTCGCCGTTGCCGGCGATGCCGCCGCGGTGGCCGTCCCCGTGCCTTCCGCGAAGGCCATGCAGTATTACCGCAGCGGAAACGTCCTGTGGATCGTTTCCCAATTGGTCGCGCTGGCGATCCCCGCGGCGATCCTCTTCAGCGGCCTCTCGGCGCGAATCGGCCGCCTGGCCCGCCGCATCGGCCGCAAGTGGTTCTTCATCATCGGCGTCTACTTCATCCTTTATTATGTGCTGGCATACGTCCTAGCTCTGCCGCTGGCGTTTTATGCGGGCTACGTTCGCCCGCACGCCTACGGCCTGTCCAACCTGACCTTGCAGAAGTGGTGGGGCGACTGGCTGAAATGGCTGGCGGTGGGCATGGTTTTCGGCGGCCTGCTGTTGTGGATTCCCTATCTGCTGATCGGCTCCAGCCCGCGCCGCTGGTGGCTCTACACGGGCCTCTGCGCGCTGCCGGTGATGTTCTGCGTGATGCTCGTCGAGCCCATCTGGGTCGCCCCGCTTTTCAACCGCTTCGGCCCGATGCAGGACCAGCGGCTGGAGGCCCGCATCCTGGCGTTGGCCCAGCGGGCCGGGATCGACGGCGGCCACGTCTTCGCGGTGGACAAGAGCGCGGACACCACCACGCTGAACGCCTACGTCACCGGCCTCTTGGGCACCAAGCGGATCGTCCTCTGGGACACCCTGCTGGCCAAGCTCGACACCGACGAGGTCCTGTTCGTCATGGGCCACGAGATGGGCCATTACGTGCTCGACCACGTCTTCCTCGGGATCCTGGCGGGGTTCGCCGGCATCCTGCTCGGCCTATACCTGGTCTATCGCCTCGCGGGCGGACTGCTGCGGCGATTCAAGGCGCGCTTCGGCTTCGAGCAACTCGCCGACGTGGCCTCGCTGCCCTTGATCGTCTTGCTCCTGCACCTGGTTTGCCTGCTGCTCATGCCCGCGGGCATGGCGGTGAGCCGGCATCTGGAGCACGAGGCCGACCGCTTCGGTCTGGAACTGACCCGCGACAATCACGCGGCGGCCACGGCCTTCGTCCGCTTGCAAGCCGAGAACCTCGGCAACCCCCGTCCCGGCCCGCTCTTTATCCTCTGGCGAGCCGACCATCCCCCGTTGGCCCAACGGATCGAGTTCGCCAACAGTTACCACCCCTGGACGGAAGGGGAGCCCGGCCGCTACGACCGCCTATTTCGTGCCCCCTCGCCCGAAACCCCGCAATAGCTAGCCAAGGAGGAGACGGGAACCGGACCGGGCCCGACGAAGCGCCGGCAAAGCCAGTGGCACACGCACGCCGATGGCCGGACGGTTCTTCCAGGCCAACGCCATGGCGCGGGGGACCACTGGCCTGCCTGAACGAAAATGGTACAATTGGGGTATGATTGACTTTGGTGCGGGACTGACGGTGTGGTTCCGGTATTCCTTTGCGCCTTGGCGGCCTGGCGCCTTTGCGTGAAGTGCTCCCCATCCCAAGCCCATATCCTTGCAAACGACCCCTCCGGAAACAGCGGCCGGCCTCGCAGCCACGATGTTGAGGCTGAATATGAACCACCGCAACGTTGGGCTTGCGCCCGGGCAACCACCCTCGAAAGCACGCCCAACAGTCTAGAAGGGCCCATCGTGAGGGTAACACGGTGACTGGGAAGGATATCACGCAAAGGCGCAGCGACGCAAAGGCGCGATAGCCGTTGGGTCGAGATGCTAGCAGTGAAGAGGGGGTGCCTGTGGCCAGTGACATCTCTCCAGAAAACGAGCAGTTCATCCAACACGAGTTGGAATCGGGCGTTTATCACAGCCGCGGCGCCTTGTTGGACGATGCCGTGAGCCTGCTGAAGCGGCGCCGGGATCTCCAGCGTGAGATCCAGGCCGGCGCAGATTCCGGCCCGGGCATTCCCGCGGGCGAGGTCTTTGCGAAGCTTGAAGACAAGGCCCACCAACTTGCCAACCGCCGCTCGTAACGCAGATTGAGGGGGGAAGGCGGGGTGACAATATGGCATCCTACAGCTACACAACCATCATTTGCGAAACACCACCAGACATGACGTGGCTAGTCGGACGCACGCTCAGGAGCGTCGAGAAGATCGACTACTCATGGTGCTTCGTCCTCGATGACGGCAGCAGCATCGCCACCGAGTCGCCGTGGCGGCTTGTCGCGGCCAAGGGGATTGTCGTTACCTCGGAAGATGACGGTCACCCATTCGGCCTGCTAGCCCCCGTGAATGCGGTCGACAGAGTAACCAACACCGTTGGCCACAATCCGATCAACCGTTTTGAGCTGAGAGAAGGGACGGGCGATCTTGTACTTCACTTTGCGGGCGACGCTTCGATTGAGTTCCTAAATCTCTCTTGCGGATACGAGGGGTGGCGCACCGTTCACGGCCAGCAAGAGGTCATTTGCATGGGCGGCGGCAGGTTAGCCACTGTAACACAATAGTCGGTAGGTGCCGCATGACGCAACCGTGTGCCACAGTCACGGACGCGCGCGTGCTCGACGGGTATCGCATCGAATTGACGTTCTCCGACGGCCTGCGGGGCGTTGTGGATCTTGCCGCGCGAATCATCGGACGCCACGGCGTCTTTGCACCGCTCGGAGACCCGCAATTCTTCCGGCGAGTCGCAGTCCATCCTGAACTGGGGACAATCGTCTGGCCGAACGGCGCCGATTTCTGTCCCGACCTTCTCTACCGGTGGGCCAAGGGCGAGGCCGTCTCGCGGCCGGAATCGGAAGCCGTTGCGTCGTGACGCCCGAGGGCGTCTGCAAGTCCTGTAGCATGACACCCCCTGCCCCTCTCCCGGCGGGAGACGGGACCTTGCATATCCGCTTTGCAAAAGCCTGGTTAGAATGAATAATGAGGATTGGCACCCCGGGAGCCCCGTGCATGCGTAATCTGGCGATCGGTTTCCTGCTGGCCCTGCTGGTGGCCGGTGCGGCCGGCGGGCGGGACCTGTATGTCGACAACCGCGGCGGGGACGACCAGTCAACCGGCACGCAGCCGCGGAATCGGTCCGACGGCAGCGGGCCGCTGCGGACCCTGGCCAGGGCCTTGCACCTGGCCGGCCCCGGCGACCACATCCGCTTGAACGATACAGGGCTGCCCTATCGCGAGAGCGTCAGCCTAGTCGGCAACCGCTTGAGCGGGACGGCCGTGGGACCGCTCGTGCTGGACGGCAACGGGGCCGTGCTGGACGGCTCGCTGGAGGTCCCGGCGGGGCAGTGGGAGTTCTATCGCGACAACCGCTTCCGTTTCCGCCCGCCGCGGATCGAGTTCTACCAGTTGTTCCTCGACGGCCGGCCGGCCGCCCGGGTCTTCGCCGCCGCCGCCAGCGACAGCCCGCCGAAACTCCAGCCCCGCCAGTGGTGCGCCCATCAGGGAGCGATCTACTTCGCCGTCGAGCCGACGAAGCTGCCCGCGGACTACGCCTTGCGCTATGCATCCCTGCCGACGGGCATCACGCTCTACCACGTCGATCGTATCGTGATCCAGGATTTGACGATCCAGGGCTTCCAGGTCGACGGCCTGAGTGCCGCCAACACGGCCCGCCGCATCACGCTCCGCGCCGTGACGTGTACCAACAACGGCCGCAGCGGGCTGGCCGTCGGCGGGGCCTCGCAGGTAGACATCGAAAACTGCCTGCTCCGCGGCAACGGCGTGGCCCAACTCCTCACGCTCCCCTACAGCGAGGTCCATCTCCACCGCAGCCGCTTGCTCGGCGACACCGCGGCCGGCTGGGTGGATCGAGGAGGCCGGGTGTACCTGGAGCAACAACGAATCGAGGGCGGCCGCGAGGCCATCCAGCCGCAGCAGCCCGCCGAAGGGCCCGCAAAGCCGGAAGACCACCCAGAAGGTGCCCCGGGATTACAAATTGGGGATCGAAAACCGTAAAATGCTCAGACTGTAGACGAACCACAAAGGCACGAAGATAATCAGATCAAGCTGTTACGAACCCAAGCCAACCTCCATGGAAGTTCGGTTTCGCCCGGCCGGATGCCTCAACAAGCTTCGTGTTCTTTGTGCCTTTGTGGTCGGTTTTTTTGCCTTGCGTAAGATGCAAATTGAGTCTCGCGTGCCTTATGCCCTTATCCCCTTATCCCGGCCCCTGACCACTCAGGACCCTGTCCCATGACCCGCGAAAGTGTCGTCGGCCGGCCCATGGAAATCCTCCTGATCGAAGACGATCTGGAGGATGCGGGCCTGACGATCGAGACCCTGCGCGCCGGGCAGGTTCCCTGCCGCGTGAGCCTGGTCCGCGACGGCGAGGAGGCGCTGGCCTTCCTGCGGCACCAGGCCCATTTCGCGCGCACCCCGCGCCCGGACCTCATCCTGCTGGACCTCCACCTCCCGAAAAAAGACGGCCGCAGCGTGCTGGCCGAGGTGCGGTCCGACCGCGAGTTGCGACGGATCCCCGTGGTCGTGCTGACCTCCTCGCAGTCCCATTGGGAGATCCTCAAGCAGGAGAACCTCTTCGTCGAGAGCTACCTGATCAAGCCGCTCCATCCCGAGCAGTTCCAGGCTGTGGTCAAGTCGCTGCGGAAGTTCATGCTCGCCGACATCCTGCCGCCGCGCAGCGGGTCTTAACGCGTGTTGGGAAAGCCGGGGGTGAGCCGGGCACGTCAGTGCCCGCATGGGCGGCCCCTCTCCCCCGACCAACCTTCGCTCGCTGCCCGGAGACGGGCCGCCTCATTCCCTCTGTCGCCTCTGTTCCCTCCTTCTTCTCTCAAGCGCGAGGCCGCCGGAGGTGAGGGCCCTACGGTTCCATGTGTGCCCCATTTTCACAAGTTCCCGGCGCTCAGATTCCTGGGACGGCAATCTCGGAGTGGTTCGATGCAAGAACAGGCGCTCCGGCTGCCTGGGCGCGACTTTTGCCGAGAACCCAAGGATTCGCGGGATACGAGAGCTTGGCCGGCCGTGCATTCTGGGCATGTGCACCGGGCCGAAGGCAAAGTGCCAGAATTAGCGACTTCCGCCGCAGTCTCGGAATGGTAGAAGCCCTCCGGAATCCGACGAGTTTGGGTCGTTGCACGCTTGCTGGGTGCCATTCCCGACAAGTTGAAGGCTCCCCGCACTTTATGTCGCTTTCGCTTGCGTTTTCGGGTGAATCGGGCATATTGATAGTGCGGGATTGGGCTCCCTGACGGTCGCTCCCTGCGCTTTCGTCGCGTCGGCCGGGAATCTCACCCCACGCACGGGTGGAAGCCATGAAGGATTTGTCTCACAGCACTACGCGATCCTCGACTCCGCCGGCCAGTCGAATGGTTGCCGGCATCCACACGGCAAGAAGTCGTCCCCTCCACCGGTGGCTGGTCCATGTGGCGCGGGGCCTCGGGATGTTGGCGGCGCTGACCGGGGCTATGGTCTTCGCCGGCTGGATGCTCGGCATTGCGCCGCTCCGCGACCTACCCGGCGCGATCGTTATGAAAACCAACGCGGCCCTGGGGCTGCTGCTGGCCGGCACGGGCCTGGTTCTGCTGATCCCGGGGGAGGCCGGGCGGGGCCGGCGCTGGGCGGGGCGGATATGCGCTACGATAGTGCTGCTCTTAGGGGCGCTGACGTTCAGCGAGCACTTGATTGGCCGGAACTTGGGGATCGACCAACTGTTGGCCACCGAACCTCCGGGGGCTGCGGGCGCTATCAGCCCGAACCGCATGGGACCGCTGACAGCGCTGACGTTTTTCTTGCTCGGGCCGGCCTTGTTGCTTCTTGGCCGCCAAGGAAGGCGCGCGGGGCGGCGCGCCCTCGATCAGTCCTTCGCCCTGCTCGCCGTCCTGGTGGCGATGTTGCCGACGATCGGCTACCTCTACGGCGCGGACGAACTCTATGGGACCGCGCGATACACGGGCATCGCCTGGCCCACGGCCGCGGCCCTGTTGGCGATTGGGCTTGGAGTGCTGTGCGCCCGGCCCCAGGACGGGCTCATGGCGGCCGTGACGGCGGATGATCCCGGCGGGAGAACCATTCGCCTGTTGCTCTTGCCGATGATCCTGCTGCCGTTGGGCCTGGGCTGGTTGCGTCTGGCGGGCGAGCGCTATGGCTTGTATGAGGCAGCCTTCGGTACGGCGACGATGATGCTGATCTTCATCGCCATCTTCTCTACTCTGGTCTACTATGCCGGGCGCAGAGTCAGCCAGTCGGCGGCAGTCACCGAGCAGCAAAGGCAACTACTGCGCGAGAGCGAGCAGCGCCGGAAGATTGCCGAGGCCGTGCAAGCGGAGCGGCAACGTTTCAACGACGTGCTGGACATGCTGCCGGCTTACGTGGTGTTGTTGACGCCGGATTACCATGTTCCCTTTGCCAACCGCTTCTTCGAGGAGCGATTCGGCAAGTCCAACGGCAAATGCTGCTTCGATTATTTGTTCCATCGTAGCGAACCATGCGAGAACTGCGAAACCTACAAGGTGCTGAAGACCGGTGCGCCGCATCGCTGGGAGTGGACCGGCCCGGACGGACGCAATTACGACATCCACGACTTCCCGTTCACTGACCCCGATGGCTCGCCGCTCATCATGGAGGTGGGCCTGGACATCACCGAGCGCAAGCGGGCCGAAGCGGCCGTGCAGGCAGAGCGGCAGCGTTTCCTGGATGTGCTGGAAACCCTGCCGGTAATCGTCACCCTCTTTCGGCCGAACCACCGCGTCGAATGGGTCAATCGCGCGTATCGCGAAGCGCTGGGCGACAACGTGGGCCAGCTCTGTTATGCGAGCCAGTTCGGGCGCGACAAGCCCTGCCAGGAGTGCCAAGCGTTCACTCCGCTCAGGACGCACCAGCCGCATAACTGGGAATGGGCGCTGCCGAACGGCCGGACGTTTGACATCTACAACTTCCCGTTCGCCGACGCCGACGGCTCGGCGATGATCCTGGAGATGGACATCGACATCACCGATCGCCGACGGGCGGAAGCGGCGCTCCAGGAGGCCAACGAGAAACTCGAACAGCGCGTGGCCGAGCGCACGGCGGCGCTGGCCGGAAGCGAAAAGCAGCTCAGGACAACCCTGGAGAGTATCGGGGATGGCTTCTTCGCCTGCGACGGCGATTGGCGGTTTGTCTATGTGAACGCCCAGGCCGAGCGCATTCTGGGCATCCGGCGCGAAGAGGTGCTCGGCAAGAGCCACTGGGAGGTGTTCCCTCTCGCGCCTGGCACGCCCCTGGAGCATGAATACCGCCGCGCGGCGGCAGGAGAAGTCAGAGACTTCGAAAACTTCTATGAGCCGTGGGGCCGTTGGTTCCACAACCGCTGCTTCCCGCGCGAGGGAGGCGGTATGTCGGTCTTCTTCGAGGACATCACCGAACGTAAGCGGGCGGAGGAGACCCTCCTGCAGGCCAAGGCAGAAGCCGAGGCCGCCAATGTCGCCAAGAGCCAGTTCCTGGCCAACATGAGCCACGAGCTACGCACGCCCATGAATGCCATCCTGGGCATGATCGACGTGGCACTGCCGAAGGCAGGGGACCCGACCGTCCAGGACTGCCTGCAAACCGCCAAGGGCTCAGCCGACCTCCTCTTGACGCTCCTGAACGACCTGCTGGACTCCGCCAAGATCGAGTCGGGCAAACTGGAACTGGAATCAGCCCCCTTCAGCCTGCGGCGGATGCTGGACCAGATCACGCGAGTCCTTTCCGTGCGTGCCAGCGAGAAGGGGCTGTGCTTCTACTGCCGAATGCCGGACGAGACGCCGGATGCGCTCGTGGGCGACCGTATGCGATTGCAGCAAGTCCTGCTCAACCTCGCCGGCAACGCGATCAAGTTCACCGATCGCGGCGACGTTGAGGTCAGCGTTCACGCCCTCTTGCAGGACAGCCAAGCCTGCCTGGAGTTTGCCGTGCGGGACACCGGTATCGGCATCCCGCCCTCTGGTGTGGAACGTCTCTTCCAGCCCTTCGCCCAAGCCGATGCTTCCATGGCACGGCGATTCGGCGGCACCGGCCTGGGACTCGCCATCTCGAAAAGCCTGGTGGAGATGATGGCCGGGCGCATCTGGGTCGAAAGCGAAATGGGGAAGGGCAGCACATTCTACTTCGCCGTCCGGCTGCCTGTGGCGAAGGAACTCCCTGCCGACTACGAGGCCCCGGTTGCTCTCCCGACGGTAGCCTGCGGTCAATTGCGCATCCTGCTGGTGGAAGACAACCCCGCAAACCAGAAGCTGGCCACCTACATCTTGCAGGATCGGGGGCACGTTGTAGAGATCGCGGGGGACGGCCAAGAGGCAGTCTACCTGACCACCCAGAATCGCTATGACGTGATCCTGATGGACGTGCAAATGCCGGGCATGAACGGCTTGGAAGCCACGGCTGCCATCCGCAAGAAGGAGGGATTAGGGATTCGGGCACCGAGCGCAGCTTGGTCGTGGGGATTGGAAGAAAACAAGCAGCCGGCCGCCTCGGATTCCGCATCTTCGATCCCTAATCCCCAATCCCCAATCCCTTCTCGCCGCGTGCCGATCATCGCCATGACGGCCCATGCCATGAGGGGGGACCGCGAGCGCTGCCTTGCAGCCGGGATGGATGGCTACCTCCCCAAGCCAGTCAATGCCCAGGAGATGATTGGCCTGGTCGAGAGCTTGGCTCGCGGCGCAGTGCCCGTGACGCAGTTGGCCACAGTAGCGTCCCGCCCGGCCGCAACGACCCCGCAGGCAACGGTCGCCGTCTTCAATCCTGAAGAGGCGATCGCACGATGCTTTAACAGCCGAGACATGGTGCGGGAAATGATCCAGTGCTTCTTCGACGAGGTGGGCAACCTGTTCCCGCAAATGCGCGCGGCCCTGGAAAAGGGCGACCTTGTGGAGGTCGGCCGCCTAGGACACCGGATGAAGGGAACGGTAGTCTATCTTGGGGCACAGCCGGCAAAGGAGGCCGCTCTGCGCGTGGAGCGATTCTGCAAGTCCATCGGCGGCACTCCATCCGAAGCGGAGGATGCCATCAACGCACTTGAACACGAGTGCATCGTGTTGAAAGCCGCGTTGAGCGTGCATCCGCTGGCGACCGAGCCGATGCGGGACGATTCTCCTTGACTCAACCGTCTTTCGGCACATGCCGCAAGAAGACCGTTTTCCGGGAACGAGTACATTCCGGCTAACCTGCTTCGGCGACATCGACCGACGCATGCACCAGCAAGCGTGCGAACCGGACGGGACGAGTCCGGCAAATGAAGCATGACCTGATACAAGAATTCCAACACCGCATGGAGAATTGACGATGAGAACCGGAAGCACGCGATTCCGCTTGTTGTTGACCTTGTCTTTCCTCGTCGCTTTGCACGGTTTACTGCCCAAAACCGTGCGTGCCGAGACCCGCACGGCCGCGGCGCTGACGCCGGAAGCTGTCTGGGATGCGATCAACGCGGCCAAGGACGGGGACATCGTGCAACTTCCCGCGGGGACGGCCGTGTGGAAGTGCGGATGGAACGCCAAGCATTGGGCGAAGATGAAAGCGATCGCCATCCAGGGCGCCGGCATCGACAAGACGATCATTCGCACGGATACCACCACGGCCCCTGGAGACAAGGCGTTTGTGCTAAATGGAGTCGAGGGAAAACCCTTCCGCATCACGGGCATCACCTTCGACGGAACCGGGTTCGCCAACGCGGGAACGTGGGCCGGCGAGATCGTGATCGGCGGGAACTGCAAGAACTTCCGCGTTGACCACTGCAAGTTCCTGAATATGGATCGGATGATGACCATCAAGGGAGACACCTATGGCTTGATCGACCACTGCGACTTTTACCCCTGGGAGAAGCATGCCCGGGCTCAGACGATCATGTATGAGGGACCCGGCAAGGCAAATTACCGCAAGCCGTTGAGCCTGGGGACCGCCCAGGCCGTTTACTTCGAGGACAACGATGTCCATTTCAGCCCGGAGGTCGTAAACCCGGACGGCAACAACCCCTGGATTGCGCCAAATGACGGCTCCCGAATCGTGATCCGCCACAACACGATCATCAATTC
>Ga0326727_10018021_pt1 | contig 14509 bp, 18 predicted proteins | sample MB2enrmetagenome_FD_207643 | JGI IMG/M metagenome (GOLD analysis project Ga0326727, IMG submission 207643) | Lab enriched peat soil microbial communities from McLean, Ithaca, NY, United States - MB29MY | ecosystem: Environmental > Terrestrial > Soil > Wetlands > Peat | place: USA: New York...
CCGGACAAGCCCACCGACAAGCCGCTGCGGCTGCCCGTCCAGGACGTCTACACCATCACGGGGATCGGGACCGTGCCGGTCGGTCGGGTCGAGACCGGTAAGCTCAAGGTGGGGGACAAGGTCATCTTCCTGCCGAGTGGCAAGACCGGCGAGGTCAAGTCCATCGAGATGCACCACGAGGCGGTCCAGGAGGCCATCCCCGGCGACAACGTCGGGTTCAACGTCCGCGGCATCGACAAGAACGACATCCGCCGCGGCGACGTGGTCGGGCCGGTGTCGAACCCGCCGACGGTCGTTGAGAGCTTCACGGCGAACATCCAGGTGTTGAACCACCCTTCCGTCCTCACGGCGGGCTACACGCCGGTGTTCCACTGCCACACGGCGCAGGTCGCCTGCGAGTTCACCGAGCTCTTGAAGCGCCTCGACCCGAAGACGGGTCAGGTCGCCGAGGAGAACCCCCAGACCCTCAAGACCGGGGACGCCGCCGTCGTGCGGATCACGCCGAAGCGGCCGCTGGTCATCGAGAAGTACAAAGAGTTCCCCCAGCTCGGTCGGTTCGCCGTCCGCGACATGGGCCAGACCGTCGCGGCCGGGGTCGTCGTCGACGTCAAGAAGCGCGAGTAAGCGCTCGGACTCGGGGACCGGAACTGGACGCATGCCGCAGAAAGCGCGCATCTCGCTCAGCGGCACCGACCCGAAGAAGGTCGACTCGGTCTGCCGGCAGATCCACGAGATCTCCCAGAAGACCGGCGTGGACATGGCCGGACCGATCCCGCTACCGACCAAGCGCTTGCGCGTCCCCATCCGCAAGGGGCCGGACGGCGGCGGGACGAGCACCATCGACCACTGGGAGATGCGGATCCACAAGCGGCTCATCGACCTTGACGCCGACGAGCGGGCGCTCCGCCAGGTGATGCGGATCAACGTCCCCGACGGGGTCAATATCGAGATCGTCCTCAAGAGCTAGCGCCGTGTTCGCGCCCCGAGCGGGCCGCTGGCTCCTCGGTACGGCTGCCCTCCTCCTCTTCGCCGCTGGCTGGGCCGTTCTCGAGCGAACGCCGGCGAACCTCCCCATCGACGTTTCCTTTCTCGTCGCGGCGGCGACCTGGGCGTTCCTCGCCAACTTCTTCCGGGACCCGGAGCGGGCGGCCGGGCCGGGGGTCGTCTCGGCGGCCGACGGGCGCGTCTCGCTCGTTCGTCGGGAAGGGGACCGGCTGCGGATCGCCGTGTTCATGAACGTCACGGACGTCCACGTCAACCGGTTCCCCCTCGACGCCACGGTGGTCCACGTCGCGGAGGGAGGAAAGGGGCATGCCCCGGCGTATGAGAGCCGGGCCGGCGGGAATGTCCAGCGCGAATACCGCTTGGAAACCCAGCTCGGGGAGGTGACGCTCATCCAGGTCACCGGGATCCTCGCCCGGAGGCTCGTCAGCTTCGTGCGCGCCGGCGAGCACTACCGCAAGGGGGACCGCCTGGGCATGATCGTCCTCGGCTCCCGGGTCGACCTCCTGCTCCCGGCCGACCGGGTCGAGGCGGTGGTCGGGGTGGGGGAACGGGTAAGGGCCGGCGTCACTCCCGTCGCCCGGGAGCGGTGATGCAACGCGGGCAGGCCTGGCAGGCCGGGGCTAACCTCGCGACCCTCGCCAACGCCCTCCTCGGCGTCGGCGCCATCGCCTACACGCTCGCGGGCAACAAGCTGTTCGGCATGCTGCTCGTCGTGGGGGCGATGGGCTTCGACGGCCTCGATGGGCTCCTCCACCGACGGAGCGGGGGCCCCTCGAAGCTCCTGGGACGCGTGCTCGACTCGCTGGCCGATACGATCTCCTTCGGCATCGCCCCGGGCGTGTTCCTCGCCGTCCACACCTACGCGCAGTACGCCTACGCCCCGTACGCGCTCGAGTCCTTGGCGGTCGGGGTGGCGGTGAGCGCGCTCGCGATCACGCGGCTCATCTACTTCACGCTCCGAAGCTACGCCCATCCGTACTTCCTCGGCTCCTCCACCCCCCAGACCACCCTCGCGCTCGTGGTCATCCTGCTGCTCGTGGACGAGCCCGGCTACTTCGGCCCGGCGCCCCTGGTGCTCCTCGTGAGCGCCGCGATCCTCGCCCCGCTCATGGTCCTCCCGATCCCGTTCCCGAAGATCCGTCGCGGGGCCCGGCTGCGAGGAGTCATGACCGCGACGAGCGTGGCCCTCGCCGTGGCGCTCCTCCCCGCCCAGTTCGTCCCGCCGCGCGGGTCGTTCCTCTACGCCCTGGGCGAAGCGGCCACCCTCGCAGCCCTCGTCGGCGTCGCCGTCTACTACCTTCTCGGCCCGTGGAGCGCGAGGGTCGACGCCCGGGCGACGGAACCGGGGGCTCCCCATGGTTAGTACCGGGAGGGTCCGGAAGCGACCGGGTCCGGCCCTCAGCGTCCGGGAGCGGCTCCTGTTCGAGGCGGGGATCAAGCTGGGGGGCGTCTTCCATCAGTACGTGGGCACGCCGATCGCTCCGCGGAACGCGCCGGGCCTCGCCCGAACGATCGCCGAGGCGATCCGGCTCCAGCCGTACGTGGTGGGCGCCCGCGTCCGCCTACGACCCGACCGCGGCGGCCCCGTCGGACGAGGTCGGTACGCCTATCGGTATCTGACGGCGGAGATGCTCTCCGTGACGGTGAGGCTCGCGGACCTCGGGGTCGAGGTGGTCGCTCGCCTCGAGTACGTCCCGGCCCTGAACTACCCGCTCATGACCGTCGTGAGCGTCGAAGCGCGTCGCGGCCGGAAGGTGCCCTAGCCCTTTCGGTCGGCCAGCGCCACGTACGGCAATCCCGGGGAACCGACGTAGTGCGCCACGGGTCGGATGAGGCGCAGATCCGAGTACTCCTCGAGGACGTGGGCGGTCCAGCCGGAGACCCGGCTCACGGCGAACAGCGGAGTGAACAGGTCGTCCGGCACACCGAGCAGCGTGTAGAGCGAGCCCGAGTAAAGGTCGAGGTTCGGGTAGAGACCCTTCTCCCGGTGCACCACCTCGACGACCTTCTGGAGGAGGTCGTACCAGAGGAGGTTGCCCTTCTCCTCCCCGACCTTCTTCGACCATTCCCGGAGGATCGTAGCTCTTGGGTCCTCGACCTTGTAGACGCGATGGCCGAAGCCCATGATCCGTTCGTGGCGGGCGAGCCGCTCCCGGATGGCGGGCTCCACCCGGTCGACCTGGCCCATCTCCCGGAGCATCTCCATCACGCGCTGGTTCGCCCCTCCGTGGAGCGGCCCCTTGAGGGCGCCGATGGCGCTCGTCACGGCCGAGTACAGGTCGCTCAGGGTGGAGGCCGTGACCCGGGCAGCGAAGGTGGAGGCGTTGAGCTCGTGGTCCGCGTGCAGGATGAGGGCGACCTCCATCGCCCGGACCTCCGTCGGGCTCCCCTCGCGACCGGTCAAGAGGTAGAGGACGTTCGCCGCATGCGACAGCTCCGGGCGCATCGGCAGCGGCGGCAGTCCCTGTCGCTGTCGGTGGAACTCGGAGATGATCGTCGGAAGGCAGGCCGTGAGCCGGAGCGCTCCCCCGATGGCCGTCCCCCCGGGCCGGGTCTCCTCCGGCTCGAAGCACGCCAAGGCGGAGACGGCGGTGCGGAGGGCGTCCATGGGGGTCGTCTCCGCGGGGAGCCGGGAGACCACCTCGCGGAGCCCCGGAGGGATCTCCCGGAGCCCCCGCAAGCGCCCCCGGAGGTTGTCGAGCTGGGAGGCGGTGGGAAGGCGCCCGTACCAGAGCAGGTAGGCGACCTCCTCGAACGTGGACAGCCGCGCGAGGTCCCGGATGTCGTACCCGTCGTACACCAGGCGGCCCTCTTTGCCGTCGATGAAGCAGATCTTCGAATCCAACGCGACAACATCCTCGAGCCCCCGTGGGGCGGACGCTTCGACCATCGGTTCCCCCGCCAGTTTATGGGCGGGGCAACAACGGATTGTTTAATCTCTTTGGGTCGGCGACCTCGCCGGAAGGGCTCAGAGACGCTGAGCTCCCCACTCTCGAAGGAACGAACGGTCGCCCTGAGCTCAGCCGGTCGCGCTCGGCTCGGGCGGAGGGGTCCTCCGGCGAGGAGGGCCGGGCTTGGAGGAGCCGATCCGAACGACGGGGGTCCCTCGGCGTCGAGAGTAGGCGACCTCGGCCGCGGTCCAGAGCGGCAACGAGATGAGGAGGGCGGCGGCCGCCACCAGGAACGTGAGCCGGAAGCTCCCGTAGAAGGAGATGAGCCCGCTCGCGAGCGAGCCGAGGACGGCCGCGACGCCTCCGAGCGCGCTGTTGACGCCGAGGATCGTGCCCGCGTCGCGCCGCGCCAGCCCTCGGAAAAGGATCAAGGAGGAGGCGGTGGAGTACAGCGCGATCGCGCCCCCCAGGACGGCGAACACGAGCGCGTTCATGCCGAAGGAGAGCGCGATGGGAACGGCGGCGAAGGTGAATCCGGCCGTGGCGAGGTACCCCAAGCTCCGCATGAACGTCGCCTGGCGCACGAGCGCATCGCTCCCTTCGCGGCTCGCGAGCGCGCCGGAGAGCGGGTAGGCGAACCCTTGGGTCAGGTTGTTCGCGAAGTTGACGAGGAAGATCGCGGAGGTCGCGAGGCCGACCGATTCGAGGTACGGAGTGTAGGAGGTGTTGTACAGGTTGGAGGCGAAGTTGAACAGGAAACCCGCCGCGAGGATCAGCGGGAGCTCGTGGCGCATCTCCTCCACCGCCCACAGGCGGAACCGGGCGACGAGGCCGGGCAGGAGACGGACCCGGGGGAAGAACGGGATGTACCCTCGGAACTCGACCGAATGACGCAGTCGAGCGAGCAACGACTCGGGGCTCTTGGTCACATGGACCGTCGTGAGCATCTGGGCGGAGGGCTTGATGCCGACGACGACGGCGGCGACCGAGGCGAAGGCGAGCGCCGAGAAGAGGATCAGGAGCGTGGTGAGCGCCCCCCCCTCGAGGAGCCAGAAGTACCCCACGAGCACGCCGACGATACCGCCGAGGATGCTGACCTCGAGGAAGGAGGCGTAGGCGTTCGGTCGCTCCGCCTCGCTGAACTGCTCCAGGATGAGCAGGTTGGAGGCGTTGGAGCCGGCGGGGGCGATGAACCCGATCGCGGTGTACAGGACGAAGAGGGCGGGGAGCGAGGGGAGGACCCCCAGGAGGAGGAACACGGCGCCGTAGGCCCCGAAATTGAGCACCAGGAGGGCTCGTCGGTTCGGGTAGCGGTCCGTGACGTATCCCCAGAGCACCGAGGCGAGGATCACCGAGATGTTGTACAGGACGGCCGCGAGGGCGACGTCGAGCAGGGTGCCGTGCAGGCGGAGCAGGATGAGGAGCGGTAGCATCACCCCGAACCCGGAGGTGGCCGCGTTCACCGGGACGAAGGAGAGGAGCCAGCGCCGGGCCAGGACCCGGTGGGACCATGCGCCGCGCGAACGGATCATGAAAGGAGCGGTCGAGGGCCATTCGACGAGGAGGCTACTTAAGCGGTTCCCGTTCGACGGGAAACGAGCCTTCCTCTCCGGGGGTGACGCGCCCCGGGACCTCGACCCCGACAACGCTTATAAGTCGGGGCACTTCTGAGGCCATCGGTCACGGGGATACCGTTGGCGATTGGATTCGTACTCATCAGCACTGCACCCGCCAAAGAGCACGAGGTGTACTCCGAACTCCTTCGGGTGAAGGGGATCGTGGAGCTCCACCCGCTCTTCGGGGAGTACGACCTGATCGCGAAGGTCGAGGCGGAGGATTTCAACGCCTTGGGCCAACTGGTCGTCGACCGGATACGGTCCGTCCCCGGCGTCATCGACACCAAGACCCTTACCGGGATCAAGTTCTGAGGATAGGACGGAGAGAACCACGATGTTGGACCTTCTAGTGACCGGCACGACCGACCTGCACGTCGAAGCGTACGGATTCCTCACGATCTTGCTCCTGATCTTCGGGCTGTTCATGATCCTCGCCGGTGCCTTCACCGCCTACTTCGGCAGCGGGAAGAGCCGGACCATCGGGGTCGTCCTCCTGGTCGTGGGGCTCGTGATCGGCATCCTCGGCGCCTTTTGGTACCATTCCATGGTCGGGGCGAGCCTGACGAACCTCGTCTGGGGGACCTTCCTCGTCCTGATCGCCGCGGCCATCGGGGCGCTCATCGCGATCGCCATCTTCCTCGTGGCGATCATGAAGTCCTGAGGCGACGTCGGAGCGCTCCCGGGGCTTGAGATGCCCGGCGGACACGCGACCCGAGCCGGGCGCCTACGGGTCGTACCCCTGGTCACGCTGTCGACCGATATCGGCTGGGAGTACGCGGCCCAGATGAAGGCGGTCCTGGCCCGTGGGCTCCCGTTCGGCCACATCGTCGACCTCTCCCACGAGATCCGCCCGCATGCCGTGCGCGAGGCGGCTTTCCTGCTCCGCCACATGGCCGCCGACTATCCGGCGGGGACGATCCACGTCGCGATCGTCGACCCGGGCGTGGGAGGCTCCCGAGCGCCGGTCGCGCTCGAGTGCCGCAACGGCAGCTTCCTCGTAGGCCCCGACAACGGGGTCCTCTGGCCGCTCGCGCGGACGCTCGGATTCGTCCGGGCGGTGCGCCTCCGTCGCGAGCAGGTCGGGGTGACCGGCCCCCTCAGCCCGACCTTCCAGGGAAGGGACCTGTTCGCCCCGGCGGCCGTGGCGCTGGCGAACGGCCGTCCGCTCTCGAGCCTCGGGCCGGCCCAGGAGCCGAGCCGGGTCGAGCTCCCGAGGCCCCGTCGCACCCCTCGGGCCATGATCGGCGAGCTCGTCCACATCGACCGGTTCGGCAACCTCATCACCAACCTCCCCGCGGCGTGGGACCCTCCCGGCCGCTCCCCCGCCGAGCTCGTGCTCTCGCGCCGCGCCCCCCGACGTCTCGCCCGGGCCCGGAGCTACTCCGACCTCGAAGTCGGGGAGCTCGGGCTCCTGGTGTCGAGCTTCGGGCTCCTCGAGGTGGCCCAGCGCGAAGGCTCCGCCGCCGAGCGGCTCGGCGCGGAAACCGGCGAGCGGGTCGAGCTGCGCCCCGCCGCCTCCCCCGCGAGAGCGTAAAATAGCCGGCAGGCCAACGTAGTCGGCGGAGCGCATCGAACGCGACGGACGCTGATGGCGAAGCGCGACTACTACGAGGTCCTGGGGGTTCCCCGGGGGGCGACGGAGGAGGATATCCGGAAGTCCTACCGGCTGCTCGCCCGCAAGTACCACCCCGACGTCAACAAGGAGAACCCGAAGGTCGCCGAGGAGCGGTTCAAGGAGCTGAGCGAGGCCTACGAGGTCCTCGCGGACCCGGCGAAGCGCCAGAAGTACGACTCCCTCGGCTACGCCGGGGTCGAGAGCGATTTCGGGCCCCAGGGATTCACCTGGCAGAACTTCACGCACGTCGGGGACCTCGAGGACCTTCTCGCCTCCTCGCCGTTCTTCCGCGAATGGCTGAGCGGCGGCGGAGGCGGCTTCGGGACCCCCAGGCCCCGGAACACGCGGATCCCGTTCCGGGGCGGGGACCTCGAGGTCGCCGTCAAGCTCCCGCTCACCGCAGCCGTCACCGGCGCGAGCCGCCTCATCGAGATCCCCCAGGTGGACGCCTGTTCGTCGTGCAAGGGGACCGGAGCGAAGGGGGGCACCGCCCTCGAGAAATGTCCGGAGTGCGACGGACGGGGACAGATCCGCCGCCAGCAGACCCGGGGCTACACGCAGCTCATCTCGATCATGGAATGCCTCGGATGCCACGGCACCGGCCGAAGGATCCGGGAGGCGTGTCCGACCTGCGGGGGGACGGGCGCCGCCCGCTCGAACAAGAAGGTGGAGGTCAGTATCCCCCCCGGGATCGAGGACGGCACCGTGCTCCGGCTCGGTCGACAGGGCCAGGAGAGCGACGATGGCGGGCTCTCGGGGGACCTGTTCGTCCAGGTGCTCCTCGACCCGGTCCCCGGATTCCACCGGGAGGGCCAGAACGTCTTCACCGAGGTCCGCCTGCCGCTCCACGTCGCCCTCCTGGGGGGGGAGGCCCGCATTCGCACCTTGACGGGGGAGGCGCTCCTCAAGATCCCGACGGGCACGCAACCGGGTTCCCAGTTCCGCCTCCGCGGAGAGGGGTTCCCGCGGTTGAGGGGGCACGAGCGGGGGGACCACATCGTCACGGTCTCCGTCGAGCTCCCGAAATCGCTCTCCAGTCGTCAGAGGGAGCTCCTCCGGGAAGCGCTCGGGGAACCTTCGGAAGCCCCCCCGATCAAGCGCGGCGGCCTCTTCGGACGGCGCACCTAGCATGGCCGGCGAGCCACCCGATCCGGCGGAGGCCGCGGGCGAGGCCGGGAACGAACAGTACTTCACCCCGCGCCCGAGGTCCCCCCATCATCGACGGCAGCTCCGGTTCCTGTATCGGGGCCAGGTGCTCACCTTCGAGACGGACGCCGGGGTGTTCGCCGCCGAGAAGCTGGACCCCGGCACCGCGTTGCTCATCGAGGCGCTCGACCCCCGTCCGGGCGATACGGTCCTCGACCTCGGATGCGGCTGGGGCGCCCTCGGGGTCGCCGCCGCCCGGGCGGCCCCCAAGGGCCGCGTGCTCCTCACGGACGTCAACCGGCGCGCCGTCCTCCTCGCGCGACAGAACCTCCGCCGCAACGGGATCGAGAACGGCGAGGTGCGGCCCGGAGCGCTGTTCGCCCCGGCCCGGGAGGAACGGTTCGACCTCATCGTCACGAACCCACCCTACCACGCCGGCCGCGAGCTCATCCTCAAGCTCCTCACCGAAGCGCCCGCCCACCTTTCCGCCGAGGGGCGCCTCCTCCTGGTGGGCAAGGGGAGCCAGGGGGTCCAGTTCTATCAGCGCTGGCTCACCGAGAACTGGCTCGGGGGTTCCGTGGCGGTCCGTCGGCGCGGGAGCGGCTATCGGGTCCTCGAGGCCCGACCGGGCCCAAGGAACCTCCAGCGGTAGAGCCGAAGGGCGTGGCGCAGATACCCCAAGATCTGCCGGCTTCCGAGCTTGCTCGTGCCGGCGAGGCGGGGGACGAAGGCGAACGGCACCTCGACGACCGGCCGGGGTCGGCAGCGCACGAGCACCTCGAGCCCGATCTTGTACCCGACCGGGGCGAGCTCGGCGCCGTCGATGACCGACCGGCGCATCGCGAAGAAGCCGCTCATGGGGTCGTGCACGGGCGAAAGCGGCCGCGCGATCGCCGTCGCGCCCCAGGAGATGAGCCGACGGACCCCCCGGAGCCCCTCGTCGGAGCCTCCTGGCACGAACCGGCTCGCGAGCGAGAACTCCGCCGCGCGCTCGCGGATCGGTTCGACGAGCCGGGGGATCGTCTCGGGGGGATGGCTCCCGTCGGCGTCCATGACGACGATGACCTCCCCCCGCGCGCTGGCGAACCCGTCGAGGACCGCCGTCGCGAGCCCTCGGGAGCCCTCCCGGAGATGCAGCCGCCAACCGCTCCCCTCGCCGAGGGAACGAACGAACTCCGCGGTGCCGTCGGGGGAGTCGTCGTCGACGACCAGCACCTCGGAGGAGTAGGGCCGGAGCACGGCGTCGAGGCGTGGCTTGAGCGCACCCAGCGCCTCCCGCTCGTTGTAGGTGGGCAGGATCACGGTGAGGTCCAAGCCATCGCCTTCGGGGCGGGCCGAGCCGGATGGCCCGTATGGCGTTTCGCTAGGCGGAGCGCCCGGGCCCTCCCTCCACCGTCGCGACCACCGAAGCTCTTATGAACGTCGCCTTACTCGCGAGCGCGCTCGGTGGACCCTCGGGGCCATCGGGGTGTATCATGGCAGAGCGCGTCGGCAAGGAAAAGATCGCCCGGAAGTCGGGATACCTCTATTACTTGGGGAAGGACGGGTTCGTCTGGCAGGTCCCGATGCGGCGGACCAAGGGCGGCCGTAAGCAGCGGGTCGGCACCGAGAAGATCCCGCGCGTCGACGGCTACCTGTACTTCGTGAACACCGCCGGCGTCGTCGCGCGCGTGAAGCGCCGCAACGCCTGAGGCCGTCGTCGGGGGGTGGGACCGCGCCGAAGAATCCGAAGGAAGAGGAGGCCGCCCCGGCCAAAGGCGCTCCCGCCAAGGCCGCCGCGGCGCCCGCTCCGGTTCCGGAGCCCGCCGAGAAGGCGCCCCGCAAGGAGAAGGGGGAGAAGCCGGGCAAGGGCAAGGACTCGAAACCGGGCAAAGCGGCGAAGACCCCCGCTCCCGGAGCCGAGCCCAAGGGCCGCAAGAAGCCGATCCCCGACAACCCGAACTTCCGCTACATCGTCCGACTCGCCGGCACCGACCTCGATGGCACCCGCTCGACGGGCCTCGCCCTCACGGGCGTCCCCGGCGTCGGGCCGCGCATCGCCGAGGTCGCCTGCCGCCTCACTGGCGTCTCCGCCTCGGAGATGATCGGCAACCTGCCCGAGAAGACCGTCGACGGCATCGAGCAGCTCCTGAGCTCGCTCCCGAGCCGGATCCCCCCGTGGATGGTGAACCATCCCGTGGATTACGCGACCGGCGAGCTCCGTCACTACATCGGCGCCGACCTGGAGACGGCCGACCGCGACGACGTGAACATGATGAAGATGGTCCGCAGCTACAAGGGCGTGCGCCACGAGCGGGGCCAGAAGGTGCGCGGGCAACGCACCCGCTCCAACGGCCGCACCGGCATGGCCGCGGGCGTGCTCAAGAAGGCCGCCAAGGAGGCCGCCGCCGTGAAGGCCGCCGAGGGCGAGGCCGAGAAGAAGAAGGAGTGAACGGGGAGTCCGATCAACCGTGGGCGATCCAAAGTTCCTGCGCCGCACCTACGAGACGCCGAAGCATCCGTGGGAGGCCGCTCGGATGGAGGAGGAGCGCAAGCTCCTCGAGAAGTACGGACTCAAGAACAAGCGGGAGCTGTGGAAGGCCCAGTCCACCCTCCGGGGATTCCGCCGCCAGGCCCGGGAGCTGCAAGCCCGGGTCCGGGCGGGCGAGCCTCAGGCCCGACACGAGATGGAAGGGCTGCTCGGACGCCTGACGCGCTTGGGCATCCTGCCGGTGGGAGCCCCCTCGCTCGACGACGTCCTCGCGCTCACCACCGAGGAGCTCCTCAAGCGCCGGTTCGAATGGGTGGTCTTCAACAAGGGGTTCGCCGCCACCGCCTGGGGCGCCCGCCAGCTCATCGTCCACGGCCATTTCTCCATCGGCGACCACAAGGTCACCCGACCGGGATACCTCGTGCTCGCGACCGAGGAGGCGCAGATCGCCTACGCCCCCAAGAGCCCGCTCAACGACGAAGCGCACCCGATCCGGGTGGCGCTCCGGGACAAGGCGGGAGGCGCCTCTCCGACGCCGGTCCCGGTGGCCGAGGGGGGATCGTAGTTGGCGAAGACGGGCATCGCGCACATCTTCGCGAGCTACAACAACATCCACATCACCGTGACCGACATCACCGGCGCCGAGACCTTGACCAAGGCGACCGGCGGGATGGTCGTCAAGGCCGCGCGGGACGAATCGAGCCCGTACGCCGCCATGAAGGCGGCCGACCAGATCGCCGCGGTCATCAAGGAGAAGGGGTACGACACCCTCCATGTCCGGGTCCGCGCCCCCGGCGGGAACAAGGCCCGAAGCCCCGGGCCCGGGGCTCAGGCGGCGATCCGCGCCCTCGCCCGGGCCGGTGTGAAGATCAACCGGATCGAGGATGTCACTCCGGTCCCCCACGACGGCACGAAGCCGAAGGGCGGACGCAGGGGTCGGCGGGTGTGACGTGGAGCTGAAGAGCCTCGAGCTGAAGCCGAAGGCGCTCCGGATCGAGCTCGGCGAGACCTCCGCGGCGCAGGCGAACGCCATCCGGCGCACGTTGCTCTCCGACGTCCCGAAGCTCGCCATCGAGGACGTGGAGTTCCATCTCGGCCCGATCCGCGACGAGGTGACAGGCAAGGACTACGACTCCTCCACGAGCATGTTCGACGAGGCGGTCTCGCTCCGTCTGGGGCTCTTGCCGATCCCCACGGACCTGGGCCAGTTCCGCCGGAAGTCCGAGTGCACCTGCAAGGGGGAAGGGTGCCCTCACTGCCAAGTGATGTACTCGATCGACAAGAAGGGCCCCTGCACGGTGTACGCCCGGGACCTGGTGCCGCTCGGGGACCCGAGCCTCGCGATCCTGGAGCCGGAGGTCCCGATCGTGCGCCTCGGGGCCCGCCAGGCGCTCCTCGCCTATGCGACGGCAGTGATCGGGAGCTCTCGGGACCATTCCAAGTGGCAGGCGGCGCACGCGGTCGGGGTCCAGCCCCTGGCCACGGTCAAGGCCGTGCGGAAGCCCGGTTGCACCGATGCGTGTTTGAAGCGACTCGTCGCCAACGCCCCCGCGGGGCTCCTCGAGCTCTCCGGCGGCAAGCTCAGCTACAACGACGGGGGGGACCCGAGCCGCGGCGTGCTCCTGTTGGGGACGCAGAAGCTCTGCGAGCACGGCTCGCTGCTGGTGACCCTCGACGAGACGGACCATTTCCTCCAGTTCGAGACGGACGGGTCGCTCACCACTCGGGAAGCGTTCCGCTACGCCCTCAAGAACCTGAAAGGGCGCTTCGAGGAGCTGCGCGAGGCCGTCCAGGCGATCCCGTAGCGGGAAGGCTCTCGACGGGGGACGCGGCGGTGCCGCGCTAGCTGATCACGTCGCGCAGCCGGTCCTCGGCCCGCGCCCGCTTGAGCTCGAGGGCGATCCGGCGGCCCGTGGAGAGGTTCGGGGCGACGAGGTCCGAGTAGGAGGAGCCCGACGGGAACAGGTTCGTCCCCGCCACGATGCGCGTGGAGATCTCGAACACCTTGAACTCCAGCTCCTCGGTGACGATCCCCTCCACGCAGAACGGCCCGACCATCCCGCCGAACAGCTCGATGGAGCGCTCGACGATGCGGGCCCCGAGGTCGAACGCCCCGGGGAGCAGGGATTCCCGGAGCACGACGGGCACGTTCCCCGTCACCACGAAGGTGGGACGGATGCCCGCCTTCAGGAGCTCCTCCTGCGCGCCGAGCTTGTACAGCTCGTCGATGTTCGCTTCGTCGCGACGGTCCATGCCGAGGAGCTCGAGGCTGCCCGAGCCGACCCGGTAACCGTCGGTGGAGAGCGGCGAATAGAAGAAGTGCATGTAGTAGCGGGTCCCGAGGACGTACTCCTGGATGACGTACGGGCCCGTCGGGTGGAAGTCCTTGAGCGCCCCCCGGTTCTTGGCGAGGACGAACCCCTTGCCGCCTTTCGCGCCGTAGTACTTCACGATGACCGGGCCGTCGACCTCGTCGATCTCCTCGTAGCGGCGCGGCATGGCGACGCCGGCCCCCTCGAGCCAATCCCGCTCCTTGCGCCGGTCGGACTCCCATCCGAGCACCCGACGGTTGCCGAACACCGGCACGTCGAGCTTCTCGAACGCCTCGGGCCCCAGGTACTCGACGAAGGAGCCGTGGGGGATGAGCACGCAACCTTTCTCCCTCAGGTCGTCGGCGTACTTGGGGATCTCCGCGACCTTCGGCACCGTGAGGAAGCTATCGGGGCGGGCGAGCGGGAACGCCTCGTAGTAGCGCGGGGGCGAGCCGCGGGCGATCCCGAGGGTGGCGAACCCCTCGCGCTTGGCGCCGTGGAAGATCTGCAGCGAGGAGTGCGAGCACAGGGTGGCGACCGTGATCGGTCGCTCCCGGATCGGAGCCACGCGCTCTTCGGTGGAGAGCGGGTTCCCCATTATCACGCCGACCCCCGGCCGCATTTAGCCGTTACGACGCGCAGGGTCCTCCCCCTCGGTCTCGAGCTCCCAGAACCACTTGACGGAGCGACCGACGGAGCTCCGAAGGCGACGTCGGAGGGCGGGGTCGACCTCGGGGTCTTTCAGGAGACGGGCGAGCTCCTCGGGGCCGAGGCGGGCGGCCTTCGCGCGCACCGCCTCCTCGTGAAGGAAGCTCGCGGCCGACTCGGGCGAGAGGGTGAGCCGCTCCTCCCTCCGTCGGAGGGCGGTCCCCTCCCGGCCCGAGATCCGGTGCACGTTCCAGCGTTCCGCCTCCCGGTGGAGCTCCTCGGCGACCCGACGCAGCTCGGAGTCGACCCGCGCCTCCTCGTTCCTTAGGCGGATGAACCGGTCCACGAGCTCCCCCATCCGCGCCCGCTCCTCGCCCGCCACGCTCCGGAACTCCGGGCAGCGGTCCTTGAACTCGCAGCGCTGGCAATGGCGGGCCGGCGTCGGCTCGAACCGGTCCTCCCGGATGGCGTCCGCGACCTCGCCGACCCGGCCCTGGAGCTGCTTTAGCTGTTCGGCGGGCCGGCGCTCCACGCGAAGCGCGGTATGGCCCCGGAGGTCGTACAGCGCCAGGCTCTCGACGGGCTGGGGGTAGTTCTGCTCCACGAGCAACTGGTAGAAGGTGAGCTGGTCGCTCCCCGCGGCGTCCGCCCAGGAGAGGCCCCGGGTGGTCTTGTAATCGAGGACCTCGAGCCCGCCGTTCGGCGTGAGGTCGATCCGGTCGACGTAGCCGTGGACCGCCGTGCCCTCCCAACGGGCCTCGAGGTGCTCCTCCACGGCGACGGGCCGGGGGGGGGCGGCGACGAAC
>Ga0326727_10018027_pt1 | contig 14502 bp, 14 predicted proteins | sample MB2enrmetagenome_FD_207643 | JGI IMG/M metagenome (GOLD analysis project Ga0326727, IMG submission 207643) | Lab enriched peat soil microbial communities from McLean, Ithaca, NY, United States - MB29MY | ecosystem: Environmental > Terrestrial > Soil > Wetlands > Peat | place: USA: New York...
CGACGAGCAGGCCTTCATCGAGGCGCATCGCAACGAACTGCCTGAGTTGGAGACCATCGACGTGGAGCGCCGTCTTTATCCTCGCGACGGCTTTGCGGCTCACCTGATCGGCTACGTGGGCGAGGTGAGCGAGGAGGATCTGAACAACCCGCGCTATGCGGACTACGAACCGGGCGACGTGGTGGGCAAGGCCGGCGTCGAGGAGACCTATGACCAACTGCTGCGTGGCGAGGACGGATCGCGCGACGTGGTGGTGGACAGTCATGGGCGCGAGGTGGGCTACCTGCGCACCCAGCATGCCATCCCCGGCCAGAACCTGAAGCTGACCATCGACATTGACCTGCAGCGCACCGCGGAATTGGCGCTGGGCGACGCCAGCGGAGCCGTAGTGGCCATGGACCCGCGCAACGGCGAGATTCTCGCCCTGGTCTCGCATCCCAGCTACGACCCTAACGCCTTTGCCGTGCGCATCAACCGCGCCGACTGGAATCAGCTCGTCAATAACCCCAACCATCCGCTGATGAACAAAGCCATTCAGGACCAGCTCGCTCCGGGATCGACCTTCAAGATCATCATGTCCGCGGCCGGCCTGCAGGAGGGCGTGGCCCAGAACATGCGCGTTAACTGCCAGGGCGGCGCCGATTTCTACGGACGCTTCTTCCACTGCGATCATCACCATGGCGTGGTAAGTATCCACGAGGCCATTCCCATGTCGTGCGATACCTTCTTCTACACGCTGGCGCAGAAACTGGGCATCGACACAATTGCCAAGTACGCCACCGGATTCGGCCTGGGACAGAAGACCGGCATCGACCTGCCCAACGAGATGGCCGGAGTGATGCCCTCGACACAGTGGGAGATGAAGAACTTCCACCAGCGGTATTACCCCGGCAACACGATTTCCGTCGGCATCGGCCAGGGTGAGACGCAGGTTACGCCCCTGCAGTTGGCGCGGGCCCTGGGCGGCATCGCGTCCAACGGTCATCTGGTCCGCCCTCATGTGGTGAACACCGAGCAGCTTCCAGCCGAGTTCCGCCAGGCCATTCAGGACAGTTTTCCCGGATCGGGTGAGCAAACGGTGCCTCTCAATCCGGACACCTGGGAGATCATCACCGATGGCATGGCGGCCGCTACCAGTCCCGGTCTATACCACACAGCCGAGGCCGCGCACATGGAAGGCGTCGACTTTGCCGGCAAAACGGGCACCGCCCAGGTCGTCGAAAGCGGCGATACCCACACCAAGGGCGGAGTAAAAACTCCGAATTCCTGGTTTGTGGGCATGGTTCCCAGGCGCAATCCTGAGATTGTGATTGCCGTGCTTCAGGAGCATGGCGACTGGGGATCGCTCTCGGCGAAGATTGCGGTCCAGATCATCACCACTTATGTGAACAAAAAGCGTATGCAGGACCATAACGTCCTGAACCAGGCCGCCCTCGACAAGCCGGTCGAAGTGGGCGCCGTCTGGTCAGAACCCGCGCCCGCCGGTCACAAGCGTTCCGCGTCTTCCAGGCAGGATTCCAGCCTTCATGCAGGCCACTTCATGATCGACCCCAAACCGCTGACCGCCGACCTTGCCAACGCGCAGCCTCGCTTGCCGGCCTGGCTGCTGGCCATGCCGTTGCGCTTCAAAGAGGGCCAGCCCTGATGCGCCGCTTCCTCAGCTTTCGCGACTTCGACTGGGCGCTGCTCAGCATGGTGCTGGCAATCTGCACGGTCTCCGTCTTCGAGATCTATTCGGCCACGCTGCACACCAAGTACGCCGATTTCCATGCTCACAACAAGCAGTTGTTATGGATCGCCGGCGGCCTGGCGGCCATGTTCCTCTTCTCCAAAATCGACTATCACCGCCTGCTGGATTGGATTCCCTGGGTTTATGGGGCTAGCCTGCTGGCGCTGGTGGCTGTCAAGCTGGTGGGACACAAGGTGCTGGGCGCAAAGCGCTGGATCAGCATTGGCCCAGTGCACTTTCAGCCCTCCGAGTGGGTCAAGCTGATTCTGATTCTGATTGCCGCTCGCTACTTTGCCAATCTGGGCGGGCGTTCGCTCACCTGGAAGGAGATCTTCAAGGCCCTTGTGCTGGTTGGACTTCCCATGGCGCTGGTGCTGATTCAGCCCGACCTGGGAACCGCGCTCACCTACACGCCCATTCTTGTCGCCGGCCTCTTTCTCGGCGGCATCAACATTCGCCAGTCCCTGGTGTTAGTGATCTGCGCGGCCGTTCTGGTGGCCGGCGTCTGGACCGATGGTTTCGGAATCGGACGAATCAAAATTCTCAAGAACTTTCAGAAGGCGCGCCTCACCAGCTTCATCAATCCCGACAACGACCCCAAGGGCACCGGCTATCAGCTCAAGCAGTCGCTGATCGCCGTCGGCTCTGGCGGTGTCTGGGGCAAAGGCGCGGCCAAGGGAACCCAGACCCAGGGAGACTTCCTTCCCATTCCCCATGCGGACTTTATCTTTGCGGCTTTCAGCGAGGAACACGGATTTGTCGGCGCGATTTTCGTGCTGCTGTTATACTTTTTCATATTGATGCGTTTGATTCAGAACGCTCAAACAGCCGCGGACCTGTCCGGCTCCTTGATTATCATGGGAGTGGTGGCTGTGTTGACCTTTCAGATTGCGGTCAACGTGGGCATGGTCATCGGGTTTATGCCCGTCACTGGAATCCCTTTGCCGTTAATGAGTTACGGTGGATCTTCGGTGTTGTTTACGTTCCTGGCGCTGGGCGTGGCGATGAATGTCCGCATGCGCCGGTTCGTCAACTGACGGACTCGCAGCCTCACCTCTTGTGTCCCCCCGGAACAGTCCGGCCCGCAAGAGCACGATTTTTTCAGGTATTTCGCCGGCCAGGTCCCGATGGATCGCACGCCCGGCAGGATTGGGTTCATGAGCACGCAGAGACGGGTAATCCGTTGGCGGAATAGAAGTTGCATGGGGTACGCAGGATTATCGGGGATCGCTTTTCCCGGCCTCATCGCGCGATACGACCGCGCAATCGCCAGCGGTGGAACGGCTCCGCCGGAATTTCCGGCATGGTTCGCCACAAACTCTCTGCAATCGGGTTTCCGTATCGTACAGCTTGATCGGCTTGTACAGCTTCTGTTTGTACGGTTTGTTCAGCTTGTTCTCTTAGTCCGGCTCGTCTTACGCCATGGCTCTCCGCCCTTCGGGGCCGGTCCTGGCGGGGCAACCGGAAGACCAGCGAATCACGGTTTCTCCCTCCCGCACATCCCCTCCCCTTCCGGCTTCGCGCGTCTCCATCCAACCTTGCCGCGAGTCCCAGCAGGCAGACGCCGCTGGGCGGAAAGGTACGATGGCAAAGGAAATTTGTATCTCCAGCACGCCGCATGAGACGCGGTTGGCAATTCTTGAAGACGATCAACTCGCGGAAATCTATTACGAACGCGAAAACGAGTACACCCTCGCCGGCTCGATTTACAACGGCCGCGTCACCCGCGTCCTGCCCGGCATGCAGTCCGCCTTTGTGGACGTGGGCCTGGAGCGCGACGCCTTCCTCTATGTAACCGACTTCATGGAGCTGGAAGACCCGGAAGAGACCGACGAGCTGGAAAAGGCCGCGGCCAGCGGCGCCAACCAGCCTCCACGCGAGGTCCGGCACACCGCCGCTCCAGAGACGCGCAGCGGGCGCCCCGTCCAGAAGCCTGAGCAGAAGCCTGAGCAGAAACAGGAACAGCGCCCTGCCCAGGAACGACCGGCTCAAGAACGCCCGGCGCCTGAAAAACGTTCATTGACGGTTGAGGCCCTCCCTGAGGCCGAATTCGCATCCCTGCCCGCTTCCGGCTCCGTCTCCTTCTCCGAGCAGGCGGACAACGGTGAACAGGATTCCGGCGAGCAAGGCGCCAAGCGCTGGCGCGGACGCCGCCGCCGTCGCGGTGGCCGTGGCGCAACCGGCATGCAAGAGAGCCAGGCCGTGACCGGCGCGCCTTCGACGGCCTATGTTGAGGAGATCGCGGAGAGCGAGCAGGAGGTTGCGCCGCAGATTTATGCCGGCGCAGGCGCTCCAGCGGACAGGTCTTCGTCGCCGGAGCGGTCTGTCGAGCCAGCGCGCCGTTCCGAGCGCGCCCCAGCTTCTTCTCCAATCCCGTTTGTCCTGCCCGGCGAGTCGCTCTCGAAGTACGGCGGCGCTCCGGTGGAAGATGCGCACCAGCCCGCGGCCGCGCCCGTCGCACCGCGCAGCTCCTTCAAGCCCCCAACGCTGATTGAGTCGCCCATCCAGTGGGATGGCAGCGGCCTGCTTCCCGGCGAATCGCTCTCCAGGCATCGCAATCGCCCCGTCGAGCCCGCCGTGCATCAGGAGGCCGAGCAAGCCCTGCAAGAACAGTTCGAGCCCTCCGGGGAAGCCCAACCAGAGCCGCAGAGCGCCGTTCCCGATGCGCCGGAAGCGAGTGACGTTGCTCCGGACGCCATCGAGGAGCAGGAGTTCTTTGCGGAGACGGCCGAGGCCGAACCGCAACAGCCTGCCTCCGAAGCCGTCCATGAGCCTGCCGTGAACGCGACAGAAGAAGAGTTAGTTCCTGAGTTGGCCGAAGACCACTTGGTCGAAGAGGAACCCATCGAAGAGGATGAATTCGAGGAAACGACGGAATCTGCATTGAATTCGGGTGCCCCAGCTCTCGATTCTGAGACCTGGGATTCAGCAACTGAGCCTGCGGGTGTGCCATATCGCGCTTTTGGGAGCTGGGAAACAACCACAAAAGACCAAGTGGGTGCCCCCGGTCTCGATTTTGAGACCGGGGAATCCAGGACAGAAGCGCAAGCCCCTGCTGAAGAATCCGCGACCGAGACGCCCGAAGCCACAGAACCAGCCCCCGACGCAGCCGCCTCTCACAACGTGGACCCGCTGCCTCCCACCGGATTCCGGTTCTTTGGCCTCGGCAAGAAGAAGGCCGAGGAAGCCGCAAAGCCGGCGGCCAAGCCTGTTTCGACCTATGCTCCCGGCAGCGGACTCATTGTCGAAGAGACCATCGAGGAAGAGGAGTTCGAAGCTCCCCGTCATCAGAACCGCGCCAAAGGCGGCGATCATGATACGGACGATTTTGAAGAGGAGACGCTGCCCAACCAACTGCGCACAGGCGACCTGGGCGAGATGCTCCAGGAGGCCCACCTCGACCACCGCATCCAGTTGAACTTCGACGAAAAGAATGGCGACGAAGAAGGCTTCGACGAGGAAGAAGACGAAGAAGAGCCAACCGCCGAAGGCCAGCCCGCCGCCGGAGCGCCAGGCCAGCGCCGCGACCGCAGCGCCCGTGGCGGACGCCATGGCCGTGGTGCGCCGGTGGCGCAAGGGCCCAGAGGCCGCGGCACGACGCGCCGCTCGGCGCAGTTGTCCGATCTGCCCATCATCAGCGACCTGCTCAAGCCCAACCAGGAGATTCTGGTGCAGATCGCCAAGGAGCCCATCGCCAAGAAGGGCGCGCGCATCACGTCGCACATCGCGCTGCCCGGCCGCTTCCTGGTCTTCATGCCCACCGTCTCACACATCGGCGTCAGCCGCAAGATCGAGTCCGACAGCGAGCGCCAGCGCCTGAAGCGCATTCTCACCCACGAGCGCGGCGATGCCTCCGGCGGATTCATCGTGCGCACCGCCGCCGACGGCGCATCCGAAGAGGATCTCCGCGCCGACCTGCGCATGCTGCTCAATCTCTGGGCCGAGATCAAGAAGCGCTCCGACGAATCCAACTCCCCGGCCCTGATCTATCACGATCTTGGCCTGATCGAGCGCATCCTGCGCGATCAGATCAGCTCCAACTTCTCCTCCATCTGGGTCGATTCCCAGGACGACTACGAGCGCATCGTCCGCTTCCTCAATCGTTTCTCGCCTACGCTCACGCGCCGCGTCAAGCTCTACACCAAGGAGACGCCGCTCTTCGAGCACTTCGGCATTCAGGACGAGATTGCCAAGGCTCTCAACTCCAAGGTCTGGCTCAAGTCAGGCGGCTCCATCGTCATCAACCAGACCGAGGCGCTGGTGGCCATCGACATCAACACCGGTAAGTACGTCGGCAAGTCGGCGCGCCTTGAGGACACCATCGTCAAGACCAACCTCGACGCCGTGCCGGAGATCGTACGGCAGATTCGCCTGCGCGACCTGGGCGGCATCATCGTTATCGACTTCATCGACATGGACGACCGCAAGAACCGTTTCCGCGTAATGGCCGCCCTGGAAGAAGCTCTCAAATCCGACCGTGCGCCGACCAAGGTTCTCCAGTTCAACGACTTTGGCCTGGTCGCCATCACCCGCAAGCGCGTCAAGCAATCGCTTGAACGCACGCTCAGTGTTCCGTGCCCCACTTGCCAGGCCACAGGCATGGTCAAGAGCCCCACCACAGTCTGCAACGAGATTTACACCGAATTGCGCAAGATGAAGAAGCACTTCGAGGGCGCGGACGTGCTGTTGCGCGTCAACCCCGAGACGGTCAAGGTGCTCAAATCCAACAACGCCAGTTGGATCACCGAATACGAGGAGCTGATCGGCAAGAACATCCTGGTCAAGAGCGATCCCACGCTGCACCCCGAGCAGTTCGATATTCAGGGGTGAGCGGAGTTGGCGGGGTTAGCAAGGTAAGCGGAGTTAGCAAAGGCCGAAGCGGTTGCTCCGGCCTTTGCTGTTTCTGAAGGCCCTCACAGAAATGAACATTGAGCCTCAGGAACCCTCAAGTGCTTTTACCGCTTGCTTTGCTTTGAGCAATTTTCCACCTTCAAGATAAAGAAAAACATCGATCTGTTTGAATGAGAAATCTTGAAGACCATACTTTATCTGGAACTCCTTCACAATCTTCTTGAACTTGGAATAGACCCAAAGTGAATTCCGCTCAAATTGACTAAGTCTGCCCAATTTACGAAGATACCATAGATACTCATTTACGCGAGAATCGTAGATTGGATAGATTTTTGGCCTGTGAAAGCTACAGTACTTAGTTGCAAAAGAGTAATTATATTGCTTTTCTTTACCCAACTTTATTGCCAACTGATTAGTATTTGCGATTTGATCAACAAGCAACTCTGAACCCTCGTCGAGTTTCGCATCGATATCGAGATGGATGATGTGGCGAGCGACGTCATAAACGGTTGGGGTTATCTTGCTACTTACGCGAATCATGGTTGAATAAAGTGCGTTTAGAGCTACGACTTTAAGTAGTACGTGATCTAAGTTTGTATTCTTCGGATACTGCGTGAAAAGTAGATTTAGCGCTGGATCGGATTCATCATCCCATCCATTGAACTCATTGATCGCTTTTATCACATCATTTGCTATTGGATCCACCAGGATTTCATTCATCGATTCCTCCTAATGCATATTTCTATCTAAAGCCGGTACGGAATCCGAATGCCGGGATCATCAGCAGGGAAGTCGCGGGTATTGCGCGTGATGAGCAAGCGGTCCGCGGTTTCGGCGGTCGCTAGAATGATGGCATCCGGCAATTTCAACTTTCGTTGTTTCCGCACGAGGAAAGTGCGCTCAGCCACATCGGGAGTAATCGGAAGGCAACGGAAGGCGGTGAGGAAAGACCGGATGCGGCTCTCATCTTCGGCGCTGCTCCCGGCCATCACTTCCATCCAGGTGATGATACTGATGGCGCGATCCTGGTATTGACGGAGTTCGGCGCCCGCCCGCTCGATTCCACTCAGGTGGTCGATCAGAATGTTGGTGTCGAAGAGAACCTTCGTTCCTACCATTCCCCGCGAATCCTCTCCTGATATTTCAGGCCATCAACGGGGCGGTCGCGCCATATCCCAAAGGCTTCCGCTGCCGGATCGGCGCGGTGCGGCTCCAGATAGGTCGAGATCGCGCGGCGCACGAACTCCGCGCGCGAAATGTCGAGCTTTTTAGCGACGCCGTTGACCAAATCAAGGTCTTCCGCCGGAATATCAACCAAGGTGCGCACAATGGCCTCCTTTGATATATAGGCATGATAACACTGTTTCATTGCAAAAATCCAGATTCCGTGAACAATTCCCCGCTTTCATGCTCTTAACTGGTAGTAATGCCAAACGCGACCTTCATCGCGAACTCGGGAGAGCGTGGGACGGAAGCCGCGGGCGAAGGCGCGCAAGGGGCAGACTCGTTTGCCGCGTTCGTCGAACGGCATTCGCGCTTTGTCTACCGCATTGCGCTGGCCGTGGCGCGCAATCCGCAGGATGCCGAGGATGCGGCGCAGGAGACTTTTCTCCAGATCTTTCGAGGCGAGCGATGGGAGCGGATCGAGGACGAGCGCGGCTATCTGGCGCGGGTTGCATGGCGGCTTGCCGTCCGCCGGCGCAAGCCCCGGATGCTGGAGCAGGAACTGCCGCTCGAAATCCGCTCCCCCGAAGCCGGCCCCGAGCAGTCGGCGATGGACCGGCAACTGGAGACCTGGCTGCACGCCCGCATCGACGCGCTGCCGGAGAAGTTGCGCCAGCCGTTGGCTCTGGCTGCGCTGGGAGAGTTGAAGCTGGTTGAGGTCGCACGGATTCTCGGCCTGCCCGAGGGAACCGTCCGGCGCCGTATACACACCGCGCGGCAAAAACTCCGGCAGGAGCTGATGGAACGAAAAGGAGCAAACCATGAACGATGAACAGGTTTGGCTGGATGATCGGATCGATCATGCGCTGGCCAGCTATACGCCCTTTGAACCGCGGCCCGGATTGGAGCAGCGCATTCTGGCCTCCGTGGCCGCCGCCGGCCGCCCGCGCCCGTGGGGTTGGAGACCGCTTTGGGCGCTGGCCGCCGCCTCACTCATTGCCGTCGTGGCCATTCCCTTCGCTCTCAAACCCACGCAGCCCAATCTAGCCGCGCTCCACGCACCCGTCGCCGCGCATCTTCCCCAGGCCGCTCCGGCGGCCGCGAATACCACACGGCTCACCTTCGCCAGCCATCTCCGGCCTGCCGGTCAGCGGCGCGAATTGCCGGCGAACCTCGCCCAATCCAGTCCCGGCCACCTTGCTCCAGCAACCTTTGCGGAGCCACTGGCCATCGCGCCCATTCGCAATCAGCCGCTCACCGCCGAAGCCCTCGAACTAAAGCCCATCACGATCGACCGCATCCAGATCACCGCTTTGAATTAGGAGAACCCATGCCAAAGACACGACTCATTCTCGCCGCCCTGCTGATCGCCGCGCCCGTGCTGAGCGCGCAGCAAGCTGGAACCAGCCAGGCACAAACGCGCAGCGCTGAAGTCAAGGCCGCGCCCGACGCCAACCATGCCAGAAGGCCATCAAATCCAACCTTCGAGCCGCTCCAGCTCACCATTACCTTCAAAAGAACTCGCGGCGACAAGATCACCACGCAAAAAACCTACATGATCGCTGCATCCTCGGAGCAATCCGATCCGCAGATTCGCGACGACAGCCGCGTTCCCATCAAGAAAGACAACTCCGCCGCCGCGGCCCCAACCGAATACGTCAATGGCAACACGGACGTCGATATTCAAAGCATCAGGAAGGTGGGAGGACTTTTCTCTTTGACTCTCCGTATCTCCCAGGAAGGATATTCGGATTCGCCGGAGAGGCCGAGTGCAAACGCCTCTCTCGGCTCGCACCGCTACACCGTCTCTCCCACGGTGCCCATGGGCAAACTCGTCACTGTCTACTCGATGAGCGACGAGGTCAATAACTACAAGGTGGAGGTTCAGCTTCTGGTCGAGCCTCTCAAGGTGAACTGACTCGTGCCGCGAGTCAATAGGATAGGCGCTACATCCTCAACCTGCCTGATTCATCAGCAGCAGGGGAAGCAGCAATTCGCTATGCCGCTTTGAATCCACCTGCAGCGTCAGCGTCTGCTGCTTCTTCTCACGCAGCACGGTCACCTGCACAGGCTTGCCCTGGTTCGAGCGCAGCGCCCGCTCCCAGTCGCCCAGCGTGGTAACGCTGTCGGAACCGACCTTGAGAATCACGTCGAAGGCCTTCAGTCCGGCCGCGTCGGCCTCGCTCTTGCGCGCCACCTGCTTGACCATCAGCCCGCTGGGCACACCCAGGTACTCGGCCATCTGCGAGGTCAGCGGCTCCACCAGCGCGCCCACATTCAGGCTGCTGCCGAAGAACGGCATATGAAACCCGCTCGTCAGCGGCGTGTCGCCATCGGTCAGAATCCCCATCCCTGGTCCCGGCGCAAAGATGTCCCCGCCATTGCCCAGCTTGTTCCACACATCCTGTTCCATTGTCTTGCGGTCGGCAAGTTGCACAGCCAGCGTTTGCAGGTTGCCGTCGCGGCTTATTTCCAAACTGACCTTGCGCCCCGCCGGAATCTCTCGCAGCATGCGCCGCAACTGCTCGGCGCCTTCCACGGCCTGCCCGTTCAGCTTGACCACCACGTCATTGACCTTCAGCCCGATCTGCCCCGCCGGCGCGTCATGATCGATCAGCGTGATGACGGCTCCGCGAACCTCCTTCAGCTTCAGCGCCTGCGCCTTCTCCTGGTCCACGTCCGCCAGATCGACGCCCAAATAGCCCTGCGAACTGGAGTGCAGCAGCACGCTGGGCTCCTGGATGATATCGATAATTCCACGCCCCTGCGCGGGAGCGCTCGCAGGCGCTATTGCCGCCAGCAACACCACAACTCCGAAACTCCAAACCAGCCTCACAAAATGCTTCATCTCATCTTCTCCAGCGAATCCCGTCTGCCCCGCACTCTTTTCTTGACGATGCGATCGCCGACGGGAGTCATTCCGCTTATTGAATCTCCGGAACGCTGTCCAAAACCTGCCGCGAAACCGTCCGGATATACGGGTTCCGGTCCGTATTGGCAACCGAGTGCAGCACCTGCCGCACGCTGGTATCGGCCTCCACCGGCTCCAGAATGTTGATTGCGGCGGTGCGAATCCGCGGGTCGGAGTCGTTCATCAGCGCCTCCAGAACCGCATCCCTCACCCGCATATCCTCGGCCACATACGGCTCCAGGCCCTCCAGCGCCTTCTTGCGCACGCCATCATTCTTGTCGTAGCGCAGCGCTACCATCAGCGCATCGCGAATTCCCGCCGCCTTGCAGCCGTGCCCGGCCTTGCACTCGGCCGCCATCAGCCCCACCGAGTCGTCCCGCACCCCCGTCGGCGCCGAATTCTGGCTGGCCAGCATCAGCAACTGCCGAATCGCCGGATCGTCCAGCGAACCCTCCAGTCGCTGCGGCACCAGCTGGTTGTAACGCACCTCAACCCTATGGCTGTTGGGCTGGCGCACAATGCTGGAAATGCTGGCAATCTCCGCTGGCGCGGCGACAACGGCTGCCACCGGCGCCGGCTGAGCCAGCGCTGTCATTCTATGAGCCGCGCGATTCTCGGCAAGCTTGTACTCGCCCAGCGAGCCCGCTCCCACGCCCGCCAGCAGCAGCAAGCAAGCCGCCACCGGCGCAGCCTGCAAGCTGGCAAATCCATTCATGATCCGCTGGCCCAGCCGCTCATACCAGCGCCACGGCGGCAGCGCGTCCAATGCTTCTTCCAGGCGCATCCGCGCGCGCGCAATCAGGTTCGCCTCCGGCTCGGCAACCGGCAGCGCATCCATCAGCAACTTCAGCGCCAGCAGTTGCTCCCGCTCCTTGACGCACTCCGGGCAGCCGTCCAGGTGCCGCTCCAGCTCGTGGGCCTGCTCGTCGCCCAGCTCCCCATAAGCCGCCGTCACAATCCGCTCATGTGCTACTTCGCAATTCATCGCTACGTCCTTCCAGCCTCAAATAACTGCCTTCAGCGCCCCACCATCCGGCTCCCTCCAGAATGCGGAGAAGATGCCACCAGCGCCTTTACCGCAACCCAGCCAACTGCGTCCTCAACTTCTTCGTCGCCCGGAAGAGCGTATTCTTGGCGGTCTCTTCCGTGGTGCTCAGCATCTCCCCAATCGTGCGCAACCGCAGCCCCTGATAATGCTTCAATTCAAAAACCATCCGCTCCCGCGGCGTCAGCTTCTCCAGCGCCGATTGAATCCGCTCCCCCAGCGCCTTGCGCTCCAGTTCCTTGCCGGGGTTTGAAAACGACCGATCGTCCGAGACCGAAGCCATCAGGTCAAACTCATCCCCGGATTGGTCCACCATCACCGCGTTGCTCTCGCGCCGCGTCTTGCGCCGCCGCATCTGGTCCAGGCAAAGATTGGTCACAATCCGGTAAATCCACGTGTAAAACGAACACTCAAAGCGAAAATTCCCGATGTACCGGTAAGCCTTCAAGAACGCTTCCTGAAAAATGTCCTCGGCGTCGTGCTCGCTCCCAGTCAGGTGCAGCGCCAGCCTGAGCACCTGCTGCTCATACTGCCGGACCAGCGTATCAAAGGCCGCCCGCGAACCCGCCTGCGCCTCGCGGATCAGCTCCATCTCCGGCGCGCGCGCCTGCATCCGCTCCTCGGCGGTCTTCGCCCCGTTGTTTGCCCTGGTTGCAGCCATGCCTGAGGAGGATTGTATCCTCCGGGCCGCCGGCCAAACCACGCCAGCCTGTCCACAAACCGGGGAATCGGGGTAAATCACCGCATCCGTTGCCATCAAATCCGCTCCGGGGATTGGGGAGTCTCCGCACTGCGATAGACGCGATGCGACTTCGATAGTAAGCAAAGACGTTTTGTATCAGGGCACGACTTTACAGGCTGCGAAAAACTCGATTGCTGACCTGTTTTGTAACAAGGGCACGACTTCAGTCGGGCCGCAAGTGCAACAAAAAAATGTTGGGCTTTAGCCCCTGAGGAATCGATTCGGTGGTACCCGCTACACTAAAAAGCGATGAACAATACTCTCTTTCCCGATCCCGCGGCCGACTCCGCCGACTGGCTCACAGCCCACTGCGACGGCGGCTCGCGCGGCAATCCCGGCCCCGCCGGCTACGGCGCGGTCATCGAAGACGCCAAAGGCCGCGTCCTGGCCGAGCTGAGCGAGTTCGTCGGCATTCAGACCAACAACTTCGCCGAGTACTCCGGCCTCCTGGGGGTCTTGCGCTGGGCCATCGAACACGGCGTGAAACGCCTGCGCGTGATCTCCGACTCTGAGTTGATGGTCAAGCAGATGCAGGGCAAGTACAAGGTGAAAAGCCCCATCCTCCGCCCGCTATTCGAAGAAGCCCGCCGCCTCTCCCGCCTCATCGAGGGCTTCGAAATGCGCCACACCCTGCGCGGCGGCAACAAAACAGCCGACCGACTTGCCAATGAAGCGATGGACCGCGGCATGGGCAAGAAGCAGGGAACAGGAAACAGGGATCAGGGATCAGAGAGCGGAGTTAGCGGTGCTGGCGGGGTTGGCACAACATCGGCACGCCCCTATGGCAAACTGGTCGCTTCCTCCGCCACACAAGTTGTTCCGCTTACCGCCGACAAACCCACACGCCAGATCCTCGAAGGCTATGTAAAAGACGGCGTAGTCCATCTGCTAGGCGGCGAACTCCCCGACGGCATCTTCGTAAAAGTGATTCGCGAATAGAGGAGTCTACCAGGTCTCAAAGACGAGACCTGGGGCATCCGACTCAAAGACGAGGCTTGGACCCAGTTTTTATGGCCAGACCTGCGCCACCCGCCCCATAGACGCAGCGCGGCCTCATTGATTCCCAGATATTTTGCCGCCTGAATTGGCGTTAGCGTTTGCAGTAATTCATTCATGGCGATTGCTCCTCAGTGAGCGCTCTTATCAAGTAAAAGCGCCGCTAAATCAAGGATCACGCCAGTTGAGTAACCTGCATAGATGGACGAAATATGAAGTTAGATTATGTACGGGGGAGCGATTCGCTTTGCCGGCGGCGTGACCGTCGCACGGACTGGCGGATGCGCTCGCGTTCCTTCTCAATGAGAATCTCTTTTGCTTCACCCTCCGGCACAGATTGCAGTTCCTGTTGCAGTTCTTGCTTCGCAATATCGGCATAGGATGAATCGCCAGAGTGTTGCTCGAAATACTTTTGCGCCTTGCTGTCTAGCGGCCTGCCGGGTTTCCCTTTCTCAATCTCAAGTCCCGGCGTATGCCTGCCCCACGCAGCGACGGCCTCATGGTATGCCTCTTGGCTAAACCTGGAAATTACCGGGTCGAACACCTCAGCGGGGACTTCAGGGCGGTCCGGCGGCTGTGGCGGCCACTCCCCTTCTTCCGTTATCCGATTGAAGATTCGCCCAAGTGCAGCCTGCGCTTCAAGCGGATGCGGGTGGCGACCGGCTTGCTCTTCTTTGGTATAGAAGTCTTCAAAAAACTTCTTACAAGACTGGCGCAAGTGCTGGGATATTTTCTTCGCCTGGTCCTTGCTGGAAACCATGTCACCCTTCCGTGACCTTCCCATTTGAGTTTGCAGGAAAGCGGGAAGGGAAGGCTTCCCGCTCTATCGCCGCTGGTGATCGGCCAGCAGCTATCCGGCTGTGAAGATTTTACCGCTAATCCCGCTGCAGTCAGCTTCAGTGCGTACCCTCTTTTACCGCAGGCGTCGGCTTGTTAACCAGAACGGTAGGCTTGTTAGCCGGGGCCTTTGGTTTGCTGGCCGGGGCCTTGAACGCGGAGGGCCTGGGGCTTAGCCATTTGATCTCATCTTCCGCCATCGAGAGCCTCATTTCCATTTTTGTGAG